>Ga0209777_10002890_pt1 | contig 21884 bp, 43 predicted proteins | sample FrelakmetHBP12HB_FD_187147 | JGI IMG/M metagenome (GOLD analysis project Ga0209777, IMG submission 187147) | Freshwater lake sediment microbial communities from the University of Notre Dame, USA, for methane emissions studies -HBP12 HB (SPAdes)... | ecosystem: Environmental > Aquatic >...
GTCCCAACATTCAATACCTATACCGATGTTTGGGTCGAATGGTTCTATTAATTCATCACTATCGAAGAGTCCTGTCATAATCTTTGGCTTGGATAAATCCTCAATAGGATTTTCTAAATCATTACTTATCATTATACCTTTAACTGGGGATTTTAGTTCTTTGACTTCCTCAACAGCAACTAATTCACGAGGTTGTTCACCATTTCTTAATGTGGAATTGAAATACATTACTGTAGCCTTGGCCCAATCTTTGGCCTGTTCTATATTTGTGAAATCCTCTCTATCATACTCTTCCCAACTCATTTCTCTATCTACTCCTTCTTTTGATTTCTCTTTACACTTTAACCTAAACTTCATTTATATTACCATCCCTTTGGGTGTTTCCCAAATTTTTGTCCACATCTGGGGCATTTCTTTGCGTTCTTTTTAATGAATATTCTACATTTAGCACATTGATAAGTAATTGTTACTCCGTTCATCTACTTCACCTTCTTGTTATCATTGGGTAGATACTTTTTGCCGTGGCATTTTGTGCACTCCTTCCATACTCCTGCCCATTCCACTTGACCTAATCCGCCACACTTCGGGCATAGTTTTGGCCTTTCTATAACTTTTAATTCGAACTTATCTCCATCGACACATTTTGGCTTTCTTGTTCCATCTCTACTTCCGAATACCCATCCACAATGGGCATTGTGACTTGACCTTATACACCCAGCGCACTTTGGATACTGTGGGTCAACAGGGTCTCCGGCTGAGGCATTGAATTCGTCCCAAAGATTGTGCCTTGCGATTATAGTCATTAGTCTGTCATAAGCACGCTCAATTGAATCCCTAATGACCTTTTCAACTTCTAAATCCTCTTTTGTCTTTATCAATTCGTTATATAATTCTACTACAGCATGTCCAAAGGCATTAATGTCTTTGGAGTGCATAGTCATATTACCTATTTCTTTCAATCTATCCTTACTCATTCTTGTTTCTTTTGTCATCTACTTCACCTTCATACTTTCAAATAATGGATGTGATTTTATTTTCGGCATTGGATTACATACTGGACAAACAAATGTTCTATATCCATCTATTCCATATCCTATTAGTAATCTGCAACCACAATCGGCACAAGTAAAATCATATTCCATTTATTCCACCTCTATCATATCGAACATTCCACTGAAATTCCTTCTTTTGTATATGTATATGTAATCGTGAATTCCATACCATTGTGGAATTGGAATTACTTTTACTTCTTCAAATTCCCTTTCAATAATTTTAAAGAATTCACCATCAGCAGTACATCCACCATCCGATTCTCCTATGTATATTACATATTCTCCTTTATATTCTTTTAGGCAATCTGATGCCATTGGTGAACAATAATCAGGCCAACAAAGGAATAACGCTCTGTCTGGATACTCTCTTATTTTCTCTGGTCCTCCATTTTCAATATTAAACCATTTCTTTTCCCATTCACCATGAGAATATTTTGTTTGATAAGTATCAAAACAAATTATATCTACTCCATTTTGGCTAAGCATATGAGCCCAGTATCCTGAGCCTGCACCTATTTCTATAATCTTAACTCCAAGATTTTTTATTTCATCCAACGCTTCTTGATTAGGAACTGCAAATGAATATTTTGGTATTAATTTCCATCGAAGATGATAGGTATTAAACGATTTATTGAAATCTCGGTTGTGGTTACATTCGAAGTGTTCTTTACCTTCTTCGTAATATGGATTAGGAATACTTGTCATAAAATCACCTCAATGTGTCTTTTTCTCTAATAATATTATTTCTCCATCTCTAACTGTTGCTGTATAATGTCCATTTAACCAATTCACCATATCTTCAACTGGTATATATTCAAGTATTTCAGATATATAACATTCTTTCATTACGAACTTGATTAATTTTTGTTGTATATCTACTCCCATTTACTTCACCTTCTTTTTAGTCTTTGGCTTAACAGAAACTCTATCCATTTTTATGTCATCAAGTCCAAGTTCCTTTACTTTTTGAGTAATGTATTCTACTCCTTCGCCTGGGGTTCTGTCCTGTTCCTTTGGTGCTCTTGGTCTTTCTCCGTGGAAATGTAAGACTGCTAACATCTCATTACTTAATGAAAGTCTCATAACATTTTCCCATGCCTTCTTTATTTTTTCATCTTTTACGAAATCCTCTGCCATTGCCTTGTGGAAATCATTTAATATTGATAATTCTCCAGCATAAGTCATTGGATATTTGTAATATTTATGGTCTTCTGATTCATTACTCTTGAACTTTGCTGGACCAATAACTAATCCATCTTTGTTGACCTTATACTCGATTTCCCACATTAGACTGAAACCGCTAATGTATCCGAGTTTCACATACTGAATCATACTTGCTATTGCATGACAAGACGGAGATTTACAAGTGAATGTTGCCGAGATTTTTCTAAGTTTCTTCGAAGCATGAACAGTATGATGATATAATAAGTCTGTCAATGGGTCATTCTTTTTCATTTCTTTAGGATACGCAACCGTGAATGTAGTTAAATCATTAACTAAATCCTTTGTTTGGATTTCGTAGTTCGTTGGGCTTCCGCACCTTGGGCATCTGATATTGTAGTCATGTAACCTGTCAAACATTCCCATTTACTCCACCTTCTTGAATTCCTTTTCTATTTGAACTTGGGCTTTCTTCATATTATTTTGATAATTATCCATACCTATTGGGTCATCACATAAATCATATAAAGTTATATATTTAGCCCGTTCTTTTATCAACTTTTTCTTAAGTTGTTTTATTAACTCCTCTGATAGTATCTTGTGTTGCTCGAATAGTGCCTCTAATCTGCCTATATATTGTTCTTCTGTATCTAATGGACAATTCTTGAAAGTCTTACCATCACACTTTTTTCTCTTTGCTCCAGTCGCACCATAATAAGTGCAACCGATACAGTCTAAATATGGGCACTGATGGTCTTTATCTACTATTATTATCTTCAATATTTTTGGCATTTACTTGACCTCCTTCAAACTTTATTTTACTTTCTCTAATTGTATTTTATCAATTGTATATTTATTATCCTTCACATCCAATACATCGAACCGACCAACTACTTCTTTTGGTCTTTCGTCTGTCAACTTTCCTTCCCTGTTTAGTATGGGTAGGACAAGCATGAATATCATTCCGTCATCCGATAGAGGACTCGGGAAAGCCCGTTTCAATTCCTTGCCACACTTCCTGCAATGCCCTTTTATGAACGGATGACCAACAGCCAATGGATTATCTTGATTGATGTAAATAGTGTAATGATTACTTCCCTGCCATCCACACTCAAGACATGCCAATGGTATTTCGTGATTTTCATAAATCTTTATACCATCTTCATCTTTGAGCATGAGTAGTGTTCCTCTATTGTTCTTTCTCTCGGCTTCTGCTCTTATCTGATTTTGCTTTTCGAGTATTGCTCTCTTTTCTTCATCTGACCGTTTTGACCATTTACTCATTTAATCACCTCATGGTAATATAACAATCTGCCATCTGTCCTTATAGATTATCTCACTCTTTTTGGGATTTTTCCTTTTCTCAACTTTTGGATTCATTCCCAGTTTGGTAGCAATTCGCATTAGTTCCCTACCAAATTGGTCCCATCCTTCTTCTGTGAAATAGAATCTTGCTCTTGATGGGAAGTCATCCTTTCGTGGTCCTCTCAATCCGAGTTCATCCATGTAACTCCCTAATAGAAGGCCTGATGACCCTTTTCCAGTTAGGGAATACATTTTATTGTTGTTGGTCACATACATTCGAGGTTTTATTCGGTATATCATTTTCTTGCCTCTTTTCTTTTTCTGCTAATGCTTTTGCAAGCATAATAGGGTCTCCACCACTCAATGCCGCACCAAGTATCATAGCAGTGTTTGGAGAATTATCTAATATTAATGGGATTATCATAATTTCGACTCCTTCTTATCCCAAACCATTCCAATCCTTTTCTTTTTTATGTTCACTACGGTATCCTGAACCCGTCTATTCCAACATACATTATCAACATTCCCGTGTGGACATTGAGGTGTATTCGGAAATGTTGAAGGAACCTCATTCCCACCATATATGAATAGACACGGTCCTGCACAGCACGAATCACATTCCCATATTGTTGCCATTTTATTCACCTGTCCTTGTATATGATAAAGATGAACATACCAACAAATGCCATAATAATAGGAATCCATCCACCATGACTTAGCATTTGGAATGTTGCATATAGACTATCGTCATGCTTTGCATATTCCGAATCATGTATGGCAAGATAAAAATGTAATGCTGTTATCCACACAACTCCAATAATAAATATAATCACTCCTATTACCATCATAACAGAACTCGAATCTGGTAATAATTTTCTGTTCTTTTTATGTGTCATTTACTTCACCTTCTCTTTATTTCTTAATCTTGCTAATTTTGCATTTTGTTTTATTTGTCCTTCAATATAGTCCATATCACTCTTACTGTTATTCTTTAAAGTTGTCATTCGTTCGTCATTCTTTTCTACTGCTTTCATTAATGCCAATATCCTATTTCGACATACTCGAGCACATCCATTAAACTCTTTATCATTAGGGTCGAATATTGGGCAATCTTCACATGGGTCTTTCATTTACTTTACCTCCTCACAATCAGGACAATTAGGGTCAGCGTAACCACTATCTGCCATTGAACGTGATGGATAACATGCCCCACCCTCTGGGTGAGGAATCTTGTGAGTGCAGAACTTCGGACAATTCTCTGCCTTTGGACACTTTACTATCTTTCTTATGTTTGGCATTTACTTCACCTCTTAAGACTTTCAATATGTTCACGATGGGCTTTTCTTTTATCCCGTCTTTGTTGTGGACTAACTGGACCTCTACAAATTGGATTAGGACAATTCTGGCACATTGATGTTCTTGCTTCTAAATAGCCTTCTGCTTGAACTGGGTCCCGACTATTTGTTCCGCAGGTATATGTTTGTACTCCCATTTACCTCACCTTCTTGGGCTTATGGTCCAACGCTTCAATGCCGAACCACACAGCACCTGATAACCACATGGCCGTCATTAACCCGAACCAGAGCTGTCCAATTTGGATTCTGGATAGTCCCATATCCATGCCAACCAGAACCGCACCCAAGATACTCAATCCCATAGTTGCATAGAGCCACATAGCAAATTTCGTCATTATTTGCATTTTACTTCACCTTCTTCTTACGGACCCGATGGGATTCGAACCCACAACCTCACGGATTAGAAGTCCGGTGCTCTATCCAGTTGAGCCACGGGCCCACTATGTTTATTTCCATGTTAGTTTCTTTACTTGAATTTTTACTCCTTTTCTCCTTCCTTTGAAATCTTCTTTCCTGATATCTCTGGCATCATTCTTTGCCTGACGCTTTGTTTGATATGCCCTTACCCCAAAGTAGTTAGGGAAATGATTATAAGTCTTCGGCTTTCCATTAATTAAGATTATATATATTGTGTTATTCTTTCCGATTTCTTTTGTCATAGTTTTACCTTCTTAATCTTCTTCTTTCCTTTTTTAATTGCTTTACCAATGTTTATTGGAATCTTCTCCACAATGGTTCTCAACTTTCTGTTCAACTTCTTTACTGCTTTCTTGTTACACTTTCCACATAACCCTTTCAACAATAGGCTTCCGCATTTATCACAAAACTGTGGTGTCATTATCTACACTCTCCGCCAATGTCCTGCAATCAGGACACCTTCTCTTGAGTTCTTCTACATTCTCAACCGTGTTCACACTTCCTGCTGTCCATGCCGGAAACTCGGCTAGCGGAGATTCATGATTATATCCTCTTCGCTCCATTTCTGCAACTAACTCGTCATGCCTATTTTTTATGTTGTGAACTTCGACTTGTCCTCTCACTATATATCCTTCAATGGATTTACCAAGAAGGATTGACCCGACGAACATATGGCATTCCAAATGTTCGCCTAATAGATGCTTTCGGCACATTGTTTTTGGATTTACATTCCACATTCTCATTTAATCACTTCCCTCTCTTTTTGGATGCCCATACTCGGATTTGAACCGAGGACGGACTAACCAACAGATTTTAAGTCTGTCGCCATACCAGGCTTGGCTATATGGGCTTTTCTTTCTTCATACTTTTTCATTAGGAATTTCTTATATGATTCTGGTGCATTAATTGATTGTAAATATTCTTCATTGGGTTTGTAAATCATTTCAAAGACTTGCATATCCCAATTAGAATCATCTTCAGATTTTTTCTCCCCTTTCATTTGAGTTTCGATGAAAGCACATATTTCATTGAAAGCATCGCCTTCTCCTTCTATTTCAAATCTGGATTCTATTGTTATATCTTTTTCTCCATCTCTAATAAATTGAACTTTTATATCTATTAATTGTGCAGACCATCTGCCTGCTGTTTGTGAACCCCCCCACTTCATATTATATTTTTTGATTATCTTTTTGAACTCGACCTTATTATCGTGATAACCCAATCCTTTCACGATATAAGATTTCATCATATTAATCACCTCATTTTTTATTCTCGTTTCTTCTGATTATGTGTTCTTTTGCTTGAGATATTGGGTCATCTTCATCTTCATCTTCAACTAACGGGATTAATCCTGTCCCATCTTTACTTGAAGGATAAATCTCATATTCAGTTTGACCAACTTCGATTGGTTCACTCCAGTCATCTGGACTGCCATCGGCAATCAACTGGGCTTCTGCTTCATCGTCGGCTTCAACCTCTATCTCCTGCTTGGTTCTCCATTCTCTAACAATCGTATATTTCATGCAATCACCTTCATCCTTTTTAAATCTAATGTAACTCCTATATATATAATTTGTTCCATTTCATTTGTATATTAATGCTTTGCTAATTTGAGTGTTTTTCCTATGGACTCTATTTGGCATTTTTTTCAATGACTTTGTTTGTGTTTTCGGTAATTTTATTTGCCAACTGTTCTATCACATCTCGTTCTATTATTTCCATACTCGATTTTATAGTTCGAGCAAACTTCCACCACTCTTTTGCGTTCTCTTCAGTTATCGGATTGTTCTCCAATAATATTCCCATTCGCTTATCAAACTCTTTTGCCTTTTCATATCCATCAAATTTTTTGCCATTCTTATTATTCTTTGTCAAGTTCTTCACCTCCAATCTTAATTTCATCCAGTAATTCCTGATTAGGTCTTGTATTCATCCACTTTTTCTTTAGAAATCCTTGCATTTTCCGAATTGAAAAGGGTAAGTGCAAAACCTTAAAATGTTTTCTGGCCCTTTCCGCTAAGTCAGTTAGAATCGGGTTATCAAAGTCATTAAACCCCCCGTAAGTATGGTAAGGGGCGGCATTAAATAGATAATTAAGTAGTGGTTGATATTTATTTTTAAGAACGGCATGCCCCATAACACTTGAAACAACATGGTCAATGTGATTGTATGCAACCCATTTATCCCATAATACACATACTCTTGTAATCCATTCAACTGGTATAAATCCATAATAGCAAGCGGTTCCTATCCTTTCCAAACTATCAATGGCAAGATGTTTATTTGAATGAACATCAATATAATATTCTTTCATAATTTTATCGGCATTTTCCATGCTAACATTATGTTGCTTTTGAACAATCAGTCGGACAAAATCTTCATCTGGGTAAAGGCAATTTTCGTCAATTTCAATTTCAAGAATAACAGGTTTGTCGTTATCTTTACAAGCCTGATAAGCATAATATAGAGGATAAGTATCGGTCAAATAAACAAAGCCCTCATAACTAACATATGTGTGACCCCAGTTACCTTTGTCATCTTTTGGTCGAGGTCTAATTTCTCCATCTTTAAGAATCCTAATAAAATTCTTTAATGATGTTCCGTGATATAGTTTCATTTCAAACACCTATGTTAGTTTATATTTCTGGAATGTCTTTGAGTAGACTTCTTCCATTTTGTTTATATCTTCTGCCGGGAAATTATCTAATTCATACTTAAGCATCAGTGTCAATGTAGCCACCCTAATTATTTTTGGAAGTTTTTCTATAATATTATATACTTCTGGCGATATCTTTACCGCCACTTCGTGTGCTTTCTCTGGGTCAATTGGTGTTTGCGAAATTTTGCTAAACACTACTTCTATAACATCAATTATATTTGGGTCTTTTATTCCCCGCAGAAATTCGACTAATGCTCTTGTTGTTGTTGCACACACTATTTCGTCTGCTTCTATCATCGGCATATTTATTACCTCCTTTAATTATTTGTCATTTTCTATTTCTGAAATACCTTTATTATTTTTTTTGTTTACATGATGTTTCACCTTACCTTGGAATAATTCTACACAACAATATATATACTCTACTATATATATATAATCTAACACTAACTTTCAATTCCATGATGTTGTTAGTTCCATGTAACCTGCTAATTAGATTACAGAAGTCCATTCTGCGACGGATATCGCTAAAGTCCATTGACATTAGTTCTTTTTCGTCCCTTGTGATTTATTTACCAATGTCGCTATATACCTATATATACACCTACCAATCTATACTCTTACGCTTACTGTATAAATTATTCAAACATATTACCTACTACGTATTTTGTCCACCTTTATCCTCTCCTATACTGTCATTTATTTCTTTGTTTGTTTCTGTTGGTATAGTTTCCTCTTTCTCTAAATCCTTGCGATTCTCCCAGAGTTTTCTTGCTACATTCGCTCTATCATCGCTTGTATATGGGCCTATGTCCCATCTGGTCGAATCACAGTTAGGGCATCGCTTTGTTCGAGCCTGACTACGTGGCCACCATTGATGCCCACACACCAAGCACTTACATTGTTTTATTTCTTGTGTTCCCTGTACTACACTACTTGCTTCCATATTTATCCCCCATATTTTATTACCATTTTTCTTCTAATAATAAGTCAAATCTTGTTGCTATTGGCTTGTTTGAATTTTCAATTACACAATGAGCATGAGTACACCTCAAACAATATACTTTCTTTATACCCATACTAACTGCTTTAATCAAATTTATATTAATTGATTCTTGAAGATTCCTTAATACATAATTTTCATCCCAACCAGAACTCATAGAATTTTTACTTGCTATTGGTTCACAAACGGCGTAAAATTCCCCCTCTTTATTTTCAACAAAGGCATATTGGTAATCTTTGATGATTTGAAATATTTGTATATTAATTCCTGCCCAACCTATTGCTGGAACTACTTCTGATAAATGGTCTACTCTCAATTTAATTATGAAATAATTTGGCTTGAGTATGATTAGAGCGTGCTTTCCACTTGCTAAAAATCCATTCTTTCTATCAGAATGGGTCCTAACAAACACTGGAACTACTGGACACCCTTGGTCATCAACAATTACTGTGGCTTCTCCACCACCGAAGTCTGGATGGATTCTTCCGCCTTGTTCCCAAGCGGCGTAGTAGCCCTTTCTTGTTTTTTCAACTGGTATGTATTCGGTCATACATCGTCACCATTCATATCGAGTACGTTGAATCTATTGCCTTCCACTATTACATTCTTCGGAATTTTTGCTTTTATTGAAATAATTTCTGTTTCAAGAACATCGAACCTTGTTTCTGAATTGTGTTCAAGATAATACTTTATGTGCTTACAGGTTCGGTCACCAGAATGATTGAACCGCCAGGCTGGACAACTACACGAAAGCCTGTTGTATTCATCTGTTTTTATAGTATACATTTTATTCTTATCTGTCATAGACCGAACCGTGGTCACATATTTATATAGCATTTATTTCCACTCCTCGTTAATCATATCGAATCTTGATTCTGATTTCTTTTTATCTTCCTCTATTTCCTCTGGCATTTTTACCTCTATATCAGGATTGAGAATTTTTATTATTTGTAATGCTTGCTCTCTTGATATATTTGCACAATTAACATTAAAAGTATTCATTGTTAGTTCGCCAACAAGATTAATCGAAACATTACCTTTGCTCAATTCATTGTCATTGTATTGACTTTCATCGAGCATAGGGAACATATCTTTAAATTTCTTTATTTTCGCATTTTTCTTTATTGTTTCTTCGTGCCTACTGTTTATGTTTATGACCAAACTATTCTCGAAAGTGACCAGTTCATTTCTCAATTTCCATATTTTTGCCTCAGTAATTTTTTTGTCGGCCTTTACTACATACTTTAATTGTCTTGTAAATTGATGATGAATAGAAATATTTACTACATCTTGTTTTACACTTCTGTTATAGCCATACCTTCTTCCACCCGTCGAAATAGTGCTAACAGTAATAGTTGTGTTGCCATAATCAACTGGAGTTCCATCGGGAAGGAGTTTGCTATGTTTAATAATAGCAGAATCTGCTACTAGTTCAATCTTGTATGGCGTGTGTTCACTAATATAAGAAACAACTTCTACCAGTCTTTCTTTAATGCAATTATTTAAATCTGGCATCTTTTAATCCTCCTTCTATATCCCTAATGCAATCCCTATATATATACATTGTTATTAAATGTTATCTGTCAGTTTAAGTATTTATTTTAGAACTGTTGGTCCACCTCATCATTCCCATATAAAATAAAAAAAAATTACTTGTGCTGGCGATAACCATGTGGATACATCCAGACCTTATTTATTTAATTCCATTCTGGTCAACTCATTTCTCACAGCATATATTAACTCTTTGTCGCTGTAGTAGAGTTCATCCTGCCTTCGGATTAAACTCCAGATAAGGTCTAAATCTAAGCCCACTTCTTTGTGGTCGAAGATTGCTGTTGCCCATGCCTTTGGTTCAAGAAAGCCCACCAAATGCTGGATTGTTTTATTGTCCATGATTTCTTCATTCGACATTTTATATCACTCCCATTCTTGCTATGATAGAATGATTTGGACATACTACTAACGCTGTTCTTTTCTTGAGTTCTCTTTTGTAACATTCTATAGTATCCTTGGGGACCATCACCTCTTCACCACACTCATTACACTTCATTTTAACATACTCAGTGTCTGGGTATGGTGGACTCCAATCTTTTGCTATATCACCAAGTATTTTTATCATAATTACATACTCCTATGACCCATAGGGAGAGTTGTCTCCCTACTCACCGCATGGGTTACGGTAGATGGGCCTGTTATCTTACTTCTTTGAATGTTTTGTTGAGGGCATGGCTGCACCCGACATTTCATACTTGACACAGTGCAGGACCATTCCCATTAATTCGCACCCGAGTGCATTCTGGATAGATTCCCTTGCCAAGTTCCTTCTGTTGTGCTCTATTTGCTTAGCCGTTATCATTATGAGAACATGGTTTTTCGCCATGTTCATCACACCCGCTATTTCCTCCTCTGTTGGCATTCCTTGCTCATTCGTCATCCTCGTCACCATCCTCTTCGTCATTGTCTTCGTCATCGTCATCTGGAAGACTTAGATTGGCAAGAGCGTATCGGAACGACTCTACCAATTCGTCCTTTGGTCCGTCCACGACATAGCACTTTCCATCAATCTCGATGATAAATGCGTATCCTTTTCCAGATAGAGAAGCTCCACTCACCCTAAATTGCTCTGGGGAGAGCAATTTCTCGCCCTCCACAGAACAATAATCTCCAAACTTTATTTTTGCTGCCATGTTTATTCCTCGCTGTTGTTATCATCCATGTCCAGCATGTCGAACCTCGACTGGAGATTTGCGACTGCGGTCTCATTTAATCCCATCAGGCCGAGCGCTGTGTGATAGAAATCTGCACTGACTTCATCACCCATTATATTCCCGATTGCGTCGAACCTGTTCTTGATTTCTTCGACGTCCTCTTTGCTCACAATGTCCTGAACATCTATTACGATTTCTTTGTTCAAGAGCTCACTGTAATTGCTGTTGAGCGTGTCCACCTTTTCCTTCAATCGCTCCTGCCTCTCAACAAGCTTTACCATTGTGCCACGCAGGTCATCTGCGCTGATTTTCTTTCCGCCATTCTCGCTTTCCGTGACTTTCTTGACCATTGTTTCGACCGTGTTCGCTACTGCCTTTATGGCGTCACGAAGCTCTTTTTCAATTTCCTTTTGCACATCAGCGGCCACATAGTTCCGCTGTTCTTCACAATCGACACACGGGATTCCCCTGACCTGTGTCCTGTATCTTTCGTACTTGTTATATGTGTCAGCGAATTCCTCAATCAACTGCTTGTGCCTCTCGACATTCTCCATGTATGCAACTGGAACGAAATACAGGCTTCTTGAAAGCGTGTACGGAACACCCTTCCACTCGCTCTTGAGCAAATTCTTTATGTTTGCAACAAGAACTGCGGCTGGGATGCTTTCCTTGAACTCGTTGTATCTCTTTCGGATGGATGCCAGAAGCTCTTCGTCCACTGAACCATCCTCGATAGAGGCCAGATGAAGAACATTCGCTTCATTGAGCCAAACTCTGTATGTGCTTTCGCCCTTGAGCTCCAGCGTTGTGTTCTGCTCTCCATCTTTCCTGCCTGTTATCTCTTTTACCAAGAGCCACTCTTTCTTGTTCTTGCCAGGTCGGATAGCATAGACGATTAAGCACTGCCCAGAAAACCCAACGGCTGTTCCATGTGAAAACCTGCTCTGTTCCATCAGAGCGAACCGAAGGGCCGCTTCGGGCTTCAACTTCTCGACACACTCGTCTGTCGGGATGTTGTATTTCTTCACTAGTTTCTTATACTCCTCCCACGGGATTTCTGCCCGTCGAAGGGTCACACCGATGAGCTGTCCGATTATCGGAACGCTTGCTTCACTGCCCATGTCTACCATCATTCTTTCCCATCTCGTTGTCGGCATTTAATTTACCTCCTGATAATCTAATGTAATCCTTATATATATACATTATTCCCATACTTTTTTTATTTCGGCCTTGCTAAAGGGCCTCTTCAGGCGGCACAGCAACCGCAATAAAAAATTGATTAACCACACAGATGAAGGGCTCGCTCCTCTATTGGCATTTTCTTCCACTCGTCACTGCTAACTTTCTGACATTCGTTCCAATCTGCACCCCTGATTTTCCCGACCTTTTTCATCTGCTTATCCACCTTCGGGAACTCAGCATTTGTGCCTTGAACTGTTACACTACCATCAGGATTTATGCAGATTTTAATCATGCCATTCACCTTCCAACTCGTGTGACTTCGACGACTGGCTGCTCGTAGAATTCTCCTGTCCTCTCGCTCTTCTTGATTATCCCGAGCAATTTTGCCACAGCGTTCTCGATATCCTCGCATTTCTTGCCCTTGACACCCATCACGTGGATTTCAACGGCTCCATCTGGACTTACATCAACTGTTATCTTCGCCATATCCTCACCTCACTTGTTGAACACCAGATTCACGACGCCATCCGCCGAAATCCGCTGGGACGTCACCTTGTAGCCAAGCTTCCGCAACTCTTTTGTCGTCTTTTGCTTTGCGTACTCCTGCTTGACCATGTTCAACTGTCGCCTGTCCATATCGTCAAGGCTTACGGAGCCATCAATACAATTGATGACGATGTTTCTGCCTCCGTATCCATGTCCGCCGATGGACCTTGCGTTGATGGACACTGTCTTGCCATTGACGGTGTGCTCCACCTTCAGGACATTACAAGTCGCTATTAGCGTTTGTAAATCCTTTATTTGTGTATCCACATTTATGTGCTTTGACATACCCATACCTCTTCTTTATTTCGACCTTGCTTAAGGGTCTTTTCAAACGGCTTAGCTACCGTGATAAAGAAAGAATTGATTAGGATTTACATATCCAATTGCCTTTCTGTCTCCTGCACCTCTTGGATACTTGCCGGCCTGGCCCTGTCCCTTGCCCATTCCCGCCTCCGCTTGATTTCCTCTTTCATTGTCTTGGCTATGCCTTGGGTCTCCTTGCAAGCATTCACAATGTCCTGCGTTGTGAATTCCCTATCCTCGTCGAATGCTGTGATGTGGGCCACCGAAATTACTGCCTCAATCTCAGCACCGCTGAATTGATTTGTCGCCTCGACAAGCTCGGGGATGCCAAAGTTCTCTGGGCACCTCAATTGCTTCTTGATGTGTATTTTGAGGATTTCCGCCCGCTCGACCTTTGTGGGAAGGTCCACGAAGAAGATTTCATCGAACCTGCCCTTTCGCAAGAACTCTGGACGAAGCTGGGTCACATCATTACAGGTTCCTACGATGAAGACTGGCTTTGTCTTGTCACTGGACCAAGACAAAAACTTCTTCAGGACTCCTGCCTTTGTGCCGCTGTCGGACATATCGGATGAACCCATTCCCGCAAATGCCTTCTCCATTTCGTCTATCAGCATTACGCATGGAGATACTGCCTCTGCTGTGTGTGTTACACGGCTCATGTTCTGCTCGGATGCTCCGACTTGTCCTGCCATTATCATGTCCATTTCGATAGACAGCAACGGCATTCCCCATTCAGCTGCCAGCGCCTTTGCGAACAGAGTCTTGCCGCAACCAGGGTGTCCAAGAACGATTACACCTTTCGGGAGCGGGATGCCATCTTCGCGTGCCTTGTTCGTAAACAGCTTTTTCCGCTGCCTTCCGAACTTTTTCATGTTCTCCAATCCGCCAACGCCTGTCATCGGGGGTACTTCGGTGATTAAATTCACAACACCGGCTTTCTTGATTATCTGTTCTTTCTCCCTGATGATGCTGGGAATGTCGAACCTCTTGAACTCAACAATCGTCTTGCTGAGCGCATTCTCACACTCCATCTTTGTCAATCCCATACACGCTTTGATAATGGCTTCTCTCTCGCCATTCTGCGGAACTGGGACCAGATACTTCTTTGCTACCTTATCATAGCACGAAACGGACTGGAGCAGATTGTCCAGAATTGCGGCTATTTCACATTCGCTCGGGAGAGCGAAATCCACAACCGAGACTTCCTTGCTCAGCTCCGTTGGAATATTCTGGAGCGGGGCTATGATAACGATGCTCTTCTTCTGCGAGGGCAACTCTCTTGCCGCGTCCCGCAAAAGGCGTTCAACGATTGGGTTTCCCAATACGTTCTTGCCGTCACCCAAATACCTGTGGAAATCCAGAAGGACATATACTCCTTCGGGGGTGCTGTGGTCGAGAATGTGCTTGAGTATCTCAATCTCTGGCTGCCCCGTTGGACATTCCAATCCGAATCCATCCACGGGCCTGTTGTTAAAAGTCAGGCCCTTGGTGACAGACCAAACACCCAGCTTTGATACCAATGTCTTGAGTTCGTAGAGGATTCGCTCTTCCTCCCACGATACCACATAGACTATGGGATACCGGGCTCTTATCTGTAATAATATCTTATTCCCATCGCTTGTCATGATTCTCACCTCTTGCTTGTCTTTGCTATTTCCCATTCCTTTATTGATTTCTGTGCTTCTTTAAATCCTAATGCAATCCCTATATATATACATTCCTATTTGGTGAATTTTCATGGGGATGCTTGGGACCCCCCAATTGTGGGTGCTTCGCTGTTACTGTCCCAAGGGCTTCTATGTCCTATTTCCCCATCAATATCCTAATGCAACTCCCCTATATATACATTCCCCCTATATCTACAGTACCCCCATAGATACAATCCCAGCATAAGGAAGTTCCCTTATATGGGAGATACCTCCATATATCATATATACATTGTCGATAATCTGTATTATCATCCCAATCTATATATATGGGAGATACATTAGGACACTGGGGAACCGGTTATGGTTGGGAAAGTGGTTACAGTGCTGGCAGATGGGGGTGCAAACGGCATGGGACCAGCAGTACCGGTTGGGGGCTGGGGGCACAGGAAAGGTGCTGGGAGCGCTCCTGCTAAATTACAGAAACCAGTGCAGGGCACACTACTCGCTTCAGGCAGTAGGCGGTACACTGAGTTACTATCAACAAAGGTGCTTACATCGAAACTAGCGTTATAATAGGAATGTATATATATAGAGACTACATTAGGATTCCAAGGAGAGTTTTACATGATGACAGCACAAGAGATACAGCAACAGTGTAAAGATGCTTGGACAAAAGCATACAATAGCGCACTCGAACATGGATATAACAAAGATGAAGCAACAGAAATAGCAACAAACAAAGAAATTACTTTCAGGATAAAATCTAATTTCTGGAGTAACAGAATGGCAGATGGTAGCCATGTTTGTCGCAGATGTGCTGGATATCGCTGTGGCGGTTACAATTGTGGACTTCCAGAGGCACACCATTCTGAGTGTGAAGAACTTTCGGTAGTTGAAAAACAAAGAGCACAATTCTTGAGAAAAGAGTATCCCGAATTTAGCGATAAAACAGATTTAGAAATCATAGAAATTTGGGAAGAGCAAATGAAGAAGAAATCAAAAGAAAAGCAGGCTTGAGTATGATTATTTCCAGTAAGGTACTCGGATTGGGATTTCTGTCGGACACCCCAGATACCCCAGATACTTTTTCTGATAACAACTTGTTTTCAGCAGGATTATTCAGGAATTTAAATATCCCCATTAAACACCTTACAATTCAGTTTAATAACATATTCGTGATTTTTAAAATCTCATTCAAGAATTTAAAGCGAACTATATTATTAACATTTAAAGCAAATTTAATAATACAATTATCAACACAACATTTATATACACAAGTTACATTACATAATTTGATGGGGGTTCGGAGAATCCCTATACATGAAAATATGGAGGAAGCAACATGGCAAAAGAAGTTAAGAGGGAAGTAGCGAAGCCGAAGGTATCGAAGGAGCCGAAGTTGGTCACGAGGGAGCAGGCGGATGGCACATCCGTCATGTCCATCCAGAACGCTGGCAGGGCAGCCAAGATGTTCCTGTGCGAGAAGGACGGGAAGCTTGTTGAGGTTGTCGATGCCGAGGGGTTCAAGGCAGCCTGGCAGAACAAGGACATCTCCAAGACTGGGAAGAGCACGGGCGGCAGGTTCATTGCTCCTCGCGTCAAGGTCGCTGGAGAGCAGGCCGATGAAGTTCGGCAGGCAGTCTTCGCCAATCTGGGCGGCGTCATGAAGCTCTTGCAGACAGGCGGGCTCAAGGGCGTCGGCAGGAAGATAAAGGTCGAGGTCATCCCTCTGGCATAAGCCAGATGGGATGATTTCTCTTTTTATTTATTTTCTTTTTTTAGAGCATTCACAACAATTTGCGGAGAACTTAAATAAGGTTTCCGTAAAAGTGGTGAACAGCATGGCAGGAGACGAAGAGAAAATAAACAAGATACTCGACGTGCTGTTAGAGGAAGATGACGATATCGAGAGTGTGCTTGACCACATCTTTGAGGAAGTTGACGCAAGTATTATCTTCGATTTCATCGCTGATAAAATGGATGCCAATTCAATAGTTGGTCATCTTATTGATACAGAAAAAGTAACAGAAGAAGAAATACTTGATTGTATAGATGACGACGACATAGCCGATTATCTGGAAGGTCAAGGATACACAATCGAAGAAAAGGATAGCAAAAAGAAGCGGTAGTTCCTCTGACTCCCATCTCCCTTATTTTTTTTTTTAGTTTTTGGTACTATATTTTTTTGGTGGTTTTACGGGAGGGGCAAAATCACCATTTTTTCCAAGTATGTATTTCAACTTTTTTCTGATATGTATTACTCCTATATATATTCGACATGATAGTTTTTACACACACTTAAATAAAAGGCAATACAAATATATATATATACAAGTTACATTAGATATATAATTAATAGAAATATATATTAGATAGATTGTGTATATAAGGGGATATGATGAATATGACAGATGAAAAAAATGACTATGACAACATAGTGGCCAACGAAGAGTATAATTACATATCACGAAATAGCATGACTATTATATTTTCATCCGAGCAAGAAGCAAAAAGGTTTATTAGTACAAAAATCAAACCAGATAATTATCCAACCATTGTGTTTGAAGTTTGTGGTGATGATGGTCAGTTCTTAATTCACTACAAGTCAATTCGTCGGATGAAACAAGAAGAGTTATTCAAACACATAAAAGTAGACAAGAAAAGGACAATGGCAAAGGATGCTATATGTAATGCAACAGATACAATATTCATGGAAACTATTAAAAATATTCCAAGCGGGTATGCAGAACTTGGTCTTCCAAGCAAGACCATCAGAATGGTTAGACGGGAGGGTTATAATGGAAGTTGAGTATGTATTGAAATCGGAGAGAAAGGACCTTGCTGTTGATAAAAGTGATACAGTGACTATAGCACGAGGACATACTATTATCAAGGTTCCGTGTATAAGCGTTGATAGCGGTCCTGATGAAACTATAAAACCTTTTGATGATTTCCATAAGCCAGAAGGGGAAGGATATTTCAGAATATCCATTTGGGAAACTGGTGGGGCAGAATCCAATTCTGGTAAAGCAGAAATAGTATGTGGTCCAAAAGGTGAGAAATTAAAACCTGTTAGGATTATTAGGAAGAAAGAAAATGCTAATGGGCAACATGCTCTGTTTGCTGGAAAAGCATTTGTTGTTGTTTCTGTTACTCAACACCGAAGCAATTTTACCGTTTCAATTTCTGATTACGAAATTGACCCAAATTCTGGAACTGTTAAATCCTCTAATATCGGGGTTTGGAATTTGGGTTATATAAAGTTAATAAATGAAGAAACATTTAAGGATATTCCAGAATCAATAAAAGACTTCATAGAGCCAATCAAAGCGGCCATAGAAAAATCATTACACTATCGTTGTGACGAGCCCCATTACTTTTGTGAGAAAAGTGAAAACAAGTGAGGATTATTATGTCTAACAATATCAAAACCTCAACATATAATATATTAACAGGAGAGATAATTAAAATTACTTATGGTGTTCATACAAAAGAGTTCAAAAAAATATGTAGAGATATTCACAAAGGAAATAAACATTCAGAAGAAACCAAGAAAAAAATAAGTGAAGGTGGGAAAGAAAAACATAAAGGTCCTCGTTCGGAAGAAACTAAAGAAAAGATACGAAAGGCAAGAGCAAAACAAATAATTACAGAAGAGCATAAGAGAAAAATAAGTGAAGGTCATAAAGGAAAGATTAAGTCATTAGAGCATAGAAAACATTTGAGTGAAGCAGGAATTGGGCATGAGGTCTCAGAAGAAACTAAAAGAAAAATGAGAGAAACAATGAATACAGAAGATTATAAAGAAAAAAGTAGAATAAGAAGAGCAAATCAAACATTTCCAATAAAAGATACTGAACCTGAACTTGATATTCAAGATACTCTATTGAAACAAGGAATACCATTTGAAACTCATAAAGTCATAAAAGGATTATTATCTAAACCCTTTAATAGGCATCAATGGGATATAGTATTAGAAGATAAGAAAATCTTAATTGAGGTTCAAGGTTGTTACTGGCATGGTTGCCTCAAGTGTTTCCCAAATCCTAACGAAAATCAGAAAAAATGGATAGAAAAAGATAAAGTAATATTTTCAGAAGCCCGGTCTAAAGGATGGAAGGTCATAGAGATATGGGAACATACAATTAGAGAATCGGAAATTCAATTTAAATATAATCTTGACGGGGATAAATCAATAGATAAGAAAGTATAGGGGTATAATCAGGTGAAGCCGAATTGTTTGTTTCAGCAGATTACCTGCTTAAATAAATCAATGTAGGTTCACCTCACAAGGAGAGTGAAGCCGATGGTTGGGTTAAAAGCTGAAATAGTGAAAAAGATACATGAAAGCGGAATGGTTGAAGTCACCATAAAGAATGGTGGTCTGGCCGGAAAGTTATTCCAGCACAGAATCTATGGGAATGAAGATAAGTTCCAGCGAGTAATAACTGGAAGGGGATTTCTCGGAGTTCTGAAAGACAATGGTATAGCAGGTAATCGAAAGGATGCTATACTAATGAAGAAGAATTCTTATATTACTAATAGTGTTATTTGTTCAAGCGAAGAAGAGGCAAATAGAATTATAGAGGAGGTGAAAATCCAATATCCAGAAGCGGCAAGACAGATAGACAAAATTAACAAGGAAAAGGCAAAGGATAAGCCCAAGCCATTTATTGATGTACCAAAACCTGTTTATATGAAGTAAGTTCGGGGTGAATGTAATGACAGAGCAATATACAATTCAGCCCGAAGAATCATATGCCCCAGAAGAAAAGGACTTTTGTAAATTTCTTTCTGAAGTGTGTGGGGTAAATGTTCTTTTAGGATTCGGTCCAGTTGAATCATGGGCTGACCAGAAACAACAGATTATAGTCATTGACAAAAGAGAGCATGCAAGGGCACTATCGGTTGCGACAATTCATAAGAATTATAATAGTGCCCTTTTATTACTTTCACAAACGCTATCTCACTTGATGGCACATATCAAATCAACAAGTGACGAACACGATGTCACCTTCTACCAAAATCAGGTAGAGTGCTTAATTCAAATAATGGAAGGTATGGTAAAGTCCAGAAAAGCATTAAAAATGACAAGAGGTAAAGGAAGGAAGGTAAAAGGATTTAATAAAACGATAATGTGCAAAACTACAAAAGCAAAAGAATTTGTTATTAATTCTTTGAAGAATACAAAAGTTGATATTTCAAATATAGATGAGCACACAATATCAATAACAGCAGAAGAGTTGAAATGGGGAGAGTATCTAAAGGTAATGAATATATTAACCCAAATAAATAACCTATATAGCATGGATGTAAAAATAGAGAGAGCGAAGAATGAGAGGTAAAATGTATATAATTGTATATACAAAATTTTCTATAAATGTATTATACATTTATTATAAGAAACATTTATATATATAAACATTCCTATTCATTATTCCTTATCATCGGGGAACAAGGGGATTTCATCGAGGACAAAGGGGGGTTAAAATGGAAGTGTCAATTACTCGAAATTTCAGGATTAATTTGCGTCCATCACATTATAATCCAGAATTTCCATCCATCATAGGACAGGTGGTTGGGAGAGTTTGGAACCCAGACAAAAAGACATGGGAAATTCCTATATCATCTGTTGAAGATTTATGTCAATCCCTTAAAGGTGGGAATGTTTGGTCTGATAATGATATCGAAAAGGTTAGAGACTTGATTAGCCAAATAATCGACCACACTAAGACGGATATTTCCGAAGTTACAAAGAACATCCTATTACCATTGAGACCTTATCAAGCGGATTCAGTAAGGTTCTTCAAGAATCGTGGTTCGGCATTAGGTGCGCTGGATATGGCATTGGGTAAGACAGCGATATCTATTGCATACTTATATGACCTATTACAAAACAAGAAAATAGAAAAGGGTTTATTAGTAGTTCCAGTATCAGCAATATGGCATTGGTATAGAGAGATACATCATTTCTTTGGCGATAAAATAAAAGTTTGTGTAATAGGTTATGATATAGACGAAGATGGGTCTATAAAAAAGGTTAATAGAGAAAAGAGAATGGAACAGTTGAAATCAAATGAATATGAAGCATATATTATTAATTATGAGAAATTGATAGATATTGTTAATAATCCAGATGTATTAGCATCTTGGGACAATCCTCATAAATTCCTTATAGTAGCGGATGAGGTAACAAGGGTTAAAAGTTGGAGTGCTCAAAGAACAAAGGCGATTAAAGCAATTCCAGCAAAGTATAGAATCGGATTGTCTGGAAGGCCAATAGAAAATAACATCAATGAATTCTATACCATACTCGATTGGATTTGGCCAAAGTGTCTCGGCTCATGGACAAAATTTGAAAAGAGATTCACAATTACAAATAGATTTGGCAAGATAGTAAGCGTAAAAGAAAAAGAAACAATAAGAGATATAGCAAAATATATAGCAATCAAATACAGCAGATATGAGGTGTTGAAATATCTTCCACCAATTAACAGGAATCAGTATGATGTAGAATTATCACCAGAAGAAGAAATGGAAT
>Ga0209777_10002891_pt1 | contig 21881 bp, 19 predicted proteins | sample FrelakmetHBP12HB_FD_187147 | JGI IMG/M metagenome (GOLD analysis project Ga0209777, IMG submission 187147) | Freshwater lake sediment microbial communities from the University of Notre Dame, USA, for methane emissions studies -HBP12 HB (SPAdes)... | ecosystem: Environmental > Aquatic >...
TCCAGCCCGCGCTTTGCCAGAGCTCTTAATTGATCAGGGTTAAATGGTTTGGGAAGATAGTCGTAAGCGCCCTTTTGCATGGCTTCGACTGCCGAGACGATAGTCGCAAATCCCGTGATCATGACGAGAACAATATCAGGTATGTCCCGTGAGAGAATCTCAATTATTTCCATCCCCGATATATTGGGCATTTTGAGATCAATAAAAGCCATATCAGGTAAGTGTTCCCGTGCTAGCTTGATGCCCTCGATTCCCTGCTCGGCAGTAAGCACAGCGTATCCGGCTTTTTCCAGCACCTGACTGCACCCGTCACGAAGAGCTTCTTCATCATCGATGATAAGAATAACAGGTTTTCCAGACTTGTCTGTCATGGCTATTTGCTGCCCAGTGCCTTAGCAATGTAATTGAGAAGGTCATCCGCTTTTATGGGCTTCTGCAATACCTTATTGACTTTGGGGAATTCCGGAGGCGGTTCAAAGGAGTTGTAAGGGCCCTGAAGATCGACAGCGCTCAGCATAAAAAGAGGCGTTTCTTTTCCCGTATCGGTGGCGCGGATTTTGTTCAATACTTCGAAGCCCTCACCCCAAGTTTCCATCATCATATCAATAATAGCCAGATCCGGATTTACTGATTTCCACATCTCAACGCCGGTTTTCCCATCTTCCGCCATAAACACTTCGTAGCCACCTTTTTCCAAAATAAGTTTTGTGGCGAACAAGAAATCTTTGTCATCATCTATTAGGAGTATTTTCTTTTTAATCGTCATGATAACACCTCCATAATACTTTTTTTTATTTCAATAGTAGCAAAGATAATGCCAGTTTATAAGATATTGAATTAATTGATTATATTATTAGGATAAGCTGTAAAAGTATGCTTAAGGGGCAAAACGCCCCTTGATTAATACTCTATCTTTATATTGAAGTTGCGTATTTTTATTCTCAGAGTCTTTCTGTTAATACCGAGGAATTCTGCCGTTTTGTTAATCTGAAAATTGAAGTGTTTAAGAGCTTTTTCGATGTGCTCTTTTTCGACATCGACGAGGGTTACCCTGCCTGAGGAAGAATCCACTACCGGCGTTTTTGCTCCTTCACCCTGACCATAGTAAAAAATATCTGATAAATTTACTGTTTCGTGGTCGCAAAGGACGCACAAGCGTTCAATGGTATTTTTCAGTTCTCTGACGTTTCCGGGCCACTTGTATGACAATAGCGATTTTTTTGCTTCTTCAGAAAGGCGCCTTACTTTGCTCTTATGCTTTTTTTGATAATAATCGAGATAATGCTCGGCGATAGTAAGGATATCCGTCTTGTGCTCTTTCAGAGGCTTTATATCCAAAGGAACAACTGAGAGACGGTAAAACAGGTCTTCCCTGAATTTTCCCGCTGCGATTTCAGCATGTAAATCACTGTTGGTTGCCGCTATTAACCGTACATCAACTTTTTCGGGCGACGATTTGCCTACCCGTGGAACTTCCTGTTCCTGAATCACCCTCAGCAACTTTGCCTGAATATTCAAATTGATATTAGAAATTTCGTCAAGAAATAAAGTCCCTGTATCCGCCATCTGGAAACGGCCTTCGCGTGATTCCGTGGCACCGCTGAAGGAACCCTTGACATGTCCGAAAAGTTCGCTCTCCATTAGATTTTCAGCCAGCGACGAACAATCAACAGTAATAAACGGCCGACCTGCCCGTCTACTTAATTGGTGAACGGTGCGCGCTACAAGTTCCTTTCCGGTGCCGCTCAATCCGGTAATCAAAACAGTGCTGTCGGTCTGCGCTATACGCATGATTGAATCTTTGAGTTCTTTCATGTAGTCGCTGGATCCAATGAGAAGAGAACGGTTTTGTTCGCTGCCGACTGGTTCATCATCCTTAAGCGCAACGCTTACCGCTTCGTTTAGCTCAGCAGCAGAATATGGCTTTGTGAGAAAATTGAATGCGCCTTGACGCATCGCTTCTACCGCCAGCTGTATTGTCCCGAAACCGGTGACGATAATGACTTTGGCGGATACATTTTTTTCTTCTTTCAGTTTCTTCAGGATATCCATACCGCTCACGTTGGGCATTCTGACATCCAACAAAATCACGTCATAGGAATTTCTCAATCCCATTTGCAGGCCGTTGACAGCATCTCCCGCACAATCGACATGATATCCTTTGCGTGTGAGAACCTGCTGACATCCGTCCCGGATGGCTGCTTCATCATCAATAATTAAAATTTTCCTGCTCTTTTTTGCCGCTTCTTTCATTTGACCTCGCATATAGTCGTCTCTAAGAAATTAATAACATATTTTTTATATGGCAGAAAGTTAATAATTTCATATATGCATGTCATTTTAGGCATAGCATAAACAGGCAATAATATCGCCATGATGCATCATATGCGCAGACACATTGGCTGATTAATTAGTCGTCCCTGAAAAAGTTACAACATTGGGGAGGGGGGGAGTTTTGATCAATCTTTGGTCACACTGTTTGCGCAGAAACAGAGAAGACCAGGACTGCCTGCGCGTTTGTTTGTCGGACTGCATTATCTGAAACGCGTATTATGCAAGAGAAAGCTTCAAAGCATGACACGCTTTGATGGATGCCGCTTCCTGTAGTTCAATCGCATATAGCAACATTATCTGATGAATTATCTATCTTTTTATGCACAGGCAGGCAGATAATAAAAGTAGTGCCCCTTCCCTGCTTGCATTCCACGTCTATAGTACCTTTGTGTTTTCTAATAATTCCGTAAGCGATGGAAAGTCCCAGGCCAGTTCCCTGGCCAGGTTCCTTCGTTGTAAAGAATGGTTCAAAGATGTGGGAAATATATTTTTCATCTATTCCTTTGCCTGTATCGGCTATGGTAATCTGAACGGTGTCTTTTTCTCTCAGTTTTGTTGTGATGGTTAGCTTTCCGCCGCTTTTCATGGCGTCCGCCGCATTGATAGACAAATTGAGGAAAACCTCCTCCAGTCTCGATATGTCACCTTTCACTTCCGGAAGATCTTTCGCAAGATTTATTTCTATTTCTATTCCATGAAACATGGCCTGGTCTCTTACCAATTTGAGGGATGTATTGATAATCTGATTTATCTGCAGGGGAATCATATCTCCCGTAGGAGTTCTGGCAAAATCCAATAGGCTTTGCACAATTTCTTTACAGCGGTTTGTCTGATAAATAATTTTCTGAATGTTTTCCTTAAACGGGCAGTCTTCCTCAACACCTTCTAAAATTATATTACTATATAAAAGAATGCCCCCCAGAGGATTGTTGATTTCATGAGCCACACCTGCCGCCATTTGTCCCAGAGCGGTTAATCTTTCAGTTATTGAAAGTTGATAATGCATTTTCTGCAATTGATCATTATGTTCTTTGAGAGATTTTGCCATTTCATTAAAAGCTTCATCCAGTATGTTGAAACCGGATATATTAGACGGCGATAGCTTAAAATCCAGGTTGCCGGAAGCAATTGCTTCGGTAGCCCTTTTAAGTATGCGTATTCTTTTGATAATGGTATTTCCCAAATACAGTGAAATGATAAAAGCGATAACCATCCCCAGCGTGGTTATTCCCAGATTAAACCAGATCATTTGCCGCTGTATGTCGCGGTATTTGGCTTCCAGAATCCCCGTGTAGAGAACGCCGATGAGTTTTTTATCCATGTTATAAATAGGCGTATAAGTGGTAATATACCAGTCATCCACAACGAAAGCCCTGCCCACCCAATCCTTCCCTTCTTTGATGACTCGATCATAAACTTCTTTGGAAAGGATAGTGCCAATGGCTCTTTTGTTATCCTTCATCATAACATTGGTGGATATGCGCACGCCTCCCTGAAATATGGTGGCTACACCTATTTCACGGCCTTTGTATTTTTCGCCATGATATATTGTCTCTTTTATCTTATCCACTATGTCGTTATCATTGTTAATCAGAACGCCTCCAATCAAAACACCTACCAACAGATTGGTGTTTCTATCCATTACCGGATAGGCAACTTTCATGACCATACCTTCCGAAAGTTTATCTTCCCTGATATCAGCGGACAACGGCGTTTTTATAATATCCGTTTTTACCCTCTCCGAAAGCGCGGGATTTTCCTTTAAAATATTTTTAATAGACATAAGTTCTGTTGAGGAGAGTGGAATCTTTTTTTCTATACACTTTTTGACAAGGGGATCTTTAAGGATATTGTCTCCGCTGATTGCCGGATTAGCCGCCCTGTACAATACCTTTCCGCCTGTATCCACAAGCGTGAGCATATCCAAGGAAATGCGATTATTATTAGTCTGTGCGCCGATCCCGCTGCGAATAAGCCCTTTCATATATGACAGGCTGTAGATATCATTCCTGTCGATAAGCTCCTGCAGATCAGACCTTTCGACGGTGAACTGAATAAGGGATGTAATTTTTTCAATCTTATTATTATAGATCAACTTGGCCGTATTGATATCCATACGCACCCTGTTCTGTACTTCCGCGATTGTGCTTTTGTTAATCGTCCATATACTGATAATGGTGGCAAAAAGACCTGTGAGGCATGTGGCAATCAAAAATCCAAACGCAAGACGGCTTTGTAAGTCTAACTTAAAAAGCCGCCGTATCCCATTAATATTGATTTTCATTGTTTCAGCCCGATTTTGAGAATGGTTTGAATGCTATCATGGACATCATAGCATTATCAACCATTCTTTAGAGAAGCCACTGAGGGAGGAAATTACAATCTCAGCCTATCAGTTTTTTCACCCGGAGGAGAAGTTCGGAGGAAGGAACGGGCTTGGCCACGTAGTCGTCTGCCTGCAGGTATTCGCCGTCCGTTTCCGGGGAAAATTTAAATCCTGTTTTGCCGGTAACGGCAGTGACCATCAGAATGGGAATATTCTTGTATTTTTTATCGTTTTTCAAATTGTAACACAAATCAAATCCATCCGTGTGCTTGTCCATCATAACATCCAAGATAATCAATGCAGGTTTGTCTTTTTCAACGGATTCCCGGCCGTCCTGAACATTCAGCACATGATTAACATTATAGCCGTTATTGTTCAGAATAATTTTAAGCGCTTCGCCGTAATCTTTATCATCATCGACAATTAATATTTTCTTTTTCTCAGACATTATAACCTCCTGCATGGGAATTGGTTACCAAGTAGTTATATTATTCAGCAATCGCTTTCACAACTTCCAGCGTGCCGATGTGCACGGGACAGTAATCGGAACAGCGGCCGCACCCTACACAACCGCATAAACCATCCTGAATATCGATTTTGTTATAATCAAGCAGTTTGTGCTCATGGCGTCTCTTGAGCCTTAAAGCCTGACTTACCCGGGGATTGTGGCCTGACGCCTCACGGGTAAAACCACCATAAAGACAAGCATCCCATGCCCTTAAACGCATACCGTTTCCGGAAGAAAACTGCTGATCATAAACATTGAAGCAGGTGCAGGTGGGACACACAAAGGCACAACCACCGCAGGTGATGCACTTTGCGCCAAAATCATCCCAGACTTTTTCAGTTACTTTTTTATCTTTGAGTTTATTCATGGCTTTAATGACCGATTTCACCTCGGGCATGTTCTTTATTGCGTTTTGCATGAATTCATCTATTTGCTTCTTCGCCAGAGAGTCATCTACTTTGGAAAGGGGTATGCCGGAGAGCAATTCCTTGCCTCGGGGACTACCGATTTCGATGAGAAAAGCATCCCCTGTGTCATAGAACTGCAAATCGAATCCTTGCTTTGCGACAGGACCACTGAGAGTGGTGGTGCAGAAACAGGTTTCGTTTTGCGCTTTGGGACAGGCCATGACAATTGTCGCCGCAGCATTTTGTTTGGCCTGGTAATAGACATCCTTGTTGTCACGCGCCATAAAACTCGACGCCTGGCGAATTCCCATCATGTCACAGGCACGTAATCCGAAAATTAGCGCCTTTTTTGCCGACACTACTTCCCGATACTCGTTATTTTCAACATTGAAAATTATCTCCGCCTGCGGGAAAAAAACAGATTTGGGAGAAAGCGGCGGTTTTTTATAGTCGAGTGTGAAAGTTTTTTCGCTGAAAGCACCGAATATGCAATCACCATTCTCTGTTTTCGTCGGAGAAAGCACTTCGTGTTTCTGAGCCCATATACCCAGCGCTTTATTAATATCTTTTTTGGCCAGTGTTTTCATGCGCATCTCCTTATTTTTACTGCACACCCCTTATATTCTGGAATCTTGGCAATGGGATCATATGCAGGACTCGTCAATATGTTCACGGGTGATTCGTGAAAATGGAATGTGGAAAATACAACATTTTGCGGAACTCTATTTGTAATCTCAGCCTTCAATTTTATAGTTCCCCTGCGGGAAGTCAATTCAACCATATCATTATTTCTTATGCCCAATTTTTTGGCGTCTTCTGGGTGGATTTCCAGCAGCGCTTCGGGAGCCTCCCGATCCAAAATGCTTACACGACGCGTCATGGTACCTGTGTGGTAATGATAATAGATACGGCCAGTGGTGAGCATAAAGTCGTACTCTTCATCGGGCATTTCTGCAACGGGCTTGAATTCACACGGCAGAAATGTTCCCAATCCTTTACTGAATCTATCTTTATGCAGGAAAGGCGTGCCAGGATGTTCCACATTGGGACACGGCCAATGAAGGCCGTTGCCTGCACTCAATCTCTCGTACGTTATTCCCGCATAAGAAGGCGTCAGAGCGTTTATCTCTTTGAGCACATCCGCAGGTGATTCATAATTCATCGGATAACCGGCAAGTTTGCTAATTTCGCAAATTATTTGCCAATCGGGACGGGCTTGTCCCGGAGGAGATACGGCCTTTCCTGATATCTGAGCCCTTCTTTCCGTGTTCGTGTAAGTGCCCTCCTTTTCGGCAAATGAAGCGGCGGGAAGGACAACGTCGGCTTTCGCCGCTGTTTCGGACAGAAAGATATCCTGCACGACGAGAAAATCAAGATTGGATAGGGCATGCTCGATGTGAGACGTGTCCGGATCGCTCATCAAGGGATTTTCTCCCATGACATAGAGAGCCTTCAACTCCCCTTTTTGCGCCGCCATCATCATATCAATGATGGTCAGTCCCGCCTTGTCGTCCAGCCCTTCAACTTTCCATGCTTCTTCAAATTTCTTCTTTACGGCCGCGTCAATAACCGGTTGATATCCACTGTACACATTCGGCAAACATCCCATGTCGCAGGCGCCCTGAACATTATTTTGACCGCGCAGGGGATTTACACCGACAGACGCGCGACCAAGATGACCGGTAAGCATAGCCAGATTCGCACAGGATTTTACGTTGTCCACTCCTGTAGCATGCTGGGTAATGCCCATAGCATAGACAAGCATCGCCTTATCAGCTTTGGCATACATGAGTGCCGTCTTTTTTAGAACCTCGCTTGTAATCCCAGATATTTTTTCCACAACCCGCGGCGGATATTTGCTGACAACCTCCTTCAATTGATCAAATCCTTCGGTTCTTGTTTCGACGAATTCCTTGTCGTAGAGACCTTCTTCGATAATGATGTTCATGATGCCGTTTAATACAGCCACGTCCGTACCTATATTCTGTCTCAGGTGTAAATCAGCAAACTCGGCCAGTTGTATCTCTCTGGGGTCAATAAGCAGCAATTGTGCTCCTCTTTTTACAGCATTGATGATACGCGATCCGATCAAGGGATGCTGTGTCGTTGTGTTTGAACCGGTCACTAGAAACAGGTCAGCATCGTCGAATTCGTTAATCGAGTTTGTCATAGCTCCGGAGCCGAATGTCGCGGCCAGACCGACCACTGTAGAGCTGTGTCAGAGCCGGGCACAGTGATCGACATTGTTTGTTTTGAAAACCGCCCGCACCATTTTCATATAGAGATAGTTTTCTTCATTTGTTACTTTGGCGGAGCTTAGAAACCCCAGCGAGCGCGGACCATATTTATTTTTTGTATCCATTAGCTTGTCCGCAACAATTTTCAGTGCTTCCCCCCAAGTTGTTTCAACAAGTTCTCCATGCCTCCTTATCAGCGGCGTGGTCAACCTTTCCGGAGAATGAATAAATTCGTGGCCATTCCAACCCTTCACACATAGCATGCCTTTATTCACCGGATGGGAAGGACTGGGCTCAATACCTACCACCCTGTCTCCTTCCGACAGGAGATAAAAACTGCACCCGCATCCGCAGAATGGACATACGCTTCTTGTCCTTTTCATGTTCAGATTGCCTCCTTAATGTTTTCAATCTCAGGGTAAGGAAAAACCGGCCCCTCAATGCAACAATACTTATCGCCGAAAGCGCAGTGCCCACACTTCCCAACACCGCATTTCATCATTCTTTCCAGAGACATGAAAATATGTTCCTTGGAAAATCCTAAATTAAGAAGTTTTTGCAAAACAAATCGATACATTATCGGCGGGCCGCACAACACGGCGTATGTTTCTTTAGAAGAAAGATCGATACGGTCGAACAGGCCGGTGACCACGCCCACATACTGCTTCCATATTCCTTCATCGTCCCGATCCACACTGTATAGATAATTAATGTCGTCGCGATCGAAGAAGCTCAACAATTCATATTTAAACAGAACATTATCGGGATTATTTGTGCCGTACATCAGGATGATATCGTCAAATTCTTTCCTCTTGTCCAAGGCATAGAGCAAAAGTGAGCGCAGGGGAGCAAGACCTAACCCTCCGGCGATGAAAAGTAATTTTTCTCCCTTTAGCTGTTCTACGGGAAAGCCTCTTCCGTAAGGCCCCCTGATGTGAAAGGTGGAACCTTTGCTCATTTCAAAAAGAGCTTCGGTCACCTTTCCTGCTCTTCTTACGCAAATTTCGAGGGTGTCCGGCCTAGTCGGCGGAGAAGATATGCTGATGGGCGCTTCACCCTTTCCGAAAATGGAAATCTCGATAAATTGTCCCGGCTGATGCCCGAAATTCTCCCACGTTGTTCCATCTTCCAACTTCAACTGAAAGAGCCGGTGGTCTTTTATCTGTGGTAAAACTCTGATAATCGAAACAGGTCGAAGCTGATAAATATTGCCGCAATCATCTCCCATAGCGATACCCCCTTCATCCTGATGATTCTTGATATGGTAATCCGATAATAGCAATTTTAATACCAAAAGGTTAAGCATTGGATATAATAGTGATATTTGGAATAATACATTATGTTTTAAGGAGTGGTGGGGCAGGACACCCCGACTTCGGGGACATATTACCCCTCGTTCTGTATCATGCTGAGTTGCTTGAATGATGATCAGGCAAGCGGGACTTTTTTTCCTGTCATAATCGCCATAATAATTCAAACGGTGAGCATAATAGTGATGGTCGCTTTCCATTTCTTCCCGAAAAACTCCGGCCGACAACGCTCTTCGTGCTTTCTTACAACCACGGGTCTAGTTTAAAAATGATGCGGCTCTGTTCGTCCGACCTTGGATGCGGTCGGACGAACAGCGAGTTTTCCTGAAATCCACTCCTTATCCGCATTCATCATTTGGTATTTTGATGAATAAAGAATTTGGTTGTTCATATTTTCTTAATTATTGTTTTAAACGAATTTGAACACTTTTAAGGAAGTGAACTTAAATGATCTTCAATGAACTGCCAGATATCGCTTTTACCCTTTTGTGTTTTTGCTGAAAAAAGGATAGGCTTTTTTCCCGCCGACACGCGCAGAGTGCGTTCGATCGCACGCTGACGAACAATCGCTTGATTGTTAGATAATTTATCGGTCTTGGTCAAAATATATAAATAAGGTATGCGGTAATTTTCCAACCAGTCACGTAAAGACAAATCATCGCTGCTGGGATCACGCCTGACATCCAAAATAAAAACTACCAGAGCAAGGCTTTGCCGCTCTCGTAGATAGGCTTCAATCATATCCCCCCAGTCTTTTTTCACTGACTGAGAAACCTTGGCAAAACCATAGCCCGGCAAATCCACAAACGATAAAGTCTCATTAATTGAGAAAAAATTAATCAGTTGCGTTCGTCCGGGAGTATTGCTCGTCTTGGCCAGATTTTTGCGCCCGACAAGCGCGTTAATCAAAGATGACTTACCGACGTTGGAACGCCCCACAAAAGCAATTTCCGGCAATGTCGCCGATGGATACTGAGGCGGCCAAACCGCGCTTTTGATAAATTCCGCACTGGTAATTCTCATAATTCTAAATTTAATTATCTCTTATAAATAATTCTTTTACAGACGTACTACCGCAATCTCTCTTTATGTTCTTAGTGGAATTCCTGATACAATTACACGACCTACTGGATTTTCTATGCCAGCTTTTTCTAAGGCTACTTTAAATGCTTCAAGCAAAGGCAACGGATACTCGGTTGGCCCTATTATAATTTTATTGAATATCTGTGGAATACTTATTCCAACAATATTTTCTTTTAACTTGTCTTCAAGAGGAACTTTGTAAACAATTTGCGGCACTCCATTAATTGATTCTATATCTCGGGATATTAGTTCGGATGGATTCAGATACGGCAAATAAATAATTCGCCATTCTCTTTCCTCCTTGAATCCCTCGTGTTTTAGGCTAACTGCATTAACTACTAACATTGAAAATACCATTTTTACTATAACTTCTTCGCCCTGAGAAACAAGAAACTTAATATTATCATTTATGTTTTTTATCACTCTTGTAAATTCTTTATTTAGGTCTTTTTGCTTAAAATAGGCTGTTGGTGTTAGCAAAAGATTTAAGCCAGTTTTGCTGTCTGATTCGAACGGCGCATTGAAAACAATCGCTGCAGCAGATTTTTGACCATAAGCACGCCACATAGAAAGCCTACCATGATCGTCTTCTTTGGAATCATGTTCTGAAATGGAAGAAATGAATGTATTTAAACTTATATTTTCCCACCATTGATCAAATAAGGCTATGGCTTTTCGAGCGATTTCATTTCCACAAGGTTCTAAAGCTTTTAGAAACAATTCTTTGCTATCAGGATTTTTAAAAAATCCCTGCATTAGCTCGTATCCGTGAAAAACTTCCATATAGTCGTTCATGCATTTTACATTTCTCAACCATAATTTTTTTGACTGAATTATTTTCATAGCGTTTTCAGCGGATGTATAGTGAACAAATAAACCTTTTCGTTTCTTCATATCTTCTCTACGTTCTGCCGAGTGAGGTATAAAAATCTTTGCTAGAATTTGTTCATTGTCTTGGCTATTATCCATTTTTTATTCCCTCATTATATGGTTAGGTTAAGTCACAAAAAATATGGCCAGGTCTTGAAATATCAGCTTTCATTCCAACTCCTAAATAATATGGGGCTATATGGTCAATGAAAACTAAGCATTCCGGGGCTGTTCAAAAAAGCTTAGATGCAAGGCGCGCGAGTATTGCGAAGTGAGGCCTACTTTTTCGTAGGTCGCAACGACGCGAACGGAGCGCAACACAGCAGATGAGCGTTTTTGGACAGTCCCTCATTCCCGCTCGAAGGTGATGCCGTATTTTTCCAGCTTCCGTTCGAAGGTAGGCCGGGAAATTCCCAATATCTCGCAAATTTCCCCTTTATTTTTATCATTTTCTTTGATGACTTTTTTGATGTAGCGCTCTTCGACTTCATCCAATGTTAAAAGTTTACCCGGCTCTGTTGATACAAATATTTCCGTCAATCCGCCGGCCTGAACTTTGGCGGTCTCTTCTTTACCCAATTCCGGGAAATCACTCTTGCCCAAAACCTGACCCTGAGCCACAACACACGCACGCACTAGTAAATTTTCCAATTCGCGGATATTGCCCGGCCAATTATAATTCATGAATATTTCCATCATTTCGTCCGAAACGCCGATGACCTTTTTGTGCAAATCCAAATTAATTTTTGCCAGCAAATAATCAATCAAGTGAGGAATGTCTTGACGACGCGTGCGCAACGGCGGAATATTTATCGATACAATATTCAAGCGATAATACAAATCATCGCGAAATTTTCCTTCTTTCACTAAAGTCTTTAAATCCTTATTGGTCGCGGCCATAATCCGGGCGTTAACCTTGACCTTGTCTTTACCCCCTACCCTGTCGAATTCCATTTCCTGCAAAACACGCAGGAGTTTTGCCTGTAAATTGATGGACATTTCACTAATTTCATCCAGAAAGACCGTGCCGTAACGGGCTAACTCGAACTTGCCCAGTTTGCGGGCAACTGCGCCGGTAAATGAACCCTTTTCATGACCGAATAATTCAGATTCCAACAATGTCTCGACAATCGCTGAACAATTAACGGCAATAAATGGTTCATCGGGCGACGTATTATGATGGATGACTTTGGCGATTAATTCTTTGCCCGTGCCGCTTTCCCCTTGAATAAGAACGGTTGTCCGGCTTTGCGAAACGACTCCGATTGTTTTAAATATTTCCCGCATTTCATTGCCGGTACCGATAATATCGCCGACCCGGAAGTTGCGTGAAGGTTCCATTAAAAGTCCGTCAATCTTTTTTTCCATTTCCAGGGATTTCAGCGCTTTTTTTATCGCTATATCCAGTTCATCGACGTTCACTGGCTTGTGAATATAATCAAACGCTCCGCTTTTCATGGCGTTAATCGTTGTTTCCATGTCATGATAAGCGGTAATCATTATCACTTTTATATTTTCATTTTCTTCCTTCAGGTCTTCCAGCACGGAGAAGCCATCGACGTCTGGCAGCCTGATATCTAAAATCACTACATCAGCAGCGTTTTGCACGTATTTGTTCAGACCATCCGTGCCGTTTTCAGCGGTTTCTACCTTGTACCCTTCTTCCGTCAGATACAAATCAAGGGTCTCGCGAATTGAAGCATCGTCATCAATAACCAGAATTTTGGACATAATAAGCGACCTTAATTGTTGAGCGGACTAACTAAACGTTGATCATCGATTTCCAGCGGCAAAACAATACTGACCACTGTACCCTCATTCTTTTTACTCAAAATATCAATAGTCCCCCGATGAAGATCAATTATTTTCTTTACCTGAGACAGCCCTAAACCTGTACCATATTTTTTCACCGTAAAGAAAGGATTAAATATATGCGGCATATCTTCCTCATCGATACCGCACCCGTTATCTTTAATTTCCACTATCACTGATTGATTAGTTTCATCAAAATAGCGCAACGAAACAGTAATATTGCCAAACTCTGCCACTGCTTCAACGGCATTACGAATAATATTTAAAAAAGCATCGGCCATCATCGCCGCATCAACCGCTATGGAAGATATATTACTAAATTGAGTTTGCAACTTAATTTGCTTATCGGCAATTCCTCTTTCGGCCATAGCAATAGCATGGTCGAGAACTTTGGCTAAATCTACAGGAATCTTTTTTGGTTCCAGCGGCTTGGCGAAAACCAAAACATTATTAACCAGCGTCTCCAAATGCTCCACCTCTTTTTCGGCGATCTTAAATCTCTTCAAATCATTGCCGGCAGGGTTCATCCGCTTTCCCAGTATTTGCAAGCTCATCTTTATCGAAGAGAGCGGATTGCGCACTTCATGAGCTATTCCCGCCGATAACTGTCCCAATGCGGCCAGCTTTTCACTTTCATAGAGCTTCTTTTCCAAATTTTTAAATTCGGTAATGTCGCGTTGAACCACTATATAGCGGTTAGTACCGATGACAGGTGACGTAGTGACCAATAAATTTATTTTTCGGCCGTCTTTTGCCGTGGCTTCCATTTCATAGGGTGTGTAAATACCTTTTTTGGCCTTTTCCCACATAGACAAGACAAAATCCCTGTCTGCCGGAGCAACAAATTCCAGAAAATACAAGCCCTTAAATTCACGTGACGATACTCCCCCGCTCTTCTTTCTACCTCGACTTATGTAATTGACGATGCCGTTTTCATCCATTTCATAAATTTTATCCGGCAAACTTTTTACTATAGACTGCAAATAGTTGTAAAGTTCTTCAATTTCTCTTCTCAGCTCAATATTCTCGGTCAATTCATTTTGCAGCGTTTCAGCATATTCGCGCAAACTTCTGGTTAATTCTTCGTCGCGTGAAACATCTTGCAATGTTTCAATGGCAGCTATAATTTCACCTTTTTCATCGTAAATGGGAGCGGCTAAAAAATATAAATATCGGCTGCGACCGCCCAGATTTTCAAAATAATCGGTTGCTTCATAGGCCCCCAATACTTTCCCCGATTTTTTTACTTTTTTCGTCCCATAATACTGATTCAGACCTTCTACATCTCTGTCAATTATCAAATCGGCAATAACCGGTCTTTTAATGGAATAAAAAGGCATGTAATGTTTATCCGTACCCACCATATCTTCGGCTGAGTAACCCGTAAGTTCCATGCAGGCACGGTTCCATAAAATAACTTCGTGCGCTTTATTAATAACAAAAGTGGGAATGGGTGAACCTTCAATAATGCCATCAATGGTTTTCTTTTCGCGTAAAAGTTTTTCCTGCCAATCTTCTCGTTCTTTTAATCTTTTTTGCTCTTCTTTCATGCGCAATCTTTTGCCTTCCCTGAAGGCAAAAGACATACTGGCAACAACTACTACAAAAATCAGTAAAATAGAGCTGAAAAGCGTGTAGGCAAATGTTTTGCGCACGGGTAGAATGACATTACTATATGGCGATGCAACCAATACAAACCATTTTTTTCCACCGGCTTGTAAAGGATAATAAGCAATAATACTTCTTTTCTCTTTGTTAGCATTTTGCTTCACTAATGAATCCATATAATTTCCCTGTTCTGAGGAAAAATCGATTTCAGATCCATTTATATTTTTTACTAAACTGTTGATGTTTTTTCCGATAAAAGCAGAATCCGGATGAACAATAAAGCTGCCTTGTTCATCTACTAACCAAAGATCACCCAATCCATTATCTTTTGTTTGCTTTTCATAACCCTCAATTATTGCAGCCAGAGATAGGGATACTATCCAAGCCCCGGAAAAAATATTTTCCTGGCGCCAAAGGGGATAACCAACAATTAACTGCCAATCCGTTTTTTGCTTCATTCTGGACGAACGTGATTTTTCCGCCAATGCTAAACTTACATATTGTTTTTGTTTCTGCTTCAGAGCTTTAAAATGCCCTGTAATGTTTACAACCGGAAAAGCGCTTTTCGGAAAAACGCGTTTTATCTTTCCTTCTTTATCTAACAAGACAACAGCATTGACTGTATTTTCCCAACCGGAGTAAATAATTTTATAATCATCATTAATCCTTTCCAAAGGTATACTATCTTGATGATCAAAGCGGGAAAGTAACGCCATATTTTTTTCTACTTGTGTGAATATATCAGCCATTCTTGCGGCTGTGCTTTGAGCATAGGCAAGCTGCTGGTGGCCGAAGAGCTCAACCATATCCTTTTCCCGGGCATGGTTAACTGTTAAAGCGAGCAGTACGATCAAGATAATTACAGTTACACTGGCAAACCAAATGCGCATTTATATCCTCAACAATAACTGTTTTATACAAAGCCTTAAATGTTCAGATACCGGGCTGCTTAGAAAAAAGCGCCAAATCTGCGGATGAATTTTTACAAAGTTACTAATAATATCATTCATCTTCTTTATCCCCTTTATTTTCTTCTGAGGAACGCATTATACTTATCAAGACATAAACTAAGATAGCCGCCGTAAGTGAAATAAGAAGTTTCGCCAAGCCGCTTTCAATTTTTAAAACATAAGAGCAAATAAGCCAGACTATAGGGTATGTAACAGCGGTCAAAATTTCCTGCATAACAATCCTTTAATAAAAAAATTATAGCATTTAAAAATCACTGCGAAGATAATACACTTGATATTAACGGCCTCAAGATAAAATTTCAATATAAATATAAAAAAGTATTATACCCGCTTGCCGTATAAAACGAAGCCTGCTAGAAATTATTAAAAAGCTTGCCCACTATTTTAGCCTAATTTGAATGCTTTATGTTCGATGATTTAACAAAACTTTAAATTGGGGCCATAGTTGAACTTATTTTTTAGCTCCGCAAAAATATTATTATCAAATATTCTTATTCTTAAATATCATTGAGCAGATATGATTATAATAAAACAATCTCAATAAATTAGACCTCTACTCCCCTAACCGCTCTGCAATGATGCGCAGTAATTTCCTGTTGGCGGCATATTCTTTTCAAGACAATGGCACATATCGTGCAAACATTTACAACCAACTCAAAATAAGATAATTTCCTCTTTTCATGACATCTAATTTATGTTATTGGTAGAGGTAGATTATTATTAACAATTAACGGGAAAGGAGAAAAATAATGTTACACAAATTTAACAAAAAATTACTAACTGCATTCACCGCAATAATCGTGGTGCTTGTATCGAGTTCGTTCGCTTTTGCTGCAGAAGTAATACCGGTAGGTGAATCTTATACAAAAGCTATTTTTGCCGTAGGCGCGATGATAGCTGCTGCCTTTTCAATAGGCGTGGGAGCGGTTGGCGCAGCTCTTGGTATTGGATCGGCCGCTAACGCTGCATGTAATGCTGTGGGAAGAAATCCCGGCGTCCAAGGAAAGATCATGATGACCATGTTGGTTGGTATGGCTATGGCCGAATCCATCGCTATTTATGCCTTGGTTATTTCTCTTGTGCTTCTCTATGCTAACCCCTACATGCGTTATTTTTTGGGTTAATCCTGGATAAGTTAACTAAAAAATCAACGAAGGTTAGGGGGAAATTATAATGTCAGAAACTAAAAAAAATAAGCAGCTTTTTACTATAGGAGGCGTGTTCTTCCTGCTTATCGTGATCCCCTTATCACTGATGGCATTCTTAATTGCCAACGGCATGTTTAAGCTGGGGGTTACTGCAAAAGAGAGAGCAGTTGATGTTGTCGATAAAAAATCTCAGGAAGAGATAAAAGCCAGAGCCGTAAATACAGCAAATGAAGTTGCCACCTTCCTCATGGAATGTAAAAAAGACTTACAAATAGCAACAATTATTCCCGCAACAGCAAGCGTATATAAGCAGTTTGTTCTGGAAAACAAAAAGCCGATCTGGATCAAAGGGGGAACGAACATCCGACAAGTATTAGTCCCTCTATATAAAGAGATGTCTTTGATAGACAAAACAGGCAAAGAGCTTATCAAAATCGCCGATGGCAAGGCAGTGTCAGCCAATAAATTAAGTAACATAAGTATTCCGGCAAATACCACTTACAAATCCGAAAATTACTTTGCAAAAACACAGGTACTAAACAAAGGCGATGTATATGTTTCTCCGGTTACAGGATGGTACATAACAAAAGATGATTTTGATAAGGGCGCCAGATTTTCCGGCATCATCCGATTTGCGACACCGGTATTTGACAAAGACGGTTTCGCGGGTGTAATTACGTTGGCCTTGGATTATCGTCATCTGGGCAAATTAACCGATCAAATTATCCCTACGCAGACGGAACAGGTATTTGAAACAGATGCTTCTACCGGCAATTATGCTTATATGGTGGATAATCGCGGTTTTGTCATTTCCCATCCTAATGATTATAATATTGTTGGTCTCAACCGTAACGGAACGATTGTTACAACTCTTTCGGCTCAGAACGCAGCAGAAATGGTTACCCAAGGTAGAGAAGCATTGAACCTGTTCCAGCTGGGCTTTATGGATCCCAAATTGCCGGTCATTGCTAAAGATGCAGCGTCCGGTAATTCCGGAATCACAATATATAAATTTGCTGGTCATACCAAATGTGTAGCGTACGCGCCAATCAAGTTTTACGCATCAAATATCCCTCAGCCCGCAGGTTTTGGCTGGATCGGTATGGGATTGGACGTCGATAAATATAATGAAGCTATAATAAAAGTTTCGAAAAATATTGACAAAGAAGCAAAGGCGTGGACGGCGACCATTATCTTTATTCTTATTGTCTCGATGATTATTCTTTTCCTGATTATGTGGTTGCTTGTTCGCGGTATCTATCGCTCACTTAATGCAGCAGTGCCGGAAGGGTCAGAAAATCCGCTTTCTTTCGACGATGACGACGAAGATGATGATAAATAATCAAAAGGCCGAATTTAAATTCGGCCTTTTTTTGCTCAATTTTTGTTTTCCTGTTGTAAGCATTCATCTAAGCATAAAATCAGCGAATGTGAATTAAAAGGCTCAAAAGAAGATCGTAAGCCGAGTTCTGTCCCACGTTTAGGTTACCCTCCGCGCGGTGATGATCATTCATCTGGGACAACAGTTGCCTGCTGCCTCTAGCGACACTACCCGAGAACATCGAGCGGGCCGCTCTCAAACGTTCTCCTATTTGGTCTTGCTCCGGATGGGGTTTACCATGCCTTTCCTGTCACCAGGAAAGCGGTGAGCTCTTACCTCGCCTTTTCACCCTTACTCAGACATTAGCCTGGGCGGTATGTTTTCTGTGGCACTTTCCTTAGGGTCGCCCCCAGTCGCCGTTAGCGACCATCCTGCCCTGTGGAGCTCGGACTTTCCTCCGGTCCGCCAAAGGCGGACCAGCGATCATCTGATCTTCTCCGGCCTGAGGATTAAACTTACACTTAATTGATTTTTCTTTCAAGATATGTTCACTGTAAATAATTTAATTTGATATTTGTCGTAATATTAAATCCTGACTTTCACCAGTAAGCATAGCTTTTATCAAGATTCTTATTTTCTTCCCTCGCGGCCGCCACCCCGGTCATGGTCCATACCGCGTTCCTTACGTTTATCATTTTTTATGACCGGCCTTTTTTCGCTAACCGGTTCACTTTACAATAACATATTAAGAACATTAAGAAAATCAATGATTACTGCCAGAAATATTTTAAATGATTGATCAAGATTATAAAACCAGCGGCGCAGTTTCTACATATGCTGGATTGTGTTATTATACAACATTAATCACTCAGCAGCACATCCGCTAATGAGTCATGATTTGATCAAAGACCAAAAATAATAAAGACTCCCTAGAATAGATTGTTGGCATTTTATAATTATTAAACAAAAACCCCCTTAAGGTTTTGGTCTTAAGGGGGTTTACTATATAAAACAGATCATGTTTGTTTAGAGCAGTGGTTGATTATACATCCTTTCTTTTTTTCCAGGCCTCCTGATAAAGCCTCCAGATGCAGAGACCGATTGCCAGAAAGAAAGAACCCAGCATGAAGTTCGGTGTGGTTCCCAGGATTTCATCCACAAGGTAACCGACATAGAGGAACAGGAAAGAAGATATAACCATTGCAAATCCCCAAGCCGATAACATCAATATCTCGCCGACTTTGACTAACTGCTCAGGGTTTGCTTTGTGTTTTTCTACCGGCATGGTCTATTCTTCCCTTCTTCTCCCTTTCCTTGGCAAGTTTGTTTGACTTATATTAATGGAATTATCATGCCAAATTTACAATAGGCATTATCTATTATTGTAATACAAGAAATAACAACATAATACTAGAATCTTCCCTTCATATTTCCCCATCAAAACCCTACCTTTTTACCCATTCCTTTAAATGAAATATTAAAACCGAAGAACGAAAAGTGGAAAAAGATTTGGCCTGAGAGGATTCCTCGTCATTATTAAGATTTTATATGTCGATAGGTTACAGGAGCAAGTTGGATTACGTTTGTTTTTATTTATCCATTTTCGGCTATGGTGGTTATAATTTAGTTACACTCTATTTGGAAAAAGTCAGTTTTTTATTTTATTGATTACACGTGCGAATGTTACTGTAACTGTAATAGACTAATAAGCTTTCTTGCCAGATTTAGCACCTGATCTGTAAAGAGGGCCACTAATACAAAATAGAGGATGAATATTATGATTAATTCACTGATTCGTATCTTCTGATATTTTCTTTTTACCATGAAAAGAATAATGCCACCAACAACCAACGCAATCAAATGTATGAAAGGGAAATTCTTCATTTTGATCTCCTTTTCTTATTAATAACAATAGTCTTTAACAAAACACAAACCCTTGCAAGTTGTAGTACATAACCTTGAGCAATATTATAATTATGTCTAATTAAAGTTCATACTAATTTTTATAAATAATATAATCAAGAACAATTTTAAATAAACTTGCAGTTTGAGACAACTGCCGGCAGATAAATTCCGCCGGCGATCATCTGATCTTCTCCGGCCTGAAATAATACATTTTACACTTGATTTTAATTTCTTTCAAGTGATCTTCGCAGGAATTACAATATTGTTAGATGCGTCACGGATAAAAGGAAGGAGAAGGCATGAGCCCGACATTCAATGGGCTTACACTTGAGCTTGAGCCTTTAATGATCATCAATCGCCAGATTCGCCAATTTGTCAGCCCGCTCGTTATGGCGGCGCAAAACGTGCTTGACCTGAACCCATTCAAAGGAAGAAAGCAGGCTTTTTACTTCCTGCATTAAATCTTTCAGTTTCTTATTTTTGACTTTGTAGGAACCATTGATCTGATTGGCCAGCAACTCCGAATCCAGATAAACTTCCAGATTCTGATAACCTCGCGCCAGCGCGCCTTTCAGACCTAGAATCAACGCTTTGTATTCTGCAATATTATTGGTACAGTGGCCGATAAATTCTTTTCCTTCCCAAAGAACATTATCATCGGCGTCAGTTATCACGACGCCGGCGCCGCCAATACCTGGATTGCCGCGGCAAGCGCCATCACTATACAGCCTGTAATTTTCTTCAACCATAATTTCTAGGCCGGTTTTTCTCTGTTTTGGAAGTAAATGATTCGATTGCAATTGGGGCAACTGATTAACTCCAACGACTTTTGCAGTTCATTATAAAGTTGCGGTGGAATATTCATATGACAGCCGTTGCATACCTCTTTCCAAACGGAAATTACACCAACGCCGTTATTTCTGTTTTTGATTTTTTCATATTTGGCTAAAAGATCGTCAGGAATTTTTTTTCTTAAATCGTTGCGCTTTTGCTCCCACTTCACAAAATCTTCATCTATCGTGTTTAGATCCGCTTCAATCTTCTTCTTTTCTTCTTCATATTTTTTCTTTTGTTGATTCAAAGATTCTTCATCTTTTTTCGCCAAAAGCGACCCCTTATCCAGCTCCTCCAGTATGGAAATTATTTTAGTTTCAACATCGCCGCATGATGATTCGGCAACCTCAATCTCTTTAAGCATAGCTTGGTATTCCTTATTGTTCTTAACTTCCAGAAGCTTTTCCTTGGCTTTGGCGACATTTTCATTGAGTTTTTTAATCTCTTTTTCTTTATCCGCGTGAAGAGATTTAAGCTGATCATACTTTTTTTTGTTTTGTTCGATTTCATCTTTAAATGCTAAGAATTCTGTGCCGAGTTTATCCAGCTTTTCCGGCAGATTTTTTTTCCTGGCCAGCAACATAACCAATTGCGAATCATATTCCTGAAGCTCAATTAACAATAATAAATTCCCTTTCAATAATCTTCTCCTTCTTTTTATAGAATCCCGGGTATGAACCCCAGGGCAAGCCATGGAAACCGATTCCGCAGCAAACTGCGGGGTATTATATCCCTGCTTATACGGGATCAATTCAACTAAGAGATATTTCTACGCTTCACTTGTAATATCTGAGTTTCATTGATTCGGCTAATAAATTTTAATTCACTGCGTTCTTAAAATTTGAGTCTCATTACCCTCCGCTGCACGGAATTATTCAACTTACCACTTCCGATACGCTTTGCTTTCGGAATTGGAGTTTCATAAATAAAAAAAATGCACCTTTTAGGGGTGCATTTTTAAAAATACCGGCTTATTGCCTTACCATGTGTACCGTGAAATGATGGCATTGTTTGTTTTTTCACGGTAGTTATAACACTACTTATCAAGTTTGTGTTTCCTTTGCTTGAAATGATTGCTACTCTTATCACCGTTTTCTTCCTTCGTTTGTTTGGTGGGCCCACCTGGGATCGAACCAGGGACCTACCGGTTATGAGCCGGTGGCTCTACCAATTGAGCTATGGGCCCGCCATTTACTTATCTAATGTA
>Ga0209777_10002892_pt1 | contig 21876 bp, 24 predicted proteins | sample FrelakmetHBP12HB_FD_187147 | JGI IMG/M metagenome (GOLD analysis project Ga0209777, IMG submission 187147) | Freshwater lake sediment microbial communities from the University of Notre Dame, USA, for methane emissions studies -HBP12 HB (SPAdes)... | ecosystem: Environmental > Aquatic >...
CGGAGGGGGATGTCCCGACCCCTCGTACGAAAAAGATTTCACCCGGAAACCCGGCCTGCAGCACAAATATAGTCAGACCGGGCTCCTGCTCCTGACCGATGTCTGCGGGGGTATCTGCCGGTTCTGTTTCCGGAAACGATTGTTCACGGGTAACGAACGCGAGACCGTGAAGGATGTTTCTGAAGGGATTGACTACATCCGTGAGCATAAGGAGATCACGGATGTTCTTTTAACCGGTGGAGATCCCCTGACACTTGAAACCAGCAAGCTTGAATCGATCCTGCGCCAGCTCCGTGAGATTGACCATGTCAATATCATCCGTATCGGCAGCAAGATGCTGGCATATAACCCGTACCGGATTCTCAATGACTCAGACCTCCGCTCTGTTCTCTCACGGTACAGTACACCGGAAAAACGCATATACCTGATGGCGCATTTCAACCACCCGCGGGAACTGACCGACGTGTCAATCCAGGCTGCTGAAGAACTCCGGAAAGCGGGTGTCATTATCGTCAGCCAGACACCGATTCTCAACGGTATCAACAGTGAGCCGGAAATATTCACCGAGCTCTTCCGGAAACTTTCATTTGCGGGAATCTCGCCCTATTACATCTTCCAGTGCCGGCCATCGATCGGAAACCGGATCTTCCAGGTCCCGGTCGAACAATCGTATGAAATTATCCAGAAATCCTGGCAGGCGTGTTCAGGCCTTGCGAAACGGGCCCGGTTTGTGATGTCGCATTCTACCGGCAAGATTGAGATTATAGGAAAGACAGCAGGTCAGGTCTTCATGCGATATCACCAATCGGCCGATCCCGATAACCTCGGGAAATTCATGGTGTTCCGCAGCAATCCGGTGGCACGATGGTTTGATGATTACCGTTATATCCTGACGAATTTCGAATCGAAGATGTCGTGGTTGTTCTAACCAGGGTTTGATGTCGTGAGTTGAAAATCCGAATCCTTGAAAATAGCGAAGCAGATACCGGTATTCCCACAATTTTCCATCTCTCTTAAAAGACTGGAGCAGGCAACAAGGAATATGCACATGAAACTCCCATCGAACCGGCACCCTTCATAATCGCGTATTTTTAAAAACCATGATCTTCATTCACACGTTTTTGAGGCTTATGCTCCCGTTAGCCAAACCGGCTTTGTACCGGGGATATCCCAAAACAATAGTGCTGGTTTTTCCCAACCGTACCCGTTCATGTCTACGACTGGTGGGACAACATGGTCGTAGAACCCGCCCCTGTCATCCCCCATTTGGAAGATCGCGGTACTGTTACAGCCGGGGCCCTCCATTGAAAGAAAACTAAAAATCTGCATCTTTTTACTTAAATCCCCTCCATAATCTCCGATACCTTCGAAAATTTTCGCAGTTTACGCCAAGTTGATGACCTCATCTGCCCATAATCTCATGTCAGACTATGTCACCCAAAAATTACTTCCTCATACTCTGTGCCTCGCTCATCCTTATCGCAATCCTTGCGACGGGATGCATGAGCACTCCCGCGGCTACCCTGCCCGTATCGTCTGAACTGAAGAAGTTCAACTCGACTGCCGAGATCGAGCAGTATGTCAGGGATTCGATGGTAACAGACCAGCAGAACGAACACTATGCGACCATGGTTCCTGCGGTCGGGATCAGCACCGGTATGAATGGTCCGCAACGGTTGGAACAGGCGAACGGAGGTCTGGCCGTCCCGGCTGCCTTTCCGGGAACGGTCGGGTACTCGCAGACCAACGTACAGGTTGCCGGGGTCGATGAACCGGATATCGTAAAAAACGATGATACCTGTATCTACACGATATCCGGATCGACGCTTGCCATTATCAACGCCTATCCGGCAGCAGGTGCATCGGTTATTTCCAAAACCGAAATTTCCGACACGCCAAAAGACCTCTTTGTCAGCGGCAACCGGCTTGTGCTCTTCACCACGGGGATGGGAACAGCGGAAAACAGTGCACAAACGGTGGCATCCGGGCCAGCCATCGGGCAGGTAATGCCGATACCCCCGTTGCACTACAATTCACCGGCCACTCACGCAATCGTGTATGATATCAGTGACCGGAAAAACCCAAAAGTGATGAAGGACTACACGATTGACGGCGATTATACCGATGCCCGGATGATTGGCTCACTCGTGTACATGGTCACCCGGCAGCAGATATACCTCTACTCCAGTGACCATGTGGTCGTCCCCGCTCTCCGCGAAGGGACAACGACCGTTGCCCGCCCGGATGTCTGGTATTTCGACAACCACGAATCCCAGTACACGTTCACCACCATTACCTCCCTGGATGTAACGAGCGGAAACGAAAAAGATGCCCAGACCTACCTGCTTGGCAGCGGGAACATCCTCTATGTCTCGCCTTATGCGATGTACGTGAGTTACCAGAAATACCACCCGGTGATCTATACCGTGCAGGGCGGAGGGAAAATTATCCCGCCTCAGCCGGTTGCGTTCAGCGGGGGTACGGGTACCAGCGGATCTGCCGGGGTTTCAACCGCGGTTGACATCGCCGTTTCATCACCGGCAGGAGTTTCATCATCTGCAAAAATTGCCGTCCCGCCTTCGGTAATCCCTCCTGACTTCAATTCCCTGACCGAGGCCCAGAGGCAGTCGATCCTCAATGGTCTCCAATCCGCCGAACAGGACGCGATCCGGCGGCAGGAAGCCGACCAGACCACCACGGTTGTCCACAAGATCGCCATAAAGGACGGCACGATCACCTACATCGCAAAAGGCGAGGTGCCGGGTACCCTGGACAACCAGTTCTCGATGGATGAATACAACAACAATCTCCGCCTCGCGACCACGTCCAGTGTCTATACGCAGTCCGGGCAATACACCTACAATAATGTTTTTGTCCTCGATGGGAAGATGACCACGATCGGTTCGTTAACCCATATTGCCGAACAGGAATCGATCTATTCGACCCGGTTCATTGGTGACCGGCTCTATATGGTCACCTTTAAGAGGATCGACCCCTTCTTCGTGATCGACCTCTCAACACCGGAAACCCCAAAGGTCCTCGGAAAACTGAAGATCCCCGGATACTCTGATTACCTGCACCCGTATGACGCGACCCATATCATCGGCATCGGCAAGGAGACCACGACAAATGACTGGGGGGGTGTCTCTACGAGCGGAGTAAAGCTTGCCCTCTTCGATGTCTCTGATGTGGCCAACCCAAAACAACTCGACAAGGTGCAGATCGGTGATGCAGGCTCTGACTCGGCAGCCCTCACCGATCACCACGCGTTCCTCTTTGATAAGGCAAAGAACCTCCTGGTGATCCCGGTCCGTGCGGTAACCGCATCCCAGGTTACAAAAGGGGACTTTTACAACAACCAGCAGCAGGTTTGGTACGGGGCATACGTATTCGGCCTCACCCCTCAGACCGGGTTTACTCTCCGGGGTACGGTCCAGCACGGGACCGGCGACAACGGTTATTATTATTACGGCAGCTCGACATCAGATGTAAAGCGTTCCCTCTATATCGGCAATGTCCTCTACACGATGTCATCAAAACAGATCAAGGCAAATTCGCTTAACGATATCAACACGACAATAGCAACAATACCCCTTCCCGGCGTTGGGGATATATATTACCCTGTTCCGGTGGCGATAAAGTAGATGCTGCATTGGCCGGATTTCGGTTCCCTTTTTTAAAAAAGATGAGCCCGATATTTGCTCAGTATCAGATCAGAAAGTCAGGTACCAATGAAAACAAAAATTGTACTGATCCATTTTGCCTTTTCATGCTGATTAAAAAAAAGACAGATACCGTTTGACAGGTTCTTTCAATCGTCCTCTTCTTCCTCGATCCCGGGCCAAATATACTCATCCTTACCGGGATACTGCAGGTCTTCCTCATCGTCCCTCAGATGATGGCAGGGATCATTTTCCTGGTCTGCAGGTTCCCCCCGCTCATCATAACTTCCCCGGACACCTTGGCCTTTAGAACATTCCCCGCCTCTGGGTCCCCAGTATCGTTCACCTCTTACCACACCTTTCACCTCACTCCCCCTTTTTAGTTCCTGTAAATAACGTTCACTATTTTTTCCCGGAATAAATATTTTTTGGAGCAGGCGGGCAGCGGGTACCGGTATCCTGCTGCGATGAAAGGATCTTCAGGTTCCGGCCAGACGAGAGTGGATCACCCCGAATAATTCATTTTTTTTAGTTGGGCGGCAGAACAGGCCGGACCGGGATGATACCAGTATCTTCGTTAAAAAAAGGGGAAAAAGGTGGAGCCGATTTCAGGAAACCCGTTTTCCGGCAGACTCAAGATCGGGAGTCTGGTCATAGACTTCTTCGACGGTAAAAAAGACCGCTGCCAATTTTTCCCGGCGAGCCTTAAACTCCTTTCTATGTACGGTACGCACGCGTTCTTCCAGCTGAGCTGCAATCTCATCATTTTCATGAATTGTTACCCTCCCGTTCACCTTATATGCGCTGAACGGGGGGCTTCTTTTCCAGACACAGATTGATGCCCGGGGATTGTGGGTGAGATTTTCATACGTCTGCATAAAATAGAGTTCGCCCCAGACAATGGTTTCAGGATTCATGACCATGACCGATTTACCCGCAACGTTGGGCTTTCCATCCGGTCCAGTGGTTGCTACCGGAACTGTATGCCATTCTGTGAGCAGGTGTATCAGTTCTTCCGGCATCGTGACCATGGGTTATCACATCCGGGAGAGGATTACCTGTCTGCCATGATAAACTATGGGGGCATCTCTTTGATGGTTGTTACCTGAAACCTTCATGGTTCCCGTACGCAGTGATCGGATTCGAACGTCACCACACAATGCAGGGATTTGGAAGAACGAGATGTCACCGGGGGGAGGGTTCAGAGTGCGTGCACAGATATCTGCTCATAACCTTCGAGGAGAAGAATAAAAAATAAAGGAAATTCCGCTGGTAACTGAGGGATTTTAGGTATCTAATAAAAAAAATGCCACTCCTGGTATTGAGTAAAAGTGAGATTTGAAATATTTTTTGTCGACACAGTAATTAAACTAATAAAAAGGGGTTGTACTATTTTTGTTCTCTCAACGATCCCCTACAATATGAATGTGACTATGGCAACTATTACGAAGATTATTACGAGCCATTTTGCAATTTCCATAGAGAAACCGGCTATCCCTTTCATTCCCATGATAAAAAAAACCAGGGCAAGTATAAGGAAAATTACCGCAAGATAGATTAAATCAGCCATTGTTCACTTCTCCATTATTTCTTCTTCAATTGTGATCCGGCCTTGTGTGCCGCGATTTTAGCATCAGAAACGGCTTTGTGGACACCGATTTTTAGATCATCTGATACTTTCTGTGCTTCCTCTCCTCCATCTTTGAGTATATTATGGGCGGCAACCTTTGCATCATCATATACGGCATGGGCAGCCACGTTTGCATCATCGACGGCCTTGCTGGCCTTTACTTTTAGATTATCAGTCATTGTCTGTTCAACTCCTTTCCCTGATATGAGATTTTTTTTAAAATTATCATGATATACTATATTTTTTATACCCCTATCAGGGCAAACCAGTACATAGCGGGAAGGTATATTAACACTTCCCGTTGTTGCAAAATCTGAAACAATTCGGAATTTCCATTTTTTTTAAGCACAGGAAAATATCGTTTACACGCAACGTTAATGGCCATCATCAGCAGTTTATCGGCAATACTCCTTATTTATATCAACAATGCAGGTGTTAAAAAAACCTGTAATTCATCAAAAAACTGATGTGATTTTTCAAATTTTATAATATCAGACAAGATATATACGCAGTCTCGCCATGTACTGTCTTACTCTGGTATGAGTACATTACCAGTTAAAATTACTTGATACTGGGTTTATCACACTAACATACATCAGATCAGGGAAATAGTGAACTGCACGTGCGAGAATGATGGAAATATCTTAAGGATATTATGGTGATTTTACATGGATGATTTAACTTCACGGGATGATGAAAAAACCCGACAACAGGCTATTGAAAAGGGACGGAAAGAAGAACAGGACCGCTTGCGGGATGAACAAAAAGCCCGGGAACAGGCAATGGATAAGGGACGGAAAGAGGAACAGAATCTGCAGCGGGAACGTGAACAAGTGATAGAAAAGGGACGAAAAGAGGGAAAGGAACAGGAACGTGCACGAAATAAGGGAAACGGCGGCTTTGGGATGAAAGTAATCCTTGGGATCATTGTTTTAGTAATTGTGATTCTGGCTGTTTCACTGCTGACGCTGACTGTATCGGTTACGAATGTAACACCAGGCAATGCGTTACCTTTCACGACAAATTATGGCGTTTCATTTCCTGAAGGCCAGACAATTACCATTGGCAACACCCACATCAACGTGCTCTCGTTTCAGAACGAGTTAATCTCTGATATCGATGGTGACCGGCAGAAATTGGTGGTGGGAGAGGACCGGATTATATCCGAACGGCATGCGGTTATCACTACACTGAGAGCAATCACGCTCATGGAGACCAACTTTAAAATTGACCTGAAATATAAAGGTGAGCGGGACAACCGGGCGTACTTCGATATGGCTGTGCACACTTCAAAACAGGTACCGGATATGCTCCTCAAGCAGCTGCTTCCACCCGAGATTGATGCGAGGGCCATATAAGGGGAGCTATGGTATGAAAAACATTTACACAATCGCAATTTTTGGAGTGCTGTTCCTTGTAATCCTCTTCTCGGGATGCACAAGTACATCACCGCCCGTCCAGGCAACTTCTTCTGTTCCAACGACGGCGGTGGTCATACTATCGCTAACACCATCCGCAAACCCGGCCGCAGCACCATATCCGAATGCTCTGGCCATGAAACAGTACGCCACCTTCGGGAGTGCGGATAAAATCGGCCAGGCCACAATCTTCGGGTTTGAAATTAAACCAAACTACAACTGGACATCCCCGTCATGGAACAGCCCCAGCGAGCAGGGAGCTGCATCCCCGCCGCTTGACACTCAGCATGGCTACAATATGGAGAAGCCCAGGGAGGGGAACACCTTCCTGTTCATATACGTCCGTGTCATGAATCCTGGTAAAAATGCCGTTTTTGCTCCCTCGGCAAAACAGTTTATGGTGAATAGTAATGGAATGTTCTACAATTATTCGTCAGTCCATGGGTCCGATGTGACTATTGACAACGTTTTCGGGACGCAGTATGATTACCAGATCGGGCGGGGGGGGACCGTCGGATACATCCAGCCCGGCGACAGTAACAAGGCAGAAGGATACCTCATCTACGAGATACCGGCAACATTCTCTCCCAACACCACGTACGTGGTGAGCAATCTCGACTATCAGAATCAGGCAGTCTGGAAACTTGGTTAAAAAAATGCAATGGTTCTCCAGCGGTTCCGGTCACCGGCCTGCGGGATGGATGAAGAATATAACCGGTCCGGCACCCAACCGGCCACCCGGTTTTCCATCCCCTTACCAGACGTCACCGTAATCAACCCGGGCTGAGGCCGGCCAACAGAAAAAAAAAGTGGAGCGTGAATGCGAGGGACGAAAAAACCAAAAATGAGATCCTCATTCTTGTTCTTGGTGTCCTCATCGGAGCAAGCGGGTATCTTGCCAACTCGCTTATCCTCTGGAACACGTCTGTGAACAAGGACAGGAGCGATATCGCCGAGAGGGTCTCTATCTCGACGTCTCATCAATAGAGAACTACCTCATCACCGCAGACCGGGAATTCCTCGCGAACCCCGATGACAAGTATATCTTCGTCCAGGCCACCCCGCTCTACCCGGACAACAGCCTGTACTTTGCCTACCAGCGGGACATCTCAAAAATGAAACCGGAAGATCGCACTGGACACGTTCACGTTCTATAATCACCTGTTATCAGCGGAGCGGGACCGGAACCCGATCTTCGAGATCCAGCGGAAGGGGGATCTGCGTGAACGTAACGCGGCAGAGCTGAGACGGCAGCAGATCCTTACCCAGAGTGCCGCCCGCGAAGTGAACATTTCGGTGAGCCTTCTGCCCTCCCTGAAACAGGAACTGGACGCTGTGACCTGATTTCTGACGGAGACCAGGGTAACAGCAAAATGTGCGATTTTTGATTTTTCTTTCAAATTTTGCAACAACAGGGTAGAGGGATATACTTCCACGCTCTATGGAAGGTATCTCAGATATTGGTATAACATTTTCTTCTGTCATACTATGCTCTTTAAAAAAAATCATATAAGGAAAAGGAGTTGAAAACAAAAATGACTGACAAATTAAAAGTTAAGGCCAGGATAGCTCGCGGTGACGGCAGCGTGGCGCCACATCACGTGTCAGATGATGCAAAAACCGGTGACCACGAGCCCGTTTCTGGTGAGGGAAAGGTCGAACCCCACGACAGGGAGAGCGAGGTTACCACTTCGATCAACCAGCAGAAACTTATCTGCCCCCGATGCGGAAAATCATCCCTTCATACAGAATTCCCTGATCATTATGAAGCCTGGACTAAATGTTCGGAATGCGGTTTTTTTATGGGGATGAGTAACGAGGACTGGCATCGTATGGAGAACAGTCTCAATATTAATGAAAAAATAAAAAAAATGGCGATTAAAAGAGACCTCGTGAAAGTTCAGCCCTGAAACATTCCCGGATTTGCGATATTTGAGAATAGCCCGGCTCTGCACATAATATTCTGCATTGCAATGGACCTCGGGTTTTTAAAAAAAAGGATACGTGTAGTTTCGCATCATGCTCCCCACAATCCCATTTTGAACAATGCAGAATTTTGGACAATGAAATCCATGTGGCTCTTTCCTGTTACAAAGACACAGGCGGCTTTTCTGTCTTCTGGGAAGGCCGGACCTCACGGATTATCAGGTAGAGCACGTCAACAAGATACCCGAACACTGGCAGGATCGCAAGAATGACCCAGACCGGTGCAAGCATTTTCTGTTCTTTTGCGTCCCGGTAGATGAGAAAAGCGATGAGTAGTTGTACTATCCAAACGACGATCATCAGGACTGGCCCTGCGAACGGGTGCGCATGATACATAAATGGTGGCATTCTAAGGTATCAGATACCTCACGCTATATGCTTTCACTTAATGACAATGGACCTGATCTGTGCGAATCGGGCGGATTAAACCCCAGAATTAGTGGAGGTCGGTTTGGGATTGGAGCAACCCGTGTATTCCTGTGATGTTCAGGTCCTTTGTTTTTTTGACGATCCAGCAATCGTCAGAGAACAAACAGAGTAACCTTATTTCATGTCCTGTCTATAAATCTCCTATCGAATGGCTGAACAACCTGCTCTGTCCGGATTGCAGCAACCTTCGCTGGCATCAATCTTTTTTGCGTTTTTCCTGCTTGGAATCACGGCATTCGGTGGCCCTGCCATGGTTTCCTACATACGGAAGATGGTTGTCGGGCAAAAGGGCTGGCTTGATAGCACAGTCTTTGATGATGGCGTCGCGCTCTGCCAGGCAATCCCCGGTGCAACGGCCATGCAGGTTACTGCCTATGCAGGTCTTCGTATTCGTGGTGCAGCCGGTGCGCTTGCAGCATTTGTGGGATTTGGTCTCCCTGCATTTATCCTGATGATGATACTTTCGGCACTCTACGTTTCAACATCAGCGCTCCCCCCGGTGATGGCGTTATTCCTCGCTTTACAGGCGATTGTTGTCGCGCTTGTCGCATACGCGACGGTCTCATTCGGGCGGACATCACTCAGACACTGGATTCATGTACTTCTTGCCGGGATCGCTGCGGTGCTCTTCATAGTGGGAGTGCACCCTATCATCGTCATTGCCCTTGCTTCACTGCTCGGTATCACTATTCTTCCTGCCCCTGATAGAAAACAGGAAATCCCGGTCACAACGCTTCCGCGTCCGGAAAAATCATTTCTCATCCTGCTTGCCGGAGCAGCAGCCTTTTTTATCGTGCTCTTTTTCGTGCAGGCCGATCTCTTCTCCCTTGCCGCAACGATGGCAAGGATTGATCTGTTCGCATTCGGGGGAGGATTTGCCGCGCTCCCGCTGATGTTCCACGAGGTCGTCGTTGTGCATTCGTGGCTGGACAGTGCAACATTCATTAATGGGCTGGCACTCGGTCAGGTGACTCCCGGACCGATTGTTATCACCGCAACTTTTGTGGGGTTTCTTGCCTATGGATTCTGGGGCGGGGTTGTCGCAACGATAGGGATATTTACCCCTTCATTCCTGTTTGTGCTTGGAACGGTACCCTATTATGACCGGCTGCGCGGTTCGCACCTGTACCAGAAAATGTTTACGGGTGTCCTGTTCTCTTTTGTGGGATTATTATTGAGCGTGACCATCAAGCTGGCGCTTGCGGTTCCGTGGTCGTGGTTCCCGGGAATTCTTGCGGCAGGGGCATTCTTCTCCCTTCTTCTGGGTGCCGAAATTCTCTGGGTCGTTCTTGCCGGAATTGGAATTGCTGTAGTTATGTTCGTACTTGTACACTGATTGCATACTTTTTTTAAAATACCTTAATCCTGATGTTTATCCAGGGTTGTTGTAGCCAGTGAAACGCAGGTCGGATAACGGTCTCCGGTGTGCTGTAGTGTCGTGAAGAAATACTGATAAGCATATCAGAAGCTATGGTGAGGTATGGATTTCCAGACACATGATTGCATGGCTGGTGGAACAATCTGACTAAAAAATGGGATCACAGGGTATGTCAAAACAATCTACAGACGCATCAGCGCAGAGGGAAGGGGCTCCTCAATCAGAACAGTTATTTCCTGTTGAAAAGGAATATGCCCGTTGCGTTACCGCTTTAAACCTCACCGGCATTCTCACGCTTCTTGTAAAATCAGAAAGCATGGGGGTGATGGGAACAGATGGAAAAGAGTATCCACTACCAACCCGGGAACAGGTTGTGGAACTATTTGCTCATAACAGAGAGCTGGTAGACAGAAAAGTTCCCCAAGGGTTTGATCGCCTGGAATTAACACCCATGGCAATGCCAACGCCCCTTCTTATTGACCTGATGAAAAAAGCTATTCTTCAACACGCAGCAGAAGGTAAAATTTTTCAGACCCGGCGTTCTCCTTCTGATCCGTTACTTCCTGTCCGTGTCAATACCGAAAAAACTGTCTGGATATGGGATACCTTACGACAGGCTCTGGATACCGGCGAGCTGATATATTTTCCTTTGGAATATTCAGGTAATCATCGGGGACAGACCAAATCAGGAGCAGTCAATAACGGGCGTATTTGTGCCGTTCCCGGCTGGTCGGTGGGATTAGTTGAATGGTTACCCATTATGCCCGGGCAAGGCCAGGGAGAAACATTGGGAGGCAGAAGACAATTGGAAATCGGCTCTTCTCCCCGTGATTACTTGCGAACATTACAGACGCAGGGTTATTTTGGAGAAACAGGAAAAACACTTGAAGATTTTATTACAAAATTCCTTACCCGCCTAAAAACAACCAATGAAGTAAGTAATGACGTGCATGATAACAATGCCTTATGGTGTCTTGGCCAGTATCTGAAAGTACCCTATGCGGAGCTTGTGCCTACCGGTCGCTGGATCCGGGACGTCGGGCGGGCTCGCCTGGATATGCACCGTACTGGTAACAGGCTTTGCACCAGGAGTTGGGGCGGGTCCTCCACGGTGAGACTGCTGAGGCCTTAATCTTCGTCGAAATGGGCGTATTTTACGCAAAAATCAGTGATTTTTCATGCATTGACAAAGGCCCGGTTTTGGTGGTTTCATCAGGGTGAACGCAATGATACTACCGGCTGCTGCAAGCGCGAGCACATACGGGAATACCCCGATATAGGATCCCGTCGACGTCTTGATGAACCCTGCCAGCTGCGGCCCGGCGATTGCGCCGGCACCATACGCGAGGAAGACGACCCCGTAACATCTCGGGTAGTCGCTGGTGCCAAAAAAACTCCCGGTGGTTGTCGGTGCAATGGCCAGCCAGCCCCCAAGACATCCCCAGAGTACGGCAAAGGCAAGGATGTAAACCGGTGCGACCGGGATCTGCCACATGAGCAGTGTTGCCAAAGCGATCAGGACGAAAGATACCATGGCAGCATGCCGTGGCGTTAATCTGTCGGTGAGTGCGCCGAAGACGGGACGTCCGGCCCCGTTAAAGATCGCAAAGAACCCTACGAGGAATGTGGCAAACCCTGCCTCAATTCCCACGTCGGTGCCTGCCGGTTGTGCTATCGAGACTGCCATGAGGCCGGCAAGAGAGCCGATGAAGTAACAGGCCCAGAGCCCGTAGAATGATGAGGATCTGAGCATCAGGGAGCGGTTGCATTCGCAGGGTTTTTCCTCTCCGGGTTTCAATGCAGGGAGTGCCCACCCTGCCGGGACCCAGCCGGAGGGCGGAAATTCCAGGGGTAGCGCAAGCAGTATCGTGAGGACAATAATCACGACACCAAAGATCCTGAACGTGTTCATCACACCCCAGGCCCCGATGAACCAGCCTGCGATATTGGCGGTAAAGAACGCGGAGAACCCGACTCCAAGAACCGTGAGCCCGACCGCAAGGCCCCGCCGGTCAGGGAACCAGCGTGCTGAAACAGCAACCAGCACACTATAGGCAATACCCACACCGATACCCCCGATCACTCCATACAGTACTGAGAGCATCGGGACAGATGACGAAAAGGAAGCCAGAAGCCAGCCAAGGCCAGTCAGTACACCCCCGGTGATCGTCACATTCCGGGGTCCATACCTGTCGATGATCTTCCCGGTAAACGGCATGGTAATTGCAAAGACTGCAAGAAACACTGAGAATGGCATCAGAATATCATTTGCAGTTACTGCCTGGCCAAGCTTACCGGTAAAATAATCAGTGAGTGGCCCGACAAAGACACTCCACGCATAAATCGAACCCATACACAGGTTGATAACCAGACCTGATGCAACGAGCACCCACCTTCCCTTCTCCAGGGGCATCCCGAAAAGTGAAGATACTTCCCTGACCGGGCTATCCTGCATACCGTTGCCTCCCTGAATAAAAAAAATTGAAGGGTTTATTCCTCCAGCCTTGAGATATCGCCGGGATCGATGCCCCTCTCTTTTGCCTGAAGCACCAGTCGCATGATCCTGCCGCTCCGGGTTTTGGGCAGTTTATCGATATGGTCATGAGGATATTAATCATGTGTATAAGGAGTGGAAGGGGGAAAAAGGTTGCCGGGAAGTGGTGATACGCGTTCCGGGCAGTCAGGAAACCGGTTCCTAAAAGAATCCTCCTGATTGGATCTCAATGCATAGCGAGGACTAAAAACTGCCCTTGTTTTTAATAGATCCTGCCCCTTGGGTCCTCAGGATGATTCTGGAGAGCGGTAAAAGAAGTCTTGTGAGAAGGTGGACTTGCTCTTGTCAATGCTCACCTTGAACGTTTCCTCATCATCCTGTGGATGATAGCGAATCAGCTGTCCAGGATAACCTCCTCCCCTTCCGGCGTCTCCTTCACATCGATCAGGAGCGCGAGTGCGGCAGCAACGAACAGGAAGATGGCCGAGACAAAAAAGACCGTGCGGTAGGCAAGGATCTGCGCATCCAGAATCATGAGACCGGAAACCAGCTGCAGTACTGCAGGACTGTGAACGTTCACTACGGTATGGGCTGAAAGGGCAATCATATTATTTTCAATGGAATCGTTGAGCAGGGTGGCAAAGATGGCAATTCCAAAAGCGCCGGCAATATTGCGTACCAGGGCAAGGACTGCGGAAGCACTGCCGATCTCATCATGGGGAACGATCGCGGCAATAATGCCGGTACGCTGGGCCATTGCGAACCCCATGCCAAATGCCATGACGCTGAGCGGAATAAGAATGTCCAGTGTGCCGGAACGGACATCCAGACCCATGAACAGGTACATCCCGATACCCGCAATGAAGGTACTCACCGCTATGACATAGCGGGGCTGGACTTTACCCACCAGGGATGCCCCGAGAGGTGCCGCGAGGATCATGCAGAAGGCCATGGGCATGAACTGCAAACCGGTCTCAGTGGCATTGTAACCGAGGAAGACCTGGTCGAAGATGGGGATTAAAAAGATCCCTCCCATCATGCCCATGAATACCACGAAGTTGTTGACCAGGGTGTAGAAGAAAGCAGGTATCTTAAGGAACTTGAAATCGATCATGGGCTCGGGATGCCGGGAATCGATAAGGTAAAATATATACAGAAACAGCCCGGACCCTGCGAAGCAGAGCACGATGGGGAGTGATGTCCAGCCCCAGTCATAACTCCGGTCCAGGCCAAAGACGAGGAGAGAGAGTGCAATGCCCAGGGTGATAGCGCCATACCAGTCAAAGGATGCGCTCTTCCGGTCGCTCACCGACTCCGGAATGAAGGCGAGGGCCATGGCAATCCCGATCAGGCCGACGGGGAGATTGATCAGGAAGACCGAACGCCACCCGAAGTTGTCGATCAACGGGCCCCCGATGAGCGGACCGAACACCGCGGAGGCAGCAAAGGCCGAGGACCAGATACCCAGCGCCTGGGCCCGTTCCCGCCCGTCGCGGAAGGTCACCGTGATGATCGCCATGGCGGTGGGATAGTCTGCCGAGCTGGCGATCGCCTGGATGATGCGGAAGACGATCATCGAGCTAAGATCCCAGGAAAAGCCAGCGAGGATTGAGCCGATAATGAAGATGGAAAAACCCCAGAGGTATACTTTTTTCCGGCCGATTGTATCCCCGAGTTTGCCCCACACCGGCACGAAAACCGCGTTTGCCAGAATGTATGCAGTTGCTATCCAGCCAGCTTCGGAGGTGAGGATATTGAAATCCTCCATAATCTTCGGTACGGCTAACGAGACCACGGTCTGATCCAGCCTGCCCAGAAAGGTACCCACGATGACCGTGAGAAGGATCAGCCACTTAAGTCGGTCATTATCTGCCATTGGAGGGGGGAATTACTTGAAGATCCACATCTTCGCGGACATGCCGTTCTTCAGTTCAGGATAGGCATTGACATCATAGGAGACGGTAACTTCAAATTCCCGCTCCTGCCGCTTATCGGAGATGCTGAAGACGATATCCCCCTCACGGGCAGCCGGTGCAATCTTTTCGACCACACCTTGACACTGGGAAGAGGGGTAGGCATCCACGACGAACTCCACATGCTGGCCGGGATAGATATCCTTGAGGCCCTTGTCTTCCTTCACTCTGCCTACAACACGGAGCTCCCGCGTATCGATCATGGAGATCACGGGATTCAGGGTGGTTACTGTTTGGCCCGGGGTATTTTCGACACCCGTGACCAACCCGTGAGTTTTCGCATGAAGAACCTCATCGCCGACCTTCGCGAGTATCTGGTCCTTTCTGACCTGGTCCCCCACTGAAACATATAACTCATCGATAACGCCCGGGGAACTGGGACTGATCGAGATCACCGGAGCGGTAACCTGGGCATTCTCGATGTAAATCTTGCTCTCCAGATCGTTCCAGTAGAGAATCCCGGCAATAGCGATCAAAACGATGAGGACGATGAGGCCTCTCCAGAACCAGGGATGGTTGCGTATCCTCTTTGCAATATTGTCAGGTTTTACTTCCTTGTTATCCAGCGGGGTTTCACCGTGCGTATCAGAAACCATCACGGTTTGTTCATCGGGGGCAACCATATCACTCAATCCTCTTCAGATCATTCAGGCACTGTTCCAATACCCGCACCGCATTATCCTCGCGCCCGGGCGGAAGATCATCGAGAGCGGTTTTTATTTCGAACACCAGGCCTTTTGCATTGACTTTGGCCCCGCCGAAGATGTCGAGAATCAGGTTCTTGTAAAGCGCCATCTTCCTGTGGTTCTCCCGTCCCCGTTCCTTTACGGTATGCAGGATCTCTCTCCCGCACTCTGTCACCTCAAACGTGGTCTTTGCCCTCTTGCCGGTCGCGATCACAGTGATGAGGCGTTCATTCTCGAGCTGGTGGAGCACCGGGTATAGTGTCCCTTTGCTCGGAGCCCAGAGCCCACCCGTCTTCTCTTTGATCTCCCTGAGAAGATCATAGCCGGACTTCGGGCTCTTGTTTAAGGAGTGCAGAATAAAGAGCGCGAGCAGGCTCCGTTCTTTCCCATTTCGGGATCCAAACTTCAGCAGGCTGGTCATGCGAATAGTCCGATTACGTACTATTATGGAAAAGGATTTAGAATAATATAAACCTGATGGAGCCGGTCGGATAGTGGACCCCCATTATGCTGCAGTGTCGTGAAGAAATACTGATAAGCATATCAGAAGCTATGGTGTGGTATGGAGTTCTTTGACTCGGCATACAGGGATACACCTCCCTGGGACATCGGCCGGCCCCAGAAGGAGTTCGTTGAGCTCGTCGGGAGAGGAGAGATAACAGGATCTGTCCTGGACATAGGATGCGGGACAGGCGAGCATGCCCTCTTCTTTTCAGGGAAAGGATATGAAGTGTGGGGGATCGACTCCGCCCCCCTGGCGATCCAGAAGGCAAGGGAGAAGGCTGTCAGAAGAGGACTCCAGGTGCATTTTCTTGTCCTGAACGCACTGGACCTCTCCAGGCTCAACAGGAAGTTCGATACCGCCACCGATTCCGGGCTCTTCCATACCCTGTCCGATGAAGACCGCCCGGTCTTCGTGGATAACCTTGCAGCCATCCTGTCCCCGGCCGGGAAATACTTCATGCTCTGCTTCAGCGAACTGGAGCCCGGCGGATACGGTCCGAGGAGGATAACCCAGAGAGAGATACAGGATAGCTTCCGGGATGGGTGGTCCATCAATTACATAAGGCCGGCGATCTTCGAGAGCCGCACCCGGGCAAAAGGACCCCGTGCCTGGCTCTCGTCGATATCAAAAAAATGACGAATGGTTGAGGAGGACCGCCAGAAAGGATGGGTTCGCAAGGTAGCTGGCGGTCACTGCTGTGAAGGCCGGCGGGCATAAGGAAACTTGATCTGCCGGCCAGTCGATCCAGGCTGCCTTCTACAGACCACACACCGGGCAACTCCCGCCCCTTGCCGTCACCCGTTCGCACGGGAACATCCTCATCTAATCGTTACAAGATGACCCGTTAAGCAACATAAAAAGATGCCTTTTATAATAAAAATGAAGAGCGAAACAGGTGGATTAAACACAAAATAAATGATTTTTCACGATGTTTCTGTTATTCCCTTCCTCATTGAGCTCGTCACTTCTATTTTTCCTTTGTGCTGTCATACCCGCACCCGTTGCACGAATAGCTTCCGTCGGGTCTGATCTTGATATTCGCAGCTTGGCACCTCTCACAAATCCGACGATCGTGTTTCACTGGGGGGCTCATTGTTGCTTATCCATGGGGATTGATTGCCGATTTTCCCATAAAGAGATGCCCGTGATAAAAGTAAGATTTTGGATTAGAGAAGGATCCCCACCAGGCTAAGAATAATCAAAAGTATTGCCCCGGGGAGCCCGGCAAGAGCACAGATGATGATGGTGATCCAATCGAATCCGATATCGGGTTTTCCGGCAAATTGCATGAGGTGAAAAAAATTCACGATGAACAAAGTAATGAGCCCGATAATTGCGTTTATCACCAGATGGGCGACGTTCTTAACGACATAAAATGCAATCAATAAAAAGATAATAATAACCAGTATGAGAATTGCAGTGCCAAGGAGCGACATATACCACACAATATCATTACGTGGTATTTATAATCCTTCATTCTGGTAAAAAATTATAAAAAAGGAACCAGGCAACTCTAATCTAACGTATGTTTAAAATCCGGATTATTCAGATGTTCCCATATTCCGAGAAATTCTATAGTATTGCGGTTCCTTATCAAGTTCCTGATTAAATCATCAGTATTATCCGGATTTTTGTATCGCGCGATGTCGGTAATGCAGATATAATTCTCGTTATTCAGCGTGTAAATGGAAATTTCGTTATCCAGCACATGGATCTTTGCTCATATTGCTTCCCGTTTTAATCACCAGTTTTTCTGGTGACAGAGGCTCAGTGCGGAGTGTGAAAGAGAAAATTCACCCCTCTTTCCCGATCACAAAACCCCCCTTTTCCCCCTTCACATCCCCGGCATACCGTGGGATCATGTGACAATGGCAGTGCATCATTGTCAGCCCGGCAGTTACATCGACATTGAACCCTCATTGGTCTTTCCCTCAGCCGGATCTCCGTGGTTCAAATGTTATATATAATTATATAACAAAAATCATCGTATGACGCCAGGGACCAAAGCGGTGCACTCCCCCCAGCTCGATACTGTACTGATGGTGGAATCTTTCATCAGGGAGCACAGCGGGGAATACAAAAAAAGGGCATTGTGGGAGAAAATGCCCAGGAAAATGATGTACCAGACCTTCTCCACAATCATCAGCTATCTCCAGGATTCCGGGAAGATCGCAACTGATGCCGACAAAAAAATCTGCTGGATCTACAATCCGGAACTTATACAAAGATATCTCAATAGTTCTAATCTGAAGGTCCGATAAAATCTGCCGTATATTTTGCAGATGTACAGGTAGAACAAACTTTTCTTATGTTCCAATCGGAAAGGGCAGAAGAAAAAGAGATTTTTAATCAACTGAATACAGCGTTCGATATGATCGCCATGGATCCCTTTTGCGGGATTCAGGTGCTGAAACGGTTAATCCCTAAGGTGTACATCACGAAATACGGGATTGACAACCTGTGGGAATATAATTTTTTTAAGAACTGGCGGTTGATGTATTCGGTTGCCGGTAATGGTACGCAGGTCGGTACCCTGGTAATCGAATGGCTGTCACATAAGGAATACGAGCAAAGATTCGGGTACTGATAAGAGTACCGGAATCATCCATACATAAATTTTTGAGAAATTCCCTGTTGAGCCCAAATGGGGGAGATCAGGAAGTATGTCACCCTTACGCCCCAGAATAGGAAAACGGTGTAAGATTACATCCGATAACGAGATCATATTCTACCGGGTATAGAGCCGGGAAGAAATTTACAAGGCTGTTCCCTGATTTTGAATTTCCCCCTTCACCCACATGGGAGTGGAAACATCCGTATTTAAGAGCAATCATTACGATATTTCTATTGAGCAGAAGAACGGTTTTTCTATGCGTCAGGTACGAGAGACACCTTCCGGATTACGGTTGATCATCGCTGTTGTATGCATCATCATCCTCGTACTGCCGGGCGTCGTCTTCGCAGCGACCCTTGATAATACTCCTCCTGGCCCGGAGGTCACGACCAGCATAGTACCGGATGTTACCAGTGTGCCGACACCACCGGTTCCCACTGTTTTCCTGGTCCATGAGAACACGACCAGCGTAGTATCGAATGTTACCAGCGTACCGACAACACCGGTTCCGCCGGTTTTCCTGGTCTATGGGAACACGACCATGAGCGTCAACCCTCCCCCTCTCCTTATCTTCGATACACCACTCCTTGAGAATCTGACCTGTACTGTATACGGGGTTGTTTCTCCCGGGTCGGTGAACGTGACTATAGTAAGCCTCCTCTGGGACTGGGGGGAGGGCCAGGCGCCGGAATACCATGGGTTCCCGAACTCGCATGTCTACAGCAGTCCCGGTACCTACACCCTCTCGATCACCGCCCGGCAGTCCGACGGACAGAATGTCACCGCAACCACGAAGATTTCTGTGGGACAGCCGCTCATCCCTGCTACGGTTCCCGTAACCCTGAATACAACGGCCCCGGGTGGACCCGGGGGACCAGTCATGGTGATACATGCACCGGTCCTTACCCTCCTTGAACCGGTGATTGACCGGATGAATGTTACGCTGAACGGGAATCTCAACGCCGGATCACCGGGTGTCACCATCGAATCGGTGAGTGTCGACTGGAATGACGGATCCATTACAAAATCCTCTGATCTCCCGGTAGCGCACCGGTACTCCGGCGCCGGGATTTTCACCGTGAGCGTTACCGGAGACCAGTCTGACGGCCAGTCGACCACAAAGAAAATTACGCTGGATCTGAAAAGAGAGGCCCCCGTTGCCCCGACACCGGTCACATCAGGCCCCCCGCCGAATAATGACCCGCCGGTGTACTTCATCATCCTCGCTACGGCCATCATCGTCATAGCTCTCGTGATCATCGGACAGTGGACCATGCAGCGAAGAAAGGGATCCCTTCACAAGCCGGATACCCCGCAGACATTTCCCACGAGGGCAGGTCCGTTGTCGGAAAACCTGCCTTCACCAGAAGAACTATCCGCGATATGTTCCGGGACCGATGTCACCCCGGGCGTACTTGACGCGGTCATCCAGGTCGCCGGGGAAATTGCCCGGGAAGGGCGGGAGGGACAGGCGATCGGGACAGCTTTTGTTGTCGGGGACACAAAAAACGTCCTGCACTATTCGAAACAGTTTGTCTTAAACCCGTTCCATGGTCACCATGAGGCCGACCGGCAGATAACCGGTGGTGGGATCCAGGGAACTATCAAGGAGTTTGCTCAGCTGGATGGGGCATTCCTCATCACGGGCACCGGGGTGGTCGAGGCGGCAGGGAGGTGTATCACGGTGGACATGAGCAAAGTGAACCTTCCCGGAGGGATGGGTTCACGGCATTCGTCGGTTGCCGGCATCACCCAGGTCACCAAATCAATCGGGATCGTAGTCTCGCAGAGCGGAGGACAGATCCGCATTTTCAGGGAGGGGAAGATCGTTTACCGTATCAAGTCGTGAGGGACTGTTTGGGAATAAGGGTGAAACTGTTGAGCCCTGCAAGTTTTTTAAACCCGTTGGATTCCACGGGTTTAAAATCCGGATTATTAAGATGTTCCCATATTCCGAGAAATTCTATGGTGCTGTACAAGAACCACGTGTTGGCAACCGGTGAAAAGAGTATTATTTTTTTATTGCCATCTGCACCCGATAAATGGTATCGGCGGTCAGTACCGGCATTTTGAGTTCAGTTTCTGCATATTCGATAAATTTTCTCATGACTTCCCGCTCATTTGTTCCAGTCAGTTCGAATGAATACTCCATTCCGAGATCTCTTGAGTTTAAAGTCACCATACGGAAAATATCATCTCTTTTTGTTAACCACAACCTTTCCCCGTATAATAATAAACGCTGGCTAGGCATCGGTGCAAGGCAAGGGGGTTTGGGAGTATCGTGCCTCATCTGTAAGATGCCCCCCGGGTATTTTGGCACAGGGAGAAAAGTTCCGGTAATCTAAAGTATTTTAAAAAAAAATCCGGCACAATTTATCAACATTTACTTGTAACAAAGTCGTATAAGGATACCAATGGAAACGATCGATGAACTCCTGAAAAAATACTGGGGGTATACTTCTTTTTTACCGCACCAGAGAGAAATCATCGAATCACTCCTGAAAGGTCAGGATACGCTGGCGATCATGGCAACGGGCGGCGGAAAATCGCTCTGTTACCAGCTGCCCGCCCTGTGCCTTGATAGCCTGACAATCGTCATATCACCCCTGATCTCGCTCATGAAGGACCAGGTTGACGATCTGAATGCACGGGGAATACCTGCAGCTGCCTACAACAGTTCACTGGAATACAATGACCGGAAAAAGATCGAGACAGACCTGAAAAATAACAATATCAGGCTTTTGTTCCTGTCACCGGAAAAATGCATGCAGCCGGATTTCCATGACTTCCTCAAAAAGTCCCCGGTCTGCCTTTTTGCCATCGATGAGGCACACTGCATCTCAGAATGGGGTCATAACTTCAGGCCGGAATACCGCCAGTTAAATGCCCTGAAAAAACACTTCCCGTCAGTTCCCCTTATTGCATTAATCGCCACTGCCATACCTGCAGTGAGAAAAGACATCTCCCAGCAACTGGGATTATCAGAGCCCCGTGAATTTATCGGAAGTTTCAACCGCAAAAACCTTCAGTACCGTGTTCTCCCGAAGAAAGATGCGCTGAACACCATTCTTACCTATGTACGGCACCACAAAGACGATTCG
>Ga0209777_10002893_pt1 | contig 21874 bp, 21 predicted proteins | sample FrelakmetHBP12HB_FD_187147 | JGI IMG/M metagenome (GOLD analysis project Ga0209777, IMG submission 187147) | Freshwater lake sediment microbial communities from the University of Notre Dame, USA, for methane emissions studies -HBP12 HB (SPAdes)... | ecosystem: Environmental > Aquatic >...
GTATTGATATTGCCGAAGACAGGAAACGCTTTAAACAAATGTTACATAAATTAGAACTCTTGCAACCGGAAAACGGCACGGCTTTTACCTTTGAAGAGGCCAAAGAAGTGGCTAAAAAAATCGGTTATCCGGTTCTGGTACGGCCCTCTTATGTCTTAGGCGGACGGGCAATGGAAATTGTCTACGATGAGTCAACCCTGGAAAAATTTATTATCGAGGCGGCAGAGGTCTCCGGAGAACATCCGGTGCTGATTGATAAATTCCTGGAGGATGCCATTGAAGTGGATGTAGACTTAATCGGCGACGGCGAAAATTTTGTTGTCGGCGGGATTATGGAGCATATTGAGGAAGCCGGAATTCACTCCGGCGATTCGGCGATGGCGCTTCCAACTTATACCTTATCCAAAGAGATATTAAACCAGATTCACGAGGCAACTTATAAGATGGCTAAGGAATTAAATGTAAAAGGGCTGATGAATGTACAGTATGCGGTCAAAGACGAGAAAGCTTATGTCTTGGAAGTTAATCCGCGCGCTTCAAGGACTATCCCTCTTGTTTCTAAGGCCATTGGCGTGCCTTTAGCAAAGTTAGCCACCAAGGTTATGTTGGGTAAAACCTTAAAAGAATTAAAGTTCACTCAAGAAATTATACCCAAACATGTGGTGGTAAAAGAATCGGTATTTCCCTTCAGCCGGTTTCCCGGCGTGGATATTATTCTGGGACCGGAGATGAAATCTACCGGCGAGGTGATGGGCATTGATATGAATTTTGGCCGGGCCTACATCAAAAGCCAACTGGCTGCCGGACAGAATCTTCCCTGCCAAGGCAATGTTTTTATCTCGGTCAGAGATAAGGATAAGCGCTCAGTAGTCTTTGTCGCTAAGAAACTACAAGACTTAGGATTCCATATTTATGCCACCTCCGGAACTGCCGCTGCCTTGGAGAAAAACGGTATTTCAGTCAAGGTCTTGTTGAAGATCGCCGAAGGCAGGCCCAATATCTTGGACCTGATGAAAGATGGTAAAATTCAATTAGTGATCAATACCCCTTCCGGACGAATCCCCCGGCAGGATGAAGTCAAGATCCGCTCCCAAGTAGTCTTGTACAATATAGCTTATACGACTACCATTTCTGGTGCTCAAGCCACAGTAAACGGTATTGAGGTATTGGTGAAAAAAGATTTAGAGGTCACCTCTTTGCAGCAATACCACAAGAGGCTTAAAGGGCGAAAAACAAAGGCCAAGAATGCAAAAGATTAGTGTCAGGACTAGCAAAAGAACAGAACTGATTGATATCACTGGAGAGATACAGAATATTGTGGCCAAAAGTAATATTAAGGAGGGAGTATGTTTGGTATTCTGCCCGCACACTACTGCCGGCCTGACCATAAATGAGAACGCCGACCCCTCGGTAAGAAAAGATATTACCCATGCCTTGAATAAACTGATTCCGGAAAATGCGGGTTATGCCCATAGTGAGGGGAATGCTGATAGCCATATAAAGTCTTCTCTCTTTGGTGCGTCGTTAACCATTTTTGTGAGAGACGGCGAGCTTGCTTTTGGGACCTGGCAGGGAATATATTTTTGCGAAAGCGACGGGCCGCGCTCAAGAGAAATATGGGTTAAACTTATCTAAAAAGAAGATGCCAGAGCTGCCGGAAGTGGAAACCATCAAAAGAGCATTAGAAAAAGCAGTCTTAGGTAAAAAAATTACCGAGGTTTGCGTACATCATCCTAAAGTTATCCGCGAGCCTTCCGTGGAGAAATTTAAAAAAGGATTAACCGGTGTTGTGATCAAGAATATCCTACGTAAGGCCAAGGTTCTGATTTTAGAGCTGTCCAGTGGAAAATCCCTGGTTATTCATTTAAAGATGACCGGGCAGCTGGTCTATCCCGGGAAGGGCAAGGGATCCCGCGTGAGTTTTCATTTATCCGACGGGAAAATCCTGGATTTTAATGACCAGAGGCTATTCGCAGAATTGCGCTTATTGGATGATTGGCGCTCCCTAAAATTTATTCAGAGGTTAGGCCCGGAGCCTTTTGCTATTGATTTAGGGCAATTTAAGGAAATGCTTGTCAAAACGAAAACCAAAATCAAACCTCTCTTACTGGATCAGACATTTATCTCTGGTATAGGGAATCTCTATGCAGCAGAAGTTCTTTTTAGGGCCAGGGTCCATCCCGAAAGGCCTGCTTCCTCCCTCTCCGATAAAGAAAAAGGGTTATTATTTAAAGAGATCAAAGATACTTTAACTGAAGCGATCCTTCATAAAGGCTCTTCTGTGGATCAATATGTGCAAGTATCCGGCCAGCGCGGAGATTACGTAAAATATCATAAGGTTTATGATCGTAAAGATAAACCGTGTTTAGTTTGTAAAACACCGATTCAAAGAACGGTTTTAGGCAGTAGGGGTACTTACTTTTGCCCCAAATGCCAAAAATAAAAATTTTGTATCATGAAAAAACGCCTTAAAATCAACGGTTTTATTATGTTTATTGTTTTTGTTTTGATTGTTCTTTTCCCCAAAGTTTTTTTCCGTAAAGTAGATGTATATCTTTCAGATGGGGCCGTGGAGTTATTCGGGATTGCCTTTATTTTATTGGGCCAGATGTTTCGGGCTTCTGCGCGCGGGTATAAATCCGAACATTCACAAGAAGGGCGGGTATTAATACAAGAGGGGCCTTATGCCCTGGTGCGTAACCCCATGTATTTGGGCATACTTTTAATCGGGCTAGGCATTGTGCTGGTGCTGTTTAAATGGTGGGCAGTTTTGATCTTTTTATTAGTTTTCACTATCCGCTATATATCGCTCATCTTTAAAGAGGAGAAAAATCTGATGATTTTGTTTCCCCAAGTATATCCGGATTATTGTAAGAAAGTCCCCCGCATCCTACCATCACTAGCCATACTGTCGCAGAAAGATATCAGCGGATATCTACCCTTAAAATTATCTTGGGTGAAAAAAGAAATCGGCTCTATTTTGGCGGTGTTATTGATCACTATTTTTGCGGAGTCGTTTGAAGAAATTAAAAGTCGAGGGGTGAAGATATATATCGTAGGGATGCTGGAAATTGTGCTGGTGATTGCCCTGTTCATATATTTAATATACTATTTGAGCAGGCGGACAAGTAATTTGAAAACAAATGTTTCAACTTAAAGCAAAATTGCTTTATAATAAAAGAGTTAAGGGGCGTTGCTTTTACGGTATCATCGATGCCCCTAAAATAGCCAAAAAGGCTTATCCCGGCCAATTTGTGAATGTTAAAATATCGCAAGACTCAGACCCGCTTTTAAGAAGGCCGTTTAGTATTCACGGGGTTAGAGGCTCAAGTATAAAGATATTGTATGAAGTAGTAGGTCTAGCTACCCGGATCCTCTCGCAAAAGAAAGCCGGCGAGTATTTAGATATTATCGGCCCTTCGGGCAAGGGGTTTTCAATTATTAATTCTCAGATTTCAATTATTGTGGCTGGCGGAATGGGAGTGGCTCCGTTAGTTTTTCTTGCAGAAAAAGCCAAGAAAGGAAAAACGTTGGTTTTAATTGGAGCTAAAACAAAAGGCCAAATTTTATGCGAAAAAGATTTTAGAGGCTTAGGCTGCGCAGTCAAAATCGCCACCGATGACGGGACAAAGGGTTTTAAGGGTTATGTTTCTGAATTATTAGAGAAGATTCTACGAAACAGCGAGATAACGCAACAACGAACAACGATATACGCCTGCGGTCCGCGGCCGATGTTAAAAGCAATCGCTCAGATTTCTAAAAAATATAAGATTCCCGCAGAAATTTCTCTCGAAGAACATATGGCCTGCGGGATAGGCGCTTGTTTTGGCTGTGTGGTTAATACAAAAGAGGGTTGCAAGCGGGTCTGTAAAGAAGGCCCGGTATTTGCCGCTGACCAGATTTTATGGCGATAAGGAGGTAATCATGTCAGGGATACCATATATTATTTTGGGTATAGTGGCGGGAATTTTCGGCGGGATGTTTGGAATTGGTGGAGGAATAATTTTAATCCCGGCATTGGTGTATCTATTCGGCCTGACACAACATCAAGCACAGGGGACTACCTTGGCAATTCTGGTACCTCCTATCGGGCTTTTGGCGGCTCTACGTTATTATTATAGCGGGAATGTAAAATTAGGTATAGCCGGCTTTATTTGTTTAGGTTTCTTTATCGGCGGATTAATCGGAGCTAATTTTGCCCAGGGAATATCCGATCCGTTAATGAAAAGATTATTTGGCGTGTTTTTGTTTATTGTTTCTATAAATATGATTCTGGCAAAATAAGATGCAATCTACAATCTCTATCCATATAGGTAAGCTTAAACTCAAAAACCCGGTAATGGTGGCTTCCGGAACCTTTGGTTATGCAGAAGAATTCAAGGATTTTCTGGATTTAAAGAAACTCGGCGCCATTGTGACTAAAACCATCACTTTAAAACCGCGCCAGGGAAATCCTGCGCCGCGCACCTGTGAGACTCCGGCGGGCATGCTTAACTCCATTGGTTTAGAAAACCCAGGGCTTGATAAATTTATTACCGAGAAACTTCCGATACTTAAGAAAATAGGCGTTCCCATTATTGTCAGCATTGCTTCTGAAAAAGACCCTCGAGAATTTGTCACATTAGCAAAGCGTTTGGAGAAAATTAAAGAAATCTCAGCTATCGAGTTAAATATTTCCTGTCCCAATATTAAAAACTCGCAGCTTCCCACTCACAGCCCTCAACTGATCTCTCAGGATCCCAGTGCAACTTTTGATCTAGTCAAACAAGTACGTAAGGCTACTGGTAAGGTTATCATTACCAAGCTTTCTCCCAACGTTACCGACATCACCGCAATTGCTCTGGCTGCAGAAAAAGGTGGCAGCGACGCCATTGCTTTGATAAATACTATCAGCGCCATGAGCATAGATATCAATACCAAAAAGCCCAAAATAGCCATGGTCACCGCGGGTTTAAGCGGGCCGGCGATTCGGCCGATCGCCGTAAGGATGGTCTGGGAGGTTTATCAGAAAATTAAAATTCCGATTATTGGGATGGGTGGTATAATGGATACTCTTAGCGCCTTGGAGTTTTTTATTGCCGGTGCCACTGCCATAAGTGTCGGCACTGCCAATTTCATTAATCCCAAAGTAAGCGTAGAGATTATTGAAGGAATTAAAAAATATTTGACCAAAAATAAGATTAAAAATATTAAAGAATTAGTGGATAGCCTAAAAGCATAGAAATGTCACAAGTCACCAGTCACAAGTCACCAGAACTCATTGTAGCGTTAGATGTTGATACTTTAGAGAGAGCAGAAGGCTTGGTAGATAAGCTGCATACCAGAGTGAAGCTTTTTAAGATAGGCAGTCAGTTATTTACTGCTTATGGGCCAGAAGCAGTCAGAAAAATTGGGGCGAAGGGAGTAAAAGTTTTTTTAGATTTAAAATTTTATGATATACCACAAACGGTTTATGGTTCTTCTTCAACAGCAAGTTCTATTTGCATAGAATCTTCTAGAATTCCAACCGGAATTGAACCACGTATTGAAGAAACAGTTCAGCCTGCTGTTTTTATGCTCACTGTACATACTCAAGGCGGAAAAGACATGTTGGAAGCAGCTGTGAAGGGCGCTCGAGACAAATCAGAAGAATTGAAAATATCTAAACCGTTTGTCGTGGGCGTTACAGTTTTAACCAGCACGAGCAAGACAGAGGGTACCATCAATGAGGTATTAAAAAGAGCCAAGCTCGCTAAAGAAGCTGGTTTAGACGGGGTAGTCTGTTCAGTCCAAGAGGCGCTCGAAGTTAGAAAAGCGTGCGGGGAAGATTTTATTATTGTAACTCCAGGGATTAGGCCGCAAGGCGCAGAAAAGAATGACCAGAAAAGATGCGCGACTCCTCAGGAAGCAGTAAAAGCTGGCGCGAACTTTATTGTTATTGGTCGGCCGATCTTGGAAGCAAAAGATCCTTTGTTAGCCGTAAAAGAAATATTAGATTCGATTAAGCCAGAGCGTTAACGGGAGAATATTATGGCAGAAGATATCAAAGATTTGATAGAACGAATACAGCAAGAGGGTGTCAAGGCCGCGGAAGACAAGGCCAAAGAAATAGAAGGTCAGGCGAAGCAACAGGCTGAGGAGCTGATTAAAAAAGCCAAGGCCGCAGCAGAAAAGATTGCTGCTGACGCTCAAAATCAAGCTGATAAAATGCAGGAGAGCACAAAAATATCTCTACAGCAGGCCGGAAGAGACCTGATGCTCGGTTTAAAAAAAGAGATATCTGACATGTTAGGTGAACTTATTATATACGCTGCCCGCGAAGCGCTAAAGCCCCAAGAGTTGATTAAAATAATCGCCTCTCTGATTAAAAATTATAATGAAAAAGATAAAGAAAATATTAGCATTGCGTTGAATAAGGCCGATTTAGAAAAGCTGGAAGAAGGATTATTCAGCGAGCTGGGTAGAGAAGCTAAAAAAGGAATAACGCTTAAAGGAGAGGATGATATCCTTGCCGGTTTTACGATTAGTTTTGACTCCGGTAAATCCCACTTTGATTTTACTGACCGGGCCATGGCAGATTACATAGGTGCCTACCTTAAGCCAAAATTAAAAGAGATATTAGAATAATATGCCAAGCTTTTATCCCTATTTGATATCCAGCTTACCTATGCTGCATTTCGGAATAAAGCCCCCCTTTTCTTTTGAAAAATTTATGGAAATCTGTAAAGATAAAATCCCGGAAACTGACATTAATTTTATAAAATTAACCACCGAAGGCTATGCTTATGAATGGTCGCAGCCGACATTAAAAAAGTGGCGCGTTTTTGATACGGCCTTAAGAAATGAATTAGTAAAAATCAGAGCCAGCCGTAAGCAGGTTGATCCTCTTAAATATACCCGCGGCGATGGGTATATAGAGCCGTATATTACCCGCGTAGCGATGAATGCCTATAGAACGCCCTCAATTCTAGAAGCCGAAAAAACACTGGACCAGGAGCGATGGCGCATGCTTGATGAGTTAGCCACGGGGCATTATTTCGACTTAGACTTTCTGATTACCTACGCGCTTAAATTACTGATATTGGAGCGTTGGGAGAAAATAAGCCGGGTAGATAAAAATAGATTATTGGAAGAGGTATTAAATTAATATGACAACGCGAAGAACAGGCAAAATTGTAAAGATTAGCGGCAATATGGTTATGGTGGAGATAGACGGTTTTATAGTCCAGAATGAGGTCGCTTATATCATCCATGGCCAGGAACATCTTAAATGCGAAGTAATCCGAGTGAGAGGCAACAAGGCTGAAACTCAAGTGTATGAGAATACCGCTGGTTTAGAAATCGGAGAAGAGGTAGAATTTACCGGCGAGCTTCTTTCGGTTGAACTTGGGCCGGGGTTACTCGGCCAGATATTTGATGGATTGCAGAATCCGCTTCCTAGCCTTGCGCAAAAATGTGGTTTCTTTTTAACCCGGGGAGTTTATTTAAAAGCGCTGCCCGATGAGGCAGAATGGGAATTTACTCCTGGTAAAAAAGTAGGGGAACGGGTGCGTTCAGGAGAAAAATTAGGTTTTGTTCCTGAGAAGATCTTCAAGCACTATATTATGGTTCCCTTCGGCCTTAAAGGGGCCCTTGAAATTGTAAGTATGGTGAATCCGGGAAAATATAATTTAAAAACCCCGGTTGCTAAACTTAGAGATCAAAACGGTAAAGAACATGAAGTTTTTCTTAAGCAGGTCTGGCCGATTAAAGTCCCTATCCAAGCATACGCTGAGAAATTAAAACCTGGCCAGCCACTAGTTACCAGGATGCGCCTGATAGATTCGCTTTTTCCGGTGGCACGCGGTGGAACTTATTGTATTCCCGGGCCTTTTGGCTCAGGCAAAACCGTGTTGCAGCAATTAACCAGCCGTCACGCAGAAGTGGATATCGTGATTATTGCTGCCTGCGGTGAACGGGCAGGAGAGGCAGTGGAGACCCTAAAGACATTTCCGGAATTAATTGATCCTAAAACCGGCAGGCCTTTGATTGACCGCACCGTGATTATGGTCAACACCAGTTCCATGCCGGTTGCCTCCAGAGAATCCGGCGTATATACTGCGGTGACTATCGCCGAGTATTACCGGCAGATGGGATTAAATGTTTTATTATTAGCGGATTCTACTTCCAGGTGGGCGCAGGCCATGCGCGAGATGTCCGGAAGATTAGAAGAGATTCCCGGCGAAGAAGCATTCCCCGCGTATCTTGAATCCCGTATCGCTTCGTTTTATGAACGGGCAGGGGTGGTAAAATTACACGATGGCACCCTGGGTTCGGTGACCATAGGGGGGACAGTCAGCCCTGCAGGAGGAAATTTTGAAGAGCCGGTGACTCAGGCTACCCTAAAAGTGGTCGGCGCATTCCACGGTCTTTCGCGTCAACGTTCTGATGCCCGTTGTTATCCGGCGATTGACCCCTTAATCAGTTGGAGTAAATATCAAAGCTTTGTGGACGCAAAGCAAGTAACAAAAGGCCATGACATCTTGCGTAAGTCTCATGATATAGCCCAGATGATGCAAGTTATCGGAGAAGAGGGAACATCCTTAAAAGACTTTATTGAATACCTAAAAGGAGACTTTTTCGACTTTGTCTATCTACAGCAGAATGCCTATGATCCGGTTGATGAGTCAACCCCGGCAGAAAGGCAGAAATATGTATTTGGCTTTATTTGTAATAATCTCCTGGAACCGGAGTTTGATTTTATAGATAAAGATAAAACACGGCTCTTCTTTCAAAAACTAAGACAGCAATTCCGCGGCTGGAATTCTTCAGCCTGGGGATCTCAAGAGTTCGCCGAAATCGAGAAAGAGATAATCGCTACCATAAAAGAAGGATTAGCTAAACCGGAGAAAGTCAGTGCCTAAAGTTTATACCAATATTATTCAGATTGCCGGAGATGTGATTACTGTTGAGGCTGAAGGTATAGGTTACACAGATATTGCCGAAGTAACTACAAAACAGGGAGTATCTTTGGCGCAAGTTATACGTCTTGATGGCAAAAAAGTATCTTTGCAGGTTTTTGCCGGCAGCCGCGGGATTGCTACAGATGATGAAGTAAGGTTTTTAGGGCACCCCATGCGTATTACCAGTGGCGATGATTTGCTCGGACGCATTTTTAACGGAAGCGGTTCACCCCTGGATAAAGGGCCGGCTTTATCGGGAAATTTAATTGATATAGGAGGGCCCCCGGTCAACCCCATAAAAAGAATTATCCCCAATAAGATGGTGCATACCGGCATACCCATGATCGACGTTTTTAATTCCTTAGTGGAATCGCAAAAATTACCCATATTCTCCATTGCCGGAGAGCCCTACAATGAATTATTAGCCAGGATTGCCATACAGGCGCAGGTCGACATTATTATCTTAGGAGGCATGGGGCTTAAACACGACGATTATTTATTTTTTAGAGATACGCTGCAGGAGCATGGGGCGCTTGAACGCTGCGTATTTTTTATTCATACAGCAGCAGATCCTACCGTAGAGTGCCTGCTTGTTCCTGATATTAGCCTGGCAGTGGCAGAAGATTTTGCGCTGAAAGGGAAGCGCGTATTAGTCTTGCTTACCGATATGACTAATTTTTGTGATGCCTTAAAAGAAATAGCCATTACTATGGAACAGGTTCCTTCTAACCGCGGTTACCCTGGAGATCTTTACTCTCAATTAGCCTCGCGCTATGAAAAGGCAGTGGATTTTGATACCGCAGGTTCTATCACCATACTTGCGGCTACAACGATGCCCGGCGACGATGTAACGCACCCTGTGCCCGATAATACCGGATATATTACCGAAGGCCAATTTTATCTTAAGAATAATGTCATCGAGCCTTTTGGATCGCTCAGCCGCCTTAAGCAGCAGGTCAATGGCAAGACGCGAGCAGACCATAGAACTATTATGGATACCATGATTCAGCTGTTTGCTGATTATCGCCAGACACTGGAGAAACAGGCAATGGGATTTAAGATGAGCGCTTGGGATCAGAAGCTTCTTAAGTACGGTAAGATTTTTGAAAAAGAGATGATGTCGTTAGAAGTGAATATTCTTTTAGAGAAGGCCTTAAATTTAGGATGGGAAATTTTAGCTGAGTGTTTTACTTCCGAAGAAACCGGGATCAAGAAATCAATGATTGAGCAGTATTGGCCGAAGACTTAGCCCGAGACCCGGTCTCAAATCGTGTTCAATTGAGACCGGGTCTCGAAAAGAAGAGGATATGCCTAAATTTAAATTGACCAAAGGAGAATTAAAAAGGCAAAGAGATGCCTTGCGGCAATATCAAATGTATCTGCCTACCTTGCAGCTGAAAAAACAACAATTGCAGGTAGAGATTATTCATCAACTGTCGATCTTAGAGGAAAAAACGCAAAGCGAAATTACTAAAAGACGCGCCTCCCAAGTATGGGTAGGTTTATTTACCGATATAGAAGCAGATCTTAAGCCGATGATTAAGCCCAAAGCGATCATCGCTTCCGTTAAAAATATTGCCGGAGTCGATTTATCTGTTTTTGAGCGCGCGGAATTCGAATCTGTCGAGTACGATTTGTTTATTATTCCTTTATGGGTTGATTTTGCCATAGAAGAATTAAGAAAGCTTGTTTCTCTGCGCCACGAGATTAAAGCTTTAGAAAAAGGAATAGAAGTTTTAAGGCATGAACTGCGCATCACTACTCAGCGGGTTAATTTGTTTGAAAAAATAAAGATTCCCGAGGCATCCGAAGCTATCCGGGTAATTAAGATTTATTTGGGCGATCAGATGACCAATGCCGTTGGCCGCTGCAAGATAGCTAAGAGAAAAATTGAAATGTTAGAACTAATAGGGGTGGCAGCATGATTGTTGCCATGAAAAAAATTACCGTGATTGTCCAAGAGAAAGACGCGGATTTTGCCGTTACGGGACTGCGCACTCTGGGGGTTTTACACGTAGAACACCAAAAAGCGCCGTCAGGTAAAGATATGGGCGAGCTGCAAGATAATATTACCCTGATCAACCAAGCTATTGGAGTTTTATCTGAGCCAGAATTTTTTCAAGGGGAAGCCCAAAGCAGTAAAGAACTAAGCGATTGGAAACTCACTGCGTATCATATTATAGATATGCGCAAAAGATATGAGCAGCTTAAGGAGTATTCCCTGACGCTTAAGAATATGATAAGCCAATGGGAGCCCTGGGGGGATTTTGACCCGCAGGCTTTCAAGGAACTGAGCGCAAGGAATATCTACGCCCGGCTTTATCAAATTCCGGATAAAGAATTAAAAGGTTTTTCTGGCGAAGTTATAGTCAAAAAAGTTTCGGTTGCCGGAGGAATCGCCAATTGCTTTCTCATTTCACGGCAAAAAACAGAAATCCCTTTTAAGGAATTAAATTTACCCAAGATGGGCCTGAAAAAAATGCAGTCCAGGCTCGCCGAAGATACGCGGGTTATAGAAACCATAAAACAGGAAATCATCAAACACCGTTCTTATCTTGAGGATTTGTTAAGTAAGGCTAGATTCCTGGAAAAAGAATTAGAGTTGTATCAGGCACGCACAGGAATGGGGCAAGTAGGCAGCATTGTGTATTTAACCGGATACTCCCCTGGTGATACGGTAGATACACTTTTAGGGGTGGCGAAAAAAGAAAAATGGGGCATGATGGTCAATGATCCGTCTGAAGAAGATCAAGTCCCAACCTTAATCCGCAATCCGCGCTGGGTGGCGATTATCCAGCCGGTTTTTAAATTACTAGGGATTATCCCCGGCTACCGCGAGTTAGACATCAGCCCGCTTTTTCTGATTTTCTTAAGCCTTTTTTTCGGGATGATTATCGGTGATGCGGGTTACGGGGCAGCATATTTTCTTCTGGCCTTTTGGCTGCATAAAAAATTCCGCACGAAACTTAAGGATACCCGGATCTTCTTTCTTATTTATCTATTCAGTGCCTGCGCCATATTTTGGGGCTTGCTTACCGGAACAGTCTTTGGCCAGGAGTGGTACCTTAAAGCAGGGCTAAAACCGTTTATCCCGATACTGAATGATACAAAATTTCTGCAGGCATTCTGCTTTTTTTTAGGCGCCCTGCATTTGACTCTGGCGCATGGCTGGCAGGCAGCCAGAAAATTACCGTCCTTGACCGCTTTTGCGGATATCGGCTGGGTTTTGGTGCTTTGGGCCGCTTTCTTTTTGGCCAAAACCCTGATTTTAAATGATCCTTTCCCTAAACAAGGGAAATGGCTGATTATCACCGGGCTTGCTTTAGTGATTTTATGCAGCAGCCCGCAAAAGAATATTTTTAAGATGGTCGGACAGGGCTTAGGTACCGTAGCTTTAAGCTTGGTCAACAACTTTACGGATGTAGTTTCTTATGTGCGTCTTTTTGCCGTGGGTTTAGCTGGTGTAGCTATTGCCGATACCGTGAATAGTTTAGCTGCGGGTTTGGGCGGGGGAAATAATTTGGCAGGGTTCATGATTCTCTTTATCGGACATGCCATCAATATAGTGCTTGGCCCGATGTCAGTTTTGGTGCATGGTATCAGGTTGAATGTATTAGAATTCTCCGGCCATGCGGGCCTATCCTGGAGCGGAGTGGGGTATAAACCTCTTCAAGAATAACGGAAAGGAGCTTTAAATGGATCAGAATCTAGTAGTACAATTTAAAGACTTAGGTGCAATACTTGTGTTAGGGCTTTCGGCTTTGGGTTCTGGCGCAGGCGCAGGGATTGCCGGGATGAGCGCTATCGGCGCATGGAAGAAAAACTTTGCCCAGAATAAAAGCGCGTCTTTTTTATTAGTTGCGTTGACTGCCGCGCCCTTGACCCAGACTATCTATGGCTTTATTGTGATGAACCGCATGCTCTCCCTTACTCTAACCGGGCAGTATCTTTGGGGAGTAGGGGCTTTTTCCGGTGCTGCGATTGGCCTTTCAGCTTACTGGCAGGGTAAATGCGCGGCAGTAGCTTGTGATGCTATGGGTGAAACCGGCAAAGGCTTTGGCAATTATCTGGTTGTGCTGGGTATGACTGAGACGGTTGCGCTTTTGGTGATGGTTTTTACTATTGTATTTTTGGGCCGCTTGGCTGGTGCATAGAAAGTTTTTTTAATTCTTCATAATGGTAAATGCGGGCGGTTGGCGCAATTGGTTAGCGCGCCTGACTTACATTCAGGAGGTTTACAGGTTCAAGTCCTGTACCGCCCACCATTTAGTTTTAAGATGTTTTCAAGCAAAAGTTTCATTAATGAAGCTTTTGCTTGACTTATTCTAAAAAAGACAGTATAAAGCTATACTGTCATATATAGGGAAAAATAAATTCCTGCAAAATAATTGGGGCTGTGGCCTAGTCTGGTTTAGGGCGTCTCCCTGTCACGGAGAAGGTCGCGAGTCCAAATCTCGTCAGCCCCGCCAAATGAGAAGCCCTACGGTTTAGTAGCTAAAACCGTAAGGCTTTTTATTTTTAACAGCGCAGAACCCTTAGTCGCAGCGTGAGGTTTAAGGATAATAAAGGGAGTATGTTTTTTAATAAATATTGAATAAACCTAAACCCCTGTTATAATATTTTTATGGCATCTTCCACTGCGCCGCAAACCACAAGCAAATTCTCTCATTTTTTTTATCTTGGGATATTCATCTTAAGTTTTTGCCTTCTAGCCCTGGAAATTATTTTAACGAGGATCTTAAGCGTAGTATTTTGGTACCACTTTGCGTTTTTGGTGATTTCAGTGGCTTTGTTTGGTATGACCCTGGGTGGGATTATAGTGTTTATCTTTCCCAAAATCTTCTTGCCTGAGCTTACGCGTAGGCATATCGCTGTATACGCTTTTATAAGTTCGCTCGCGATTATTATAATCTTGCCCTCTTTATTTTGGCTTCCGGCGCAATTCGACCGCTCCCGTATTTCATACTTGATTATGCCTGCTTTATATTTCTTGCTATCAATACCGTTTATAAATATGGGCATATGTTTATCGTTGTTGTTGTCTCGATTTTCCACAAGCATAGGAAAGATTTATTGCGCAAACCTTATGGGTTCAGCGTTGGGCTGTATTGGCGTAATTTTTATTCTGAATACTATCAATGCTGCCTCGGCGCTCTTGTTTATCGCAGGCCTTTGCGGCCTCTCGGCGTTATTTTTTGGGCTGGACAATAAAGCAAAAAGAAGATTTAATATTTTGTGCGCTTTATCCATAGCATTGTGTTTTTCTTTCGCCCTTAAAAATGGATACGACAATTCAATTATACCTTTGTGGGTAAAAGGGGAGCCTCGGCATAGCCAGCCATTATATAGCCGGTGGAACTTTTTCTCTTATATCACCGTTGGTGTCCCGAGCCGAAAGCCGTTTGGCTGGGGTTTTAGCCCAAAAATACATTCAGCAAAGGTTACAACGAAAGAACTCATGCTTCTTATCGATGAAGGAGCAGGCACTGTTTTTACCAAATTTAAAGATTTTTCGGATCTGGAATACCTTAAACTGGATATATCCGCGCTTGCGTATTACTTGCGCCATAATAACGATGTGCTTGTCCTGGGTTCAGGCGGAGGCAGGGATTTATTCACGGCAGCACTTTTTGGTGCCAAAAACGTGGTGGGGGTTGAGATAAACAAGGGTGTGGTTGATACCGTGTTTAATAAATTTAAGGAATTTTCAGGAGATATTGGTAAGTTTAGGCAGATTCGACTGGTAATAGATGAGGGAAGAAGTTATGTGTCGAGGTCAAAAGTAAAATACGATATTATCCAGGCCTCTCTGGTTGATTCATTCGCCGCTTTTGCCAACGGAGCGTTTGCGTTGGCAGAAAACAGCCTCTACACTAAAGACGCGTGGGTTATTTTCCTACGTCATCTGAAAGAAAGCGGCATCTTAACTTTTTCACGGTGGTACGACCTGAAAAACCCTGCAGAAATATATAGGATAGTCACCTTAGCCAAAAGTTCTCTGCAGGAACTAGGTATAAATAATCCAAGAGCACACATTGTATTGGTTCGGTATATCTGGCCCGGTAGCAATTTGGGCGTAGGAACAATTTTAGTTAGCAGAAGCCCTTTTTCAGGGAAAGATTTGGCTATCTTAAAACAGATATGTAACGATTTAGAATTCGAGCTTGTGCTGTCTCCTGAGTTCTCGATGGATAAAAACCTTGTTTTTGTATTAGAGGGCCAAGACAGAGGTTACAACGTAAAAGGCCTGTCTGCAAACATAAACCCGCCTACCGACGATAAGCCATTTTTCTTCTATTTTGCTTATTTTAAAGATTTTTTCACGAAGAGGCCGGCTGATTCAGGAGCGGTTATCCTAAGGAATCTCTTTTTTACTATCCTGGTTTTAGGCGTGGTTTTTGTGATGGTGCCGTTATTGCTTAAGCGGCGTTATGAAAAGGCCGCTAAGGTCTCAGTCCCCATGGTAATTTATTTTTCATCGATTGGGTTAGGTTTTATGCTGATTGAGATGTCTTTCATGCAAAGAATTGGGATATACTTGGGGCACCCTATTTATGGATTGACAGTCGTCTTATTTGCTTTGCTTTTTTCCTGTGGTATTGGCAGCTATGTAACAAAATACCTACGCGATGGACGCATGGTGCTAGTGCCTTTTTTGACGTTACTTATTCTTACTCCCACATTCCTTAATTTTCTACCTTTGATAATCAAGGTAACGACATCAAGTAGTATGTTCGTGAAAATCGTGGTGTCATTGCTCCCCATGGTTTCGCTGGGTGTTTTTATGGGGATGCCTTTCCCAATAGGGATGAGGATATCTACAAGCGATAATGCTTTACGCACGCTCTACTGGGGCATTAATGGTTTCTTCTCGCTACTTGGCTCGGTTGTAGCCGTCATCACGTTAATTAACTTTGGTTTTCAAAAGTGTCTTGCAGCCGGGGTTGTTTGTTATCTTGTTGCAATGCTTGCGTTGCTATCTGCCTTAAAAACAAGGAATGTAGTTGTTGTATAATGTTATGCCCTCGGGCCTGCTATTCCAAAAATCTTTGAATTTTTGTCGGGCATGTGCTATACTTTAGCCCAAGGCTTGCCTTAGGGTTTTTTATTGTAACCTAGAGGAGGTTGAGGAAATGGATAACGATTTTGAAAAAGAAAGAAGGCGTAATGTCAGGATAAAGATGTCTGTTCCTGTACACTTTGTGGTTTTTGATTCAGAGGCGGTGACCAAATTAGATTTTAATGATACCATAAAGCTACGCTTTGCAATGTCCCGGGATCTTGGCGTGGGGGGGATAGGCATGGATACCGATGATTTACGGGATGAATGGATCAATGATTTGTCTTCGGGTTTAATCAAGCTTGCTTTAAAGTTTGAACTTCCTAACTCTTCAATCTCTGCTACGGCCAAGGTAGCCTGGATTAAGAAAAAAGAAGCCCGAAAAGCTGGCGAAAAAAAATATGTTTTGGGCTTAGACTTTTTAGATATCAGCACCATTGACGCTAACAAGATCGTGAATTTAGTGGTGGGTTCTTATTTTGATAAATTAGAGTAATAACCTAGCGAAATACCCTGCCAAAGCCTTTCTAACTTAAATTATACAAAGGAGTTATGGAGAAATTGTAAACATTTCCCGGATATGTTATACTTTATGTACAATTATGCGAGAATTACGCGCAGTTAAAACATAAAGCTGAGGAGGCAGTTCTTAGGGATAAGGGTTGCTTCCTCTTTTTTAGGCTATGAATAGAAAAACCAGAGGACAACTGCTCAAGGAAGCAAGCGCCTTACAGGCCGAAATGAATAAGCTCATCAGGATTAAGGCGCAGTGTCAACAGGCTAAGGATGCATTACAGGAGAGCGAGCAAAAATACCGCAACCTGATAGAGAATGTAAACATTGGTATATACAGAAATACCGGTGGTTCCAGCGGTAGTTTCCTTCAAGTGAATCCGGCGATGGTCAGGATGTTTGGATATAAATCTATTGCAGAGTTTACAAAGATCCTGGTCTCCGACCTTTACCAGAACCCCGAAGATAGAAGGCTCTTTATCAAAGAATTACTGCGCAAGGGCTCTGTAAATGACAAGGAATTGCGCTTACGCAGGAAAGATGGTAGGCCTATCTGGTGTTCTTGCACGGCAAAGGTGCGTTACGACGGGCAGGGCAATATTAAGTGGATAGATGGCGTGATAGAGGATATTACGGCGCGCAAAAAAGCCGAAGAAAGGCTAAGGCATAGCGAAGTCAGGTTGCGTAGTTTTATGAATTCCGCCACTGATAGATTCCTTCTTTTTGATGCCAAATTAAAGTTGATAGAGGTTAATCAGGTGATCTTAAAAGGATTAGGGATCAAAAAGTGTGAAATGATCGGGAAACACATTTTAGAGATTTCTCCTGATCTGAAAAAAAAGGGCATATATGCCAAGTATTTGGAAGTAGTGCGCACAGGTAAGCCCATTGTTATAGAAGATTATATTACTCACCCCAAATTCGGAGATAAAAACTTTTCTATTAAAGCCTTCAAGGTTGGTAATGGCTTAGGGATTATCGCCACAGATATATCCAAGACTAAACAGTCGGAGAAAAAACTAGAAAGCTTAAATCAGGAACTGCTCAAGACTAATAAAAGATTTAAGCAATTAGCCCTGAAGGATTCTCAAACCAGCCTTTACAATCATCGCTACCTGATGGAAGTTATCGAAAAAGAATTTTACCGCGCCAAAAGAGACGCGCATCCGCTCTCTGTGATAATGTTTGACATCGACTATTTTAAGTCGATAAATGATGTTTATGGGCATCAATTTGGCGATTTGGTGTTGAAGCAGTTCGCCGCCAGCCTAAAAAAAATGGTACGTAAATACGATACGGTAGTTAGATTCGGGGGTGAGGAATTCGTGCTTTTGTCTCCCGGAACAGATAGGTCCACAGCTTTAAGCTTAGCGCAGAGAATCCTGGACCATATCAGGACTAATAATTTTGGCAGCAGAAAACAAACCGTGCAATTAAAATTAAGTTTAGCCGTCGCTTCATATCCGGAAGATAATATCTCCAAAGGCATAGAGTTAGTTGACCTTGCCGACAAGATTTTAAACAAAGCGAAAGAAGACGGCGGAGATAAGGCCTACTCTTTTCTGGATATTAAAAAAGATAAGCAGATTCTACGTGCAAAAATCAAGGAAAGCTACGATGTCCTGCTTTTAAAAGAGAAGCTGGATAAACTCAATAAACGCGCCCATCAGAGCTTGATCGAAGCGGTATTTGCCTTTGCCAAAACCATTAAATTAAAAGACCATTATACCGGAGAGCATGTGGAGAACACAGTTAAATACGCCGCAGAAATCGCCAAGACCTTAAGTTTATCCAAAGAAGATGTGGAGCGTGTCAGGCAGGCAGCCATTTTACATGACTTAGGTAAGATTGGAATTAGCGAAAGGATCTTACTTAAAAAATCAAAACTCACCCCAAAAGAATATGAAGAGATTAAAAAACATCCCCAGATTGCCGCAGATATTATCCGGCCGATTCAATTTTTACATAGTTTGATCCCCTTAATCCTTTACCATCATGAGCGATGGGATGGAAAAGGCTATCCGAGCGGCTTAAAAGGCGAAGAGATTCCTATTGGAGCACGGATTATTTCTATCGCGGATATATTTCAGGCCTTGACCTCTGATCGCCCTTATCGCAAAGCGTACTTAAAAATAGAAGCCATAAAAATAATTAAAAAGGGCGCAAATATACAATTTGACCCCGCAATTGTAGATGTATTTTTGCTGGTTTTAGAAAAAGAAAAATAACTACTTCCCGCCGAACTTATCTTTCCTCCAAATAAGATTTTAGATCATCCGGCAGCTCCTCTTCGGTCTTGTGTTTTCTCTTCGAGCGTGCTATAATTTTTTGATAAGTTACTTTAAACTTTATGCACTTTAACCCTCCTCGTAGAAATCCCCGTGGCTTTAGCCTGGGGATAACGAATACGAGGAATTTCTTAGAAAAGGAGGGAGCCTCGGACTTTAGCCCGAGGGGCTCCACATAGGCGGAGGCAGGAATGGTTACCATCGAAGAGTTTAAAAAATTAGAGATAAAGATCGCTGTAATCAAAGAAGTTGCGGATCATCCTGATGCCGACAGGCTCTATATCATCACGCTTGACTTAGGGGATAAGACAAAGCAGGTAGTGGCAGGAATAAAAAGTTTTTATACAAAAGAAGGGCTTATTGGTAAGCAGGTGGTGATAGTGGATAATTTAGCTCCGGCAGTTTTAAGGGGTGTGGAAAGCCAGGGGATGATTCTGGCCACTTCGGATGCAGAAGGGATAGCCCTGATTTCTCCCGAAAGAAAAATGCAACTTGGCAGCGTTGTCAAATGATAACACAAATTATTCCTAAAGGAATATGTTTAAAATGCCAGGGTTGTTGTAGATTTAGCCAACAAGATAATATATGGTCTGCTTCGCTTTTAGACGAAGAGATAGAAAATTTATTAGAGAGGAAAATCCCTTCCTGCGCGATCAGTAGCGATAAAAAAATCCGCCTTGAGCCTAACCCCAAAGAGGATAATTTTATTTGTTACTTTTTAAGTATCCAAGATAATCAATGTAATATATATCCTTTTAGGCCGTTTGAATGTCAGCTCTACCCGTTTCTTATCAATCGCCATGAAGGAATGGTATTCTTGGCCGTGGATGTGAAATGCCCTTTCGTAAGAGATAATTTAGAGAGTGAGATTTTTAAAAAGCAGACACAGTATTTAACTTATCTATTCAATAATCCCCCTTGGTTGAATAGCTTAAAAAACAATCCCCAGATTATCCAGGCGTATGCAGGCGCAATTAATCTTACAGAGATCAAACTTTAATTTATGAAACTTAATCCACTAACCTTAAAAGATAAAAATTTATTTGATAGATTTTTAAGTGTAACTACGCATGAGCTTTCAGTCTACGCTTTCCAGAATATTTATATCTGGAATGGTCTTTTTAAGATATATTGGAGTTTAATCGAAGATTGCCTTTGCGTATTTTTTAAGGATAAAATCGGCTGCTTCCTCTACATCCCGCCACAAACTAAGAGGCTAAAACCCGAAGCTATCAAAGAGGTTTTTAAGATCATGGATGGATTTAATAAAAATAGAGAAATTTCCCGCATTGAAAACGTGGAAGAAGCAAACTTGTCCTTTTATCAAGGCTTAGGTTACGAGTGCGCAGTCAAGCCGGGAGATTATCTTTGTCGAAGGCAAGATTTAATCCAACTTAAGGGCAATAAGTTTAAATCTAAACGCGCTACTTTTAATTATTTCATCAAGCATTATAAATTTGAATATCTAGCTTTTTCTTTAAGGCATAAAGATGGTTGTTTTAAATTATTCGATCAGTGGTTAAATACGCGGAAACCTAAAAATCAGGACCCGTTATATCAGGGGATGCTTCAAGACAGCCGTATTTGTCTTGCGCACCTGCTGAATAACTATTTAGATTTAGATATAGTTGGGCGGGTGGTGAAGATAGATAAGAGCATAAAGGCATTCACCCTGGGATTTAAGTTAAATAAAAACACATTTTGTATTTTATATGAAATCGCCGATTTGTCTATTAAGGGATTAAGTCAATTTATCTTCCGGCGGTTCTCGCAGGATTCAGGAGAATACAAATATATAAATATTATGGATGATTCGGGGTTAGAGAATCTCAAAAAAGTAAAGCTTTCATATCATCCGCTAAAATTGATTCCGGCTTATATTGTTACACGAGGGAATGGCGGGGCAAAAGTATAAATTGCATAAAAAAGGGATGACGGGGTGGATAAGCATTTAGATGAGGTAGAATTTACTATATTTGATACGGAAACTACCGGGTTAGAGCCAGGGTCGGGGGACCGCATAGTAGAAATTGCCGGCATCCGCTTCAAAGACAAGGAAAAAATAGCCACTTTTCAAAGTCTAGTTAATCCCCATCGTCCTATTTGCGAAGCTGCACAACGGGTAAATAAGATCACTCCCGAAATGCTTGAAGGCGCGCCAACCATAGATGTAATCTTGCCTCGGTTCTTAGACTTTATTAAAAATAGCTGCTTGTGTTCTTATAATGCTGCTTTTGATATGGAGTTTTTGAATAATGAATTAAAGCTGATAGGGGAGAGCATCTTAGATGATATGATGGTTGTAGATATACTCAAGATGGCAAGGAGGCTTTTGCCGGGCTTAGAACGCTATACGCTCTCATCTGTGGCAGGAGCATTAGGTATAAAAACCGAGCAAAGGCATCGCGCGCTTTCTGATGTCGAGCTTACTTTAGAGGTGCTTAATAGATTAAATGTAATTTTAAAGACTAAAGAAATCTTTGATTTCAGTAATTTTTTCAGTCTTTTTGGCCTCACCTTTAATTTATTAGAAGATATTAATAGCCAGAAGATTGCCAAAATACAGGAGGCATTGGGCCTAGGTGTGAAATTAAAAATCAGATATCTCTCCAATTCTAGCGCAGAAGTGACAGAACGCGCAGTTATCCCGAAAGAGATACGTAAAGATAAAAATCACCTTTACCTAGTGGGATTCTGTTGCCTAAGAAACGAGGAACGCTCATTTAGAATGGATGGCATACTGCACCTGGAAATTCTATAGAAAATATGGAGTTTAAAAAAATAAAATTGCCTTTTAGAGTGAAACAGCCTATTCTTGCTTTAGGCAGCCAGGCCAAGAACACGGTTTGTTTTCTCGAAAATAATCTTGCCCTGTTAAGCCCCATACATCAGGATTTAAATAATCCTGTGGATTATTTAAAGTTTGAAAAAACCGTCGCTAATTTCCTGAAGAAAAGGCCGAAAATAATCGCTTACGATTTACATCCCGAATATCAGTCTAGTAAATATGTTCATCACCTATCACCTATCACCTATCACCTATCACCTATACAGCATCATCATGCCCATATCGCTTCCTGTATGGCGGAAAA
>Ga0209777_10002894_pt1 | contig 21871 bp, 17 predicted proteins | sample FrelakmetHBP12HB_FD_187147 | JGI IMG/M metagenome (GOLD analysis project Ga0209777, IMG submission 187147) | Freshwater lake sediment microbial communities from the University of Notre Dame, USA, for methane emissions studies -HBP12 HB (SPAdes)... | ecosystem: Environmental > Aquatic >...
TAAGAGCATGCTTCCGCACTACTTTTTTCCGAGGGCCTCTAACCGGAATAGGAGCATAACAAGATTTTTATGCAAGATATGACTGGAAAATTTCTTGGGCGAAGTAATGTTTTCTTACAGAGAACAATTTTGAAGATTTGTAAATTGATTATATGTTCAAACTCAAAGAAATAACCTGCAAAAACGCCCTGGTTAAATCCAGGATTTCCGGGGTGGATTATTGTTTGAATCCATATACCGGGTGTGAGCATAACTGTGCCTATTGCTATGCTATCTTTATGAAAAGATTTTCAGACCATTCGGAGGAATGGGGAAGTTTTGTGGATGTTAAGGTCAATTTCTTAGAGAGGCTGGAAAAAGAGATCAGAAAGGCAAAACCCGGGACGGTGATGTTAAGCTCGGTTACGGACGCTTATCAGCCTTTAGAGGAAAAGTATAAGCTAACACGTGGGGCGTTGGAGATACTCTCCAGATATAATTTTCCTGTGCACATCCAGACAAAATCTGACCTGGTCTTAAGGGATATAGACCTTCTGAAAAAGTTAAAAGACCCAGAGGTGGGTTTCACCATCACCTGCCTGGACTCTGAAATCCAGAGGAAATTTGAACCGGGGGCTTCCTCGACCGAAAAAAGGTTTGAGGCATTAGAAAAACTAAATCAAGAGGGAATAAACACTTTCATCTTTTTTGGTCCTATTCTTCCCTACTTCTCGGACACAGAAAAGAGCATAAGCTCGGTTTTCCAGAAAGCGCTTGAGGTAGGAGTAAAATATATCTATGTTGACAAGATGAACTATACCCCCTCCATCTGGGCCAGACTGAATAAGTTTTTGAGCTTGAATTTCCCGGGACTTTTATCTCATTACCAGAGTACCTATTATTCAAATGGATCTTATGCTGAAAAACTCGGAACTAAAATCCGAAAACTATATAGGGACTCACCATTTGAGTTAGAGGTAGTTTTCTAAAAAAGGAGAGGATTATGGTCCTGGGAATAAAAATCATACGCAAGGCAGGGTTAACCATCTCCAAGTCTGTCACTTTCATTTTTATTTTTATCTACCTGCTTCAGACTGCAGGGCTGGTCTACCTTCTTTACGAAAGGGGAGAAAAAGTCAGGCTCATCGAGGAGCAGGAGCAGAAGATAAAGGAATTAGAGAGCCGGGTCAAAATCCTGAAGATAATCGAGGATTTCAAAGTAGGGTTAAGCAAGGAGGAGGCTGTAAAACTGAGCGGTGTCTTATATTCCGAAAGCAAAAAATATGGCTACGATCCGCTTCTGATTATGGCCTTGATTTTGACCGAAAGCTCTTTCAAAAAAGATGAGGAATCGATGTTAGGAGCTCAGGGTCTTATGCAGGTGAAGCCCTCGGTAGGGCAAGACTTAGCCAGAAGAAGCGGCCTGGAGTTAAAAGACTCTCTCTCCTTGTTCGACCCGGCTTTGAATATCCAGTTAGGGACGCTGCATCTTTTTGAGCTGATTCTGAAATTCAAGGATGTTAAGAAAGCGCTAATCGCCTATAACGTGGGTGAGGATGCCCTGAGAATGAAGATTAAATCCGGAGATAAACTCCCCACCTATTTCTTAGCCAAAGTGCTTAAAAAATATAAGGAGCTTAAGGCCAAGTATGGCTGATTGGGTTTACCAGTACAAATCGAAAAGAACTTCTTTCTGGATTAAAGTCTTTTTTTTAGTCTCCATTTTTTTTTCCTCCAAGAGCTTAGCCCAGGAAAGGATTGTACCTCTGACCAATGAGATATTTTTGAGGCAGACTATAAAAGATGTGTTAGAGGATTGTCTGAAAGATGCCCCAGTCGATTCACAGATGGTCTGGGTAAAGGAAGAAGGGGAAAATCAGTCTGCCTGGATAGTCAAAGAGGAAATAGTCTCGTTCCTTTCCAAAAGAGGGCCGGTCGGCGCAGGGGAAAAAGAGGGGCAGGAAAGCTCCTCACCAGTGCTGTCTTACAGGATTATAAAACTGAATCTGGAATATCCGGAGATCAAAAGGAAAAAGCTCTTTGGTAAAAGCTGGATAGCAAGGGAATCACAAATAGCGATATCTTTTAGCTTGAGCGATCCGGATGGAAAAATCTTATGGAGTAAGAGAGGAGAGAGAAAGAATTCTGATCTTTTGAGGAAGGAAGAGCTTTTGTCCCTGAATAACAGACAATATCCATTCTTATGTCCGGAGGTTCCAGAGAGCACCTGGGGCAGATATGTAGAACCAGCAGTGGTTACTGTGGTGGTGGGTGGTTTGATTTATCTTTTTTTTGCCAACCGTTAAAAGGAGAAATATGTTTAGAAAATGGTTATGTCTCTGTCTATTACCTTTGATCTTAAGCTGCGCTGCTGCCCGGAAGGAAACTCCGGTTCTGGGAGCTGAGGATCAGTTCGCTTTAGCCAAGAAAGTGTATGAGAAGAAAAAATACTCTGAGGCAATCACGGAGTTTCAAAAACTGATTTTCAATTACCCGGGTGCCGCTTTTGTGGATTCAGCTCAATACCTTTTAGGGATGTGCTATTTCCAGGACAAGGATTACTCGAGCTCAGTTGGAGAATTCAAAAAAGTGCTTTCCTCTTTCTCTGAAAGCCCCCTGGCGGCAGATGCTTCATTTATGATAGCTTCTGCTCATTATAAGGATTCGCCCAAGCCAGAACTGGATCAAACTAATTCCTTGAAAGCAATCCAAGAACTGAAAGATTTTCTGGACGAATATCCGGAGAGCCAGCATGTTCAGGAGGCGCAGAAGCTTTTATATGAGGCTCGTACCAAGCAGGCTCAAAAACTATATAATAATGGCCGCATTTACTACAAGTTGAAACATTACGATGCCGCTCTAATCTACCTTCAGGATGTGCTGGACCAATACTCTGACACAAAGTATGCTGCCCAGGCCAGTTTCCTGATAGCGGAATCCTACCGGGAGCAGAAAAAATCTGATCTGGCAGAGCTGGAATACCGCAAATTCCTGGAGAAATATCCGGGGGATAGATTGGCCGGCAAGGTAAAATCGAGGCTTAATAAATTGGATAAAGATATTCAGGCCAAGAAATAGGAAATCCTGAGTTAGAATGCCAAGGGACAGAAAAAAAAGATTGGGGATTTTAGGCGGGACCTTTGATCCGATACATTCCGGACATCTGATCCTGGCTGAACAATTAAAAGAGGAGCTTAAGCTGCAGAAGGTAATATTTATCCCCTCGGCTAATCCTCCACATAAGGAAAATTGTCCCATTTCTTCGGTTAAAGATCGTCTGAAAATGGTCAAGCTGGCAATTCAGGATAATCCGGGTTTCTTGATCTCCGATATCGAACTCAAAAGAGAAGGTAAATCCTATACTATAGATACTCTAAGCCAGCTTAAGAAGCTCTACAAAGATTCGGGGCTTTTTTTTCTTTTAGGCTCGGATGCAATAGATGAGCTTCCTACCTGGAAGGAGCCGGACAAAATTTTTCAAAAGGTTAAAGTGGTGATTGCATTAAGACCCGGATTTGACAGGATAAACCCGGAGAATAGATTTGTTAAAAAAAGTCTTGTGATCCCGATAAACGGGCTGAATATCTCCTCCACCCAGGTAAGAGAGAGGGTCAGACAAGGAAAATCGATCAGATACTTGGTTCCACGAGGAGTGGAAGAGTTCATCCGGTCCAAAAAACTATACAGGAGCTAATGGAAGAAAAATTCGAAAGGTTTAGCCGGCAAAGAGAAGAGGTCCTGAAAATCTTAAAAGAAACCAAGTCTCATCCGACTGCTGACTGGATTTACTTCCAGGCCAAGAAAAAACTTCCCAAGCTTTCCCTGGGCACAGTCTACCGCAATTTGAACAATCTTCACCAGAAGGGAGCCATAAGGAAGCTTCAGTTTGGCACGACCTTTGACCATTTCGATGCGGATACCTCTCCTCACCAGCATTTCATCTGTAAGAAGTGCGGAAAGATATATGATCTTTTTATAGATATGGAAAAAGATCTCAGGTCTTTGGCTGAGAAAGAAATGAAGTTCAGAATCGAAAAGGTAGAGGTGGAATTTCACGGGATATGTTTAAATTGTCTAAAAACTTAACCAACAATTTTTTTTATTCGTATATGATAATGGTTATTGTTATTATTTTAAATGGGCTTTTATTTTGAGGGGTGAGGATGTCCAAATCCAAGAAGAAAGAGATCGAACCGATCTCGAAGAAACTCTGCTGGCATCCCTACAAACTACAGAAACTGAACCTGCAGCAGTTCATCAAAGTGGTGAATAAGATATTAAACGACGAGTTAGAGATCCTGGATATACGGGAGGAGAAAGGAAGAGGAGACGAAACTCTATAAAGGGATCGATGAGGTAGGGTAAAGCCCTGGTTCAAAAAAGAACCGGGGCTTTTGATTTTTTGTAGGGGCAGACCCCTGTGTCTGCCCTGATAATTTTCTTGGTAGCTAAAAAAAACGGTGTCAGGAGATAACTCCTGGCACCCCTAAAAATGTTGTACAAGATGACAATCATAAACATTCAGGCCACCATAGCAATATCCTTCTGACTACCATTTCTTCTTGTTTGTTTTCATATTTTATTTTTAGTATATATAAAAAATTAATATGTTGAACGCCTCCTTTTAACTTTGTTGAAATAGGTATTCAGAATTTATCGGGAAAGAAGATAAAAAATGATAATCTTTTATAGTATAAACTTCGTTATTTAATATATCTGTTTCAGTACCAATATAATCTTCTGCATAACAACCAGGTTTTGCCATAATTACCTTCGAACAGATAAATTTTTCATTGATGGTTTCAATTTTTAAGTTCGATTTAATCTCATAAAAAGGAGTTGTAATTCCATTTTCGTATAACTGTTTGTACCTGCTTTCAAGTTCTTCAGAGTTAGAAGAGTCGGTATGTGTTATATCAAGAAAGTAGTAACCCGGTTTATATATTTGAGCACAAATACTGAAAGGCGGTGAACAAGACATATCGGGAGAGCTATTTAAATAGGTAGAACCCACATAATAAGCGGAATCTAATACTAAGCTCTTCAACCTACCAAGATAATCTTCGTGCGAGATTCGCTTGGCATTTTTCAACTTCTTATTTTCTAAAACGCTTATATCAAGTTGGATTTCAAAATTGGGGTTTTCTGATTCTTGGTAAACATCTTCATGGAAACCCCAATATTTTTCGATATGACTCATTTGGTAACCTTTTTGTTCGCCAATCTTAACTTTATACCATTTCTTATCATCAGAAATATCCAATATTTTGAGCTGTAGACTAACATCTGCATATTTTGCAATTTTTGCTTGGTTGTTTGTTTCCGTTCTTAATGGAACTGAATCTTTGGTAACAATTACAAGATCACCAATTTCTGTTCCTGCAAGACTATTTGTTGTAAGAAAAACATAAAAGAAAGCAAAAATAAATAGTTTAATTTTCATAGGGATTGAATCGTTATCCATACTACATACTTTATATTGCATTTGCCTAAGTCCTAATAGAGGAAATAACGCTTTCGGGGATATACTTAACATATCACTAACATTCTAAAATTGAACTTTCTTTGCCTCATCTTATCCATGGGTGATGACAGCATTATTTTACTAAAATCCTCAAAACAAATCAAGTAATTTTTAATAAGGGTAGATTTTTTGTAGGGGCGTATTGCAATACGCCCCTACATTCTCAGAATGGCAATGCGAAAAAAAACGTAGGGGTGAGGTAGGGTCATCATAAATTCATTGACCAGAAATAAAATAAATAGTATCATAATGTCTGCAGGTAGATTATGACTAAGAAAAAAAGGCTTTTCTTGATAGATGGTTCGGCTTTAGCTTATCGCTCGTATTTTGCATTCATCAGAAATCCCTTGATAAATTCCAAAGGGGAGAATACCTCAGCCGCTTTTGGATTTGCCAATTCCCTTTTTAAAATCCTGAAAGAGGAGGAGCCAGATTATATCGGGGTGGTCTTTGATACCAAAGCTCCGACTTTCAGGCATGAAATCTACAAAGAATATAAATCCACCCGTGCCAAGATGCCAGAGGAGATGGTTTCCCAGCTTCCCCGGATAATGGAGTTAGTGCGGGGGATGAATATTCCCATCTTAGAGATGGAGGGATTTGAAGCGGATGATCTGATGGGAACTTTAGCCCGTAAGGCTGAGGAAAAAGGGTTAGAGGTGATCCTGGTAACCGGGGACAAGGATTTTCTGCAATTGGTGGACGATAATATCAAGGTATTGAATCCAAGGAAAAGCGGAGAAGAGATAGAAGTCTATAACCGGGAAAAGGTAAGAGAAAAATATGGAATCCCTCCTGAAAAGGTCACCGATCTTCTGGGATTAATGGGGGACGCTTCGGATAACGTTCCCGGAGTACCTGGAGTAGGTGAGAAGACTGCTTTAGAGTTAATTCACCAGTTTGGGGATTTAGAGAAGGTTTTAGCTAATGCAGATAAGGTCAAAAGAAAAAATATCTCCCAGAAGCTAAAGGAGCATTCAGACTTAGCCAGACTTTCCAAGAAACTGGTGACTATTGAAACGGATGTTCCCCTGGAGTTAGACTTAGATTCACTTGCCAGAAGCGGGTTTGACATGTCCAAGCTCAAAGAGCTTTTCAAGGAATTAGAGTTCGGCAAATTCCTTCAGGAGATCACCTCCGGGGAGAAGCTGGAGAAGGTCAAATACAAGACTGTGGAGGATGAAGAGGAGTTCAAGAAGCTTCTTGACAGGATTGTTGAGAAGGGCGAGTTCGCAGTGGATACTGAGACCTCCTCCATAAACCCGAGAGAGGCGCAGCTGGTGGGAATATCTATAGCTCTGAAAAAAGAGGAGGCATTTTACATTCCGCTCAGACATACGGAGGGTAAAAATCTAAAGATCAAACTGCTGCTCGAAGAGTTCAAGCCTGTTTTAGAAAACGAATCCATAAAAAAGATCGGACAGAACTTAAAGTTCGATTTAGAGGTTCTGAAAAATGAGGGAGTCGAGCTTAAAGGTATAGGTTTTGATACTATGATCGCCTCATATCTTCTGAATCCCTCCGGAAGACAGAACAGCCTCTCTAATTTAGCCTTAGAGTATTTAGATTACAAGATGATGCCGATCTCGGACTTGATCGGCTCTGGGAAAAAACAGATATGTTTTGCTCAGGTTACGATTGACTCTGCATCCAGATATTCCTGCGAAGATGCTGATTTCACCCTGAGATTGAAAGAGATCCTCGAACCGAAGCTGAAGGAATATTCCCTGGAAAAGCTTTTCTATGAGGTGGAACTTCCCCTGATACAGGTTCTGGCGGAAATGGAGATGACCGGGGTTTCAATTGACGTTGACTACCTGAAAGAGCTTTCCGAACAGATGGAAATTGCATTGTCAAAACTTGCCAGGCAGATCTATAAATTGGCTGGAAAAGAATTTAACATAAATTCCCCACAGCAATTGAGCAAGATCTTATTTGAGGATTTAAGACTAACTCCTCTTAGGAAAACTACCAAAAGAACTCTCCACTCCACGGATTTTTCAGTGTTGGAGCAGTTAGCTAAAATCCATCAACTTCCTCAGAAGCTTTTGGAATACCGTCAGCTTTTCAAATTGAAATCCACTTATATCGACGCTCTTCCTGTTCTGGTCAACAAAAAAACCGGTAGGGTGCACACCTCATTCAACCAGACAGTGACTGCGACTGGAAGGCTTTCCTCCTCTGAGCCTAATTTACAGAATATCCCGATCAAAACTGAGATCGGCAGCCGGATCAGGAAAGGTTTTATCCCCAGAGATGAGGATTATCTTTTGCTGTCAGCGGATTATTCTCAGATCGAGTTGCGCATCTTAGCCCATTTCTCAGAAGATGAAACCCTGATGGAATCTTTCTTCAAGGGCGAGGATATTCATACCCGAACCGCAAGCGAGGTATTTGGGATACCCATAAACAAGGTTACCCCTGAGCAGAGAAGAGTTGCCAAGACTGCCAATTTTGCCATAATCTACGGGGTAAGCGCGTTCGGGCTCTCACAGCAGACTGATATGACTCCCAAAGAAGCCTCGATGTTTATTGATATCTATTTCAAAAGATACCCGAAGGTGCAGGAACATCTGGAGAATTTAATTGAGAAGGCCCGGAAAGACGGCTATGTGACCACACTTTTAAGTAGAAGACGCTATATTCCTGAGATAGAAAGCCCGAACAGACAGAAAAGGGAATTTGCCGAAAGGGTTGCTATAAACACCCCTCATCAAGGTTCAGCTGCTGATTTAATCAAGGTAGCGATGATAGAGATAGCTAAGTCCCTGGAGAATAAGAAGTCAAAGATGATTTTGCAGGTGCACGATGAGCTGGTCTTCGAGGTGCACAAATCGAAGCTTGAGGAGGTCAAGGATCTGGTCAAAGATAAGATGGAAAATACTGTCAAACTAAAAGTGCCTGTCAAGGTGGACATAAAGGTCGGGAAAAACTGGTTGGAGATGAGTTAATAAAAACAGAATAATGACGGATGACTGATGACGAACAACGGATAAATCTGTAGGGGCGATCCGCCGCAGGCGGACTCGCCCATTATGTAGGTTAAGTCTTCAGCCTTGCGATGGGTTTTCGTAGTGCGTCCACCAGAGGCGGATTCTGTCACTACAGTAACAGGCATCCCGCCTTTTGGCGGGATGCACTCCAAACAAAAATATGAAAATAATCGGCATAACAGGCGGGATCGGCTCAGGTAAAACTGAGGTTGCGAAAATTTTCAAAAAGCTGGGGGCGAAAATCATTTCTGGAGATAAGATAGGCAAAGAGGTGGTGAAGAGAAATCGGTCTGTTTTGACAAAACTGGTGAAGATGTTTGGAGAAGGAATATTAAATAGAAATAAAAAGCTCGATCGAAGGAAGCTGGGCAAAATTGCCTTTTCATCTACAGAAAACAGGGACAAATTGAATACAATCGTTCACCCTTATCTTCTTTCCAATCTGAGGAAACAAATCAGGGAACATAGAAAAAAAGGTCCGGGAATTGTAATTGTGGATGCGGCTTTGATTATTGAATGGGGGCTACAGAAAGAGTTAGATTATCTGGTCTTAGTAGAGTCAAACCTGAACAACCGCTTAAAAAGGCTAAAACATAATTTAGGTTATACTCAAAGGGAAGCTTTGAACAGGATTAAGGCCCAGATAAATCACAAGACCAGACGAAGATATGCTGATTACATTATTAGAAATGATAAAGACTTAAAAGAATTGAGGGAAAAAGTTCTCTTTTTGTGGGAGAAACTCATCTCTAAAATGGTTTGACAAACAGTTTAAATTTGATATATTTTCACTATGTTACAAATTTCACAAGGATTATTTTTTGGGATTTGCATGAAAAAACTATGCAGGAGGTAAAATGCCGATCTTGGATTCTAAAACCGGAAGTTTAAGAAAAAACTACACTGTAGAAGAACTGATCGAAGCGGCTAATCTGATGAGGGGCTACAACATGATCTCTCTATGTGCATCCGGGTCAGGTCATTCGGGCGGAACCATGTCGATTATGGACATCTGCGCAGCTTTGTACCTTTCAGTTGCCCGTCACGACCCTAAGAACCCGTCCTGGGAGGACCGGGACAGGATAATCTGGTCAACCGGCCACAAAGCACCGTCACTGTATCTAAGTCTGGGGATCTCAGGATACTTCGATATCGAAGAGGTGGTGACCTTAAGAAAGCTTTACTCACCTTTTCAGGGGCATCCCCACTGGTTAAAACTTAAAGGGGTTGAGGCTTCGACTGGCTCTTTGGGCCAGGGATTGAGCATAGCGAATGGAATAGCCTTAGCTGCAAAGTTAGATAAAAAAGATTACCGTGTCTACGCTCTTACCGGAGATGGGGAGCATCAGGAGGGTCAGATCTGGGAAGCAGTAATGGAAGCGGGCCATTATAAATTAGACAACCTCGTCAACATCATTGACAAGAACCGCCTGCAGATAGATGGCTGGGTCGAAGAGGTAATGAATATTGACCCGATCGTGGATAAGTATAAGGCTTTTAACTGGAACGTTATAGAAATAGACGGGCATAATATGAAAGAGATTCTGGAGGCTTTTGAGAAGGCAAGAACCCTCAAGGGTAAACCTACAGTTATAGTAGCGCATACGGTCAAGGGCAAAGGGGTAAGCTTTATGGAGAATGTAGCAGGCTGGCACGGAAAAGTACCAATCTGCGAACAGATGGATAAAGCTTTAGAGGAGTTAGGACTTCAAAAGAAATTGGACCGGGACAGACTTTTCAAAAAAGCAGACGATTACCAAGCTAAAGCATCTGCGGAACTTGAAGCGAAAATGCCTAAATTCAAAAAGGATTATTTCTGGAATAAGCAACCGAACATGAAAGTTAAGATGGACCCAACCAGATTAGGGTTCGGCAGGGCTTTGGATGAAAAAGGTGACGACGAGAGGATCATCTGCCTGGGTGCAGATATCTCCGGCTCTATTGCCATAAGCCAGTTCTATGAAAAACATCCTGAGAGAAAAAGAAGGTTTTTGAGCATGGGGATAGCCGAGCAGAGCGGAACTGGAGTTGCTGCAGGATTAGCCAAAGAAGGTAAGCTCCCGATTTTCGGCACCTATGGGGTTTTCGCCGCAGGCAGGAATTTAGACCAGCTCAGAACCACGGTCTGCTACGGTAATTTAAACGTTTTCATAGCCGGCGCACACGGTGGCGTCTCGGTAGGCCCGGACGGAGCCACTCATCAAGCTCTGGAAGACCTTTTCCAGATGTGCGGGCTTCCCAATATGCACGTAGAAGTCCCTTGTGATTCGATTGAAACAAAAAAGGCTACTGAATTTCTTTTGTTCAACGTCAAAGGACCCAAGTTCCTGAGATTTGCCAGAGAGGCAACCCCGATTGTGACTTTCGAGGATACTCCTTTCGTATTTGGCGAGGCAAATATAATCAGGTATAGAGGAGAGGAACAGGAGTTCATTCATGCTTTTGAGACCATGCTTTCCTCCCAGTATAAATCTGAAAACGAGGATTTGACTATAATCGCCTGCGGGCCTGAGGTGCCGGAGGCGATGAGAGCGGCCTGGATTTTGAAAGAGGATTTTGGAATTGAAACCAGGGTAGTGAATTTACACACACTGAAGCCCCTGGATAGGAAAACCATAGTCAGGACGGCGTTAGAGACTGGAGTTGTAGTTACGGCAGAAGAGCATCAGGTCGGAGGTTTAGGAAACTATGTTTCCTCCACTATTCTGGAAGCAAAAGAGGTTTATAATAAGCCCGTCCTGTTCGGAATGATCGGAGTCAAAGACAGATTTGGTGAGTCAGGCCAGCCCTGGGAGCTGATCAAGGAGTTCGAGGTCTCGGCCGAGCATATCGCGCAAAAAGCCAAACAGCTTTACGATATAAAAAAGAGTTCTTAAGTTAATTTTCAGAGTGTTACTCAGGACAAATATTTTAACATCAGGTTTTTATATATAACAGAATCTAATAATTTTCGGAGGATCCTATGAAATTAGCCCAGAGGATGTCACACCTGGGAACTGAAACCGCATTTGAGGTTTTAGCCCGAGCCAAACAGTTAGAAAAAGAGGGGAAGGAGATCGTTCATTTAGAGATCGGGGAGCCGGACTTTAACACTCCCCAGAACATCACCGATGCAGCAATAGAAGCTTTAAAAGAAGGGTATACCCATTACGGTCCTTCTGCTGGTCTGCCTGAGTTGAGAGAAGTAATTGCCCGTTATGTGGCTGATACCCGGAAGATTTTGGTAGATCCGGATGAGGTGGTAGTCACCCCTGGCGGTAAGCCCATAATGTTTTTCTCCATCTTAGCCTTAGTGGATGAAGGGGATGAAGTGATCTATCCCAATCCCGGTTTTCCCATTTATGAATCGGTGATCGAGTTCCTCGGAGCCAAGCCGATTCCGATCCAGCTCCGGGAGGAGAACGACTTCAGATTAGACATAGATGAACTGAAGAAGCTGGTCACTCCAAAGACCAAACTGATAATCATAAACTCTCCTCAGAACCCGACTGGAGGAATTTTAACCCTGGAGGATTTAAAAGCAATTGCCGATATCGCAATTTCTAAAAATATTCAGGTTCTCTCAGATGAGATCTATTCGCGGATACTCTACGAAGGGAAACATCACAGTATTGCATCTTTGCCGGATATGAAAGAAAGGACCATAATCTTAGACGGGCTTTCCAAAACCTATGCCATGACTGGCTGGAGAATAGGATACGGGGTGATGAACAAAAGCTTAGCCCCGCATATTGCCAGGTTGATGACTAACAGTAACTCCTGCACTGCCAGTTTTACTCAGAGGGCAGCTATTGAAGCCATAGCCGGAGATCAGAGCGAAGTAGATAAGATGGTCAAAGAGTTCAAAAGGCGCAGGGACGTGATTGTTAAGGGGCTCTGTGATATTCCCAAGCTTTCCTGCCCAACTCCCAAGGGCGCTTTCTATGTTTTCCCGAATGTGAAAAAGATCGGATGGGATACCAAGAAATTAGCAGATGCTCTTTTGAACGAAGCCGGGGTTGCGGTATTATCCGGCACCGCTTTTGGCAAATTTGGAGAAGGTTACCTCAGGCTTTCCTATGCAAATTCAGTAGAGAATATCAATAAGGCTTTGGAGAGAATGAGGAAATTCTTAGCAAAGCTGTAAGGACGAAGGAAGACGTTAGACGTAAGATGTGAGACGAAAGGGACTTCAGATACAGTTGATTGATCAATAAAGTCTCAAAGGGCAGGTCTTTTACCTGCCCTTCATCTTTTTCATCAATAACGATGTACAGCTTCTTTAGTTATCACTGCGGGAAGCCTTAAGGATGATAAGGCAGTCCTTCAGATGACAGGTGAGTAGTTTACTTCGCGTCTTTAGAATTCGCAATGACCGCTTAGTGCCAGCTTCTCCCTTCTAAAGTTTTTCCTCCAGCTTCCGATTAATCTTATGTAGCCCAACAACTTTTTTGGGGTGTGAGCAATTTTTCTCTTGACAAAATCAAGTCGGGTTCCTTATTTAAAGATAATCCCATACCAAGAAGTTGCCGGGTTTAGGAAAGGCTTTGGGCGCAAGTGTTCTTAAACCAAAATATCAGCTAAAAAATCAATAGGCTTCTGCATCTGATTGCCGCCATTCTTGTCAGTGCCAGGAAGCTTTTCGACAGCGGGGGATGGTTTGAAAAGAGACGACGGATGTGAGATTCATACAGAAGGCAAAAAAAACCTTAATTTATTGAAGGAGGTGAGGGCTAAATCTGTATCGAAATAATTTTCGTTAACCCGTAAACAAATCTTTTAGACAATGAGGAGGGATCAACTTGTTAAACAAATCAATTTTTAAGGCAGCCGGGCTGACTCTTCTTTTGATCTTGGTCTTCTCCGTTTCGGCGCTGGCACAAACTACCGGGAAGATAGCCGGTGTGATTAAAGACAAAGATACAGGAGAGCCGCTGCCCGGGGTAAACGTCCTGATCAAAGGGACAACTACAGGGGCAAGCACCAATCCCAGCGGAGAGTATTTCATCAACAACGTAGGTGTGGGAACTTATACCTTGGCGGTCAACATGCTGGGCTATGGCCCGGTTGAGGTGCAGAACGTCAGCGTATCAGCGGGGCTTACTACAACTATCAACGTTGAGCTGACCTCGAAGGCGATAGAATTAGGAAGGGTAACCACGGTTACTGCGGAAAGACCTCTGGTGATTAAGGATCAGACCTCTTCCATTCGAGTAATCAGCAATGAGGAGTTAGTCTCTTTACCAACCAGAGGATATCAAGGAGTAGCCGCTTTGCAGGCTGGTGTGGTAGAGGACGCGAACCGGAACATCTATATTCGAGGTGGCAGGGCTAATGAGATCAACTGGGTCGTAGACGGTTTCTCCTTGAAAGATCCATTAACCGGAACTGCAACCACCTCTATTAACCAGAATGCGATTCAGGAAGTGGAGGTGGTGACCGGTGGTTTCAATGCGGAATATGGTCAGGCTATGTCCGGAGCAGTGAACGTAGTGACCAAGACGGGAGGAGCCAAATATACCGGGTCCGCAGAAGCGGTAACTGATAACCTGGGTGGTAACTGGGTCGGTAGCAAGAAGTACGATAACAACGTCTACGCCTTTTCCTTAGGAGGACCCATCTTCCCTAAAAACGACAAACATACGTTTTACATCTCTGGGGAAAGAAGATGGTCTCTGGATAGAGATCCTCACGCCACTGTCGGCGGTCCATTAGTGAACAACAATAGCGGAGGGTGGACCTGGCAGGGTAAGTTGAACTTCAAGCTCACAGATGCAATGCAGTTACAGGCTGGGGCCCTGGGCTCTCTTGACAACTGGAGGCAGTATAATAATTTTTACCTGTATGATGCCTCTCACATGCCCCGGTATAAGGATTTGAACAGTTCTTTTTTTGCTAAACTTAATCATACCCTTAGCAAATCTGCATTTTACAACCTGGGAATCAATTACTACAAGACCGAGAGAACGACTGGAGATGGCGTCTATTTTGATGATCTGCGCTCTTATGCCAGGTCATCCCTTAATCCCAGGTATGACCCGGAAGCCTTGTTCTGGGGAGGGGATGATCCTACTACTCCGCTAAGCGCCACAGTTATAGATACCACAAATTCAGGTACTGATTCCATGGCAGTTGACACTACTTATTACGGAGTATCAGTAGTAAACTTTCACGGAAAGAACTATTTCGTGACAAAAGGTGGAACGGATAATGGATATGGAGATGAAGGACACGTATACGGAGACTTCCTCAAGAGGAGCTCACAATACTGGGGGCTAAAACTGGATTTGACTGATCAGGTCACCCAGCATCACCAGGTTCAATTTGGCGGCTCTTTTGAACGTCACACTCTGAGAAGATACCACCATCTTTTCCCTTATAAGATCTTCAGCACTACCGGAGATACTACTGCTTGGTTCCAGGATCTGGATTCATACGGGTATCAGTATAATCTGGACAATAACCAGATCACTAACCTGAACAGCGGGCTGGATGGGGCAAAACATCCTAAGATCGGAGGACTGTACATTCAGGATAAGATAGAATACCAGGGAACCGTGGTCAACGCGGGTATCAGGTGGGACTATCTCAATACAGACACCAAAGCTTTATTGAACGAGAACCGTCCGTTAGACCCGTTCAACACGGGAAGTCAGACTTTGGATCCACAAGATCTGGTGAATAGCAAAGCTTATAATAAGTTCAGTCCCAGATTAGGAGTAGGATTCCCGGTATCAGACAAGACTCTTTTCCATGTGAGTTATGGCAAGTTCTTCCAACAGCCTAACTTAGAGGATTTATACGTAAGCTACAGGTATCTGGAATATAAGGTAAAAACCGGTGGATATTACTTCGCCTTTGGCAACCCGAATTTGAAGCCTGAGCAGACTACAGCTTATGAGGTGGGCTTTACCAATCAGATAGGGGATAATGCTAAATTTGATATGACCGCCTTCTACAAAGACGTTAAGGATTTGGTAGAGGTTGAGAACATACCTTCGGTTCCCAGGAACTTTGCCTCCTTCAGAAATGCTGATTACGGCACTATAAAGGGTCTTGACTTCGCACTTACCCTGAGGAGAACCAAAGGGATTGCTGCCAACGTAAACTATACCTTATCTTACGCTACCGGCACCGGCTCTGCTTCTAATACCCAGCATAATATAGCCTGGACTGTTGACCGCGTTCCCAAGATGACCTCACCTCTAACCTTTGATCAAAGACATAAACTGGTTTTGAATCTGGATCTCAGAGCAAGTAAAGGAGAAGGTCCCAAATTAGGAGAGATGAAGCCTTTGGAGAACGCTGGAATAAATATTGTCTTCAATGCTAACAGCGGTATGCCTTACACTCCGACTAACATCTATAATGAAGTAACTTTAGCGGCTATCTCGATTGAAAATCCGGGTAAGATAAACTCCAGGTATGGGCCCTGGTGCTACAGGTTAGATTTTAAGGCAGATAAAACCTTCTATTACAGAAACGTGGGATTTGAAATCTATTTGTGGGTTCTGAACGTTCTCAATACGGAAAATGCTATGATAGTTTATACTGGAACCGGATCACCCAATACGACTGGCTGGCTGGCAACTGCGAATGGACAAACCTTTTTACAGACTTACGGAGATGAGGGTTTGACCAAATACGGACAGGCACAGAACAACCCGCTCAATTACGATATGCCCAGAATGGTCAGATTCGGGATGATGCTAAGCTTCTAAAATTTGAGGGAGGATGAAATGAAAAAAGTCAAAATCGTTTTACTGATCTCAATATTCCTCTTATTCGCCATATTGGCCTATGGAGGGGTAAAGGGGAATATTGGGAAACTGCGCAAGCCCTTGTCCGGGCAGATAATTGACACGAGTAAAAGAATCGATGTGAATAATATAGATATGCCGGTCAGCAATACCGGCGACTGGGCCTGGAATCTCACCACCGGGAACGCCGGGTTTACTTTCCCCAAGGGGACAACCAAAACAGCGGTTTATGCCGGAGGTCTCTGGATTGGGGGAAGGGTGAGCCCGGCTGAGGATATCAGGATGGCAGTTTCCGAGTATTCGGATGAATACGTGCCCGGAATAATGATAGATTCTACCTTTGCACCGGATGTAGCCCGTTTCCACGTTTACAAAGTCAATCTAGGCGATACCAGAGAGAGCAATCCGGACTTTGCTGAATGGGCTGATTCGGCTCGAATGGATGGCGCACCGGTTGATAGTCTGGGCAACCCCCTGATCCAGGGAGACCAGACCTTGTGGTGCGTTTATAATGATGCTGACCCGGCAGCTCATTCCAACGACGCTGGGAGCACCACACCTTTAGGAATTGAAGTCCAGCAGACCACTTTCGCTTTCAACCGGAAGGGTGCCCTGGGAAATACCATATTCATCAAGTACAAGCTGATTAACAAGGGCCCAAATTACATAGACACCTGCTATGTGGCTGTTTGGTCCGACCCGGATCTGGGAGGAGCCTCGGATGACTTCGTCGGGTGCGATACCCTCTTGAGCCTGGGTTTCGTCTACAATGCCACTAACAACGACCAGTTGTATGATGGGACACCGCCCGCAGTGGGCTACGATTTCTTTCAGGGACCTCTGGTCCCAGGTTTACCCAGCGATACTGGTATGCTTAACGGGATACCCAGGCCAGGATATAAAAACCTGGGTATGACTGCTTTCAACAAATACATCAACGGAACCGATCCCAGGACATTCACCCAGGCATACTGGTATTTGAAAGGTCTGGACGCAGTAGTAGGATCGGGAGCTCCTTATACGAATCCCAAGACAGGCGAGATCACGACTTTTGCCCTGAGCGGAGATCCCGTAGCAGGGACCGGTTGGTTGGATACAGATCCTGCTGACCGCAGGCTTATGCTCTGCTCCGGTCCTTTCACTTTTGCTCCCGGAGATACGCAGGAGGTCGTTGTCGGGATAATTGTGGGACAAGGAAGTAATAGATTAAGCAGCGTTAGCGCTATGAAATTCTACGATGTCCAGGCACAGCAGACTTTTGATGCCGATTTCGTCGTTCCTCTTCCGCCTCCTACCCCGATTGTTTACTACAGACCCTTTAAAGAGGGCGTTGACCTAATCTGGGATCGAAGGGCAGAAGACTTCACCTGGATCAGTCCCAGCGGCATACCACGAGTACTGGTTTTTGAGGGATATAACGTGTACCAGGGTGAAAGCCCGAATGGTCCGTGGACCAAACTCGTTACCTACGATCTGTCAGATACTTTGAACGCTCACCGGGTCGGAGCCTTATATGTTGACCAGTTCGACGCGAATGCGGGTGCTGTGGTTAAAACCATAGACCAGGCAGGTTCAAACTCCGGTTTGGTACACCATCTGTTCATCGACAAAGATAACATCGCAGGCGGAAAGCTGGTCGATGGCAAGCAGTACTACTTTGCAGTTACGGCTTATGCCTTTGACACCCTCCATCTGGAACCGTATGTAGTGAATAACGTCACATTAGGGTATTCCACCTTTACGGAGGAAAATAACCTTGAGGCATCCATTGCTATTACTGCCAAGCCTTTGTCTCAGACTGTGGTGGAGGTTGATACCGCGGTGCATTCCGCAGGCAAGAGCACTGCAATAGTTGACATAGAGTATATCAACCAGTCCCATATAACCGGGAATAATTATAAGGTGACCTTTAATGAAGATGTGGATACATCCTGGAACCTCCTGGACGTGACCACGGGCGACACTCTCCTGAAAAACCAGACCAACAAATCTAAAGATTATGAATTTCCTCTGCTAACCGACCACGGGATTCAGGTAAGAGTCTGGTCGGCTCTCACACCGGGGATACTGGACTGGACGTTCACTCCAGCAGGTAAAATGTGGTTTACAGGTGTCAACGCGGGACTTGCCTTCTTAGGAGGTGGATTGGACATAGGGTATAATTTCTTCGGCAGCTCAATTACTCCGCAATCCACAGCTTTTGTGGATGTAGAGGTGAGGTTCAGCCGGACCCATACACAAAAGGCTTATGAATATCTGAGAGGCGGAACACCCAGCTACGGATTTATTGGATATTTCGAATGTCCTTTCACAATCTGGGATGTAACCCACCAGCCTCCGAGACAATTGAACGCTGCTTTTGTCGAATGGACCGGTTCTGGTGTATATGATAGCACTTGGGGACCGAACGCTAACGGGGATGGTGGAAGGGAGTATCTGTTTATCCTGAATAGCACTTACAGTGATACCCCGGATACTTTCTACATGAATAGAAACATGTCGGCAAATGCAGAGGAGTTTGATGTCCTGTATTCGCTTTGGCCCATGCTCTCCTCAGGACATGCCCTGAAAGAACTGGCAGATGGGCAGGTCTTCAAGATTCTTGCGGCTATTCCAGCAACTCCTGAAGATGAATATACTTTTAAAACCTACAAGGTGGGTGAAAAAAACGGTAACTTCGTGAAGAAGACCCTGGATAACATCTGGGTAGTGCCGAATCCTTTCTATAACCGGGCTTATAACCAGCAGCGTTTTGAGCATGCCATCCAGTTTATGAACCTGCCGCCTAACATGTGGACTATAAGGATATTCAATCTTGCCGGGGATCTGGTTAGAACCTTAAAACAGGCAGACCCAACTTCTTCTGTCTTCTTCTGGGATCTTTTGACTGAGAACGGGCTGCCTGTAGCCAGTGGCATCTATATCTATTATATAGAGGCCGAGGGATTAGGTTCCACCTTCGGCAAGATGGCTATCTTTATGGAAGAAGAACGTCTGCCAACATTCTAAAAAATAGAGGAGGGAAAAAAATGAAAACCAAAATTGTCTTATGTCTTTTAGGTGCCGTTCTTCTGCTCTCCTCCCAGGCTTTGGCAGGAAGCAGTGACCGGCTGGGGACTGCTGGTGCTCAGGAGTTGAGGATTCCTGTAGGCTCAAGGGCGGTCTCTTTAGGTGGAGCTGTAATAGCGGATGTCTCAGGCGCTGAGGCTATATACTGGAATCCAGCCGGGATGTCTGCAATTAATAAGACCGAAGCGGTCTTTTCCCATATGGAGTATATCGCTGATATCAAGCTGAACTATTTTGCAGCAATGACCCATCTGGGAGGGTTCGGGAATCTGGGATTGAGCGCCAAGATACTGAACATAGGGGATATAGTGCACCGGACCGAGGATAATCCTGAAGGGGATGGCGAGATCTTCTCCCCAACCTTTTCGGTCATCGGCTTGACCTATTCCCGCCAACTGACCGATCGCGTCTCATTCGGAACGACTGCCATGTATATCAGCGAGAAGATCAGGCAGGAGCAGGCTTCAGGGCTGGCTTTTGACTTCGGGTTTCAATACGCTCCTGGCTGGAGAGGTCTGAGATTAGGAGCAGTTATTAAGAATTTAGGCCCTAATATGAAGTTTGATGGTCCTGGCTTTGAGCAGATAATAGGGACGGAGCCACGGAAATCCGAGTCGGCTCCATTTGAGCTTCCTTCCTCAGTTAATTTCGGGATCTCCTATGATATTTACAACTACCAGAACAACCGGTTAATGGCTCAGGGAGCTTTTCAGAGCAACAACTTCTCTGAGGATGAGTTCAGGTTTGGAGCCGAATACTCCTTCAGGGATATGTTTTTCCTCAGGGGAGGATATACTGCTTCAAACCAAACGGACTATATCTATGGGCCCACTGCGGGAGCAGGACTAAAGTTGAAAGTATCCGGAACAGATATAACCGTCGATTATTGCTGGGCCAAGACTGACTTCTTCAAGGACAATCAGGTTTTTACCTTGAAGTTCGCTTTCTAAAACCGGTTTCTCCAGATGAATCGAAAGGGTGTCCGTGAAAAAACGGACACCCTTTATTTTTGACGTCATTGCGAGTTCGCCAAAGGCGAGACTAAGCAATCCGTTTACCTGGACAGATTGCTTCGTCGTCCAGATGGACTCCTCGGTATGCACAGCCTTGGTGCATACCTCGCAATGACAGAGGGTTTTGACCTTACTTTATTTTCTTGACAAGGTCTCGATAATTAAATATATAGACTCAAAAATATGACTCGGGATTTCCAGATGATAAAAGGAAATGGAAATAAATATCTTCGTCCAGCTTATTTGGAGATAGACCTGAAGGTTTTGGCTGCTAACGTCAGAAATATCAAAAGAAGATTAGGCAAAAAAGCTGAGCTTCTGGCAGTAGTCAAGGCAGACGGATACGGGCACGGATCGTGTGAGGTCTCCAGAGTAGCCTTGAAAAATGGTGCAGGTTCTTTGGGTGTGGCTTTCTTGGAAGAGGGGATAGAATTAAGGGAGAATGGGATTAAAACACCTATTTTGATCTTGTCTCCGGAATTTTATGGTAGAGAAAAAGAGTTAATAGAATATGATTTGCAGACTGCGATTGCCGATTTAGATTTCGTCGAAAACCTTAACCGGGAAGCAAAAAAACAAAATAAAATCGCGGAGGTATATCTTAAAATAGATACAGGTATGCGGAGGTACGGAATAGAACCTTCTTCTGCTCTGGAGTTTGTCAGGGTGGTTCAAAAGCTTAAAAACATCAGATTTAAAGGAGTGCTATCTCAATTTTCCACTACAGAGGATACGGATAAGGATTTTGCAGAAAAACAACTTTACCTCTTCAAGAAAGCAGTTAAACAGTTATTAGAAGAACTAAATGGAGATCGTCTGGTTAGATCGATTGCCAATTCTGGTGCCTTCTTAAAGTTGCCCCAGAGTTATTTTGATCAGGTTAGGGTGGGAATATTGATGTATGGCGTTTACCCCTCGCCAAAAATGGTTAAACGATTGGAAGTCAATCCGGTGATGAGTCTAAAAAGTAGAATTGTTCAAATAAAAGAAGTGCAAAAGGGAGAGTCGGTCGGTTATGGCAGAACCTTTATTACTAAGAGAAGAACCAAAATAGGGACGATTCCTTTAGGTTATGCAGATGGGTATCCCTGGCAACTTTCCAATCGGGGAGAGGTTTTGGTCAAAGGAAAAAGAGTGCCTATAATCGGCAGGATATGCATGGATGCTTTCATGATCGATCTAACAGCTCTGAAAGATGTTAAAACAGGTGAAGAGGTGGTTCTTCTGGGCAAACAGGGAAAAGAAAAAATCGATGCTCACCAGATAGCCGGATGGGCAAACAGCTTCAGCTATGAAATAGTCTCCAGGATGGGAAAAAGGCTGCCCAGAGTTTACTTTAAATAAGGCTAAAGTCCAAAGTCTATAGTCTAAAGTCTAAAAAAAATTCACAGCTGATTAGGACAGATTAAGCGGATTATATAAGGATGGCGGATGACAAATAAAGGATGGAGCGTCGGGTCTCCTGACCCGACGAGGAAAAGTGTGGAAAAGGGAATAGAAGATGGAACTAAAATATGAATCCTTTGAGCTGAAATTAAAAGAGACTTTCTCTAT
>Ga0209777_10002895_pt1 | contig 21867 bp, 19 predicted proteins | sample FrelakmetHBP12HB_FD_187147 | JGI IMG/M metagenome (GOLD analysis project Ga0209777, IMG submission 187147) | Freshwater lake sediment microbial communities from the University of Notre Dame, USA, for methane emissions studies -HBP12 HB (SPAdes)... | ecosystem: Environmental > Aquatic >...
GCCGGCCCTGCGCCAGGCAACTCCCAACCCGGGGACGCCACCGCCGCGTAAGTATAACTATGGCGGTCAACGATCTTTTCGGGACCTACCGACCGGGACGGCGCGCAGCCGGCGAGGTTACGGCTCGGCCGGACACAGGCTCCTGGGCGCAAATCGGCCCCGTGTCCGGCTCAGTTCCGGAGGATCGTCGAGCACTCTAGCGTCGCGTCGACGCTCTCGCCGATTCCGTTGTATTCGGTGACGCCGTGGGCGGTGATCGTCACGGCCTTACCCGTGTCGTTGACGGTGATCTGGAGCGTCGAGTCCGGCATGTTCGCCTGGACCTGCCATTGTCGGCCCTCCGTCAGGAAGGTGGTATCGACCGTGACGGACTGCGGCTGATGCTGATCGATTGTGACCATCCAGACATGGTCGACGCCACCTGGGCCGGGGGCGCCGGGGCGCGCGGCCATCCTCACAATGAATAAGTACGCAAGTCAACAATCTGCGGGAAACTAACCGACCCACGGAACGGCGCAGGTGACGCCGGCCGGGCCGGGCCGGCGCTCCGACTCCGACCCCGTCAGCTCGCGGCTGCGGGGCGCGGCGAGACCGCGAGGACCGCCAGCGCGGCGCAGCCGAGGAGCAGGATGATCGGCCAGGCGCCGACCACGCCGACGAAGTCCGAGGCCAGACCCAGCGCGGAAGGCGCGAGAAGGACCGCCGTACCGGAGGCGAGCGTGGAGCGGGCGGCCGCCGACAGGGGCGCCGCCGGCGCACACTGAAGGGCGACCGTGAGCCCGACGGGCCACACCGGGGCGAGGCCGAGACCGCCGACGAAGAGTCCGATTCCGGACAGCGCGGGAAGCGGCGACACCCACGCCAGGCTCGCTCCCACGAGGACCACGACCAGGCCGGCGGCGAGTATGCCGCGCGGGGCGCGTCCGGCTCCCAACCCACGGCCGACGGCCGCGCGGCCGGTGAACATCCCGGCCACGAAGAGGCTCGCCAGGAGGGTCGCGTCGGCGCTGGAGAGGCCGGTCCGGTTGGCGACGATGGTCGAGCCCCAGAAGACGAACGAGAACTCGATCGAAACCCCCAGCACGAGCACAAGCCAGGCGAACCAGTACGCCGCCGGCAGCCTCATGCTGGGCGGCCTTACCGAGCTGCGCGCCTCCGACGCGCGCGGTCGGAGCACGCTCAGGGCGAGGACTGCCGCGACCGGCACGAGCAAGGCCAACCGCCAGGCGTGGAGCCAGGCGACCGCCAGGCCGATCGCCACAGGCGCCGCGGCGGCAGTGACCATCGAGAAGGCGTTGGCCTGGGCCATGACCCTTCGCGTCTCGACCCCGTCTGGGCGGATCAGCCGGACGTTGATGTCCGTGCCGAGCAGCCCGCCGCCGACCCCGATCAGCAGTGCCCCGGACAGGGACACGGGCAGGTTGGGAGCCAGGACGACGAGTCCGAGGGCAAGGACCAGGCAGGCGACGGCGAGATCGAGGAGCCAGCGCGTTCCGACCCAGCGGGCCACCTGGTCGGCGCCGACTCCGGCCAGCAGCACGCCGACCGCCAGAGCGGAGGCATGCAGGCCTGCCTGGAAGTCGGTCAGCAGCAGGTCGGCGCGCAAGTACGGCGTGGCGTTGCCCAGACCGTAGAGGACGTAGCCCCAGACGGACAGGTAGGCGTAGGCGGTCCAGGTCGCCCGGATGCCCGGGCCCGGGGCGGGACGGTCGGCGGCGGTTGCCGCGGCCAAGGCTGCCTAGCCCTCGACGTCGATTGCGGTGGCCAGCCTCAGGTCGCCGACGCTTCGTCCGACGCGGACTTCGAAGCGTCCGGGCTCGACGGCCCAGTCGCCGGCGGTCTCGTCCCAATGCCGGAGCGCCCAGCGGTCGAGGGGCACGACGATCTCGACTGTCTGGCCGGGGCCGGCCTCGACGGCGGCAAAGCCGCCGAGCCAGAGAAGCGGCCGCTCGATCGAACTGTCCGGGCGAGCCAGGTACAGCTGGACGACCTCCCGGCCCGGCCGGGTGCCCGAGTTGCGGAGGCGCACCCTGACGGCGGGCGAGCCGCCGGCACTCTCCGGCTCCACGTCCAGATAAGTCCAGGTGGTGTAGCCGCCGCCGTGGCCGAACGGAAACGCCGGCGCGGTCTCGGCCCGCAGCCAGGCCCGGTAGCCGATGTCCAGGCCCTCGGTGTACTCGAGCCGGCCGTCGACCGGTTGCGTGTCCAGGACCGGGACGTCTTCCATGGCCGCCGGCCACGTCGTGGGCAGCCGGCCGCCCGGCTCGACAAGGCCGAGGAGCATGTCGGCCAGGGCGTTGCCCGCCTCCTGGCCGGGGAACCACGTGAGCAGGATGGCGGCGGCGTCGTCGCGCCATGGCATCTCCGCCGGCGATCCCGCCGAGACGACGACGACGGTTCGCGGATTGGCTGCGGCCACTCGCCGGACCAGCTCGTCCTGGGCCGGCTGGAGCGCCAGCGACCGGCGGTCGTGACCCTCGCTCTCGTCCTGGTCGGTGGTGCCGATCAGGACCACCACTGCGTCGGCCGCGCCGGCGAGCCGCTCGGACTCGGCCATGGCATCGGCCGGCGCCACGGTCGGCTTCTCGATCGCGAGCGTCATCGAGACGTGGGCGTAGTCGTAGAACTTGCGCCAGCGTGCCCGGACCTCCACCGGCCGGCCGGCCTGCATCTCGATCTCCGCCACGTGGTAGGGCGGGTCCGTCCAGACGGCGTCGTGGCCGAACTTCTCCGGCGGCGCGCCGTTCTCGACGGCGAGGTGGCCGTCCACCCAGACGGCGGTGCGGCCGAGGACCGCCAGCCCAATCCGGTGCTTGCCACTCACCGACGAGACGATCCGGGTCGAGATCTCGAGCACCGGCAGGCCGGCCATGAGCGGGTCGCCGCCCCAGTTCAGCCGGCCGTCCGGCCGCACCTGGCGGCCCGCCTCGGGTCCGATCTCGCCGTCCAGGCTTGCCGTTGGTGACGCCGGAGACGCCGGGCTGCGGGCCCCGGCCTCGTCCAGGATGCGGACCAGGATGCCGGGCCGGCCGGCCGCCTCACCCGCCTCGGCGGGGAGCAGCACGTCGTCCGGCGCCACGAGCTGCCATCCCGGCCGCGCGCGGTCCGCCGGGTTGGTCAGGATCTCGACGCCGGGCAGCGCCGCCCGAAGTCCATCAAGAGGCGTGACCCCGTAGTCGGGCCGCAGGTTCGCGCTGCCGCCGCCCTGGCCGGGCGGGACCGCCGCGTTCGGGCCCAGCACGGCCAGCCGGCGCAGCTCCCCGGCGGCGAGCGGCAAGATGCCGTCGTTGGTCAGCAGTACGGACCCGGCCGACGAGACCCGCCGGACAAGGGCCGATACCTCGGCCTGGGGCGGCCGGACCGCCACGGGCGTGGCCGCGGGCACTCCCTCGAGGGCGCCGACGCGGGCCGCGAGGCGGAGCAGCCTCCAGACCTTGGCGTCGATCGCGGCCTCGCCGACCTCACCGCGGCGGACCGCCGCCAGCAGCGCGTCGCCCCACGGCCCGTCCGGTCCGGGCATCACCAGGTCCAGGGCCGCACGCGCGGTCGAGAGTGTGGACTTCGTCGCGTACCAGTCGCTCATCACCAGGCCGTCGAAGCCCCAGGTCTCCTTGAGGGGATCCCGGAGCAGGTCGCTGGCGGTCATGGTCGTGCCCCGCACTCCGCTGTAGGCGGCCATCACGGTCCAGGCGCCGGCCTCGCGCACCGTCCGCTCGAACGGGGCCATGTACAGCTCCCGGAGTGGCTGCTCGGCCACGTCCACGGTCATGGTGTGGCGCTCGGTCTCCGAGTCGTTGCAGACGTAGTGCTTGGGGCAGGCGCCGACGCCATGCGCCTGCAGGCCGCGCACGTAGGCCGTGGCGATCCGCCCGGTGAGCAGCGGGTCCTCCGAGAATTGCTCGAAGTGGCGTCCGCCAAGGGGGGAGCGGTGCAGGTTGATCGTGGGGCCGAGCAGCACATCGACGCCCTTGGCCCGCGCCTCTCCGGCGAGCAGGGCCCCGACCTCCCAGACCAGATCCTCGTCCCAGCTGGCGGCAAGGGCCGTGGGACTCGGCAGGCTGGTGGTGGTCTCGTCGTGCCCGATCGAGCTGCCCTTCACTCCGGCGGGCCCGTCGGATGTGACGACCGGCCGCAGGCCTACCTGGGGCGCCCCATACGTGTTCCAGTGGTCGGCGCCGGTGAGCAGGCGGACCTTCGTCTCGAGATCGAGCCCCAGGATCGCGCGTTCCACGGCCGATTCGACGAGGGCCTCGTACTCGGTTCCGGGCGCGCCGGTGCTCAACGTCTGACCTCCCGATGAATGGTGCGATTGAGTCTCCACCAGTCTAGCCCGGGCCGGCCGAACGGCCCCAGCCCTCGTAAGTGCAGGTGCCCGGGTCCGTACCGAAGACTGGCGCCGCCGGGACAATCGGACGCGGCCGGGGCTTGCGCGGGCTCGTAGGATCGCCGCATGCGTGTCTCTCGATACCGGCCTGCTCTCAGGGTCGCGGCCGTCTCACTCGTCGTGGCGGTCGTCTTCGCCGCCTGCGGCAGCTCGGGCCCGAGCCCGACGTCCGGTCGCGGCTCCGGCGCGAGCCTCGATCCGGCTGCCGGTTCGCCGTCGGCGCCCTTCGTACCGAGCGGCTTCTGGCCCGGCGGAACCGTGATCGCCGACGCCACGCCGGCATCCCCGGCGCCGACGACGGCCGCGACGGCCGTGGCAACCGGGACGCCCGGACGGGCGCCCACGGCGACGGCGACGGTCACGGCCCGGCCTCCGTCCCCGACGCCGCCCGCCCCGACTCCACCCGCCACCGCCGGTGCGGCCTGCTCAATCCTCCCGGCGTCGAACGTGTGGAACCGCAGCGTGGCCGGGCTGCCGGTGGCGTCGAGCTCGGCGGCGATGGTCCAGGCCATCGGGCTGTCGGCCTACCTCCATCCGGACTTCGACGCGATCGGCGACGGCATCCCCTACAACATCGTCACGTCGGGCACGCCTGCCTACACCCTCGCCTTCGACTACGCCGACGAATCGGATCCGGGCCCGTATCCGATCCCGGCGAGCCCGAAGATCGAGGCCGGCTCGGATCGCCACCTGCTCTCGCTCGACCTCGGCCGCTGCAAGCTCTGGGAGTTGTACGACGTCCGCTATTCCGGCGCGAGCTGGTCGGCCGGGTCCGGCGCCGTCTTCTACCTGCGCTCCAACGCCCTCCGGCCGGCCGGCTGGACAAGCGCCGACGCGGCCGGGCTGCCGATCTTCCCCGGCCTCGTCCGCTACGACGAGGTCCTGACCGGCTCGATCAACCACGCCATCCGCTTCACCGCCCCGGACACGTGCGGCTACATCTACCCGGCCCGCCACCTGACCGCCGACCCGTGCTCCAACCTGCCGCCGATGGGACTGCGGCTCCGCCTCAAGGTGCCAGTGGACATCTCGGGCTTCGGCCCGCACGCCCGAATCGTGCTCACGGCGCTGAAGCGCTACGGCATGATCCTGGCCGACAACGGGTCGCCGTGGTACATCACCGGTGTGCCGGACCCGCGCTGGAACGACGACGAGATGCACCTGCTACAGGGTCTGACCGGGGCCGACTTCGAGGTCGTGGACACATCCGGCCTGCGCAACGGCTGAGCCGAAGAGCCGGAGGGGCAGGACCAGCGGTGTGGTCGAGGGCACTCCGGTGGGCGCTGAAACGAGCCACCGGTACTTACGTATGACTACATCGTCGAGCGTGACGCGGTAACCTCCGGGCACCTTCGATCGGCGTCCGACAGGCCGTCAATCGCTATCCATGGAGGCTGCGTGCTCATCCCGTTCATCGGGTACGCCCAAGGTCGCCGGTTCATCGGCTATGTCGAATGCGAGGACGACCGGCTGACCGATGTTCTCAACCGGTCCGAGTCGGTCGTGATCCGGGAGACCTACGTCGAGAGCTTCGATGACGACACGGTCGTGAACCTCGGCGACGGCGAGATCGATCGCTCCATCCTGTACGCGGTGGAAACGTCCGGCGCCCGGGGCGAAGTGACACGCCGCATCCACACCATCCGGCACCGGCTGCAGGTGCAGCTCGGGCCCTACACCGCGCTGGGGTTGCTCCACTCGCTGCCCGGCCAGCTGCCCCTGCCGCATCTCCACTCGCGGGGCCCGATGATACCGCTCGCCGACGCCACGATCGGCTTCGTCTGTCGCGGCTCTCTCCAGCTGCGCGACGTCGGCACTCTCATCGTCAACCGCGACATGCTCGACTGGGTCCGCGCCAGCGACGACGAGGCCCTGGCCTTCCCCGGCGTCCCGGTGGTCTCGGATCGCGCCTGACCCTCAGGTTCCCGCCGCCCGCGTCCGGTAGCGACCGACCCGCTAGAGACCGAGAGCCTTGCGGATCGTCTTCAGCCCCTCGATGACGTTGGCGACGTGCTCCTCGAACGCAACGCCGATCTCCTCGGCGCCTTTGACCAGCTGGTCGCGCGGAACCTGCCGGGCGAAGCTCCTGTCCTTCATCTTCTTGACGACCGCATGGGCGTCGACCTCGTCCAGGCTGCGGTTCGGGCGGACATACGCCACAGCGATCACGAAGCCGGTCATCTCGTCGCAGGCGTAAACAGTTCTGGCCAGGAGGCTGACTCGCGGCACGCCGGTGTGGTCGCCGTGGCCCAGGATCGCCTCGACGACCTCGGCCGCATAGCCCCGGCTGCGCAGCTCCTCGGCCCCGCGCATCGGGTGCGTCTCGGGGTAGCGCTCGTAGTCGAAGTCGTGGAGCAGGCCCGCGGAGCACCACGTCTGGAGCTCCGGTTCGACGATCCCGAACTTGTTCTGGGCGTACCAGCGGACGGCGGCCTCGACGGCGAGACCGTGTTTGCGCAAGGCCTCGCTGGGTGTCCAATCGGTCAGGAGATTCCAGGCGTCTTCGCGGCTAGGAGTAGTCATGAAGCCTCCTCGCCGGGAGCGTACCATCGACTCGCCGGGCCGGCATCTGCCGGAGCCCGCCGCACAGGAGTGGCGCACGCATGAGCAGACTCCGGGTTGCCCTCGTCCAGCTGGCCGCGGACCACGACGTGACCGCCAACGTGGATCGCGCCGCAGCGCTGGTCCGGCTGGCGGGAGAGGGCAAGCCCGGGCTGATCGCGCTGCCCGAGATGTTCCACTACCGCGGCCCCGTGGCGGGGTTCCGCGAGTCCGCGAGCCGCCTGCCCGGGCCGCTGACCGACCGATTCGCCGAGCTGGCCTGTGAGCTCAATTGCTGGATCCTGCTGGGCAGCGTCGCCGAGCGCTCCGCCGACCCGATGCGGCCCTACAACACATCCGTGCTGCTGGACCCTGCCGGCGGGATCGCGGCCCAGTATCGCAAGCGCCACCTCTTCGACGTCGCCATCGAGGACGGGCCCTCGGATCGCGAGTCCGCGCGGATCACGCCCGGCGACGCGAGCGTGGTCGCGGTGCTGGAGGGGATCGCCGAGGAAGTGGACGTGCGCCTCGGGTTGAGCATCTGCTTCGACCTCCGGTTCCCGGAGCTGTACCGGGAGCTCGCCGCCGCGGGTGCGGTGGTGATGGCCGTGCCAGCCAACTTCACCGAGGCCACCGGCCGCGACCACTGGGAGGTGCTGTTGCGGGCCCGGGCCATCGAGAACGGAGCCTTCGTCATCGCGCCGGCCCAGTGCGGCACCGGAGCCGGCGTGCCGACCCACGGCCGCAGCATGGTCGTCGATCCGTGGGGCATCGTCATCGCCCAGGCTCCGGACGGGCCGGGCGTCGTGGTCGCAGACCTGGACCTCGAGCGAGTTGTGGCCGTTCGCCGCCAGTTGCCGACTCAGCCCGCGCGCTGAGGCCCTCCGTCTCACGAGGCTGCTGTCAGGCTCAGATCAGGCGGCGCCCCACTGCTGGTCTCGCGACGTCTGGTTCGCGGCATCTCCGTCCTGCGTATTGGCGTGTTCGGCCGCGGCCGAGGCGGGCTGATCGAGGATCGTGACCAGCTGCTCCCGGTTGACCAGCGCGAAGGGGAAGCGGGCGACCAGCGCCGAACTGGATAGCCAGCGCACGGTCAGGTCGGTCACGGGGATGAAGTGCGGGTCGGGCGCGTCGAGGAACTGCGCCATCGACCCGTGGGCGTGGACGTGGATGCTGCCCTGCAGGTCGTAACCCGGGGTTACGATCGAAACCCTGCGCCTCTGTTTCTGGACGACCGGTGCTCCGATACGGTTCTGCTGGACCGGCGACCGCTCCGCGACGATGGTCACCTGGTCGAGGCGGACCCAGAGAGTTCCCCTTCGTTGATCCGGATCGGGGGCTTGGGACATGCCGAGATGAACCTGCAGGGCGTCCCGGACCTGGATGAAGCCACTCTGCATGTTGAGCCAATCCGACAGCCGGTCGAACTGGCCTGTCCAGAGCAGGCCCGAGATCTGGTAGCCGTCGCCGAAGATCTCCACGCCGATAGGTACGCCCTCGGGTGTCTCCTCCCGTTGGAGCCAGCCGTTGTCGGCATCCGGAGACGGTGCGCCGAGCGTACCCCAGACCGGATCGAAGTCGGGTTGGCTGCCGCGACCTTCGAACGGGCGCAGCGCGTTCGGGTCGCCGAGACGGACGATCGGCGAGCCATCGATCAGGACGCTCGAGGCAAACCCCGGGCCGGCGTCGCGCTCCCGTTCGTCGCCCTGGCGAAGGCCCCCGAGAAACCCCGGTCGTGCAACCATCTCTTGCGTAGCCTCAAATGGATGCCATCGAGGGCACCTGTCGGAGTAGTCGGCTGCCTGGCGGAGGCATTTAGAGTGCAGCGGGACGGTATCCGTTCCTGCGGCGGGCATGATTCTGGAGACGGCCGAGCTCGGCTCCAATGGCCCACGAGTGGACCCGCATTCTCCGTGGCCAGGGATAGGCCTAACGCGTCGGTCCGGCCGCCGGTCAGCTGTCGTCGCCGGGCGGCTCGCCCGGCAGCGATAGCGTGAAGGCCGCCCCGCGCCCCTCGCTGGCCGGTTCGAGCCACAGCTCGCCGCCCATGGTGTGGAGCAGCTGTCTCGACACGTACAGGCCCAGGCCCGTGCCGTCGTCGCTGGTCTGGGCGGCTCCGCGCGTGAAGCGCGTGAAGAGCCGCTGCCGGTCGGCCTCCGGGACGCCGGGCCCATGGTCGGCGATCGTGACGTGGATCCGGTCGATGGTGTCGTCGGCCTCGATATCCACCTCCACCTTGCCGTCGCGGCCGCCGTACTTAGAGGCGTTGTCCAGGAGCGCCCACAGAACCTGGTCGAGCTGGTCCGGGTCGGCCACGGCAAGCCAGCCGCGAGCCGAGTCGCGCAGTTCGAATTGGGCCCCCGTGGCGTTGAGCGCCTCCCAGGCGCGGCGGACACGCGGGCCCATGGCGATGACCTCTGATTCGGACCGAAGAACGCCGGCTTCGAGTCGGGTCACGGTGAGGAGCTGGCGCACGAGCCGGGTCAGGCGATCGGCCTGCTCGGCCACGATCTGAAGACGGCGGTCCCGGCCGGCCTCGTCGGAGGCGGCCCGCAGCTGGTCCACGTACGCCCGGATGCTGGTGAGCGGCGTCTGCAGGTTGTGGCTGACGCCCCGCAGAAACTCGTCCTTGGCGGCGTCCAGCTCGAGCAGCCTGTCGTTCTGCCTCTCGATCTGGCCGAACAGCTCGGCGTTCCGCAGGGCCACGCCCACCTCGCTGGCGAAGAGGTCGAGCAGATCCTGGTCGGCCCGTTCCCAGTTCCGGGTGGCGGGCAGATGGCCGGTCATCACGCCGAGTGTCTCGCTTCCCGCCCGCACGACTACCCGCACCGGACGAGGGTCGCCCGGGATCGTCTCCTCAACGGGGACGCCGGCCGGGTCGACGAGCTGGAGGCGGCAGTCGATCAAGCCGTAGATGGAGCAGGCGTCCGACTCGGCCCGCGACGCCAATGCCGTCAAGCCCTGGGCCGGGTTGTACGAGGCGATGGCCCGAAGCAGGGCCGCCAGCTCCCGGTTGCGCCGCCCGGCCTCGGCGGCGATGCGGTTGTGGCTCTCCGCAAGTCGAGCCAGCTCGTCGTCGCCGGTGATTCGTATAGGCGGGCTTGATTCGCCGGCGGCGACCCGCTCTACGGCGGTCGTAATGCGGCGCAGCGGAGCCGTGATGCCGGCGATGGCTATGGCTGCAGCCAGGAGTCCAAGGAAGGCCCCGCCGACGATAACGCCGATCAGGAGCGGCACCACGACGGTGTCGTCCGTGTCCAGTCGCGCCGCTATCAGGATGCCGCCGAAGACGGCCACCGGCAGAACCGCCGCCGCGATCAGCGCGGTCGTCAGGAGGACGCGGAACGAAAGGCCGGTCCCGCCGGTCGCGCGATCGCTCGAAGCGGCGCCGTGGTCGTCCGTGCCGTCAGGCATCTTCGCCGCTCGGGACGAGCCGATAGCCTACGCCGCGGACGGTCACCAGGTGGGCCGGCCGGTCCGGGTCCACTTCGATCTTCTGCCGGAGGCGGCGCATGGAGACCCACACGTAAGACGGCCCAGCCTGCTCCGTGTCGGCCCAGCCGCGCGACAGGAGCGTCTCCGTCGCGACGATCTCACCCAGGTTCGCGGCGAGAGGCTGGAGGAGGCGCGTCTCGGTCGGCGTCAGCTGGACCTCCGTGCCGGCGACGATGGCCGCACGACGGTGCAGGTCCAGGGTGAGGTTCGGCCCCAGGACCAGCGACCGGCGAGGGATTCGATCGCCGAGCCGCCGCAGGACTCGCTGGATTCGGGCTCGCAGCTCCGGGTAGTGGTATGGCTTGGTGACGTAGTCCTCGGCCACCTCGTCGAGAAGCCGGGCCTTGCTGTCGGCCGTGTCGATGGCGGAGAGGACGATGATCGGCAGGTCCGCTTCGGTCTTGATCCGGCGCGCCAGGGCCAGGCCGTCCACCCGGGGCATCATCAGGTCGAGCAGGACCAGGTCGGGCCAGCCGGCCTCGAGCCGTCGCAGCGCCTCCGCGCCGTCGCGCGCGGTCGCGACCTCGTAGCCGTCGTCGCGCAACTGCTCCGACAGGACGACCAGCAGACTCGGGTCGTCGTCGACGAGCAGGATCCGCCGCGGCGGGTGCTCGATCATCTTGCAGCTTGCCTCCCCCGGGGGCCCGGCGACGCGGGCGTCTCCCCGAGTATAGGCGCGAGCGGCGGCGCGGGGCGGCCTGCTACTCCGCCTCGGGATCGAAGTAGCGGCACCTCGGAGCGATGGGGCAATGCTCGCAGTCGGGGCGCTGGGCGTGGCAGGTCCGCCTGCCGTGGCCTATCAACGAGACGTGGGTCTCGTACATCTGCTCCGGTTGGAGCATCGCCAGGAAGTAGTCGTGTGCCTGGTCCGCGTCCGACTTGGGCGGCAGCAGGCCGATGCGCTGGCTGACCCGATACACGTGCCGGTCGACGGGCATTAGCGGTTGGCCGAAGCTGAAGAGCAGGACCACCGAGGCGGTCTTCTTGCCGATGCCGGGGATCGCCGCAAGCCAGTCGCGGGCCTCCAGCGGCGGCATCCCGGCCAGGAATTCGAGCGAGTAGCCACCGTCGCCGTTGGTCCGCAGCGCACTCAGCGCGGCCGGAATGCGCGGCGCCTTCTGGTTGGCCAGGCCGCCGGGGCGGATAACGTCCGTCAGCTCGGCGAGGGGCGCGGCTTCCACCGCCGACCAGTCGGGCGGGGGCATGTCCGGCAGCCCGCGACCGCCCCAGCCGGGCATTGACAGCGTATCGGTCGGCGACCCGGACGCGCCGGAAGCGGTCGGGTCGGATGGGTAGGCGGTCCTCAAGGCTTCGAAGGCGACCTCGGCGTTGACGTCAGCGCTGTTAGCCGAAAGGATCGTCAGTACGAGTTCGCTGACCGGATCGAGGCGGGGCTCCCAGACCGGCCGCCCGGCGACCTCGGCGAGGCGGTCGAGCACGAACCCGATCAGCCCCGGCCGCTTCTTCTCGAGTTGTAGCGCCCACCGGCGGGCAACCTGGGCCGGATCGGGTCGGGTCCGGCGCCGGGCAGTGGCTGGCTTGCCCGCGGCCGAGTTGCCTTTGGCCGCCGCCTTGCCCGCCGCGGGCTTGCCCGCCGCCGGCTTGCCCGTGGTGGCGGGGCGTCGAACCGGCGTCACGCCTCGGCCTCGCGGACGGCCCGGCGAGCCGATCGCCGCTCGCCCACGAGAGTCCCGAGCTCGACCATGAGGGCCAGCCGTTCGCCCGCGGCGGCCACCAGCGGGCCGGCCTGGCTCATCGCGTCTTCGAGCGTCATAGGCCGGTCCAGCACGGGCACTGCCAACGTTCCGATCTCGGCCAGCGTCGCCGCGCCCTCCGGCGTGACCCCGCCGCCTATTGCCAGGCAGGGCACGGCGGCAGCGGCGGCCCGCCGGGCCACTCCAAGGGCCGTCTTGCCGTAGGCGGTCTGCTCGTCGATCCGGCCCTCGCCGGTGATCACGAGGTCGGCGGTCGCGAGCCGCTCGTCGAAGCCCGTCTCCTCCATCACCACGTCGATGCCGGGGACAAGTTCGAACGAGCGCATGCGGGGCGCCAGGCACAGCAACCCGAAGCTCGTCCCCCCGGCCGCTCCGGCCCCCGGGATGTCCCGGGCCGTGGTCCCGGCCGCCTCCTCCAACAGGTCGGCGTAGTGGGTCAGCCACGTCTCGAGCGCGACGACGTCCTCCGGCCACGCCCCCTTCTGCGGGGCGTAGGTGGCCGCCGCGCCGTGCTCGCCGAGCAGCGGGTTGGTCACGTCGCAGGCGATGCGCATGTCCAGCTCGCGAAGCCGCAGATCCACCGACGAGAGGTCAACCGCCGCCAGATCGGGGATCGGTCCGGGCAGCCTGCCGCCCGCACTGCCGCGGTACCAGACGCCCAGGGCATGGAGCAGCCCGGAGCCGCCGTCGGTGGTGGCGCTCCCGCCCACGCCCAGCAGGACGTGGCGAACGCCCGCGTCCAGGACGGCCGTCAACACCTCGCCGGTCCCGACCGTCGACGCCGCGAGCGGGCTGCGTGGCTCGCCGTCCGGGAGGCGCGAGAGGCCGGAGGCCTCGGCCAGTTCCACGGCTGCCCGCTTTCCGTCGGCGGAGAGCAGCCAGCGAGCCGTCAGCGGCCGGCCCAGCGGGTCCTGGGCCGGGCACTCCTGCCACTCCCAACCGCCCGTTTCGGCGATGGCGGCGAGAGTGCCCTCGCCACCGTCGGCCAGCGGAGCCAGGATCAGCTCGTCCTCCGGACGCGCCCGCGCCCAGCCCTCCGCCAGGGCTCGCGTCACTTCTACGGACGACAGCGATCCCTTGAACGAATCTGGGGCGAGCAGCACTCGCAGACGGTCTCCGCGACGTCCCCTCACGACTCAGTCCTCGAAGGACCGGCGCCCGACTGCACGGCCTCGCTGTCCGCGCCCAACTCGGCCGCGACCTCCGCGCCGGCCGCGACAGTGGCGACCGTCCTGGTCCCGTTCGCCCCGGCTCCGGCTGCGCGCCGCTTCTCGAGGTATTCGGGAATCCGGATCATCGGCGGCCGCTCGTGGTCTGCCAGCTCGATCACCTCCAAGCCCAACCGGCCGTGGCCGGACCGCGGGAGTTTCATCGTCGAGCCCAGCTCGGCGAAGAGCCGCGTCTTGCGCCGTTCCTCCAGCCGCTTCATGACCGCCTGCAGGATGACGAAGCTCATCCGCGAGAGGCCCTCGATGTCCTGGTTTCGATGGACCCGTCGCTCCAGGTCCACCTGGCCCAGCCCCTCGAGGTCGCATCGATCGACGACGTCGATGAGGTGGCCGATCTCGACGGCGTAGCCGGTGAAGAACGGCAGAGTCTCGAGCAGGCTCCGTCGCCCGGCATACTCGCCCGACAGCGGCTGGATGAGGCCGGACAGCTCCGGAAAGAAGAGGTTGAGGAGCGGCCGCGCCACGAGTTCCGTGACCCGGCCGCCGCCGCCCTCCTTGAGAACGCCGCCCTCCACGATCGGGCGACGGTAGTAGCCCTTGACATACTGGATCCGCTCCTCGGCGATCAGCGGTCCCACGGTCCCGTAGACCATCCGCGGATGCCAGTTCCGCACGTCCGTGTCGGCCCAGACGACGATATCGCCGCTCGTCTCGTACAGGCTCTTCCAGAGCGCCTCGCCCTTGCCGGTGAAGCTGCCGTAGCGAGTCAGGACCTGCTGGTGGACGACGACCCGGGCTCCTTCGGATGCGGCGACTTCGCGGGTCCGGTCGGTCGAATCCGAATCGATGACGAGCAGCTCGTCGACGAGCTGATGGCGCTCGATCAGCTCGCGCCGGGCCCGCTCGACGATGACGCCGATCGTCTCCTCTTCGTTGAGGGCGGGCAGGACGAGGCTGACGGTCAGGCCCTGCTTGTTCTTGAGGGCGACCAGGCGATCGAGGTCGCCGAACTCGCGGTGGTGGAAGTTCGATTCGCCGAACCAGCGCTCCACCCGCAGCGGGATCGAGCGGGCCTCGTGGGCCGCGCGCTCGGCCGCAGCCAGCGTCTCGGCCCGGGCCTCGAGCTTCTCGAAGGTGGCCTTGCCGATCGCCTCCCGCGTCTTCACGACGATGACCGTCTTGTGGGCCCGCGCCGCGACGGCCTCCGGCAGCGCTCCGAAGAGGAAGGTCTCGCCGTTGGCTGTCGCAGGCGTCGCCGAGGCGCCCATGACTACGACGTCGGCGTTCTCGGCCTCGCGCAGGATGGCGGTGCGGATGTTCGCGGCCTCCCGGACCGCCTGCTCCACGTGGCCGTCGGCGTGCTGGCGGATGAAGTGGGCCAGGGCGCGCTCGGATTGCTTCCGGAGGCCTTCGGCGATTCCGCGTGGGACGAAGTGCAACGCCACGGCCTTCGCGTCGTTGCGATGGGCCAGCGCGTCGGCGAAGCGCAGGGCCAGCTCCGCGTGCGGGCCGCCGCGGATGGGCACGAGGACGCGGTGGATCTCCGCGGGGCCGCGCTGCTTGACGACGGCGATGTCGCAGGGCGGGTCGCGCACGACCTCGTCGATGGTCGGCGAGAAGACCGCGGCGCCGGCTCCGGGCCTTGCGGTCGCGGGCTTGCCGGCCCAGCCGAAGACGATCAGGTCCGCGTCCAGCTCCGTCGCGGCTTCGATCACGCCCTCGGCGGCTCGCCGCCCGATCCGAACGATGGGGTGGATCGTGACGCCCTCGGGGGCGTAGTCGAGGACGCGCTGCAGCAGCCGGCGGGCCTGCCGGGCCTGCGTTGCGCCCTCACTGAGAGGCGTGCCTTCGGGGACTTCGACGATGCCGAGGACGTTGAGCACGCCGGTCTTACGGTCCATCAGCGACGCGCCGATGCGGACCAGCTCCTGGGCGGTAAGCGGGTTTGCGACCGGGATCAGGATTCGCGAGGGGAGCGGCGTTCGGGTCATGGGGCCGGCTCCCCGGCGCCGGGCCGGGCCGCCGTTCCGGCCGCGGCCGGGGTTGACTGCGCCGCCTTCGCGGCCGCCTGCCAGCGCTCCACCAGGTACGGTTTGCGCAGCTCGAACTCGCGGGCCTGCCGCTCGACGTGCTCCTCGGCTTGCTCCTCGGAGATGCGGCGGTTCTCGATCACCAGGCTGCCGACGCGGCCGAAGTAGATCGGCACCAGCGCCGCGACCAGCCGCTCGACCTCGACATCGCCGAAGCCGACCGAGACGAGCAGGTCGTAGACGACGCGCGCCCACAGGTCGTCGGGGAAGTGGAAGGCGGCCACGGCGTCGGAGAGCTCGTCCGTGGATGGCATCGGCCGGCCGGCCGTGCCCTCGCCGGATTCGCGGCTCAGGCCGAGACGATGGGCGGCCGCCTCGGCCAGCGCCCCGGCCTCGGCGGCCAGGGCCAGCACCCGCTCGCGGTTATCCGCCTCGATCAGCCGGCCCCACGTTTCGGCGAGGGTCAGGGAGCCGGCGTGGAACTCCGACAGCAGCCGCAGGGTGTTGACCTCCAACGGGACCGGATCGACGAGCCGCTCGAAGCCGTAGGCCGGGACGTCGTGGCTGCCGCTGATCGTCAGCCAGCGGTCGGCGTTGTCGCGGGCCATCGTCAGAAGCGTGCCGACGACCTGCCGGAACATCGGGCCCAGGTCCGAGCCGGGATCCTTTGGGTCGTGGATCTTCGCGCCGAGGCGCGTCTGGCAGACCGCGAAGCCGCCGATGAGAGCGGTCGTCGTCATCCAGATGTCGATGCCGAACCGCGAGACGTCGGGCGTCCAGCTCTCCTGGGCGAGGTAGTGGCGGATGAGGTCGCCGCTGACGCCGAAGTCCCCGCCGATCGGCTGGCGGATGCGGTGACCGTAGAGCGCCCGCGTCACCGGGTAGGTTACGGTGTTGGTGATCGTGCCGTCGTACTTGTGGCGGGCGTAGAGCGGCGTCACGTAGTCGTAGCCGCCCTTGAGGATCGGGCCTGCGAGCAGCTCGATCCATTCGGGCACGATCGACCGCAGGTCCGAGTCCACCACTACGAGCGCCTCGGCCTCGAGTGCCGCGGCCATCTCGAAGAGGGTCCGGAGGGCGGCGCCCTTGCCGCCGATGCCGTCGACCTCGGGGTAGGTCAGGCTGACGCGCGCCAGGCGGTTGGTCGGGTGGACGAGCAGGATCTGCTCGACGTAGCCGGGCGGCTCCGTCTCGACGACCACGCGCTGGGTGCCGTCCGGCGAGCCGGCGTCGGCGTTGACCAGGATCGGTCGCAGGTCCGGGAAGTATTGGACGAGGCCGGCCTGGGCGGCCCGAACGACGTGGCCAATCGTCGCCGCGTTCCGATAGCTCGGGATGCCGACCATGATGTCGGCACAACCGAGGCGGGCGATCTCGTCCTTGATGGCAGGAGTGAGCGCGCTCGACGGCATCGAGGCCACCGTACCACGTCGGGCGCCTTCCGGGGACGCCCGGCCACTTACCTGGTCGGGGGCATCGGCACGAGCAGCCAGTCGTCGTTGGTTGAAGCGGGCAGGTAGCGGCTGTTCGGGGCCTTGTAGACCAGCCCGCGGAAGCCGGCGCTGCGCCAGGTGGCAACGAAGCTGCCCAGGGGGAGCCGGATGAACGGCGTGATCCGGACCAGCTCTCCGGGCTCGAGCGCGCCGTCCAGCAGACGCTTGCGCTCGAGCAGGGGGATGTCGAGGAGGTGCGCGCCGTCGATCGAGAGCAGATCCACGGCGACAAAGGCGATCGGCCGGTCGGGATCGAGATGACGTTTGGGTGGGCCCATCCGCGCGACGCGGTTTCCGACGAAGAGCTGGCCGATCATCTGACCTGGCGAGGGGGCGCCGTCCTGCCGGCCGAGCCATGCGCTCGCGTGCTGCGTAGGCTCGACCGTCAGGAAGCCGTCGAGGATCAGCTCCCCCGCGCGGGCCGCGCCGGTGACGGCATCCGCAGCTCCCGCGAACTCCGTGCTGCAGTCGAGCCCGTCTTCGTCGATGAACCTGGTGGAAGTGCCGTCGAAGCGGGCAAGGACGCGGACTCCACCCCAGCTGGGCTCGATGATGGCATCGCGGGCCGGGCGGCCGCGGCCGAACCGCTGGGGCCGCCACCGGTCCGGGTCGAGCGGCGGCGCGGGCGAGGTCTTGCGACTCAGGAGCGGCATTGGCGGATTCTAGACCTCGATCGCGTGTCTACTCGGCGTAGCCGGCCGGATTGGCGCGGCGCCACACCCAGGCCGAGCGGATCATCTCTTCGATGCTGTCGTGGCGCGGTCGCCAGCCGAGCTCGGCCCGGGCGCGCTCGGAGCTGGCCACGAGGATCGGCGGGTCACCGGCTCGGCGCGGGCCGATCTTCACGGCGATGGGGTGTCCGACGACGGACTCGGCGGCGGTCACGATCTCGCGGTTGCTGAAGCCCCGGCTGTTGCCGAGGTTGCAGATGAGGGGCTGGCACGGGCCGGTTTGGGCGCCGGTCCTCGGATCGGCGGGATCGGTGGCTTCGATGGCCGCCAGGTGCGCCGCGGCCAGGTCCTCCACGTGGATGTAGTCGCGGATGCAGCTCCCGTCCGGCGTTGGGTAGTCGTCGCCGAAGAGGGTCATCTCGCGTCCCGCCTCGGCCGTCAGAAGGACGTTGGGGATCAGGTGCGTCTCCGGGTCGTGCTGCTCGCCGTTCATCCTGCTGGCGCCGGCCACGTTGAAGTAGCGCAGGATCACGCTGCGGAGGCCGTAGCCGTGGCCGTACCAGGCGATCGCCGCCTCGACGGAACGCTTGGTCTCGCCGTAGGCGTTTATCGGCCGGACGGGGTCCGATTCGAGGATCGGGGTCCTCTCCGGCATGCCGTACGTGGCGGCAGTCGAGCTGAAGACGATTCGCCGCACGCCTGCCGCCAGCATGGCGTCGAGCAGGGCGATGCCGCCCGAAACGTTGCCGCGGAAGTACTTCGCCGGGTCGACCATCGATTCGCCGACCAGCGACTTTGCTCCGCAATGCAGGACCGCGTCTACGCCGCGCCGCCGGAGGAGAGCGGTCACGGCCGCGGTGTCGCCGTAGCCGCCGACTTCGAGGGCAGCGCCGGGCCGCACGGCGGCGCGATGGCCGGTGGACAGGTCGTCGAGGACGGTCACGGCGTGGCCGGCCTCCAGGAAGGCCTCGACTGAGACTGACCCGACGTAGCCGGCACCGCCGGTGACAAGGATGTGCATTCAACTACCCCTAAAGCGGCGGAACAGGCCCTTCTTGGGCGGCGCAGGCTCGGCATCGGGGGCGGCCTGCGCGGACGCCTCGGCGTCCGTTGGCTCGTCCGCGGCCAATGCTACCGGCCCTGTCGTTGCGGCGGTCGAGACGGCGTCGGCTGGAACGGCCTCCATGGCGGCTTCGCCGCCGGCCGGGGGAGCAGAGCCTTCCGTCTCGTCGGCCTGATCATCATCGGCCAGCACGATCGCCATAGCCTCGCGGAGGGCTTGCGCTTCAGCCTCCTCCTCGGATGGCCGCCTTTCGCTCGGTCCTCCCGCGCCCAGCGGTTCCGGAGGATTCGGCTCCGCCCTCATCGCGGACGGGGCGTCGGCGACTTCTCGCGGCGCCTCAGCCGCCGCTTCGGCTTCGGCGGCGTCCGCGTTCGCCGACCCGTCCGCATTGGTCCAGTCCGCTTCGACGGCCTCACTCGCCGGACCCGAAGTCTCGGCAGTGCCGGACAGGAGCGCGATTCGGAGAGCCACGCTCTCGTCGGCTTCTGTGGCGTCGATGGCATCGAGCGCGTGTTCAAGGTCGGCTTCGCTCCGGGTCGGGACCTCCGCCGCGCTGGAGACGTTCGCCTCGAACGTCTCGTCCAGGGAATCGACTGCCGCCGCCGCTGCCGCCATCTCGGCCTCGGAGAACGGATCGGAAGGAGGAGCCTTGAGTGTGTCGGGCTGGAAGAGACGCCGGCCCGACGGCATCGCGTGGTGCGGCTCGTGGTGGGCGTGACCCGGTTCGTGTACCGCGGCTGCGGCGGCCGCGGCTGCGGCGGCCAAACGGCCGGACCGGCGCCGCTCGTGGAGAGGCTCCGACGGTCCCGGCTCGAACTCGTCGGACGGAACTCCGCCACGCGTCTGCCTGCCCGGCGATCTTGTCGCACCGCGGGCCGCGGTCCCGGATCTGCTCGCGGTCTTCGGCCGGGCCCCGCCACGCGCGTCTCCGGTCGTCGACGAGCCCTCGTCCCCTTCATCCCCCTCAGGCGCGTTGACGCGCCGCCGGCTCAGGGCCTCCAGCTTCTCTGCGCCTCTCAGCGGCAGATCGGGGGGATTCGGGCCGGCTGGTGCCGTTCCCCCCTCGTCGAGGGCCTGGATGACTCGCCGTGCAGCAATGCTGTCCGGGTCGATGTCGAGAGCCTGATCGGCGAAGCTTCGCGCCAGCCGGCGATCGCCGCGCTGCAGCGCGATGCGGGCCAGACCGGCGACGGCGATCGCGTTCGTCGGGTCCAGCTCGATGAGCTGCCAGTACGTTCGCTCGGCCTGGTCCAGCAGACCCTCCGACAGCGACCTGTCGGCCTGGAGCAACAGCTCGAACATCAGCCCCTCGCGTGCTTTGGCGTCACGAGTTTAGATGCTCGGCCAAGTGTCCATCGAGAACCGCCTGGCGCGCCAGGCCGAGCAGGATCGCTCGATCGTTGAGCGCCGGCTCGGCGACGACACGCTCCGTCAGCTCGTCCAGCACCCGGCCCAGCAGGCGACCCTGCAGCAGGCCCAGCTCCGACTTCAGATCGTTGCCGTCGACGGCCAGCTGGTGCCGGCCGAGGACGGCATCGGCGGCAAGCTCGGCCTCCACACGCGATGCCAGCTCGGCCAGATGGCCCGCGTCGGCAGGCTGGCCGCTGCCCTCGTTGTCGGCCGCCCGGAGGGCGAGGAGATCGTCGATGCAGCCGGGCCCGACCTTTCGAATGAACCGGCGGACGGCCGCGTCGGTCCAGCCGGGCTGGTACGCGAACATGTGGTGGAGCACGAGATGAGCTACTCGCTCCTGCAGGAGGCGCGGGGCGTGCAGTCGGGCCAGCAGGTCCCGCGCCATCGCGGCCCCCACCAACTCGTGGCCGTGGAAGTGGCCGTCGGCCAGGGTGTCGGGTTTGCCGACGTCGTGGAGCAGGGCGGCCAGCCTGACGACCTGCATGCCGGGCGCCGCGTCGACGGTGTGGAGCGTGTGGTCCCACAGGTCCTCGCCCTCGATCTTGTTCTGGCCCAGTCCGCGCTGCGCGGCCAGCTCCGGGGCGATCACGGCGAGCAACGCCGAGTCCGCCATCAGCCGCAATCCCAAAGAGGGTTGCCGAGCGACCAGCAGCTTCAGCAGCTCGGTGAGCAGGCGCTCGCCCGAGACGTGACCAACGAGCTCGGCGCGGCGGCCGATCGCCGCCAGCGTCTCCGCCTCGACCTCGAACTCCAGGGTCGCCGCCAGCCTCACGGCTCGCACCATCCGGAGGGCATCCTCCCGGAAGCGCTCCTCGGGGTCGCCGACGGCCCGCAGGAGGCGGCGCGCCAGGTCTGCCGCGCCGCCGTAGGGATCGACGTAGGCCGGCTCCGCGCCCGGTCTCGCGCCCCACGCAATCGCGTTCACGGTGAAGTCGCGGCGGGCCAGATCCTCCTCGATCGAGTCGCCGAATTCGACGGCATCCGGATGGCGGAAATCCGAATAGGCGGCGTCGCGCCGGAAGGCCGTGATCTCGTACTGCGCCCCGCTGTGGCGCACGACGACGGTGCCGTAGCGGTTCTCGTACGAGGAGTCCGGGAAGAGGGCCTGGACTCGCTCCGGGTAGGCGTCGGTCGCCAGATCCCAATCGGCCGGTTGGCGGCCCAGGAGCGCATCTCGCAGGGAGCCGCCGACCACGTAGGCGGCCTGGCCGCCACCCCAGAGAGTCTCGAGCAGGTCGGCTACGGGCGCAGGGATACCGGGCATCGGCGCCCCGCCCGAACCGGGTTCGCCGATCGAACCTCGATCGCCGCCGCGTCCGGCGTCGAGATCAGTGGCCAAGGAAGAGGTACGAGCGCCAGCTTTCGTTGCGATCGTCTCGCAGGTAGGGGGTGAAGAGCGAGTAGACATCGCAGCGCGGCTCCACGGGCCGACGGGCCAGCCTTAGCCTGGCCTCGTCGAGGAGCTTGCCACCCTTGCGGTGGTTGCAAGCCTTGCACGCCGTCACCAGGTTGTCCCAGGTGTGGGTGCCGCCGCGGTGGCGCGGCACGACGTGGTCGAGGGTCAGGTCGCCGGTCTGGCGACCGCAGTACTGGCACGTGTACGAGTCGCGGTTGAATACCTCGCGGCGCGTCAGCTTGACCCTCGGATGCGGCCGGCGGATGTGGTGCTGGAGGCGGATGACCGCAGGCGCGCGGTAGTCGGCCCGCGGCGTCCGGATCAGCTGGTGGTCGTACTCGAGCACCTCTGCCCGCGCCCCGAACACCAACCGGAAGGCCCGTGGCAGGTTGCACACGTTCAGCGGCTCATAGTTCTGATTCAGGACCAGGACCACGCCCTCCATGGACGCATCCTACCAGAGCAGGGCCCTGCCTCCCGGTTGCGTGGCGGTTCGG
>Ga0209777_10002896_pt1 | contig 21866 bp, 18 predicted proteins | sample FrelakmetHBP12HB_FD_187147 | JGI IMG/M metagenome (GOLD analysis project Ga0209777, IMG submission 187147) | Freshwater lake sediment microbial communities from the University of Notre Dame, USA, for methane emissions studies -HBP12 HB (SPAdes)... | ecosystem: Environmental > Aquatic >...
CCGGCACAGAGAGCCAAACATCCCGGGCAGCCTGGCAGCAATCGCCCCACTGCCGCACCACGTCCGCGTACCTGACGAATTCGCCGCGCTGCACCTGGACCTGGAACTGCCTCAAGTCCGCGATCGCCGTTTCTTTTCGCTGCCGCGCGCCGCTCAGGCTTTCGCGCCCGCCGCCGGCCACCGCCTCAGCCACAGGCGCCGCCCCGGGCACCCTCACGGCCTCGGCCGCAGGCTTGACCACCGCCGCCGCGGGCTCGGCCGCGAGTAGCTGTTGCGCCCTGGTCGCGAGGTCCGGCTTGCCACCACGCAGACCACCGATCCACCCCCCGCCGCCGCCGCAGGTCCGGCTTGCGATGAACTGAAGCGCCGCCCGCCGGTCGAGCAACCCGCTGCCCGGCAGCACCGGCAGACCCGCCCGGCAGAGCCTTGAAATCGAGCCCCGTGGGCAGCCCAAGAGAGCCGCGAGCGCCGCCTGCGAAATCTTCGAAGGTTTCATAACGTTTCATCCCCTGTTTCTTGGATTCTCCGCCCTACAACTGCCGCCAAAACGCAACCATTAAACCCGCCGGCGGTTAATACCCTGGAAGGACCCGTGAAACGCTGGAAAGCCGCGCCGAATCATGACGTTACACGGCCCCTGGTCGAATCCCTATCGGCATCGATCGAGATTGAATCGTCTGGTCCGCCCGGGTGCCGGTCCGCCGCCGAGGTCTAGCCGGGGTTGCCGGGCGCCGGGTCTGCCACCTCGAAGGGTCCGCCGGCTGCCATCGCCTCGGGAACCGGACCGGACCATGGGCAGGGCGCCGGCGCCAGGGAGGTCTGATCGGGCCGGCGCCCCTCACCGCGGAAACCTCCAATTGAGTCATGCGTCATCTCCCGGGCGCCGCGGCGCCGCGCGCTCCCGCTGCACTCGACCGAGCGCGTCGTTGAGGTCCGCCAAATGCTGCCGCGCTGCGGAATAGCGCCCCGCTGCGATGTCCGCGTCTCGCCGCGAGCACTCGCCCCAGAGCGTCGCCTTGCAGGTCGCCTCGAACGCCTGGCGCTCGGCAGTGACCTGTGCAGCCGCGGCGCTGGCCAGCGCTTGCAGGCGCCGGTACTCGCCGAAGCGCATCATGGCAATCACCACGTACCGCGGCTGCCATCGGTCGTATCGAACGGCGGCGCAGTCACCCCTGGCAAGTCGCCGGCCGGCACCTCGGCGGCCTCGGCCTGGTGCGCACGCTGAAACAGCCGATACGCCTCGTCGTACTGTCGCCAGGCCGCCACCAGTTCGCCGGGTGCCGCGCTGCGCTCGTGAAATCTCCGCTTTGCGCCTGCGAACGCGCCCGCCGCGGTCGGGAGCGCCGCCGTCGCCCCCTCGATGCCGACCTGGACGCCAGGGCGCGGCCCGTGCGGGCAACTTTCGGCGAATTCCCCGTGCCGGTCAATCGCCTCTTGCTCGCCGCACAAGCAGCAGGGCGCCGTCTGCACGGGCGCGCCGCGCTCTTCAGGGTCCTGCTTCTGTAGGTCCATCATGGCTCCCATCTTTTCAACGCGAGATTCAATCGCCCCGCGATGCCGTACACTCGATCCTTCAGGCGAAACAATCGCTCGCGCAGGTCGCCGTCGCGAACGGCCAAAACCAGCGCCTCGAATTCGGGCAGGATCTCACAGGACAGCAGGTCGCAAACTTCGAGCACGCCACGTACGAGCGGTTCGCAATTGTCGCCGCCTCTCATGCCCCTCACCGCCGGTCCAGGGGCAGCGCCGTCCAGCCGTCATCATCGAGCCATCGCGCCAGCGCCCATGGCGCCAGTTTCCGGCTGGCCCACTCCCGGGATGCGCACCAGAGCGCGTGCACACGGTCAATCTCCGCGAACAGCGCCGGCGGGTCCGAAGCCTTGCGCAGCGCCGCCATGAGTGCGGGCAATACGCGCGCCTTGTCTTTTTTGCGCGGGTGCCGGGCGTACAGCCGATTGGCCCAGGCAGCCACGGGTAAATGGTCGAGCCCTCCGCGGCCGTTCTGCGGTTCTTCATCGCGAAAATTCTTCTCTCTCTTTTTCGTTTCCGCCGCGGCCCGGTTTACCCGTACTGTTCGGGAGAGAGAGGAGTCTTTTAAGGGAGTCTCTTCGGGAGTCTCTTCTTCCTTATATGCTCCGCGCATTTCTGCGCGATCAGAGCTACAAAAATGCGCAATCAGCCCCCGCATTTCTGCGCAATCAGTCCGCCCAGCAGTCGGTTCTTGACTGCGCATTTCTGCGGAATCATGACTGCGCATTTCTGCGCAATCAGCCGCCGGCTGCTTCGATCGCTTCGGCCGCTTCAAACTGCATTCGAGAAGTGAATGCCAGATGAACGTGTAGAGGTTCTCTCTACTCGGGCCGCGCCGCTTTCGACGAATCAAGCCCAGGTCGCACAGTTCCTTCAACCCGCGGCCGACCGTGGCGACGTGTACACCCATCTCTTTCGCCAGGCTTTCCAGCCGCACAAAGCAGAAGTCCTTCGTGCCGGCGTACATGGCTAACCGCGCCCAGAGCAACTTCGCAAACCACGAGAGGTCCGGATACTTCAACAGCGCGAGCGGTACGAAAACGCCGTTGAACAGCTTGAAGGGATGAAACGTTTCGCCGGGTTTCACCGCGCACTCCCCGGCCCGCCGGCGCCGCCTGGCACACATTCAAACAGCCCGGGCGCTGGTACGACCGCATCGGATTCCGTATACTTGGGAAGCCGACCGGCGCCCATGATGCGCGCCTGGCGCACGAATTCGCGCAGAGTCGCGCAATATTTGAACCACTCGCCCGCGAGCCGCCGCACCTGGAAGATTTCGTGCAACGGCGCCTCGATCGCCTCGCCGCCCGGCCAAGTGAGAAGCCTGTAGACGGCCATATCAACCCTTCCCGCCGGCCGGCTGCCGCTGCCGCGGTAGCACCTTTCCGCGCCAGGTAGCACGATTTCGGTATAAAATGGTCATAGGTTCGGCTCCAAAAATTGAGGCCCGCCGGCGAGTCAACGCCGTGCGGGCCGCTTTTGTTTCACAGACCGCCCCCGCTGGCACTCCGCGCCGAATGCGAAAGGAGCCACTGCTCGAATTCCGCGACGTCGTAGCGGATCAAGTGCCGCCCGCCGACGCCCGCGCGCAGTATCAGATACGGCGGGCCGAGATTCCGCAAACGCCAGTTTTGCAGCGTTCGAGTCGAGATGCCGGCGTAGATTGAGAGTTCCAGTTCCGAAAAGTAGCGTTTGCTTTCCGGAGCATCGCCGAGCGCACCTCGGCCCACGGCGCCGGCAGGCAAACGCAGGGCTTGCATTGGAATCTCGAAACGGGAAATCGAAGGGAACCGGCAGAACGACGGCCGGGGAGACTCACATCGTCAGTGCAGGCTCAGGTGAGTCGATCGGATCGAAGCTATCGAGAATCGAGCGCAGCACACGCGCCTGCTCGCGGGCGGCAAGCGCGGTCAATAAATCAGGGCTCTTGCTCTTATGCTCGGCTTGCGCGACGGCGGTCTTTAACGCTGAGCGGAGCATCGTCCGGTTCCGCAACCTGGACAAAATCATCGGGGTACCGGACTCCGGAGTGTAGATGACAGCCAGACCGACGTTCATGTTTTTCGCCCTCATATATGCCCTGCCGAAAACCGAAGAAAAGACGCGGTTTTAAGTTAAAGTCAGTTCAGAAACGGCCCACGATGGCCCTTTTTCATTAATTGTGCTTTAGGTGGGGTCGCCGCCGGGCCTTCCGGACACTATTGCTGTCGTCCGGCGTGGCTCAGGTTTTCGAAGTAATCGGGCAGGGTGCGCCCGCAATAACAGGGCAGCACCGGCTGTAGATCACGCGGCGCGGGAGCGCCGTTCCACTCTCGCAACAGACCCGCATACTCGCCCAGATCGCGCGCTGGATAATCAGTTCTGCGCTCACGCTCGACGGCCTGGTACAAAACGAACGCTCGTATCGCGCCGTACTGGCGGCGGAGATGTTTGCGATCGCTCTCGGGGAGGTCAGCCCTCTTTCTGCCGGTGCGCCTCGCCGCAACTTCCGCGCGGAGTGCCGCGGCCGCTCGCGGATCCAGTCGTACAGCGATCCGTTCCCAATCAACCCAGTCAGCGGCCCGAATGTACAAGCAGGGATCGGTAATCGACGTCATCGCAGAATCGACCTTGTCGAATGGCACGCGCACCGTTTCGCGGAGTGTGACCGGCCAAGATTCCGCGCGATGCCGTATGGCCATCTTGTCGCGCACTGAGGTTCCCACGTAGAGCAGCGGGTCGCTCGCCGAAAAAATCGCGGTCCACCGCTCCGCGAACGTGACTCTTCGGTTTGTTCGTGGATCGAGTTCGGGCGGGCTCAAATCGGGCCGCAAGTAGCGTGCGACCGCCTCACGGCGACGCACGGTATCAGGCAGGTTGAATCCGTAAGTCTGGGTTAAGCTCAAAAACTGTTCGTCACTGTACGCGACTCCGAAAATGCACCCGTCCACCACGATGGCCGCCGCCAGATCGAGGTCCTTTGGGCACACCAGAAACTTGCGCAGGCCGAAATACTTCTGCTGCACCGCAGCAGTCGCACTGTCCGGAGAGAGCCCAACTTGTTCGGTCAAGCGCTGATGCTCGAAAAGACTGTACAGGGCGCGAGAGGTCAAGGCCGCATCAGCGAGAATGATTCGCTTCCGGTCCGAATCGGTATCAGACGTCTCGCGCAGGCATTCTTCCGTGAGCCGGCGCGCATGCGCCGCCGAGCATGTCCTACCGGTTTTGAATCGCACTTGAGCCGCTGCAGCGTACGGCCAGAAATCGGCCTGGAACGGACGGCGCGCTTCGCTCGATGCGCCGGCCTCGAACGTCGCCAGGGGAACAGGCGCCGCCGCCGGCTGGCTCAGGAGTGCCGGCCCGGATGGTGCAGCCGGCGCCTTGGTTTGCTTCGTTCGCTTCCGGCGCGGCTTTCTCATGTGCGCTCTTCGGCACCGCCGCCTGGCGCACGCTTGCTCCAGCGTGCGATGGCGGCCCGCCGTGCTCGTTCTGATCGCTCGGGCCCTGTGAACTTTGCCGCGCTCTTCAAGCCGCCGGCGCGCCCGTACTTCTTAACCGATCTTCGAAAAATATGTTCGGACTGCCGCAGGCGCCCTCATTCCCCGATGCTAACAGCCACTTCGGACAGTCTGCAACGTTCACGGGGCGAATTGTTTGGGAGCCGGCTCGCTCACTGTGGGTGAAACTGTGTGCGGTACAACCACAAATTAGGAGTAATTAGGAGTAACACCGACGCTAAGTGTACCTACATGCAAGTCATAGCAAGTGATCGAGTTAGGACCTGTTTTACAACCACTTAGAAAACGATGCGATCTGCTTAGAAGGCAGGTGCTCTATCCGCCTGAGCTACGCGCCCAAACCTCAGTCTGGAGTCGATCTGCAACCGACAGTTTACCTTGGCCGCGGCCCGGACCGCTCTCCGGGCCGTCTCAAAGCTCATTACCGGGCGCTCTGGATCCATGGGCCGCGCAGGGTTGGACGAGTTTTTTCGGTATCCCACACGCAGCGGTCCACATGACCGCCTTCCGATCAGGACCGTACGCCCCCAGTCCGCCCTTCAGTACGCCGCCACTATCTCGGTGTTGTCCTTCGTGGTTCCCGGCAGACGGATGTCGCCTTTCACTGGGTCGAAGTCGGTCCAGGCATTGCGGTTCACCGTGACGCTGCGGATCGGTTTCTCTTCGGGGTGCCGGAAGCGGACGACGATCCCGCGCGGCGCATTGCGCACCGGAGGATCGAGGAGCATCGTGATCCTCCCCGTCTTTGCCTCGGAGCGGATCTCATAGCTAAGCTTGCCGAAATAGGTCGAAGCGTTGCGAATCCCGATCGTCTCACCACCGCGGAGCCAGTAGCGCGGAATTCCTCGCCCCAAGTGCAGCACTCCATCGAGTTCGGCGACGAACATCAGTCGCAGCCAATACGCGGACTGCGCCTCGTCCGAGGTCTTGAAGTGGTCTCCCGCGAGGTAGCCGAGTTCGGGCAGCGGGTGTTCCGGAAGCATCCGCAGAGTGGGCTCATAACCCGCCGCAAACGGATTGAAGTAGGCCCGCACAAAATGCTTTATGTCGTCGCGATAGAAATGGGGCAGCGGGCCATGCAGCAAGTTCGGCTGCATCGAGAAGCCACCGCGCGAAAACCAAAACTTGTCGAACACGGGAATCGAGTAGCCGTACTTGTCCGAAATGTAGAGGTTGTCTTCGTAGTCTTTCAGGATCCACTCCGCCTCGCAGCTCTTGGGATCGAGCAGGCGGGTGATGGGAAGCATGATTGCCCCCTCGAGCGTCTCGCGAAGCCAGCCGTACATGCGCCCGCGCGTATAGACGTTCGACGGGATATGCGGGACGTAGGTGCCGTCGCGCAGCCGGACGACCGGCGCCCGGACCATCGCCTCGCGGTACGCGGTGAGTATGTCCCGGCGGTACTCCTCGGCCTCGGCGACAAGGTCCGCGCCCTCGGGGTGGCCGAAATCCTCGAGCGCCGCCGCGACGTTCGAAAAGCCCCACCAGGTGAAGCTGTTGGTGGAGAGCCAATACCAGTAGTCGGTCACGTCCTCGAGCGAGCCGGCGGGCAGCAGTCCGTATTCCGGAACGCGGCGCCCCTGGTCGTCCAACTTCCGGGTGGCCTTGCGTTCATCGATGACCCAGCGGCAGGCATCCACCAGGCGCGGAGCGACGCGCTCCATCCACACGCGATCCCGTGTGTGCCAGTAGTGCTCGCCGAGACCCCAAAGAATCCAGCCGTGGTGCTGGTTGTAGCCGCCGGACTCGTATCCCCCAGCGCCATACAGCACACCCTTGTGGCTTCGGAACGCCCCGGGCAGCGCCACGGTGCCCTGATAGTGCAGAAACAGTTCGTAGGACCTCTCGGCCTCTTTCCAATAGCCGCGCCGGTCGAGGTCGCTGATCATCATCACGGACTCATTGCCGTAAGCGCCGTAGTGGAGCGAGCCCACTCGAGCCACATAGCGGTCGGAGCCGAGCTCCCGCTCGTCGTTAATCAGAAGGTGCGTGAGGTGGGCTTTGTAGAACTCATTCAGCCACGGCTCGGGGGTGCGGATTTCAGTTCCCGCCGCTCCGCGCCTCTCCCAATAGCGCTGCACTTCCCCACGCTCGCGCTCAGGGTCGAGCGAGCGCAGTTTCGCGATATCGGCCGCGGAATTCAGGGTGGCATAGGGAATTTTGAAGGAGACCGCATGCTCCTCGTGCGGCTGTAACCGGAGCTCGTACCGGATCTCATTGCCCGCACCCGCCAACTCTCCGGCGCCGTGGACATCGACGATGTACCGCAGCGCTTCCCGGTTCTCGAACTTGCCGACGGCCATGTCGCCTTGCACGCGAAGCTCCTGCGCCAGAATTCTGTTTGAGGACTCTTCGACGCTCTCGCTCGCGAGCGTGAGGCGTGCGTTACGCGGCGCCGCTCCGGTGTTCCTGATCCGGGCCGTTAGGAACGCGACCGTCGGGTCATCCGCCTGCATCGGCAGAGCCGTATTCAGATTGCCCTCAAGCACGCCGGCGAAAGCCTCCTGCTCATAGAGGAGGTCGCCCTCCAGCCAGCGCGTCGTCACAATCGGGAGGTAGCCGGCGGCGATCGAGCGGTCCGCAAACCGCACGCCCGGCAGGCCGAAGCGGTACCTGATGGTCCTCGGCCAGAGTAAGCGCCCGCCAGTCTTCGGATCAGGAGTCGGATGGCTGGGCACTTCGAGCAGAATGTCGCCGTTCGGATCCAGCCGGAAGCGCTGCCGACCTCCTTCGCAGCCCAGGACATAGTAATACGGCACCTTGAGAGGCATGTCCTTCCACGCACCGTTTAACGTCTGTTCGGGGTGGCTCGCGATACGGTCATACAGCGTCCTGGCGCCGGACTCCTCTAGAACGCGGCGATGTTCGGCGATGGTGATCGGGTCTGACGCGCGGGTCACGAGCGCGTCGAAGTCTTTGATGTAGATGCGGTCGCCGCGCTCGGCCTCGTCCACGGCGAACGAGAAGCGGTTTTCGGGGCTGCGGACGGTCAGGATCGTACGGTCGGCTTCGGAATCGTCCGGATTGAACGAGTACGCGACTGTTGCACGGATCGCGCAGCCGCCTCGGCGCGTCTCGCCGTGATCTTGCCGTTGTAGACCTCGAGGGGATCGTTGCAGGTGCTGCGCTTGTCGAACCGGATGTTGAGTTCGGACGTTCGCCAGATCGAATCCGTAAAAACCCGGACAGCCGCGAGTTCGGTGTGCCCGGCGGGAAGCGACACCCGAAGCCGGATGGTGGGCCGGTATGTGACCCCGCGCTCCTCGAGATCGGGAAACTCACTGCGATCGGACGGCGCGAACGTGAACGCGAGCGTCCGGCCGGTCGTGCGCGGGATGGTGTCGGCCGGCTTCCATTTGCCGTTGTACCAGTCGTCCACTTCCGCCCAGCCGACCTCGCCCGCGGCGCGTTCCGCATACCGCCGGATTGCAGCGCCGCGCCATGCTCTTTGCCAGTATTCGACCTTCAGCGCGTTAGGAGACGGGACGGCGGTCTCGCCGAAGAACACGATCTCGAGGCGCGCCACCCGGCGCATTTCCGGCCACTGCAGCACCACCGTGTTCCCTTCGCGAAACTGGCGGCCGAATGGGGCTACGTCCACCGCATTGTCGGCTGCGGCTGAGATGCCGGCAACGGCGAGTATGAGCACCGCGGCCGCGCAGTGGTTGTGAGTGGTTCTCTTCACGAGGACTTCTCCTTCTGAGATTCGATATTTCACCCGAGTCCTCCAATCTAGCCGCCGCGCGGGGCACAGGCAAATGCACCCGGACGCTCATTTGAACACTTGAACCGCAGCGGTCGCCAGGCGCCGACCCGACATTTGGAGACAGAACTTGTTCGTTACCGGTGTTGCAGGCCGCGCCGGCGCAAAGATATCCTTGCTCGGGTACACCATGCGTATGCGTGTCACATCTCTGTTGCCGGCCGCGTGGGCCGCGCTGATGTTATCGGGTGCAGCCGGACAACCCGGCCCTCCGATGGATATCGCTCCGTTCGGAGTGCTTTCGACGTGGGGGGACGCGCGCGAGCCCATGCCGCTGCCAAACCTGGCCGCTGCGTCTGCGCAGGGCCGGCGCGATGTCGGACTCGAGTGGCGCGACGAGCGCGACGTGCGGGCGGTGCGGGTGCGGTTTGCCGCGGCCGCGCCGGTCCATTTGAAATTGCAGTACTGGTCTCAGACGTGGCCGGCTCCGGTCCCGCACATGCCGACCATCGAGGATCCGGCGGATGACCGCTGGCAGGGCGCGTGGCTCACTGCGCAGATTGCCACCCGGTGCTACGACCGCGAGTGCCGCTATACGTTTCAGCCGCTCGCGCCGGCGGAGAATCCGCGGGCCGGCAACATGCCGGGCGTACCGTATCGGCGCGCGCTGAAAATCAGTCTGCTTGCCGATTCCGTGCTGCCCGCAATTACCGCACTCTCCGTCTTTACCGATTCGGTGGAGAAGCGCGTCAGCGTACGGGTCGTGCTGGGGCATGGAGAGAGCGGGGCCGTTCACTGGGCGGGTGCAGTAGAGGTCTTGAACGGGACGCTGCGCTCGGCGAGGCCGCTCGGATTCGGGCCGGCCGATCGCTTCGAAAGCGCGCGCAAGTGGGCGTTTGTCACGTCGGATTCGCGCAAAGGGCTGCTGCTCGACCTGACAGCCGCGGCGCCTTCGTTGCCGGGCTCGCTCGATTCGACGCTGGTGACTATCCGCGCCTTAGCCGGCCAGGGCCCCCGCACGTTCACGTTCAGTGTGGATGACCTCAAGCGCGGCCCTATTTACGTACCACAAGTCCAAGCGTACGTCACAGACGCGTCCCAAGCCGATGACTTTCGCGCTCCGCTGGGCAAGGGTGTGCGGATTCGCACCCTGATTCCGCGGGAGCCCGAGCAGACCTACGAACGAGCTTCGCGAGAGATCCCGCCACTCGATCCCTGGCAGGACCAGTACGGCGCCCGCATCTATTTGCCGCTCGCAGCGGACTCGAGCTGGCAGAAGTTCGCATTCGAATACGGCGGGAATGTCTTCATCCGGAAAGACGGGACGAAGGCCATGGGAAAGGAGCGCAAGCGCCTGCTTTGGGCGGGCGACCGCATCACCTGGAACATCGGCACCGGCGAGAGACCGTACTACCGCGAAGACCGAAAGGCCTCGGTGTCCGTGCTCGAGGGCTACCTCCCGGTGATCACGCAAGCGTGGCAGAGCGATGGCCTGGACTACAGTGAAGAGGCATTTGCCACGCTGCTCCGCGGACCGCTTTCCCCCGACGACCCCGGTCGCGACGAACAAACTCCGGCAATCCTGATGGTTCAGGTTACGGCCCAAAACCGCACCTCTTCGGCCCGCGCCGGTCATGTCTGGGTGAATATGCAGCCGGATGAGGAAATGCGAGTGTCAGCAAAGCAGCTCTACGGGGAGGGGAGGCTGCGGGCGGTGTTTGAGACGGTGAACCCGCCGGCGGTGGAGGCTGTTCCCACTGGAAGGGGCGCCCGCGCCGCCCACTTCTCATTCACCGTGCCTGCGGGCGGGCGGGAAACGCTGGTCCTCAAACTGCCGTTCGTCTCCGATCTCACCGCCGCGGATGCCGCAGAACTGGAGCGGCTGGATTACGCGCAGCAGCGAGCGCGCGTTCTCGCGTACTGGAAGCCGATCGTGGACGCCTCCGCGCGTTTCTCGACCCCCGAGGCAAAACTCGACATGCTTTCTCGGGCGGTGGTTTGGCACATGCGGATGAGCGCCACGAAAGATCCGGGCACGGGCCTTTACATGGCGCCCGCTGCCGGTTACGACTACAAGGTGTTCGCGAACGAAGATTGCTTCCAGGCGCTGCTGCTCGATGCGCTCGGGGCGCATGAGACCGCGGCGGCATACTTCGAAACGCTGCTGCGGCTGCAGGGCAGCAAGAGCTTTCCGGGGCTGCACCGGGGCATGGAGGACGCCATTTTCCATGGCGCGCGGATCAATGAAGAGTACGACTACACCGCATCGACGTATGGTCTGGACCACCCGACGGTGCTGTGGGCGCTTGCCGAACACTATTTGTACGCTCGCGACAATGACTGGCTCTCACGCGCCTGGCCGCACATGGAGAAAGCCATACAGTGGATTCTGAGGCAGCGCGAGGCGACGCGGCGAACGGAGCCGGATGGCACGAAGGTCCGCGAATACGGGCTGCTGCCAGCTTCGTCGCTTGAAGACAATGCCGACTGGGCGAACTGGTTCTCGATCAACGGCTATGCGTGGGCGGCCCTCGACCGGACTGCACGGGCGCTCGAGTATGTGAGGCATCCTGAAGCCGCCCGGATCCGCCGCGAGGCGGACGCCTACCACGCCGAGTTGCGTGCAGCGGTCATCCGCGCCACCGAGGAGGCACCCGTTACGCAGCTTCGGGACGGTACCTACGCACCGTACGTACCGGTGGAGCCAAACCAGCGGTTCCGCCGCTTCGGACCGGCGCGCGCCGCCTACTACACGCGGTATGGAAAGCCGGGAATGCCCATGCTGCGGCTGTCCGCCACGCGGGAAGTCCTCTACGGCCCGATCATCCTGCTGAACCTGGGCGTTTTCGATGTCCGGGAACCTATCGCCGATTGGGTTCTCGACGATTGGGAGGATAACGTGACGCTCACGAGCGGGCTTGGGATGAATGTCCACGGGCCGACGGACGACCGCCTCTGGTTCAGCCAGGGCGGGATGGTGTTTCAGGCCAACCTCCAGAACCCGATCCTCGTGTATTTGAAGCGCCACGAGGTTCCCGCCGCGATTCGCAGCATGTACAACAACTTCATCGCCTGCCTGTATCCGGACGCCAACGCGTTCACCGAAGAGTACCGGCAGTGGCGGCACGCCAGTGGTCCTTTCTACAAGGTCCCCGACGAGGCGAAGTTCGTGAATCGCGTCCGCGACGCGCTCGTGCTCGAGGACGGCGATGCCCTTTACCTGGCAAGCGGTGTGCCACGGCGCTGGCTCGGGTCGAAGGAAGGGATTCGCGTGGATGGGATCGCGACGTGGTTCGGACCGGTGAGTTACACGATGCGCGCCGGCGACGAACCCGGCACGGTTCACGCCTCCGTCCAACTGCCTACCCGAAATCCGCCGAAAACGGTGTGGCTGGTTGCCCGAACGCCGGAACGTCGCATCGCGAACGTCACCATCAACGGCCGCCCGTGGAACAGGATCGACGCTGCGCGCGAGGCGATCGAATTGCCGCAGGACGCTCTCAGGCTGGAGGTCGTGATCCGTTACCGTTGAGCCGGCGTTCCGGCTGAACGTGGACAACAGCCCGTCCGGCCGGGTGAAACTCGTGCTCACCATCCACGGAGATCGCCTCGATGTCGATTTGCCGTGGTACGGAAAAGACCTGCCTTCGCACCTGATTGACTCGCTCATCCGTGTGCGGGGCGTCTGCGGGACCGTGTCGAACCGGCTGAGGCAACTCGTCGGGCGCGCATCATGACGCCATCCTGGGAATTCCTCAGCATTCTCCAGACGCCGCGCCACAGCGCGGCGGAACTGAAGTCCCAACCGATGATGGACGTGCACATGCCGCTAATGGACGGGTTGGAGGCATCACTCGCCATTCGCCGCCGCGAGCGGGAGACGGCCGGGAGACTGCCGATTATCGCGCTGACGGCGCGGGCCATGCGGGAGGACGAGAGGGCATGCCTGGACGCCGGCATGGACGCCTACATGGCGAAGCCGATCCACGCGCCCGAGTTGCTGGCGCTGGTGGCGCGGGTGGTAAAGGGCGGCTGACTGCGCGAAGGATGGACGTCGCGGCGCAGCGGCTGGCGGCCGTTCCGGCGTGCGACAAGATGTGGAGAGGTCAACGAGCGCACAGCGCCGGCAGGCGAGGGCGGCAGAACACAGGCCGGTGGGTGTATGCTGTTTCTCTAACGGCTCTTTTCAGGTAAAGCGATACAAAACTACTGCTCGCGCCGGAGGTTCGCGGCACGCGATCTCCGGGTTGTTACCCAGCTCCGCGGGCGGATTCGGACCAGTTCGCGCAATCAGGGAGGAATCCCCCAATGAAGACCACGCTCGCGCAGTCGCCGCAGACTGTCGAAGACCAGGACTTCGTAGACCGCGTTGTGGCCGAGAACTCGGGCAGGCCCGGCGCGCTGCTCACGATCCTGGAGCGAGTCCAGGACCGTAACCCATCCAAGTACCTGCCCGCCCAGGTGCTCGAATATGTGGCGGCGAAGACGGACATCCCGCTGGCGCAGATTCAGAGCGTGGTGACTTTCTACGCTCTGTTCAACCTGGAGCCGCAGGGAAGCAACACAGTTTGCGTCTGCCGGGGCACCGCCTGCCACACGCGCGGCTCGCGCGGCTTGCTGGAGCGCCTGAAGCTGGAGATGGGTGTGAGCAACCACGGCGAAGACGGCGAAGCGGAGAAGCTCTCGATCACTACGCCCGATGGGGAGTACACCATCCGCACGGTGGCGTGCTTCGGGCAGTGCGCGCTGGCGCCGGTGGTAGAGATCAATCATGAGATCTACGGGCACATGAACGAGCGCGCGCTGCGCAACGAGCTTGATGCGCTCGAGAAGGAAAGACGCTAGGCCATGCGCATCCAGGACCTCAGCAGTTTCAACGCAGTGAAGGAAGCGGGACTCGCGAAGCTGCTTCCGTATAAACCGCGCATCGGCGTCGGCATGGGAACGTGCGGGACCGGCAACGGCGCCGAGGGCGTTTACCATGCCTTCGTCGAGGAGATCGACAGGCGCGGTCTCGACGTGCAGGTTGCGCGCGTGGGCTGTTTCGGCTACTGCGCGCAGGAGCCGCTCGTGAACGTGTGGCTGCCGGGCCGGCCGCTGGTGATCCTGCGCCGCGTGCAGCCGGACAACGTGCCTCCGATCTTGGATGACTTGTATCTGGGCCGCATCCCCGCGGAACTGGCGCTCTGCAAAATCGAGGATTGGGACCACCTCACGGGCCAGGTGAAGTACGGCAGCGGATTCCCCGAGATCCCTTCCTGGCGCGAGGTGCCGTTCTTCCGCGGGCAGAAGAAGATCGTGCTGCGCAACTGCGGGCTGATCAGCGCGGACGACATTGAGGAGTACATCGCTGTCGGCGGGTATCAGGCCTTATACAAGGTTCTCATTGACGGAACGCCGGAGCTGGCCATCGAGCAGATCAAGGCTTCGAAACTGCGTGGGCGCGGCGGCGCAGGGTATCCCACCGGCCTGAAGTGGGAGATGCTCCGCAAGGCGAAGGGCGACAAGAAGTACATCATCTGCAATGCGGACGAAGGCGACCCCGGCGCCTACATGAACCGCAACGAGATTGAAAGCGACCCGCATGCGCTGCTCGAGGGCATGATCATCGGCGGATTCCTGATGGGCGCGCAGAACGGCATCATCTATGTCCGCGCGGAGTACCCGCTCGCGGTGCACCGGCTGGCACGCGCGGTGGAACAGGCCAAGGAGTACGGCCTGCTTGGCGAGAACATCCTGGGCCGGGGATTCAATTTCGAGATTCAAATTGTGGAAGGCGCCGGGGCATTCGTCTGCGGCGAGGAGACCGCTCTCATCAGTTCGCTTGAAGGGCGCGCGGGCCGGCCGCGGCCGCGCCCGCCGTTTCCTGCCCAGAAGGGGCTCTACGGCTGCCCGACGAATATCAACAACGTCGAGACCTGGTACAACATCGCGCCGATTGTGGCGAAAGGGCCGGCATGGTTTAGCGAAACCGGTTCGACGAAGAGCGCGGGCACGAAGGTCTTCTCGCTGGTGGGCAAGGTGAAGAACACCGGCCTGGTGGAGATGCCGCTCGGCACGCCGCTCAAGACTTTCGTGTACGACGTCGGCGAAGGTGCCTTCAACGGCAAGCAGGTGAAGGCGGTCCAGACCGGCGGACCTTCGGGCGGCTGCATTCCGCAGGAGATGTTCGATACGCCAGTGGACTATGAGACGCTGGCCAAGCTCGGCTCCATCATGGGCTCCGGCGGCATGGTGGTGATGGATGAAGACAACTGCATGGTGGATGTGGCGCGGTACTTCATCGAGTTCACGCACTCGGAATCGTGCGGCAAGTGCGTCCCGTGCCGCGTCGGCCTGGACAAGGGCCTGCGCATCCTGAAGAACTTCACGAACGGAAAAGGCGTGGAGGAAGACCTGGAGGCGCTCGACGAACTGGGCCGGATGATCCGCGACATGTCGCTGTGCGGGCTGGGGCAGACCGCACCGAATCCGGTCCTGACCACCATGCGGCACTTCCGGCACGAATTCGAGGACCACATCCGGGCGAAGCGGTGCCGTGCGGGCGTCTGCGAAAACCTGGCGCTGTCGCCTTGCGAAAACAGTTGCCCGTTGCACATGAACATCCCACGGTTCCTCGAGCTGTACAAAGAGGGAAACATCGAGGAAGCATTCGAGTCGGTGATCATGGACAACCCGCTGGCGGCATCCACCGGGCGCGTCTGCCAGCATCCGTGCGACGACCGCTGCCGGCGGATGAACATCGACGAATCGGTGAACATCCGCGACGTACACCGGTTCATCGCCGACACGATCTACGACTCCGACAAGTATCCGGCGCTGATGGACCGGATTTGTGCGCGCAAGCAGACGGCCACCGGGAAGACCGTGGCTGTGGTCGGCGCGGGTCCGACCGGGCTCACCAGCGCGTTCTACCTGGCGCTGCTCGGCCACAACGTGACTGTTTACGAATCGAACCCGGCAGCCGGTGGCATGCTGCGCTACGCGCTGCCGGAGTACCGCCTTCCCAAGAACGTGCTCGACAAGGAGCTGGAATTGATCGAGCGCGTGGGAGTGAAATTCATTTTCAACACGGCGGTCGGCTTCGACGTATCCCTGAACGACCTCGACTCCAACTACGATGCGGTGTTCCTGGCCATCGGGACGTGGAAAGAGGCATGGGTGTACATGCCGGGGACCGAATTGAAGGGCGTCATGCCGGCCTTGCTCTTCCTCGAGGCGGTGTCCAAGGGAGAGGAAGTCCACTTGGGCAAGAAGGTGGTGGTGATCGGCGGAGGAAACGCCGCGATCGACTCGGCGCGGACGGCGCTGCGCATGGGCTCGGAGGTGACCGTGGTCTACCGCCGCGAGCGCAAGGACATGCCGGCCATCGTCGAAGAGACCGAGGCGGCAGAGGCCGAGGGAGCGAACTTCGTGTTCCTCGCCGCGCCGCACCGCGTAGTGGGCTTCCACGGCGTGGTGAAGGCGATCGAAGTGGTGAAGACGAAGCTCGGCGAATTCGACGCCTCCGGCCGCCGCAAGCCGGTGCCGACCGATGAGATCCAGGTCTTGAAGTGCGACACCGTGATCCTCGCCGTGGGCGAGAAGGTGGACATGGACTTCGCCAAGGCGTCCGGGCTCATCCTGAAAGAGGTGGGGACGGTGGAAGTGGACCGCTTCAGCCTCGAGACCAGCCGCACGAAGTTCTACGCCGGAGGCGATGTGATCAGCGGCGCTTCGAACGTGTCCAACGCCATGGGATACGGAAAGAAGGCCGCGCGGAACATTGACGAGCGGCTGCTCGGGTACAAGCGAACCGGCGTGCTCTCGAAGAAATACGAATACGATCAGACGCCGCCCACCCAGCCGAGCGAGGTGGGACGCCAGGTGCCCGGACACCTGCCCGCGCGCCAGCGCGCGGCGAGCTTCGAGGAGGTCAGCGTGGGCCTGACCGCGTGCGAGGCGCTGGAGGAGGCGAACCGCTGCCTCCGTTGCGACATCCGGACGACGGAGCGATAGGAGACTGCCGTGCCGCAGAAGATCGCTATTCGAATCGACGGCGAATACGTCGAGGCCCGGGAAGGGCAGACCATTCTGGAGGTGGCGCGAGGCGGCGGGAAATACATCCCGACGCTGTGCCACCTGGACGGACTGACGGCGGCCGGCTCCTGCCGGCTTTGCGTGGTCGAAGTGTCCGGTGTGGGCCGGCTGATGCCCGCCTGCACCACGGCGGTGCAGGACGGCATGTCCGTCACGACGAATACGGAGAAGCTGGCGCGCTACCGGCGGATGGCCGTCGAGCTGCTGTTCACGGAGCGCAACCACTACTGCGCCATCTGCGTATCCAACGGTCACTGCGAGCTGCAATCGATGGCCACTCGCCTCGGCGTCTCGCACGTGCGCTATCCGTACGCGTACCCGAGGCTGCCGGTTGACGTTTCGCACGAGAAATACGTGCTCGACCACAACCGCTGCATCCTCTGCACCCGGTGCGTCCGCGTCTGTGCGGAGCTGGAAGGCGCTCACGTGTGGGACATCGCCTCGCGCGGCGTGCAATCGATTCTCGTCAGCGATCTCCAGCAGCCCTGGGGCAAGTCGAAGAACTGCACGAGTTGCGGCAAGTGCGTCCAGGCGTGCCCGACGGGCGCGTTAGCCGAGAAGGGCTGGGCGGTGGAAGAGATGACCAAGACGCAGGACAACATCAGCCGTCTGGCGTCGCGGCGGGGAGTGCACGCATGAGCGCCAGGAAGGTAAGACTCGCCACGGTGTGGCTGGACGGCTGTTCCGGCTGCCACATGTCGCTGCTCGACATCGATGAAGCGATCGAAGTGGTGGCCAAGAAGGCGGACATCGTCTATGGTCCCCTGGTGGATGCCCAGAGGTTCCCCGATGACGTGGACGTCACGCTGGTGGAAGGGGCCGTCTCGAGCGAAGAAGATCGCGAGAAGATTCAGACCATCCGCAAGCGGAGCAAGCTGGTTGTCGCGCTGGGCGACTGCGCCGTAACCAGCAATGTCCCGGCGATGCGGAACTCCATTCCCGTAAAGAAACTGCTCGAGCGCATCTACATCGAAGGGGTGCAGGCGAACCCGCTCGTACCCACCGACACGGTGCCGAAGCTGCTGAAGCGCGCTGTTCCGGTGCAGGAGGTGGTGAAGGTGGACGTGCACGTCCCGGGCTGCCCGCCGCCGGCCTCCACTATTCTGTTCGTCGTCGGCGAACTGCTCGAGGGGCGCATGCCCGACCTCGGCTCGAGGGTCAAATTCGGATGAAACGGACAAAGAGCGCGAACGCTCCGCTGGGCGCGCAGGCCGTGCCGGAGACTGGGCCGGAGTCACTGAAGCCGCCGGCGCCGGGAGGGGAACGTCCAATGAGGAAGATCATGATCGACGCCGTGACCCGCATCGAGGGCCACGCGAAGATTTCCATTCACCTGAACGATGATGGCAAGGTGGCCGGGGCGCAGTTGCACGTGACTCAGGTTCGCGGGTTCGAGAAGTTCGTCGAGGGGCGGCCGTTTTATGAAATGCCCGGCATCACCGCGCGCATCTGCGGCATCTGCCCGGTGAGCCACCTGCTGGCGTCGGTCAAGGCTTGCGATTCCATCATGGCCGTCGAGATCCCCGAGACGGCCGTGCTGCTGCGCGAATTGCTGCACGCCGGCCAGTTCGTGCAATCGCACGCGCTCAGCTTCTTCCACCTCTCCTCTCCCGATCTGCTTTTGGGGATGGATTCAGATCCCGCGAAGCGCAACGTGCTCGGCGTCATCGAGGCGCACCCGGCGCTGGCGCGGGACGGGATCGCACTGCGGAAGTTCGGGCAGCAGGTGATCGAGGGACTCGCCAAGGAGCGGATCCATCCGTCGTGGACCGTGCCCGGCGGCGTGAATACGCCGCTGGCCCCGGCCGTGCGCGACCGGATCCTGAGCGAGCTGCCGAAGGCCAAGGCGATTGCGCGCCGCACGATGGATTTCTACAAAGGCGTCCTGGACAAGTTCACCGACGAGGTGGCGAACTTCGGCAACTCGTCCACGATGTACGCAGGCCTGGTGGACTCCGGCGGCGGGCTGCAGATCTACGATGGGCGCATCCGGTTCCGCGGCGCCGACGGTACGATCGTGAAAGATCAGATCAGGCCGCGCAACTACGCCGAGTACATCGGTGAAGCGGCCGTATCAAATTCTTACCTGAAAGCGCCGTTCTTCCGTCCGCTCGGATACCCGGACGGGATTTATCGCGTCGGTCCGCTCGGTCGGCTGAACGCGGCCGACCACATCGGCACGCCCGAGGCGCAGAAGGAGTTCCTGGAATACCACCAGCGCTGCGGGGCGATGGTGGAGAGCTCGTTCCACTACCACTACGCGCGGCTGATCGAATTGATCTACGGGCTGGAGCGCATTGGGATACTGCTCGATGACCCGGCGATTCTCGAGGAGCGGGTGCGCGCGCGAGCGGGCGTGAACTGTCTCGAGGGCGTGGGCATCATCGAGGCTCCGCGCGGGACGCTGATCCACCACTACAAGGTGGACGATAAAGGCGCCATGCTGTGGGCGAACCTGATTGTCGCGACCGGTCACAATAACATGGCCATCAACCGGTCCGTCGAACAGGTGGCCAGGGCGTATGTGGACGGCAACCGGATTCAGGAAGGCATGTTGAACCGGGTGCAGGCGGTCGTGCGCGCCTATGATCCATGCCTCAGTTGCTCGACCCATGCCGTGGGGATGATTCCGCTGCGGATCTCGCTCTGCGGCGCGGACGGCACGTTGCTGGACGAGGCGGCGAGCGAGTAGGCGCTCGCGAAAAACCGGACTACGGAGCCTCAGCGTTCGCCGGCCTTGGCATCGAGGACAACCACGGCTCCGGCTGGGACCCGGAGCGACACGGTAGTATCTCCGGAGTTGTGCCGGACGGTGGGCGAAATCCCCGCGAGCACTTCCTGCACACTTCGGTATTCTCCGCGGAAGCACACTGTGACTTCGTCTGCGTCTCCCCAGTTCGAGAGTATGGCCAGCTTGCCCTCGGGGTATTCGAGGGCGTGGAATGACAGATCGCGGGAGCCCTTGATGAGGCGCACCGGAGCCGCCGCACCGGCCTGTAGCGCCGGCGCCGCGATCCAGCTTCCGACCGTCGGATTGACCCGCTGCCAGTGGGCCAGCGACAGCGCGGTGGTGTAGTAGATAGCCGTGCCCCGGCCGAAGCGATGCCGGGTTGCGAACGGCAGGCCGGTGCGGTCACTTGCCATCACCTCGGCGCCCTGCAACCCGAGAGGCAGGCGCCAGGACTGGCCTCCCAACTCGTTCGCCTCCGTTAGAGAGTAAGGCTCCTCGACCGGGTCGATATCGGCGACGGTGAGGCCGAATACGTCTTCCAGCCCGCCGGGGATGTGAGCACGCAGCTCGCCGTACTCGTTCTTCCAGCCCGTGAGCCCGTCGGCCCAGACTGTGCCGCCCGCGCTCACGAAGTCACGAATGGCCGCGACAGCGCCATCGTCAAGAGCGTAGGAATAGGGCAGATACAGGACATCCAGGCCTTTTGCGGCTCCGGCTTTCAACCCGGGAACGTCGATGAAGGCCGCCGGCACATGCGCCTCGAACAGCGCGCGGTAGCAGCCGAACAGAGAAAGCAGCGGCTCGCGGCCACGATTGCGGAGCTGCTGCGCGCGGCCATCCAGCATGCTGAGTACCAGCGTCTCGCGGTTGTAGAGAATGGCGGCCCGCGCCGGGATGGGCCGCGCTTGCGCGAGGGCGGGAATACGCTTCAGTGCGTCAACCGCTTCCCTGGTGGCTCGTGCCCGTTCTGTCGGCGTGCCGTCAATGCCCACCAGGCCCCACTCCCCGCCCTCATTGCCCAAGGTGCGCGGATGCCATAGCCAATAGACCACCGCCCGCGCGCCGGCCCCGACAGCATCCCAAATCCAGCGCGTCATTTCGCCGGGCGTTGGATTCATCGGCCGCACGCCGGTGAAGACCGTCGGGCCACTCTGCAATTCCGTAACCCACCAGGGCCGGCCGGCGGACGCGGAGGCGAGCAGGTCCATGGAGTAACCCCATGCAACGCCGAATTCGCTGCGCTTGAAATCGTTGAAGTGCCACGGCGGATGCACCGAAGCGCCCACGAAATCGACAATCTGGCCCTCCTGCCACGGGTCTTGCCCGCCGCCCATCATGTTCTGGGTGAGCCCGGGCTGGTTGAGGTGAGTGGGGTGCGTGGAGTCGATCTCGAGGATGCGATCCCGGATCCACCGCAGGTGCTGGCACAGGTTCTCGAGATTGAACTCCCGCCAATCCACAAAGGAGTAGTAGTCCGTCCACCCGCCCGTCCATTGCTCGGGCGACACGCTCACCTCGGAGAAATCCCTCAACGGCCGGAACCAGCGCCGGTTCAACTGCGCCACTGAGCCGTACTTCTGGCGCAGCCATTCCCCGAAGGCGCGCATCGTGGAGGACTCGAAGTTGTACTGCAGAGATGGCTCATTCATCAGCAGCCAGACGCCCTGTGCGGGATGGCTGCGGTAGCGGCCCACGACTTTGGCGATGTATTCCGCGGCGGATTTCTTCACTTCGGGAGCGTTCAGATTTGTTCGGCTGTGGTAGAACGGCGTCAGGTTCCTCCAGCCCGGCGGATCTTCGGCGCAAAGCGTCGCGGCGATTTTAATGCCGTTGGCGCCAGCCGCGTCATAGATCCAGTCATAGCCTTCGAAGTTCCACTGCGCCGGCTCGCGCTCGATGTCATCCCAGATGATGAAAATCCGCACGATCGTGATGCCGTAATCGCGCATCAGGCGGAAGTGCTTGAAAACCGACTCCCGGGTCTCGGTGCGGTTCAGGAAGAACTCGGTTCCGATGCGAATCTGGCCGGTGATCTCAGCCAGTCTCGCGGACCGTTCCGCCGGCGCGGGCTCGATAGCGAGTGCGGGGACGATGAGGACCGGAGCCAACAGGCTCACCAAGACTTGCCGCATATTAGGGTGCTCCGTCGAGGAAGATTATCTTCAGGATTGTCGCACTGTGTGGATGGTCTGTGCTTCGTCTCCCGAACGGGGGTGTGCGACAAGAAAGTGGGGATTCTGTAGTGTCCAAATCAAAGCTCGTAAGAGCGCAAGAGAGTAGCCCATGGCGTGAGCCATGGGGAGTCGCCAGATTCACCAAGCCCCGG
>Ga0209777_10002897_pt1 | contig 21862 bp, 22 predicted proteins | sample FrelakmetHBP12HB_FD_187147 | JGI IMG/M metagenome (GOLD analysis project Ga0209777, IMG submission 187147) | Freshwater lake sediment microbial communities from the University of Notre Dame, USA, for methane emissions studies -HBP12 HB (SPAdes)... | ecosystem: Environmental > Aquatic >...
CAGGCAGATGGCTAAAAATTCTTTCTGGTCAGGGGTGGTCGGGCCTAATATCCCCTCTAAAATCTGCGAAACTACCTCTCTGATTGTGGTTAAGGGGGTGCGTAATTCATGCGATACAGTATTAATAAATTCGGATTTTAAATTATCGAGTTTCTTTAGCTCTTGATTCTTCTTCTCCAGCTCTTTATAAAGGACTTTTATCGCCTCGTTGGTCTTAGTCAGCCCCCACTTTTGTGTCTCTAACTCTAGCAGGAGCTCTTCTTTAGTTTTTTCTTTATCTTCCACGTTTTGCCTTGACAATTTTATAAAAATTTCAAATCAGTTTTTTTACCGCTTCCAGTAACGGCGCGCAATCGGAAGTCTTACCACAATAATCATCCGCTCCTACCTTACGGGCTCTCACCGCATCTACGGCATCAATTGCCCCGGTCATAATGATAATCTTAGGTGTGGTCTGATTATAAATCTCTCTAATCTGGGAGCAGATTTCAAAGCCGTTGCTCCCCGGAAGTAAGGTATCCGAAATAACCAGGTCGGGTTTTTCTTCCCGGGCTTTATTTACGCCCTCTACCGCATCTCCGGCAGTAATGACATCATTGTATCCGGCCTGATTCAGGCATCTTTTCACAATTAAAAGATCGACTTCATTATCATCAATCACCAAAATCTTCTTACCCATCTTGTTGATCCTTTCCCGGTTCATCGTCAACTGTATTAGTTCTAATGCGTCTATCGTTAACATTAATACCCTGTTTCTCTAAAGCATTTTTTAGATCCTTCTCGGAAACGTAGCCGGCCTCAATAAGGATCTCCCCCAATTTCTTCGTCTTTAGGATCTCCTTAGGAATAGTAAAATAAAAAGTAGTTCCTTTGCCCAGCGCTGAATCAATCCAGATAGTACCCTTATGATCATCGATAATCTTTTTTACTATACTTAAACCCGCTCCGGTGCCTTCATATTCTTCCTGTTTATGCAGCCGCTTGAATATACCGAATATTTCTTCATGATATTTCTTATCAATGCCTATGCCGTTATCTCTGACAAAGAATTCATGCGCCCCTTCTTTATCGCTATAGCCAATTTCTACTTTCGGGTGCGTGTCTTTCATTTTGGAAGAGAATTTTATGGCGTTATTGATCAAATTCAAGAATACCTCCGCCATCTTAATCTTATCGCAGCGCACCACCGGCAGCTTAACGAGTAACTTTAGCTCTACCTTATGCTCCTTGATATCAAATTCTATTCTACTGGTCACCGAATCGATTAATTCTTTTATATCTACATTCTCGTAGGGATTCTTTATCCTGCTGATTCTAGACAAGGTAAGCAGATCATCAATTAATTCCTTCATATGGGTAGCACCAGAGCGAATCTTGCTTAGATAATCCTGGCCTTGTTTATCCAGTTTATTCACATAGTCATCTTCGAGAAACTTCGCCAGGCCGTCGATTCCCCGCAGCGGAGCGCGCAGGTCATGGGAAACCGTATAAACAAAGCTATCCAGCTCTTTATTCGCTGCCTCCAGAAGTTTCTTCTGCTCTTCCAGCTCTGTTTTTTTCTGCTCGATGTTATTCTTAGCCTCCACCAGATTATCAGTCATATGATTAAAAGAAGCGGCTAATTCTCCGATTTCATCTTTTGTGTTTATCTTTGCCCGCGCCGCAAGATTGCCGCCGGAGATCGTCCGGCTGATTTTTGTTAATTCGGTAATCGGGCTGGATACGGATTTAGCGATCAGAAAAGCCAGAAACACAACCACTGCGATAAGCATAAAACTAATTATAAATAGGTTGTGTCTTAATTTTTTTGCTGAAGCGAATACCTCTTCGGTATCCATTTTTACAATTATACCCAAATTAAAATCAGGTAGATACCTCCATACAGCCAACACCTCTTTGTCGCGGTAATCAGAAGTAATACCTGTTACTTTTCCTTCCTGCATTGCTTTCTGAATATCTAACCCTTCATTTGAACCGATTTCTATTTTTCTTTTGGATACTGCTTCGGCGTCGAATCTAATCGGGGTGATAAAAACCGCCTTTTTACCTATTCTGGAGACTACGATTGTTTCTCCTGTTTGGCCTAAGCCTGTATAGTCCTGTACGAATTCATTAATTCCCTGATTGCCGATCTGGACCATCACTGTTCCTTTGTAGTCCGGGCCTTCAAAAATCGGGGTAGCCACAAAGCAGGCGACTTTTTTGGCCTGCGGATAATATTCCAGATTGGATATCTGCGCTTCCTGGGATACTTTTGCTCTGGCTAAAAGATTCAATAATTCAGACTCTGAATTGGTGGCCATGCCATATAGAGAAGCGAAATTCCCTGCTTCGGCGCTGGAAAAAATCACCTTATCCGCGGGGCTGATGAAAAGGATGTCATCGTAACCGAATAATTTCTGATAGTAACTCAACATCGGCTTAAATTCCTGCACCGCCGCCGTATATTCCTGGGATTTACTGCCGTATTGCAGAGAAACAGAGATTGATTTATCCAACGCGTTAAGCGTCTCTGACATGTACGCTAACGCGATGCCGTTTTTCTTTTGTCTGACGAGATAGGATTCGATTTGGTTGGTTTTATTGTCAGCGACTGCAAGCAGACTTTTTTTGACTTCTTCCACTAAAACTTTGCGCGAATTATTATAACTTACATAAATAGATATCGCTAAAGGAATCAGTGAAATAAGTAAAAACCATACGATAAACTTTACCGTAATTCTAAGATTCTTGAAAAAATATTGCATTTTATTGCCCCTGCATTACGTCAATTACTTTCAAGCTGACACCCCGCTGCTTTAAGTAGTTAATGTCATCGGTAGTCAAATTGAACCTGGAGTTACTCATACGAATGCGGTCAATGATCACGGCTTCATTCACACCCTGTTTAGTTAAATCCACTATTTGCTGGATAGACATCTGATTGGCGCCCATCGTCGGTGTGGCCTGCGCCGGTGTAGCTGCCTGTCCGGGTGTCCCAGCCTGGTTGCCGATGATTGCGCCGGTTACTGCGCCTGCGGCTGCACCAATCGCCGCTCCTTCTGCGTCATGGCCGTTTTGATGACCGATAATCGCTCCACCGGCTGCGCCGAGTAAGCCCCCGATTACTCCACCTTGAACTGCTCCTTGGTTTGTGCTCTGACAGCCTAAGCCAATCATGACAAAAAACAGGCACACAATAACTAAAGTAAATACTCTCATTTTCTCTTGCCCTCCCTTTCTGTTTTATCCTACTCTGTTTTATTTTCTGTGACGGTGCTTCCGTCAGGTTCTTTTTTAAAAGTATCTTCAGCCCGCTTTTTGATTTCATCGCCTACCGCGAATGTACCGTCTACAACCGCCTTTGAAACGTCAGTGGCGCCTCTTACTAAACCCTCGAGAAGTTTAGCCGGTAGAGACAAAACATACTGGGGATCAAAGATATTGGTCTTTTTCCTTTGTGTAAGCTTATCTTCAAAGGCCGTCCTAATATCGCCAAAACCGAATGCCGGGGTATCCATCTTGGTTTTGATGGTAAAATCTAAAACAATCTTTCCTTGATTTAAAGCGCGAAAGATATCCAATACTGCATCGGTGATTTTAGCTGCTTTTGTCTCTGTTTCTTCCGGTGCACGGGGCCGGCGCACGATATCGGCTAATTCCAGATGGCATTGGGCAGTTATATCATTATCCGCCCCCCGGATATCACTGCTAAAATTAAGTTTTGCCTTTTCAATACGCGCCTTTTCTAAATCCACCCAATTTGAATAATAAGGGAACAAATAAATTCCGTCGATATCAATGATCTTTAACTTTGCCTGAATATCTTTTTTAAATAAATTGAGCCAACCCTCCGCTTCTATCTTTCCTACTTCCCCGCCCTGCGGCCAGGGGATCTTTGCTTTCAAGTCAAAATTAGTGATTACAGAACGCGGCATTATATATAGATTTTTCAGGTTAAAGAATATACTCTCAATTGAGATCTTGATTCCCTGTTCGCTCACGGTGCGGTCAATGAAATTTACCTTGCCGTCTTTTATAGTTAAACGCTTAAATATTAAACGCAGTTGCTGCGTGCCCTTTGCGCTTTCTTCTGAAACTGATTCTTTAGAATTAGCGGATTCCGCAGATTTAGCGGATCCCGTATCCGAAGGGTTTTCTTGAGGAGGCCTTTCGTAAGTAAACGTTGGCCTTATCAGTTTAATTTGATTAAACACAATTTTGCCACTCAGCAGGCCCAGGATGCTCGGCGATATATATAAAGAATCCATTTTTACCACGTCCGGGATATCCAGATTATTTAACTGCAAATTAAGCGGTGGAATAATCCCGAGATAACCTATGGTTACATTTTTTTGCGTCCAGCTCTTTAATTTTTGTTCAACAATAGCCTTGCCTTTAAGTGCTAGAAATGCAAAAATGGCCAGATAAATAAGTATCAGCGAAATTATCGCTATAAATAAAATCTTTTTCGTGCGTTTCATAATCATAATTTATAAGCGTCCCTGGGCCGATTCGAACGGCCGACCCTCTGCTTAGCATCCAGCATCAGATTACTCTGACCTTCTTTCGAGTTGCTGGCTGGACTATGTCTTCACCATTTCAGGTGTGTGGCGTATAGTCTCTGAGGACTTCCGTTTAATTAACGGTTGCCTGCAAATTGTCCTTTTATTTAAGGATTTCCTTGCATACAGCCACATCCACTCTATGTGTTAATATTCCACATAGAGGCTCCCTTAGAAGGCAGATGCTCTATCCAACTGAGCTACAGGGACATTTTCTTGTATTCTGTAGCGAAATCCCGCACGCTTTATGAGGGATGAGCTACAGGGACGTTTTTGGTATTCTAATCCTTGCTCGTATTACTCGCAAGGATTAAATTCGCCCATACAACTTATGTTCACTGTCGCTCCATAAGTTGTGGGCTCATTTAAGTCGGGGAGGACAGATTTGTCCCGTCCTGCTACCTAATTGATGGACGGGATTCCGCCTTAGTATTTTACTTACAGAGCGGAAACTATCGACCCAGAAATCAATCGGGGAGGTGCGACTTGAACGCACGACCTCTTGCTCCCAAAGCAAGCGCTCTAGCCAAACTGAGCCACTCCCCGTTTAAATTATTTAAGTGGCGAAATCCCCGCTTCAAGAAATTCTCTACGGGAAGAGCCACTCCCCGTTTTTCAGTCTATTTCTTACCGGAAAAACGGCACTAAAGGCTTACCTGCTATTAATTACGGTAAGACTTTAGTACCTACTCCGATAAATTTATTTAAGTGGCGAAATCTCGCACGCTTTATGAGGGATGAGCCACGACCAATTTTCTATCTATTTCTTGCCTGAAAATTGTACCAAAGGCTTACCCTCTATTAATTTCAGTAAGGCTTTGGTACCTGCACCAATTACTTATATACCGACAGGCAATTCTTGCCTTTATGTTTTGCTTCTAATTGAGCTTCGCTTACGCGCTGAATCAATTCTTCCTCACGCAAGCCGACTCTCTGTTCAGCCACCCCGACACTTACAGTAAGCCTAGCCATATCATAAGCGGATTTTTTCTCTTCGGTAAATATGGATTCGCTGATTCTCTCCCTGACCTTTTCTCCCACAAAAGCAGCCTCTTTTAATCTGGTTTCCGGTAAAGCCACCATAAACTCTTCCGGGCCATAACGACAGACCATATCTGCCTTACGCGTATTTTCTTTGATTATTTTAGCTATTTGCTTCAACGCATTATCTCCTGCGGCATAACCGCAGGTTTGATTATATTGGGCAAAATTATCAATATCAAACATGATCAGGCTTAAAGGCCGCTTATAGCGTTCAGCGCGATAAATCTCCTCCAGCAGCTGCTCCATAAAATAACGGTGATTAAACAAACTTGTTAAAGGATCTGAAATAGAGAAATTATCAGCTTCCTCCAATAATTTGATATTCTGTATATGTAACGCCAGAAAACTACTCATCAGGATGAGTTTTTTTAAATCATCGTCAGTAAATACGCTTCCGTCTTTTTTATCGGTAAGGCTTAATACGCCAAGGATGCCGTCTCTGACTTTCACCGGCACGATAATAAAAGATTTGGTTAAGTAACGCGCTGCCCTATTTTTGGCTAATTCCGGGAATTCCTCCCCAACATCTTTGACTATCAGCGGGTTCCCTTCCTTAGCCACCCAACCGCTGAATGCCTCGCCTAATTTTACCCTCGCCTCCCCCATTGTCGGGTCTAATCCCCGCGATGCTTTTATAGAAAGCTCTCCTTTGACCTTATCCAGCAGCATAAAAGAAATCCTTTTAACATTAAGCAACTCTGATAATTTATTTACAAAGAAGGCGGCTACTTTATCTATATCCAAAATTGTGCCCATATAAGCGCAAATTTCCGAGAAGGAATCAAAAAATTGCTCATATTCATTCAGGTCGCTCTCTAAGGCTAATTTCTTTTCTGGTAATTTATCTGGCTTCGTATCCGGTTCTTTCATTTTTACCCTCCAAAACAATATTCAGTATAATCGCTTGAATATCTTTTGTCAAAAACAAATACAATATTTTTAGCCAAAATAATCCTGGATTATTTTCCTTGCCTTTAGCAGCGCGTTGAAGCGATGGCTCATTTTATGTTTTATGCGCGGCCCCAGTTGAGCAAAGGTCTTTTTATATTTTGGAATGATAAACAAAGGATCATAACCAAAACCAAAACGCCCCTTTAATGCATTGCCGATCAAGCCAAAACACTTCCCTTCTACGACTGCCACCAGCCCATCTTTATCGGCTAAAGCTACGGCGCAATAATAATGCGCCTTTCTTTTATTTAAAGGCAGCCCTTCTAAAAGCTTAATCAATTTTAGATTATTTTTTAAGTCACTCTTGCCCTTTCCGGCGAACCGCGAAGAATATACACCGGGTTTTCCTTCTAAGGCATCCACGCAAAGCCCGGAATCCTCCCCCAAGGTCAGCTTTTTTTTAGCGCCTGCGATTTTTACTGCTTTTTTAATGGCATTCTCCTTGAAAGTCCTCCCATTTTCAATGATCTGGGGAAGATTATTGTAATCCGCCAAGGAAGTTATCCTTAAATTTAAGTCTCCTAAAATCTCTTTTATCTCTTCTAGCTTTTTCTTATTTTTAGTCGCTACAACAAGTCCGTTCATATAATATCTTTCAGGAAGCCGCGCTGAATATCGATTAATTCTTCAATCCCTTTCTTGGCTAACGCTAATAATTTATCCATCTCTTCTTTGTTAAAAGTCTTGCGCTCGGCAGTGCCTTGTATCTCAACGAATTCACCTGCACCGGTCATCACAATATTCATATCTAAATCCGCTTGGGAATCTTCTTCATAATTCAGGTCTAAAAGTAACTTTCCGTTCATCAGGCCCACGCTTGTCGCCGCCACGAAATCTTTTACCGGTACTTTACTGATACGTCCGTCTTTTTTTAGTTTATTTAAAGCGTCTGCCAAAGCAATAAAACTTCCGGTAATTGAAGCAGTGCGGGTACCCCCATCTGCCTGAATCACATCGCAATCAATCCAGATACTGCGTTCGCCGATCTCTTTCATTTCGGTAACCGCGCGCAAGGACCTGCCGATTAAACGCTGAATCTCAAAAGTCCGGCCGGAATCTTTTGCCCGTTTAATCCGCGTCTTACAGGAACGCGGAATCATCCCGTATTCCGCAGTCACCCAGCCGGTGCCGGTATTTTTTAAAAAAGGCGGCACGGATTCTTCCACTGAAGCAGTGCAGACCACGCGGGTATTCCCTAATTCAATCAAACAGGACCCTTCCGCGAACTTTATATAATTCCTGGTTATGGTGACTTTTCTTAACTTATCTAATCCTCTGCCATCGGAACGCGTCATTTAATCCTCGCTTTCTAAATTTTTGTTGTGCGCCTTGCGTAAATATTATTTCCTTTTGCATCTATCGCTACAATCAAAGGAAATCCTTTAACTTCTAATCTATGAATCGCCTCCGGCCCCAGGTCTTTATAAACCACCGGCCCTGCCTTTTTTATGTATTTTGCTAATAGGGCGCCGCATCCGGCATAAGCCGAAAAATATACTCCTTTGTATTTTTTAATGGCAGTAATAACTTCTGGCGAACGGCTACCCTTACCAATCATACCCTTAAGGCCTGCTTTAAGCAGTAAAGGAGTAAAACCATCCATGCGTGAACTGGTTGTCGGGCCGCAGGAGCCGATTGTTTTTCCGCGCGGCGTTTTTGTCGGCCCGCAATAATAAATCATCTGGCCCTTTAAATCAATGGGAAGTTTACGGCCGGCCTTAATCGCCTCTACTAATCTTTTATGCGCCTGGTCCCGGGCAGTATAAATTACCCCACTCAGCGAAACCTCATCGCCTGCTTTTAACTTTTCAATTTGCGCTTTATCTAGCGGCGTCTTTATCTTCTTCATCCTCTTTCGAATCCCGGTCTTGCTATATGAGAGCGGCGGCACTTCTTAAGGCATGACAGCTGATGTTTACCGCTACCGGTAATCCGGCGATATGCGTTGGATAAATCTCTAAATTTAACGCCAAGGCCGTAGTTTTTCCGCCTAGACCCATCGGCCCGATATTAAGCTTGTTAATTGCCTGTAAAACATCATTGGCAAATTTTTGGTTTTCAGTTTGCGGTTTCCGGCTTTCGATTCGTTGTAACAACGCTTTCTTGGCTAAAAACGCGGCGTAATCCGCGGTACCTCCGATTCCTACACCCACCACATAAGGCGGACAGGCATCCGGCCCGGCGGTTCTGACTGCCTCCACAATGAAATTCTTGATCTCGCTGATTTTAGCCGTAGGTTTAAACATCTTAAGCTGCGCCTTATTTTCACAACCAAAGCCTTTGGGTAAAACGGTTAATTTTAATTTGCTCCCTTTAACTATATCAATATGAATCACGGGGGGTAGGTAGCGCGGACTCTGTCTTACCAGCGGATTGTGGACGATTGAATTTCTTAAAAAGCCTTTTTTATAACCTGCTTCTACGCCTTTTTTGATCGCCGCCTTTAAATCACCCTCTACATAAGCCTTTTGGCCGATCTCCACAAAAACACAAGGCATGCCCGTATCCTGACAAATGGCTCTTTTTTCTTTTTTGGCGATCAGGGCATTTTGAATAATCACACTGATCAGGCTTTTTGCCTGACTATGTTTCTCTTTTAAACGCGCGGCCTTAAGCGTGGCTAAGACATCATTTCTTAAATTCAGATTTGCCAGAATGCACAATTCCGCCACCATATTTTCGATTTTTTTAGCTAAAATCTTCCTCATTTTCTTTTATACTCCCGGCTGACAGTAGTGGTTATGCCCCCGCGCGGATTAAACACTCCGGTGATTTTTACCCCACGCGGTTTAGTCGCCTTGACAAAATCATCCAGCATTTTATTCACCATGTTTTCGTGAAATATCCCTAAATTACGGTAAAAAATGGTATAGAGTTTAAAAGACTTTAGTTCAATACAATACTTATCCGGAGAATATTCAATTTTTATCGTCGCAAAATCCGGAAGGCCGGTCTTGGGACAAATACAGGTAAATTCCGGGATCTCTAAAGTGATAGTATAAATTTTATCCGGATAGGCATTCTTCCAAACCTCAATCGGCGGCGTGGTTAAACTGCGAATTCTATCCTGCAGCCCTTCATAAGCAGATTTTTTTGGATTCATTATCTTACTCCTACCATCTTATGTATCTGTGGTATGATACACGTAGTGACACCATTATCATTACATAAATCCCTGAAACCTTCTAATTTTTCATTTATCCAGCTATGCCCGGCATTACTATCCGGTTGCAAAACTAAAGCCGCATAGCGATTAGTTTCTTTGATCAGCTTTAGCGCTTCTTCTAAATCTTTTTTTTCTGTAGACTCACAGATCACGGCTTTTAAAAAGACTTCCTTGCGGGAAGCGATCTTGAGAAATCGGCGATGCGCATCCCAAAAATTATTCAAACCGGTAGAACTAGGCAGTTTTAAATCCATGGCTATAATATCTAAATCGGCAATAGTCTCTTCTAACTCATCCGCAAGAGTACCATTTGTGTCTAAGTAGTTTTTAAACCCATGCTGATGGGCCAACCTTAACACCTCTTTTAAAAAATCCTTCTGTAAGAGCGGCTCTCCTCCCGTAAATGAAATAGAATGTATCGGGTGATCGTAAGTTTTTAACTCTTCGAATAATTCCTCCGCCCCATATTCACTAAAATGGGTTAATTTTGTATCGCAAAATTTACAGCCCAGATTACAATCAAAGAAACGCACGAAGACCTGCTTCTCTCCCAGATAAAGGCCTTCCCCTTGAATACTCTTAAAAACTTCTGCGATTTTTCCCTTTACCATAATTTTTGCCTATATGCTGCCAACTGATAACGGATCCGTTATTTTGGCCTGCTTAAATCCCTTAGCCCGGAAATAACAACTGTCGCATCTGCCGCAAGGCTTATTGCCGCCGGCATAACAAGACCAGGTCAAGCCAAACGGAACGCCTAATCTTTTTCCTATCTTGATTATTTCTGCCTTTGTCTTTTTAATCAGGGGGGTTGCAATCCGTATTTTTTTATCTTCTATCCCTGCCTTTGTTCCTGAATCCGCGGCTTTTTTAAATGCTTTGAAAAAAAGCGGCCGGCAATCCGGATATCCGGAAAAATCCACTGCATTTGCGCCGATAAATATTGCTTCCGCTTTAACTGCTTCGGCAAAAGATAAGGCCAGGCTTAAAAATATAATATTGCGCGCAGGAACATAGGTTGAAGAAATTGTATTCTTGCGCCCTTGTATCCTTGCGTACTGTGGTATTTTGATTTTCTTATCTAAAAGAGCAGAGCCTTTCCAGGGAAAATCAAGCTTTACTATCTTGTACGGAGAATGCGCTATTCGCGCGATTTTTTTCGCTGACTCTATTTCTTTCTTGTGACGCTGGCCGTAATCAAAGATCAAGCATGAACACTGAAAGCCTAAATCTCGCGCCAGAAATAAAGTTGTTGCTGAATCCAAGCCGCCGGATAAAAGCACAATTGCCTGCCGGCAGGCAGGCAGGCCCTTTTTATTCGCCATAATAAGTAGCCGAGCAGTTCTCTGATTCCCAGACCATTACCGAATTTAAGCCTGAAACCTTATTCTCTAATTTTTCATAAATATACCGGGCGATATTTTCAGAGGTAGGGTTCTTTTTTTTAAAGTAAGGGATTTTGTTTAAATATTTATGGTCTAGTTTTTCTAAAATCTGATTCAGTTCCTTTTTTAAATATTTAAAATCCAGGACCATCCCGATTTTATCTAATTTCTCCTTTGTGACTACTATCTCGACTTTCCAATTATGGCCATGCAGCTCTTCGCATTTTCCTTTGTATCCGCGCAGATTGTGCGCGGAACTGAAATGGGCTTCTATTTTTATGCTATACATAATTCACCTTGCTGACGTCTTTTACCTTTTGGCCTAAAAATCTTTCGGCTAAACCCATAAACCATTCAGGATTATCGCTGACATAAAATTTATGCCGGCCGCGGCGTGCTTTATTTAATAAACCTTCCACCGAAAGGATCTTTTTTACTTCTATGCCCACTTGTCTGGCGGAATCGATTAGCTCTACTTTTTCTCCCAAAACCTCTTTAATCACGGATTTAAGCAATGGATAATGCGTGCAGCCTAAGATAACCGTATCTACACCCGCGCTCTTTAACGGCTTAAGGTATGTTCTGGCAACTTCTAAAACCACTTTACCCGAAAGCCATCCCTCTTCGACAAAAGGTACAAATAAAGGACAAGTCAGGGCAATCACCTTTACTAAAGGATTGAGTTGTTTGATTTCATGCTCATAGGCGCGGCTTTTTATGGTGCTATTTGTTCCAATCACGCCAATGCGCCTGTTCTGCGTGGCATAGACCGCTTCCCTCACTCCGGGAGTAAGCACGCCGACAATCGGCACCCGAAAATGATTCCTGATTATTGGCAGGGCAACGCTGGATACCGTATTACAAGCCACACAGATCAATTTTACGTCTTGCTTAAGTAAAAATAAGATATTCTCAATAGAAAAACGGATTATTGTTTCTTTAGATTTAATTCCATAAGGAACACGTGCTGTATCGCCAAAATATACGATATCTTCAAAAGGGAGTTGGCGGATTAACTCTTTTACTACCGTCAGTCCCCCCACACCCGAATCAAATACGCCTATTGACTTCATTATCTTTTTGACTGCGCTAAATGAATATCCCGAGCATAACCCTCTATACCTTGCGCTATGGCATTGGCTATCTGCTGGCGATAATAACTATTTTTTAAGCTACGTTCCTCATCATAATTGGAAAGGAACCCTACTTCTATTAATACCGCAGGCATACGCGTACCTCTTAACACATGAAAATTCGCAGCCTTGACCCCTAAGATTTTAATATTTAAATTTCGTGCTATGATTCGATCAATAAAAGAAGCTAACCTGATTGATTCTGCCCGGTTATTAGTATGAATCATGTCCCAGAGAATAATTTTTAAAGTCAAGGAGTCGCTGGCAAAACAACTTTTATCTAAATCCAGAGCGGCGTAGGTTGCGCTATTAGCTGCGCGCTTAGAATCATCAGCATCAGGAGTAATATAATAAACCTCAAAACCATTCAGACTCTTCACTCTATTGGCGTTGGCGTGAATGCTGATGAAAAGTTCCGCGCCGAAATTATTAGCTATTTCTACACGTTGCTCAAGAGGAATAAATTTATCACTGGAACGCGTCATTACTATTTCAATACCATCGCTCGCCAACAGACTGCTTAGCCTCTTGGCGAGATCTAAAGTAATGTATTTTTCCTTTGTACCTGTCCTTCCGATAGCGCCGGGATCAGTTCCGCCGTGGCCGGCGTCAATAACTACTTTTTTAATCCTTAATACCGGTAAAGTTGCCGGCGAAGCAGGAATTTCTTTAAATAAGGCGTCAAAAATCTCCTCTTTAAACCTACTCGGCACAACCACTATCCCCTGATAAGTATCTACAGGATAATTAAGATTACTAGCTACGCCGTCGGCCAGCACTAATCTATCTCCTACCATCAAATTTAGCTTATGAGTATCTCTACTTAAGGTCACTATTCTGGTTGTGATATCATAATCCCAACTTACCCCTTTTGCATCACACAGAGAAATTAAAGGTAAATAAGTTGTACCGTTTAGATGATAAGTCGGCAGCAGTTCTCTCTTCGGGAGCGAGACGCAGCCGGTTAAGGAAATAACCAGTAGAAATGCCAAAATTATATTCTGTTTATTTCTTTTTTTCATTTGATTAAAACAGCATTATGATTCCGTTTTACATTAAAACGGAATCCACCACAAATTTCACTAAATAGATACCAAAACACATTGTTTTGGTATCCACCAGTGATTTCATTTGATACGAACAGATCCTGTTTTACATTAAAACAGGATCCACCATCAATTTCATTAATGAAATTGATGGTGGAGGTGCGGGGATTCGAACCCCGGTCCCTAAGTAATCAGATAAAAGTCACTACATGTTTAGTCTGTCTTTTAAGCTTAATCCCGACAGCTCCGACAAACAGGATTTATCAGGACGCAACCTTTTAATTAGTCTCGCCCGGGCCACAAAGGCCAATTAACCCAAGCCAGCCTGTTAACGCTCTATTTCACCCCACAGGCAAGATGAATAGAGGCTTCGCTAAATTAGTTAGCGAAGACTGGTACGCCCATTCCCGGCATAACAACCATTACTGGCTGCATTGCTGGTAAACGGTTCAACATTGGAATGTTTGCGTTTAGATTGTGCAAGGATTTTTAACGCGGCCAACCCTGCCTCCGCGACATGCTACTTTTACCCGGCTTACCTAAGTCGAGCCCCTTCACCCCCATTTTTCAATAGTTTACTTCAGGAAAAATGGCCCTGAGCCGCATATGCGGCTCAGGACCTTAGTTCTGTACTACCTCATCCTATTTTTCATCGCCCTACGCACTTCCAGCATTGATTCGCGGCGTTTTAAGGAGTCCCTTCGGTCGTAGAGTTTTTTACCTTTACAAAGAGCGAGTGCTACTTTGACAAAACCGCGCTCGCTAAAATATACTTTTAAAGGAACAAGTGTTAAGCCTTTCTGAAAAACTTCTCCGCTTAACTTCCTTATCTGACTGCCATGCAGGAGTAGCCGGCGCGAACGCATAGGCTCAACATTTAAGTAACTAGCCTCTTCATAAGGGCTTATATGCGTATTATATAATATTACCTGATTATTTTCAATACGGGCGAAGCTATCTTCCAGATTTATCCTGCCTGCCCTTATCGATTTTACTTCGCTTCCCTTTAGCTCTATCCCGCATTCTAAAGTCTCTAGAATCGTATAATCCCGGTATGCCTTTCGGTTGGTGACAATTACCTTATTTTCGCTTCGCTCAATCGGTTTAGGCTTCACTTATCTTATCCTGATCAGCGTAAAATATAAACTCAAGAATAGCGGTATAGTAATCACGCTTAAAATGTGCGAAAAGAATACGCCCTGGCTGATGAGTAAATCTTCTTTCTTATAATGCCGCACAATTACCGATAGAGAAGTCGCCGATGGCATAGCTAACTGCATAAGAATCAATAATCCCATTAATTCAGGGAGCTTAAATTTTATAATTAATGCCAACCCTAAAAGCGGTAAAATCATAAGTTTCCCGAAGAGCAGCAAAAAAATCGCCTTTTTGTTAATCTGGCCAAGCTGTATTTCTGCCAGGTTGCCGCCCACGACAAACATCGCCAGTGGCAAGGTGCAATCGCCTGTCATGCGTAGCGGTTTCAGCAGGGTTTCGGGCATAAACTTATTTAACCCTAAGAAAATAAAAATCAAACTGAATGCCGTCGCAATTACCGGCGGGCTGAATAAACTTCCTAATTCAAATTTTCTGGTTTGATGAGTGGATAACATATAGACGCCCAATGACCAAATTACTAAATTAAATCCGAGTAGAAACAAAAATAAATAGATAAACATGGTATCAATTTTACCCGGGGTTGCCAAAGCAGCTACCAATGCCAGCGGCAGGTATCCTGAATTCTGAAAAGCCACTAAACTTAAGAATTGCGACTTATGTTGATTGCCGGAAATAAAACCGGTAAATAAAGACCCCACTAACAGGCCCGCTGCTGTTATAGCGATACTTATAAGGGGAAAAATCCACCAATTTGGATATATATTAAAGCTAAAATCTTTCATCAGCTGGGAGAAGATTAAGATCGGCAAAGTAATCTCTATTACCAGCCGGCTTAAAGAATTTAGGCCATCAGGCCCTAAGATATTCTTTTTTACCAAAAAATACCCGATTAGCCCTAAAATAAAAATCTGGCCGACAGCAGAACCGGTAACCCTAAAAGACTCTAAAAACATGTGTTTCCTTCCTGGCTAACTCAGCTTACCCAAAAGCGTATTATAACAATAATTAAGGCCGGTAGCAATTCTTTATATTTGATTTGACAGAAAGAATGGGCTAAGATATACTTAAATTAATTTGCGGAAGTGACGGAACTGGCATACGTGTACGCTTCAGGAGCGTATGGGGCAACCCTTGAGGGTTCAACTCCCTCCTTCCGCACCAGTTTGTCGGGAGGGACTCCTTCCGCACCATGTCTTAAAAGCTCATTCCTTAAATCCCTACATACAGCCTTTTATTTATGCGGAGTCTCTTCGATATTAATATAATCGGAGAAGTTAATATTCTCGCCTAATTCCTGTTTTACCACGCGGATTCTATCCGGGACATAAGGATGGGTCTTAAAATACGTCTTGGGCTGGAGTGGTTTTCTTCTGTCTGTCTCCTGTAATTTCTGCAAGAATGTAATTATGCCGTGAGGGTCGTAACTGGCTAATTTTGTATAACGCGCGGCTAATTGGTCGGCAAGCAACTCATCCTCTCTGCCATACCCCAGCATTATTTCAGTAAAAGCAATATCTGCGGCACTACCTACTTCACCGCCCTGGGGTATAGCAACTGCCAATACTCTAAGCAAGTTGTAACCCATCATTGCTTGAAGCTTCTTAATGCTATGCCTGGCCACAATATGGCCTACCTCATGCGCTAAAACACCGGCTAATTCGTCATCATTGGCAACTTTATCAATTGCCCCCTTATTTATATAGACAAACCCTCCGGGTAAAGATACGGCATTTACTTCTTCATCATCTAGTACCTTAAAATGGTAACTGATATCTTTTCTGCCGCAGACGCTGACAATTTTTTTTCCAATATCTTCTACGCGCTTCTGCACTAATGGATCACTCACGAATTTATATTTCTCATCTACCGCCTTTGCGATAGACTCGCCTAAACGCACTTCTTTATCTGTGCTATAATAAAAAACCTCTTCTTTATCGGTAGCTATATTATATTCGGTGGAACAGCCGCTGGTCAAAGACATAAGGCCGCAAAGACACGCAGTCATAAGTACGAAACTAAATACTTTTATGCCCGTTTCTCTAAACATCCGATAAAGCAGGCGCAAAGGAAGCCCGATTACATTATAAAAACAGCCTTCGATACGCCGGATAAAAAAGGCACCCTTACCCTGTATATCAAAACTACCCGCTTTATCCAAGGGTGAAACACAGGCAAAATAATTGCTGATCTCTCTATCGGTTAATCTATCCATATAAACCTTGGTCTTTTCATAACCAAGCATTGAGGTTTGCTTATCCTTATCAACTATAGCTATACCGGTATAAACCCACTGCGGCCTTATGGATAATTGTTTTAACATCAAACGCGCGGCTTTTAAATCTTTAGGTTTACCGAATATTTTACCGTCGGAAACTACGATAGTGTCTGCCCCGATTATGATCCCTTTTTCAACTTTAGCGGCTACATCTTCGGCTTTGGCTAATGCATTTCTCTTTACCAGTTCCGCGTAAGAAAGATTTCCGCGGGTTCTCTTTTCTTTGATCCTACCGGGTAAAATTTTAAATTTTAACCCGAATATTTTTAAAAGTTTTTTCCTGGCTTTAGAATGTGAAGCTAAATATATGTTTCGCATTTTAATTTAATCCTCCTCGTAGAAATCCCAGTAGCTAAAGCCTCAGGGATGACGAATACGAGGAATTTCTTAGAAAAGGAGGGAGCTTCGGACTAAAGCCCGAGGGGCTCCACTGCAGCGCTTTCTCCGGCAAGATAGCCGGTAGAAAATGCCGCCTGTAGATTAAAACCGCCGGTATCCGCATCTACGTCTATCATTTCACCGGCAAAATAAAGCCCTTTGATCAGGCGCGATTCCATGGTGCGGGAGTTTATCTCTTTTAAAGATACGCCACCGCGGGTAATCATCGCGTTCTCCAGAGGCCGGCAGCGGCTGATATCTAAACGTAAAGCCTTTAATTGAGAAACTATTCTTTGCCGCTCCGCGCGCATGATTTGACTCACCTTTTTCTCTGGCATAATTTTTGCCAAATCCAGGAATACATCGACCAGCTTCTTAGGAAGCAGGGCCTTGAGCGTATTTTTAATCGTTTTCTTCGCATTCAATTCGAATTCTCTGAATAGCCTCGCCTCAAGTTGCTCTTTAGATAAAGCCGGCTTTAAGTCTATCTCTACATACACAGATTTGTTCTCGCTTAACCAATCTGCTATCTTTCCGCTCAAAGACAAAACTAACGGCCCTGAAATACCAAAATCCGTAAAAATCAATTCGCCTATTTCGGAAATAATTTTTCTTTTACCGTCGCAAAAATTAAGGCGAATATTTTTTAAGGCCAGTCCTTCTAATATTTTTGGATATTGCTGTTTTGTCTCAAGAGGGACTAATCCCGGCCTCAGAGGCACTAGATGATGGCCAAGCCTCTGGGCGATTTTCATCCCCTCTCCGCTTGAGCCGGTAAAACTATAAGTTAAGCCTCCTGTGGCTAAAATAATTTTATCTGCCGCAATAAAACTGCCATCTGAAAGCAACAGCCCCTTTACTCTATCTTCTTTAAGCAGAATATCTTTCATCGCGGTTTTATAGAAAATCTTTACTTTATTTTTGTTCAGCGCTTTCTTTAGAACTTCCAGGACGCTGTCGGATTTATCAGTTTCCGGAAAAACTCGCAGTTGTCTTTCTATTTTTAAACTCAAGTGCCTATCTTCGAAAAACCGGATCAACTCTTGATTAAAGAATTTCTTAAAGGCATCCCGTAAAAATTGGCCATTACCGCTGAACCTGGCGATAAAGGAGTCCAAGTCGCAATTATTCGTCAGGTTACAACGGCCTTTGCCGCTTAAAAGGAGTTTTCTGCCGGGGTAAGAATTTTTTTCTATGAGGACTACATCTAGGGTTAACTGACTAGCCTGAATCGCTGCCATCATTCCGGCAGGACCTGCACCAACCACTATTATTTTTTTAGCATTCACTGAAAAATTTAAAGGCCGAAATCTTTTATGGTGAATATCGATTCTAATTTAAGGCCGGCTTTAGCCAAATTCTCTTTTGCGCCCTCGCATCTATCTACAATCACTATCGCCCTATCGGCATCTACGCCGATTTTCTCTAATGCCTCTTTGGCTTCAATTAATGCCTTTCCGGTAGTCGCCACGTCATCGATAATAACCACTTTACTCTTCTTCTTTAGTTGTGGCCCCTCGATTTGGCGTCCACCGCCGTGCCCTTTGGGCTCTTTCCTGACAATAAATGTCTTAATCGGTATCTTATTAATATGGCTAAGACATGCCAGGGCTCCGGTAATAGGATCAGCCCCTAATGTAGGGCCGCCAATGGCATCTATTTTTTTGCCTTTTAACTTCTCTAGAATAATGCTGGCGACTAAATACGCGCCTTCAGGAGTTAAGGTAATTATCCTGCCATCAAGATAATAATTGCTTATCTTGCCTGAAGATAGAACAAACCTGCCTCTTTTAAAGGCCTCTTTTTTTAACAGTGTTAATAGCCTTTTTTTAAAATTCATAAGCCTCTGTTTTTCCATTGTGAAATTATTGTACTATTCTTTACATCTACTGTCAATATAATAGGGCCTTAAAGGTTAGTTTATTTTGGTATTGGCTTCTACCTTTAGCAGATATTCGTCTCCTATTATCTTTAATAAAGTAAGTTTAAATTCTCTGCCAGAGATCCGTTCCATATCTTTTACCTGAGATTTACGCAGTAGGCAATATGTAATGGGCTGCCTATTCAGAAAATTACTTACTTTCGTATCAGTATCAAGGAAGGGAATGGGATGGGGACTAAAAAAGTTATTTCCGGAAATATTAATTATGGCAATTTCCTTATCGGTATAAAACCTCACTCCCCGCGCAAAAAATTTTGAACAGATAATTGCGCTTCCGCCCGGATAATTTTTTGATAGAAATTCAGATGCTGTTTCAGAAGAAACATAGGGTTCTATATCTTTATGCATGAAAAGCGCAGCAAATAAAATTGCGGGAACTAAAAAGATTAAAACCGGTACAATTTGTGAAAATTTACCCCTCGTAATAAAGAAAGAAAATAGTGTAGATAAAAACACCAGTAAAGATACTACAATATAAATGGGTATTTTAGAGGGGATATAAATAGAATATTTAATGGAAGCAACAATTAAAGCGATAGGAAGCAGCCATAAAATAACTGACATTAAGAGCGAAATATTAAAAAATAAACGATTCCTGTTTTTAGATGAGGTGGCTTCGTAAATAAAATTTCCGGTAATGATGGCAAGGGCCGGGAAAAGCGGAAAAATATAACTCACTAATTTAGAATGCGCGAATTGAAAAACCAAAAAAACTACGCTTACCCAGGAAATTAAAAAGATATAAAAAGGATTAGCGTTTTTTCTTAAATATTTAAAAATAAAGATTAAAGCAGTAAGCGTATAGACGCTCCAGGGGAACATGCACCCAATCATAGAAAATGGGTAAAAATACCACTTATCGTTTCCTCGATGCTCCGCTTCAATGAGACGCCTGAAATGGTCATTATAAAAGAACTCATGAGTAAAGCTTGAGCCGTATTTTCTGATCATAAATATATACCAAGGTAAAGACAGCGCGATAAAAATCAGTATGCCTAATAGTGTATATTTAGAGCTGAGAACTTTGATATCTTTTTTTACGAATAAAAAAACCAGGATAACCAATAATGGTATCAAAATCCCCAGCGGCCCCTTAGTTAATACCGCCAGGCCTGAAAAAATAAAAAACAATAAAATTCCCGGGCCTGCCTTATCTTTCCGGGAGTAATCCCAATAAAATGACATAAGCGAAAGAAGGATAAATACTGAAAAGATCATATCGGTAAATACGGTCCTGGCTAATCCAATATAAAGTCCCGAAGACATTAATATCAAACTTGAGATAAACGCCTTTTCTTCATTTTTAAATCCGATTAGACTCAAAAGATAGGCTGCGACAACGCCAGCTGCTGCAAAAAAGGCAGGGAAAAGCCGAGCAGAAAAACTAGAAACTCCGAAAAACATAAACGCGATACGTAAAAACCAATATAAAAGCACGGGCTTTTCAAACTGAGGAGCGCCAAATAAATATGGCGTCATCCAGCTCTTTTGCTGAATCATCTCTTTGGCCGTCTGAGAATAAAAGACTTCATCGGGATTGGTAAGACTCAAGATCCCATTTCCTAAGATGAAAAAAACATAAACTAGGACTAACAAAACTAATATCCGTTTGGCCTTCTTATCGATCATTGTTTACCCTGCTTTAAAAGTTCAGCGACGGTGGCGAATCTATACCCCTTCTCTTTTAATTTCTCTACTAGCCTGGGAATAGTAGCTACGGTTTCACGGCGATCTCCGCCTTCACTAGTAAATACTCCGCCGCTATCGTGGAAAAGAATGATATCGCCTGGCCGAATATTGCGTAAAATATACCTTATAATATATTTATCGTCGAAGGTTACCCAGTCTTTAGAGTTTAATGACCACAGGATAATCCCATACCCCATTGCCTTAATCTTCTGCTTTTCTTCGTTTGTCAGCCATGCCTTTGGCGGACGAAAATAAACCGTAGTCCTGCCCGTGATATCCTTGATGATCTTTTCAGTGTCTTTTATTTCTCTTTCCAGCTCCTCCATTTTATAATAAATTAGGACATGGTGGTCATAAGTGTGATTTTCTATTTCATGTCCATCCCCGGCAATGCGCTTTATTATTTCCGGATACCTTTGCGCGTGTTCGCCAAGTATAAAAAAAGTGGCTTTAACTCCAGCCTTCTTAAGCGCTTCTAATATTTTAGGAGTCCATACAGGGGAAGGCCCATCATCAAATGTCAACGCGACTATTTTTTCATTAGTGGGCGCGCGGAAAATTGTGCCTTTCCTGACTATTTCTGCTTCATCATAAAACATAGCAAATAATAATATGGCTAAGCTTACTATTGAAAAAATAATAATCCAAAGCGCTATTAATCTCTTAACTCTTTTATGCATAATAAGTTAACAAGGAATAACTATCTTGATAGCGTTAAATAACACTGTATTCTTTTTATTATAACATTAGAACGTTATATTTGGCAAATAATAATAAGCGGTTCCGCTAAAGAAAAAAGGCAGGGATAGGGAATACCTGCCTCTTAACTTAAATAATTCTAATTTATTATGTAATCTTATTATTTAATCTGCCTAACCGATATTGCCTCATTCACGCCGTCTTTTGTCGTGGTATATTTTACCTTGATTGTCTGGTCTTTTATTATCTTATCTAACGTAGTAGCTTTATAATCAGCATCATAAATGGTAGTGGTAGACTTCACCAAGAAAGTAGTTTTTTGATCTTTTTCACTAACCACGTCTTTTTCTTTAACCTCTTTTACTTCAACGGGAGATTCAATTACTATCTCTGATTTTGTGCCTTTCACAGGATCAGCTAAAGATACAGATTCAACCTTTCCGGTAAGAGTTTTAGTTGCTACTGCGGCAGGGCTGACCTTACTGGTTGGT
>Ga0209777_10002898_pt1 | contig 21861 bp, 26 predicted proteins | sample FrelakmetHBP12HB_FD_187147 | JGI IMG/M metagenome (GOLD analysis project Ga0209777, IMG submission 187147) | Freshwater lake sediment microbial communities from the University of Notre Dame, USA, for methane emissions studies -HBP12 HB (SPAdes)... | ecosystem: Environmental > Aquatic >...
CACCCTCTCCAAAGCCTTCGGCCTGGCCGGGCTGCGCCTGGGCTATGCCGTAGCTCCGCCCTGGATAGCCCGGCAGTACCGGCGTGTTGCACCACTGTTCAGCATAAGCCGTCTCTCTCTGGCGGCAGGCGTGGCCGCGCTGCAGGATCTGGGCTGGATGAGGGAGTGTGTGGGCAAAATAGTCGCGGAGCGAGAGAGAATGCGCGAGAGTCTGGCCTCTGCTCATCCCTCGGAGGGTAATTTCCTCTATATCCATACCGAGGAGAAAGCAACGGTGGTAGTGGAGCGGCTGCTCTGCCGGGGGATTGTAGTGCGGGATTGCAGCTCCTTTCCCGGCTCCGGGGAGAACTGCTTGCGGGTCACTGTGGGCAGGCCGGAGGAAAATGATCGCTTCTTGGAGGAGTTCGAGAAGGCTAACACGACATCATGAAAGCGTTGATGAATAAGAAGGAGGGAGGCAAAAGTCAATTAGATGATGCTACCCTAATAACACAAGGATCTAACTTGGCCATCTCGGGAAGGCCGGGCAAGGCGGTGCGTGTAACTTGCAAACGCCCAATAATCAATTATCGATCATCCTCGGGCCAAAGCTCCGTTCCTTGAGGTAATTTCCTGACTTTTAACTTCTTCGTGAGCGCGGCCCTCGCCTCTTTTTCCGATGCAGCCCACGCAAATCTCATATCCACGGCACAATCCATTCCAGCATATCGAAATCGCCACAATGTGGATTTGATCTTCATTCTAACGCCCCATTTATAGATCGGATTATATTAATCTTATGAGCACAAATGCCTGGCAGGTTTCTTCGCTACTGCAATGGAAAGATCTATAGCTAACCGCCGCGATATCCCGCATTGAATGGCTCTGCTGGAGATCAAGGGCGTATCCATGCAATTTTTCGCGGAAGGAAAAGAGATGGTAGCCCTTCAGGATATCAACCTGGAGATAGAGGAGAATGAGTTCGTCTGCTTCATCGGCCCCTCCGGCTGCGGCAAGACCACGCTGCTGCGCATAGTGGCAGGCCTTGAGGAGGCGACGAGGGGCACCGTAACTCTTGATGGTGAACCCATAATAGGCCCCGGACCGGAGAGAGGCATGGTCTTCCAGGAGTACTCGTTATTTCCCTGGCGAACGGTCATCGATAACATCGTCTTCGGCCTGGAATTGAAAGGCATACCTTCCGAGGAGCGACTTGCCCAGGGCCGCCAGTATCTAAAGATGGTGGGACTGGAGCGTTTTGAGACGCGCTATCCGCATGAGCTGTCCGGGGGCATGAAACAGCGGGTGGCCATCGCTCGTGCTCTGGTCAATCATCCCAAGGCTCTGCTCATGGATGAGCCCTTTGGAGCCCTGGACGCTCAGACGCGCAACATCATGCAGTCCGAACTTCTGCGCATCTGGCATGAGGAGAGAAAGACGGTGGTCTTTGTCACCCACAGCGTTGACGAGGCCATATACCTCGCAGATCGCATCGTGATCATGTCCGCCCGGCCGGGGAGAATTAAGGATATCATTGAGATCCCACTTCCTCGCCCCCGCAACCGAACCAGCTCTGAGGTCAATCTCATAAGAGATCGCATACTCTGCGACCTACGTTCTGAGATCGCGACCTGTTAAGGATATGATTTTATATCGCTATAGACCACATACATCTTAGCCTGTTTTTCGCTGGTGAGAAGGCAATGGTCGGATCTAGGTGGATGGAACTCCCGCGCATCGTAGCGGTAGGTAGTGGCGTGATACTGGAGCTATCCGAGATCTGCACCAGCCTGCAGCTCAAAGGGCGTGCTCTTATCATCACCGGCCCGCGTACCCAGGATGTGGTGGGAAAGGCCATCTTTGAGCTCTTAGATGATGGCGGATACGAGCCAAAGACCCTCATTTGCAGCGTCTCCAAGTTGGAAGAGGTAGGTCGCGCAGAGCGTTTGGCGCGGGATATGGGGGCAGGTTTTCTTATCGGTGCCGGAGGCGGCAGATCGATAGACATTGCCAAGCTCGCATCACTTGGAGTAAATGTACCCTTTCTGTCTGTGCCCACGGCCGCTTCGCATGACGGCATCTGCTCCTCTCAGGCCTCTTTGACGGTCAACGGGGAGACCACTTCCATCAAAGCGCATTCCCCGCTGGCCATTGTTGCCGACAGCAAGATAATATCCCAGGCTCCGGCGCGGCTACTGGCCGCCGGATGCGGCGACATCATCTCCAACTACACTGCCATTTTGGACTGGCAACTGGCCCATCGCCTGCATAATGAGGAGTACAGTGAATATGCCGCTGCCCTCTCCGGCATGACGGCGCGCATGATCGTTGAGCTTGCGGCAGATATTCGGCCCGGCCGGGAGGAATCGGCCAGGATAGTAATCAAAGCCCTGATATCCAGCGGAGTGGCCATGAGCATAGCCGGATCGTCGCGTCCAGCCAGCGGCTCGGAGCACAAGTTCGCTCATGCCATGAACAAAATTGCTCCCGGAAGGGCTCTGCATGGCGAGCTTTGCGGTCTGGGCACCATTATGATGATGTATCTACATGGCGGGGACTGGAAGATGATAAAAAGGGCACTGGCAATGGTAGGCGCCCCCATCTCCGCGGCAGAAGCGGGTTTGGATGCAGATAGCGTGATCTCTGCCCTGGTTCGTGCCCATGAGATTCGACCGGAACGCTATACCATCCTGGATTTTGGCCTGAACAGAATGGCAGCGACCAAAGCAGCTGAAGCGACGGGAATAATCTAAGATAATAATAATCATGAAAAAAGGAGAATGAACTATGTCCGAGGCATCCACACAAATTACGCTGATTGGAACGAAACTTGCCAGCATTGGCCTGGAGTTCACCTTCGTGGGCCCCACGCCGGAATGCGAGACCTGTAAGCTTAGAAACACTTGCATTAACCTGGAGCCGAGCAGGCGCTACAGAATATTGGGGACCCGTGGGGAGCTGGTTCATGATTGCCCTATCCACGAGGCTGGAGTGCGGGCGGTTGAAGTGGCGGAGAGCCCCATAATTGCGGCCTTTGACGCCAGAAAAGCATTTCCCGGTTCCAAGATCGTCTTTGAAGCCATGAAATGCGATGATCCCGAATGCAGCATGTATGATATGTGCCACCCATCGGGACTGAAAGATGGGGAAAGATGCACTATTGTGGATATAGTGGGCGAGGCTCCTGAAGACTGCCCGCTGGGAAATGTCTTGAAGCTGGTGGAGTTTCGTCGTTAGGTTATGAATCTTAAGATGAAAACACTCACCTACTCCAAAAATATTTTTCTTCCCGTGACAAACCTCTGTAGGAATCGCTGCGGCTACTGCTCTTTTCGAAAAGAACTGAAAGAAGCCCATTTGATTTCCAGATCAAAAGCGCTGCATCTGCTGGAACAGGGCGCTCTATGTGGATGCAGCGAGGCGCTTTTTACTATGGGAGAGAGCCCCGGGTCCGTCTTTGGCTTTGAGAGCATCCTGGCCAATGCCGGAGTCGCGGATTTGATGGACTATTTGGTGGAGCTATGCGAGCTTGCCCTTGAGTTTGGACTGCTGCCCCATAGCAATGCCGGCCTGCTGAGCCAAGAAGATCTGCGGCGCTTGCAGCCGTATAACGCCTCTATGGGGCTGATGCTGGAGACGACTGCCCTGCTGGATGCACATGCAAAGTCGCCGGGAAAGAGGCCAAACTTAAGGTTGCAGTACATGGCCCTAGCCGGAAGACTGCGTATTCCTTTCACCACAGGCATAATGGTGGGCATTGGCGAAAGCATGCAGGACCGGGTAGATGCCCTCCGCAAGATTGCCCATCTGCATAGCGCCTTCGGTCATATTCAGGAGGTCATCATCCAGCCGCTGGATCCTAAATTGGGAACGGCTCTGGAGAATGCACCCCGGCCAGAGATAATGGATCTCTGCCGAACGGTAGAAGCGGCACGCGAGATCCTTCCGCCTGATGTGGCCATTCAGGTCCCCCCCAACCTGGTGGATCCGCGTCCCATGCTTGCCGCGGGTGCAACCGATCTGGGAGGAATTAGCCCTGTTACTGTGGACGGCATAAATCCCGATCGGCCCTGGCCGGATGAAGAAGAACTGCACCACCGTCTCTCGGATTATAACCTGAGAGAGAGGCTGCCCGTTTATCCCCGTTTTATTGCTATGGGCTGGCAGGGCCATGAAACCCGATCGTTGGTGGATTTCCTGGCGGGCGAGGACGGTCTTCGGGCGAAAAAGTATATCTTCTAAGGCGGGTGGACAGTACACTTGTGAAGAAGAATTGGCTTGAGATTGGCCTTAGTACTGGCCTCGTATTTCTGATGGTTGTCCTCATTTTGGGGGCACAAATAGTCCTTCCCGCCGAGCTGAGATCTTCGAGCTTTGCTCTGATCGTCCTGCTCTTCATGGTGGCCATGGGCTTGGTAGGATTAAAACTCGTGGACCTGTAATATAATAATACACATTTCCTTTGCGGGGTTTTTAGATGGCTGGATTTCTGGAAAAGCTCAAGCTCATAGGAAAGTCTAAGGAGCAGGATTACTCTGAGGTCGATCTGGGTCAGTTCGAGGAAGGCAGCGGCTCCCCGGAGATTATCTTAAGGGTAGCGGAGCTGGGAAGGGTCGAGGTTCTGCCCGAGATCAAACAGGAGATTTATGCAGGCAATATTGTCCTGGTGGATATCGCCGGACTGAAGCGGGATAAAGCTGCTTTAGACCGGGCCATTGGTGAACTGAAAAAGGCAGTGGAAGACGTCTCCGGAGATATAGCCGGAGTTGGCGATGATCTCATAGTTTTAGTGCCAAGCGGCATAAAGATTGACCGTGAGAAGGTGGTCGGGAGCAAAGATTGAATCTAACCACAAACGCGCCCTGTCCCGTATGCTCTGTCCAGATGCAGTTTTGCTGGGAGACGGTGGACATACCTCATTTTGGAGAGACCATGGTCATTGCCGGGGTTTGTGACTGCGGCTTTCGGCACAGCGATACCATTCTCTTAACGCAAAAGGAGCCGGTGCGCTTCACTCTGCCGGTGACAAGCATTGAAGATCTGGATGCAAGAGTGATTCGTTCTTCCAGCGGCACGCTTCGCATCCCGGAGCTGGGAGTGGACATCGAGCCAGGGTTTTCCTCGGAGTCGTACATATCCAATGTGGAGGGCGTCCTTGACCGAATCCTGGGCGTGGTGGGCTTTGCCACGCGCTCGGCGCGAGAGGCGGAAAGCCCGGAAAGCGTCAGTAAGGGCGAAGAGATTCTGGAGAAGATCAACCTTGCCAAAGCCGGCCGGTTTCCTCTGACCCTCATTCTCGAGGACCCTCTGGGAAACAGCGCAATTGACTATGAAAAAGCCGTGAAATCGACACTTCCTGATGAAGATGCGGCTCATCTCAAGACGGGCATGATTATCGTGGATGTCGAAAGTACTGGTTAATCTGTAGGATTCAAAATGCTGGTTTTGAGCGGCGGCACGGGCACACCCAAGCTTCTCCTGGGCCTGAAGGAGCTTTTGCGGCCAAAGGAGCTCTCTGTGGTGGTGAACACGGCCGAGGACCTCTGGATTTCCGGAAACTACATCTCCCCGGATGTCGATTCAGTGCTTTACACCCTGGCCGATATGATCGATGAGAAGAAAATGTGGGGCATTAAGGGCGACAAGACCCTCACCCATGACTCCTTGATCGCGATGGGCATCAAAGAGAAGCTACAGGTAGGGGACAGGGATCGAGCCGTTCATATATTTCGCTCCGAGTTGCTTCGCCGGGGGGTCAAACTCAGCCATGCATCGCAGGCCCTGGCCGAATCTCTGGGTGTGAAGCAGCGGGTCGTTCCCATGACGGACGACATTGTTTCTACAGTCGTTTCTACCCCGGAAGGAGTGATGCACTTTCAGGAATTCTGGGTGGGCCGCCGGGGGTTGCCGGAGGTTCGCGACCTCTTTTTTGCGGGTCTGGATGCCGCTCTTCCCTGCCAGGCTTTTCTGGATCTGCTGGAAAAGGAAGACACCATTCTCATCGGTCCCAGCAATCCCGTCACCAGCATCGGCCCGATTTTGGCTCTGCAGGGCGTGCGCGAGCGGCTGGCGGACAAAATGGTGGTGGCCATGAGTCCATTCATTGGAAATAAACCGGTGAGCGGTCCGACTGCTAAATTCATGACGGCCATGAACGTTCCTGCCAACGATGAAGGCGTGCGATCAATGCTTGGCAAGGTGGACCTCTTCCTGGTGGACAAAAAGAGCAGCTACCAGGGAGAGTGCCGGCGCATGAGCACGCTCATGAGGACGAGACGGGAGAGCGGCAAGGTGGCGAAGGAATTGCTGGAACTCATCTCTCTGGCCTGAATTGAGCAAGAGCGGATTATGAAACAAAAAATAGTAATATTTTGTGCATGAATTCTCAGCTTTCTAGGTGCATAGATATATTAGAGTGCATAAATGAGAAGATGGGTTCTATGCTAGATAATGAGTAAGGGCGAAGAGCCACGGAAATCGATATATATGCCTCAAACTAAATAAGGCAGTTCAGCATGAAAATAAAGATCAAAATTACGGGCGGCGAAGTGCATGGAGTGGGCTATCGGCCGTGGCTTACTGATGTTGCCATGAATTCTGGCCTGCATGGATTTTATGCGGGCAACCGCATCGAAGGAAAGAATTCTGTGGTCGTAGTCCTAGTTGAGGGTGATGAAGAGAGCCTTTCTTGCTTTGAAGAGCAGGTAAGGTCAAGTAAGCCCCAGTTTGCAGAGGTAGATCGCATCGAGATCGAAGAGTATACCGGAGCTGTTATGCTTCTGGAATCGTATGCGGCAATAAATACCTCAGCACAGTTGAATAAGGCAATTCCACTTCTTTTAGGTATGAATAATAAAATGGATTCGATGCTCGATAAGCAGGATCAGACTATCGGCAAGCTGGATCAAATGATCGATAAGCAAGACGAAACAACCGCAGAGATCCGGGACCTGCGCGATGACGTGGTACATCACAGCAATACGGAACGGCTAAGCAGAATGGAAAAGGATATCCGAGTGATAAAGAGCAAGATCGAAATCAGACCGCATTGAGATTTGTTCTCTCATTTTTCTCTATCTCGGGGTTGATCTCCGCGGGCCGGATACGCTTATCAAGGCCTAGCAAAAATACCCTTCTGCCAGGAATCCAGGCATTGGGCTGATCTAATGTTTATAGGAGTAGACCACGGAACCACCGCCATAAGATTTGCCACCCCCGAGGGGCGCTGCTGGAATCTTGCCAGGCAAGAGGCCAGCCGCCTTTCTCCGGAAGAGATTGTAGAACGGATTGTTCAGAATTTAGGCCAAGGCAACGTCGATCTGGTAGCCCTCAGCTACTCCATGGGAGACGGCTTAACCCGGATTGTGAGGCTGCAGGATGCACCGAACCGCGGCTTGGTCCGGCAGGATGGAGCCGGTCTGCATGTGGGCGGCGGTACCCGTGTCTTTGAGGCCATCCAGGCCTCGGACTGGCCGGCCATCCTTCTGCCAGGCATTCATCGCGCCAGCGATATCGATCCCCGTTTGAAGGTCTTCTCCCACGGCATGAGCCCGGAGAAGGTGGGCCTGGCCTACGGCGTTTTTAGGGGCAAAAGCCATAGCTTCATTGTATGCGATGCCAGCTCCAACACCGTTACATTTGCCGTGCTGCAGGGAAAGATCGTCGCCGCTATTGACGCGCCCATCTTTGCCCCCGGACTGATGCAGGGCCCACTGGATGTCGAGGCCATAAGAGATGTCGACTCCGGCAAGATGACGGCAAACCAGGCATTCAATTGCGGCGGCATTCTCTCCAAGATAGGGCGGGCAAATCTGGAGCAATGCCTGCCCGAGGAGGAAAGCCAGGCCCTCGAATCCCTATCATTATTCGCGGCCATGGAGATCAATGCCCTTCTCGTCCTCTGTCGCGACCGGGGCGTGGAGAAGCCGGATCTATTCCTGGCGGGCAGCCCGGCCGCAAAGCTGAGCCGGCGCGTATCCGAGCTCCTGGGTCGGGCGGTGCTGCCTCTGGACAGCTCTGCGGCGGCACAAGGATGCGCCTGGATCGCCAAAGACGTATTTTGCGGCTCGAAGAGCATTCTGGGACTGAAAGTGGACCTGTAGATAGTCGAAGAGGGAGGAACTATGGGGTATGTGAATGAGGCGTATTTAGCAAAGCTTGAGGCTGAGTTTGCCGTTTCTCGCAAAGAAAAAATGCTAGCCCATAATATGCTACAAAAAGTGCAAGATGAGATAAGCGATGTCCTGGAGCCACAAAGCCAAATCACAGCATATCCGGTGAGCATATCATCATTTTGATATATCCCTGCAGAGAGATGATCTCTCTAGATTCCGTCGGCTTCCAGTTCTCGTCAACCAAAGGCTCCCATGAGGCGCCCTTCTTGCACCATTTCATAAGATCCTCCAGGCTACAAAATCCAGAGGATATCCCGTCGGACCTGTTCTCGAAAAATCCGAAGAATTTCTTGCTTATCGGCCCGTACTCCGCCATATACCAGTGCATATTCTTTTCGTTGAATAGATGCAGATAAATGCGCTCTACGCCTATGCAAAAGTGATTTTCCGAAAGATTGGGCAGCCGGGTTAGATCGCTGGGTGCTAAATCGGTAAATTTTTTTGTCAAATGCTTAACCTCCATGGTTAAAGCACTTCTTTCGGGTTGCCTCCTCATTAAGTATCCGCTCATAACCGAAAGCTTCTGCACCATCCAGCCCCCTCAGGTATCTTCGTTTTCAGTTTCGGATGGTATACTTGCGGAAACGCTCTAATCTATATATTTTGGCATCAATAGGAAATACAGATATGACCGAACCATTTGTAGATACTGAAACTGATCGAACCAAGTCCCGGTGGTTGGCAGAGGTATATCGTAATTTTGTAAGAGACATCGGCAGGTCGAGGACCACGCTTCGAGCCATGTTTTACTATGCGATGCAAAGGAAGGAGACAGATTATCCGATCTGTGGATGGTTCGTAGGAGAGATTCGGATCACACGGCCTTACCATGAAAGCGATGGAGAGAAGCTTTCCAAGTGGATGAGCAAAGCAAGAAAGCTGGGTTTCATTCCTGCGGACGCCATTCTGGATGAGATTCCGGGAGAGCACCTGTTTTTGTCGGAAAGTTCTCCGAGAAGATCCAATTCCATCGAAGTTTGGCTGAATAAGTCAGCGCTAAATCCATTAATAGGTCCTGTCTGTGAGAAACACCGCGTAACCCTCGTCTCTGTCAGTGGCAGTGCCTCGGAGGAGGCCATCAAAACCCTGTACCGGCGCTGCGACTCTCCGACCGTCATTCTCTGTCTCTCAGACCTGAGTTCCGGCAGTGCGTTCTTTTGCCAGGATCTGGCGACGAAGATTGCAGAGTTAAAGCCACCGGGATGCAATGCAGATATCAGAGTAAAATGCCTTGGTCTCAAGCCTGATCAGGTTATGGAGCTTAAGATTCCCCTGGTCTCGGGAAGTAATGATTCGAAAGAGAACCAAGAAAGGTTCAAGAGATATCTCAAAGCGCACTCTCTTGATCCAAGAAAGATGGCGGAACTCGATGCTTTGGAGGTATATTATCCGGGAGGCATAGCCGGCTTCCTGGACAAATCCATTCCCGAAAACTTCGAGTGATAGCCTTTTCTACCTTCTTCTTATCCGTGCTAAATGCATGATACGCGAAAAAGCATTTATACTTCCAAGCGCTGTAAACCACACCTCAATGCGGAGGTTTACGCCGCATTGTGGAGGGGGTTCTGTCATCATCCACCATACGATTGAGGGCCGGCAAGAGAATACTGGACCACTATCATCAATCACTGCACATCATCCAAAGATGCTTCCAGCCAAGGCGAATATGACAAAGTGCATACTTAAAACCAGTTTTGATCCAGTCACCCCACTTGTAACCCAACCGACTGATAAGACTATTCACAACCTTGAAATTTATCTTTCAAATAGCAGCCATTTTAGATCCTGTATCTATGATCGCCGAGAGGTCCAATGTATAGCCGGTCGTTTTGGCTTATCTCCGGAGCGAATTCGCTGTGAGCTTAGAAGGCTCGGCTATCAATTGACCAATAACGGTCATGGCCGAATGATCTGGAAGAGTAAGGAAGGCGAACGCATGAATCATAACAAAAGGATCGCCTCCTTAGAGGAGTATATTTCGAAGTGCGAAGCCAGACAGCTACAATTTTTTGATAGATCCGAAATCGGCAGGATCGCGAAAATAAATGGAGTAGATCGCGACTGCGTTAGAACTGCACTGCGACGCAAAGGTTATAAATTGAGCAAAAACACCCACAACATTATTGTTTGGATCAAGGTGCGGGACATTTGATTTGAGAGAAGGCACGGGCTTTGCATCTAAAGTAAGGTTTTGGCCCTACTTTAGATTCATGCTTCCGACTTTAGTTGCAGAGTGTACTAATATCAGTAATAATTTATAAAATCCTGTTCGATTTCGCATGACACTCCCTTAAAAGACTGACTTAATTTACGGAAATTAAATCACCTCACAAAAAATATTTATAAGATGAAAACGATATACCATTTTTTGAGATTTAGCTGTTCTTTGAATCGAGGAGGCAATTACATATGTTTAAGTATGCAAAGCGGCTTGTTATAGGGCAAGATGGCAAGGAGGATACAATGTCTGTTATTGTAGATGAATCGGAGTCTGCCGTAAATTGCTTAATGACACTATATATGCTTAAACGCTCTAACAATCGTATCGATGGCATAACCAAGATGCAAAAACTTATGTTTTCCGCACAAAACGAGATGACACGCAACAGTATTTACGCCATAAGCGGAGAGTTCTATAGATGGGATCACGGCCCCATGAGTAATGAGGTTTACAGAACAAATAACATTTTAGTAGAAAATGGCCTGGTAGAGGACCGGGCACTTGCCTTGACCAATCAAGGAGAGACGTTTCTTGATGATTTTATATATATAATTGATAATAACAAAAAAGTATTTGGTATAATTGACAAATGCGTCGAGGAATTTTCCTATTTGAGCCTGCGCGAGATAAAAGAAAAGATCTATTCTATGATGGTTGTGCCGCTTGGCTGTGTGGCCCCAAAACCGATAAGAGATCTGCCACATGGCACCACAATTCTACGCAACAAAGGATTCGAATCTCTAGTAGATATTGATGCAGATGACATTGAGACGTTAGAGATATACCTCAACGAGGAAATGCACCAGTCCATCCTCGCCGGTATGGATGATGCAAAATCAGGTAGAATAAGCGGCCTTGAAATAGCGTGATGTCATGTATGGCTTCCGCCGAACAAGTGAGTTTATTAAGTTCTGTAAGCATTTAGCAAAGAAAAACCAGGAAAAACATGCAATTTTGAGAGCTAGGTTCTATAATTTATTAAAAAATCCGCTTGAAAATACTTCGTTTTTGAAAGGTCAACTTCGGGGCAAGCGGTCAGACCGCAATGGAGATACTAGGTTTATATTCGCGATTTGTAAAGAGTCGAGAATTGGGGCATGTTAAATTAAACTCTTGCGTCGGTTGCTCTGAAATCCCCGATGAAACGATTGTGTTCTTCACGACCGGGTTGCGAGAAAATGCTTACAAAAGATAATTTTGCTATAGTCTTTAACATAACAAAATTTATCCGTGTTCAGTTTCGTTTTCCCGCGCATAAGAACTCTGGTTGTATCCCATTTTCGTACATTTCATGAATTACCACGGTTAGGTTGTAAGCCACAATCTTTGCCAGCAGTTCGTTTACCTGGGCGGTTGGGTTCTTGGATTTCAATGTCTCGCCAAACTTTCTCTTTATCGCGGCGTTGGTGGCTTCGATGTTGCTTCGCTTGTGATAGTGCCCCATGAAATCATCGCGATTAAGTTTGAAATAGTGATACATCTTACTCCAAAGGGCGGAACCGCCTGCTCTCCCCGTTGCATTCTTCTTGAACGGTATGTATGCCTTGCTTCCTTCGTTCGCCACCAATTGGAGATTAAGCCTTGATGAATAAGCCATATCAGCAGATACCTCGTTAATGATGAAGCCCTCCGAGGTTTTCTTTACCAACGGCCCGAACTGAGGCGAATCGCCGTCGTTGCTATCTGTGATCGCTACAGCAGCAACGATGTTAGTTTTGACCCCTGCGCAAAGGTGAGCCTTTACCCATTGATGTTCCTTCTTTTGGCCGTGCTTCATGCCGTTGTAGGCGTTGAATGTGGTTGTGCGAAATCCTGTGGAATCTACTGAGAAATCATTTTCTAATCCAGCAACGGGCAAGGCGGATAATGTAACCAATTCATGAAGAATTGGTGTCATCTCTGGATTCTTGAAGAGCTTTGATGGCACGTTGAAGTCCGGCGTATGCTCGATTTGCCCTCTTTCGGTCGCGTTCTGGAAAAGGCCATGTGCGCGGCGGCTAGATAGCTGAGAGTACACTTTCTGGATAGAACAGAAAAGCGTTTCATGGAGAGATAGTCGCGGTCTGCCCATAGTCTGCTCTGGCTCAGGAATGGCTTTTACCAGGTCTTTTAGCAACTCATCAAATAGCCTGATCTCGGCTTTCTGGGCCTCGTTGTATGCGTTCCATGCCTGAGTATAGGTTAGGTGTACCTTTTCGGTAACGGTTCCGTTTGGCGTATCCTTCTCGATTTCAAGATAGTATCGCGTGGCCTGGATGTGCTTGCATTTACCACCGCGATAGACAAAATCCGGGCAATCGCACGTCATCCCCGTTTTGGTTTCCTTAACTTCGTAAAATCCATTACCCGACTGTGATTTTACCTTGAAAGAATGATCAGTGACTTTCTTGATCTGATTGCCTTGAGTAGCTATTGTTTTTCCACGCACTTCACGAGAATCCAATGCCATACTAAGGTATATACCATTGTACGTATTTATAATTTACGCATACTTTAGTATAGACAAAGGTATATATATGAGTTTATACACAAGTAAGTACACAATGGTTAGCAGTGCTAAAGTGAGGTTATACGGGTGCAAATCGAGGCATAGTATTAACTTGCCAAGCGATCTTGTACGGGATAGTGCTTTTCCGTTTAAAATAAATGATAGCTTAATAATAAAAATTGAAAATGATAAGTTGATAATAGAGAAGGCACACATAGACGAAGAATCCATTAGAAAGGAAGGGGTGGGGCCAAAAAATGAGGAATGAACGTAACACTGAAGATATTGTAAGAACACATTTTAAAAATGATCCGCTATATAGCGTCATCACTTTGGAAGAACAGAGATCCAAGAATCGACGAATTAATGATTTATTGAAAATCGCATCCAAAACTGGAAAAAATACGAAGGGCATACCCGAATTTTTAATCACATTTCCGATACAAAATACAAATCATATTATGGTTATAGAATGTAAAGCATCTGTAGATAAACACGAAAGCATCGATAGAAATAAACCTAGCCAATGCGCCGTTGATGGGGTTTTGCACTATGCCAAAGCGTTGAGTGAAGATTACGATGTAATTGCATTAGCAGTAAGTGGAGAAACCGCTAGAGAATTAAAAATATCCACCTTTAGATGGATGCGAAAAAATCCATCTGAACAAAACTTAAACGTCGAAAAACTACTTTACTTAAGCGACTACATAAAATTATTTAACAATGATTTCTTTGCTGAGAATCTTAAAAATTTTGACATATTACAAAAAGCCGTTCTTCTAAATGAAGAATTTAATTCATACTCTATAACAGAGAATGGGCGATGCACTATTGTTAGTGCAATCTTGCTCAGCCTTTTGGATGATCCATTTAAAAGCAGTTATTCTGCGTTTGATAAGACGGATAAGTTGGCAAAAGGTATTATAGATGCTTTGAAACGAGTTTTAGAATCTAAAAAAATAAGAAATAAAGAATCTATGATAAAGGAATTTAATAAAATCCTCAATGAACCGATCTTTAAACAAGAAAAAATAAATAAAAACGGGTCGGAGATAGACACATTACAGGTTGTGAAAAATGACTTTATAGACTATTTGTATAAAAATGTTTACCCACTAATTAAAATGGACGCTGCCGGTTTTGATGTTCTAGGCAAATTTTATACAGAGTTTATTAGATATGCCGGAAGTTCTCAAAAACAGGGGCTTGTTCTCACACCTAAACATATAACAGAGTTATTTTGTGATTTAGCGAATGTTAATGTAGATAGTATTGTGTACGACCCCTGTTGCGGTTCCGGTGGATTCTTGATTGCTGCTATGAAACGTATGATGACGTTAGCTGGCGCTGATTCTAATAAGAAAGGAGACATCGTATCTAATCAGTTAATTGGCATTGAGAGAAGAGCGGATATGTTTTCATATGCATGCACAAATATGATATTTAGAGGTGACGGAAAGTCAAATATATATAACGAGGATTGTTTTAACCTAGTGTCTCAAATTATCGAGCAGCACCATCCAAACATAGCATTTCTCAATCCACCTTATGACGTAGGTCCGGCAGGGCAGATGAATTTCATCGAACATGCGTTAGACGTGGTATCTAATGCAAAATCCAGTGCAAACGGCATTGTAGTAGCAATTGTTCAAATGAGTTGCGCGATTCAAAATGAAAAGGATCTGATCGCCACAAAAGAACGATTGTTAAAAAATCACAGATTGAAAGCTGTCATATCAATGCCAGAAACCCTTTTTACTGGTGCAATTACTTGTATAATGATTTGGGGGGCCAATACACCAAATACTGGTTATCAAACATGGTTTGGGTATTTAAGAGACGATGGATTCGAAGTCAGGAGACATAAAGGCAGATTGGATATCAATAATAGGTGGGAACTCATAAGAAAAAACTTTGTGCAAGCATACCGAAATTCAAATGAGATAGTCGGTTTATCCATAAAGCGTGAGATAACTGCCAAGGACGAATGGTGTGTAGAAGCATATATGGATACGGATTATTCCACCATAACGAGAGGAAATTTCGTAGAAGAGCTAAAAAAATACATAACGTTTGCGGCATTGAATGAGGGAAACGAGGGGCTCATAAATGACATGTAAAGTTTCCGATATTTTCGAGATCAATTATGGAAATAGCTTGCCCTTAAACAATTTAATCAAAGATAAGAATGGCATCAATTTCATATCACGCCAAAGCAAAAATAACGGATGCAGCTCAAAAGTAAAAGAACTCGAAAACGTGAAACCATATGACCCAGGATTAATTACCGTAGTCTTAAATGGGAACAATGTTTTAGATTCTTTTGTTCAGCCTCACGCTTTCTACACAGCTTATCATGTTATGGTACTCGCTCCCAAATCCGAGATGGACTTAAAAGAAAAAATTTTCTATTGCATGTGCTTAAGAAAAAACAAATATCGATATTCATATGGACGACAAGCAAACACAACACTCCAAAACATACCGATTCCCTCAAAAGATAAAATACCAACGTGGGTATATAATACACCGCTTCCTTCAGCACCATCGAAAGATTCAGTAAATCAAGAATCTGTTTTGCTTAATACCGCAAGCTGGAAGACATTCAAATACAGTGGTAAAGATGGAATTTTTATTATAAAAGGAGGATACTATAACAAAAAACCAGACCATACCGAAGAGGGCAACATTCCTTTCATTAGTGCGGCTGGTCAAACTAATGGTATTACTGATTATTATTCATTGTACGACATTGAAAATAATCACAAAGATGAGGGTAGCATAGCACATCCATTAAGTCATAAATTATTTAAGGGAAATTGTATTACTGTAGTGAATAATGGATCTGCGGTCGGAAGTGCTTTTTATCAAGAAAACGACTTTACTTGCTCGCATGATATAAATATTTTATATCTAAAGAATAAAGAATATAATAAATATATCGCCCTGTTTATTTGCACATTAATACGATTGGAGAACTATAGATGGACTTATGGCAGAAAATGGAGGCCAGTGCGAATGCACAAATCTGAAATTAAGCTGCCCACAGATACAGAAGGCGCACCCGACTGGAACTTCATGGAATTGTTTATAAAGAGCTTGCCTTATTCCCAAAATCTGGATTAGGATGCTTTTTAGACTTTATTTTGCACGCCTCGGACTTATTCCTTTATATTTATTCGGAAGTGTAACTCTCAGTAAACTGAATTGCTTTATTAACTAATATAATCAACTCACCAATCATGTCTGTCACTTTAGTTGCAAGTCTTAGACTTTAGTTGCAGAATCGACTTTAGATGCAAAGCCGAAGGCACGAAAAAGCATTTATACTCCCGAGCTAATGTAAACTATACCCAATGGCATGGGTTTACAGAACCGCTGCGTTGCGGTGCGATTTGGCCATCATCCGCCCAACAATAGGGGCCAGTAAGCGAATACCGGCCCCCTCTATCCTCTTTTCACCTGCATTTTAGGATCATTGCAGCGCGCAAAATAGCATAAGGCCCGGCAGTTCTCAGTAAAGATGACTGCAAAAAGATGCACCCTACAGCAAGCTAGGGGTTATTCATTCAAGAAACCAAAAAATAAATATTTGGGCGGCGAACTAGGCAGGCTTTTTGTTTCCCAAAGCAACAATAGCTATGCCAGCTGCTGCAACACATGCATCCCCAATAACCATCATCATAGTATTGCCGCCTGAAGTGAATATCGCGGCGATCCCTATAACAAACAATACTCCACCGATCATGCCACTTGTTTGCATTTCTTTTCCCTCCACATTATTATGAACAATTGTAAGCCCATGTGATTGGGTCGGGTTTACATATACATGGAAGTATAAATGCTTTATCGTTGAATGCCTAGTTGTCTAAACCACGCTCTTGCATTCCTGTTCCGTATACTGTTTCTCCAACCAGCTTACCCCGAATAGGAATGCTGCGGAGACCGCCATGCCAAGCAGAGGATACGTCTGGCCCAGGAAGATTGCGGTTACTCCGCCTCCCAGCAGCGCAGCCAGCGCACCGGAAGGCGTAAGGCCCAGACGCTCTCGGTAAAATCCGGCAATAACCGGTAAGAGCAGACCACTGGTAAAGACGGTATAAGCGATAAGCAGCGTCTTGATGATGCTGGGCAAGGAAACAGCTAATGCCAGAGCCAGGAGCCCTATGATTAACACAAAAAGCCTTGACATGGTCATCAGTTTCTCCTCACCCGAAGCCGGCCTGGCCTTTCTATAAATATCAAGAGTTAAAATTGAAGTAGCTGTCATCAGGCTCGTGTCTGCTGAGGACATGAATGCAGCCAGGAGAGCTGCGGCCACCAGGCCTTCCATGACGGGCGACAGAAGCCCCGTCAGGAGCACGGGAATGGCCTGCTCAGGTGATGCGCCAGGGTAAAGCGACCGGGCGAAAATCCCCAGAGATGTAATCAGGAAGGCCAGGGGAATGAGGATGACGGCTGCGATCGCCGCGGATATCTTCGCTTCTCTCGGGGTATGGGCAGAGAGCAAACGAGAATACATATCCGGCCCGACCAGGTATGCCGAGCCGACAACCAGCAGCATGGAAAGTACATCCCAGCCGCCCATCTCAGCCGAAGTGGGAAAGCTCTGGCTGAAGATCAAGCCGGGTCCGGCAACCTCCAGGGCTTTGGAAAACAGGACTATCATTCCCGCTAATATTATCATGAGCTGTACCAGGTCGGTCCTTATCACCGAGCTCTGCCCTCCGTGAGCTGTGTAGAGCACGAAGACCGCCGTACATGCTGCCATGAATAAAGTCTCGTTTCCTCCAAATACGGCGCCAAGGACTTTGCCGCAGGCCACAATCTGCACGGCAATGACTCCCCCCCAGGAGATGACAATGAGAGCGGAGGCGACAAACCTCACCCTTTCCCCATAAAATGATCCTACCAAATCGGGCAGAGTGCTGCATCCGCTAGCTCTTACTTTCTCGGCAAAAAAGATCGCTAGCACCAGCAGGCCAGCCGTGCCGGAGAGCATCCACCATGCGCCCGGCAGGCCTTTGCTGAAGCCTAGGCCCGCCATGCCCAGAGTTGCTGAAGCGCCAATGATAGTGGCACAGAAAGTGCCTGTAAGAAGAACCAGTTTTATGCTCCGCCCCGCCAGATGGAAATCCTCCATTCCTTTCAGGCGGTGCCCCCAAGCGCCGATGACAAGCATCGCCAGCAAATATACTACTATTATGACGGCTGCCGGATCCATAAACCATGCCTCCCAAAATTGTAAACCCTTTTTCGCGGAGAAGGTTGACAAGCCTATAAAGCTTTTTCTGTAGCTGTAACTGCAGTGCTGATTAATAATTAAAATTGATAAAAGAAAATAGAGGGCCAGTACCTTTTTTTGGCTGGCTCTCTATTCTCGGGCCGGATAGTGGATAAACCCCACCGCAATTTCGGTGTAAACCCATGGCGTTGGGCAAGGTTTACATAAGCTCGGGAGTATAAGTATTTTTGCTTGGGAACCGGTCTTATGCCCTTGCCTTGATTTGTCTTTCCATGAGATTTGACTCAAGCTTGCCGCAAACAAGACAGCTGATTGTGTTGGGGATTTTGCCCTCAAGCCAGGCTATCAATAATTCCTCAGTGGAGAAACGAGCCCCACAGCCGATACATTGAATCATTCTTCCTTTTGTCATTCAGAAAATGGCTTTTGGACCAGGGGCCTTATCAATGCTATCCTTGCATGGAATTCCAGGCATGATTACCTCCGCTTAGGGCGCATTGAAGGATATAGGCCTGACTCGTCTTAGAGTTCGACGCCTCGTCAAAATGTAAAGCTTCTAAATAATAATTGAACGAATGATATTTAATTTAGATAAATTAAGAGCCAAGTTATTGAATATTCTTCGCGAAGGACCAATTTGAGGATATTCTTAATCAGCTGCGTCTGGCATGTTCCGTCTGCTTGCCTCGCCGCCGTTTGACTAAGAAGTTCCAAAAAATTACCACGGTAAAATAGAGATAAATAGTAATGCAGATCCTGACATGAGCCAGGATCCGAAAAGGCAGGTTTATCTAACGCCTGCTCTGCTATCAGACCACCTGTTGAACACTGTTGGCAATATGAACGTACAAAGACCGAATAATACTATGGCTATCAACTGGCTCGTGACATCTGGCATCTATTTTTCACCTCCATTCATGACATTGGATACGCTAGACCTAGGCCCTATCCTACTGCATCCCACATAAACTTTGTGCTATCTAATCTAATCCTCTAGTTGCTATTCCTGCTAAAAATCGGATTCTCGGGGAAAAAATAGGGGATGAAGGAGGTGAGATCGAGGTCAATCCCCTTACGTATGAATCCTGCCATAATGAATTCTTTTTGGAGGCTCTGCCATTAAGTCTGACCCAATAGTATCGATATGATGATAGCAGCCAACCAAAATCCTACCCACAATGGGTACACACCCAACTCCTGTTGACCAAGTTTCATTTTCTAATTCCTCCCTATTTGGTAATTTTTCCTTTTTTCCAAATTCATCCTTTTTCAAAGTATTTATCTTTTTCCAAGTAGCATTTGCAGATACTTTTTTTAAGCAGCAGGTCCTTGCTTTTAACTGCAGTATCAGGACGTTCCACGATAACTCCGTCTTAGAAATGACACCTAAACGTCCGTGATAAGTATTGATATAAAGGAACTCATAAATATGGAAAAATGAGGTGTCGCGAGAAAAATGCCTGGCCCAAAATACACAAAGATAGAGATAACCCCCGAAGCCTTTCTGGCTCTTGAATCGGAAACTATTCTTCAGAGTAAGACCCTGAAGAGACTAGCGTCCGAGCTAATACTGAATGGGGTTTCTGAAGCGTCCCTGGATTTTGCCCAAAGAGCCTTGGCCGCCAACATGGCCAGCCAAAAGTCAAGCGAAAAACTGGTAAAAGTGATCAAGGATATCGGTACTTCTGAGATAAAATTTGATGAGACTTTTTTAGAGATTATTCAAAATATGATAAAAGATAAGGAATATCTGGAAACAATGTTATATGTTGCTCAGCATACAGCTTCAATGCAGCGCGATGAACTTCACCGGGTGCTGACGATCTGTGAATATCATAATCTATCCACTGCACACAAAGCCAATATTATTAAGAATTTAAATGAAATAGAATCGGGCAATTGCAAATTCCAATAATATAGGACGAAGGCCGGAAAGCCGGCCTTTTCAGCCTACATCATTTAAACATTTCAACAGCGGCAATTACTACTACCAAAATTGCAGCCGCTATCATTACAAGGTTTCTAACCTCGATGTGCATTACTTGTTCTCTCATATGCTTGGGCCTATGAGTGACTACCTCATGGATCCAAACCTCATGTTGCAGCATTGCGTCGCTCTTTACAACTGTCATAAATCTTACCTCCTTTTGCAGGGCGCGGGAATAACCATGCCTTTGCCCTGTTACTACTCTTCAGTAGAAAAACTTTGCCAGGCAATAGATCTGCGGCCAGGAAGCGTTCTGCAAACCTCTGCATCCTTCTGGATCTTGCCCTCTCTCGCAAGGATGCATACTTCAGAGGCGATTGACTCGCTCCTTTGCCGAAACTGGTCAACTACCAGCCTCTCCAGATCTTTTTTGGCAATGCTTTTCCCTTTGCCGATCCCTGGACATGTGGGATTGTAACCAATGCTAAGGATGAGATCACCTTTTGGCGTTGACTCCTCTTCCACCCGGAATGGGAAGAGCTTGCAGGCCCTGGGTCGCACCGGATAAACGGTGCAGCCCTCCTCGTAGAATACGCAGGTGGTATCCTCCTTGCTCTTCATGACCGGAATGTCCAGGATCACCTTCTTTCCTCCTTCCTTGGCCCGCACGAACTTGCCGTCGTACTCGTAGAGCGTGTCCACGAAATCCTTTGCGACAAGCCCAGTCTTGCGGCCTATGCGTTCGATGTCCTCTTTCGTCAGGTAGATGAGGTTGGACTTCTCCCAGAACTCCTTTAGCTGCTCCATGGGAACCAGGTCCTCAAACTCCGCTGGCCTTTTATGATGGCAACAGGAGCCGCACCTCTGGCACATGAATTTGATATCTCCAAACGCCGTTTGCACAACAACGCTAGGCAAGGAAACCTCAAAAAGAGGAAAAAAGAAGGCGCTTAAAGCGTCTTCGTGATGGGGTGTTCCTCGGCTAAGACCTTCAAGCCCAGCTCCACGGCGGACTCAGCCTTCATGATATCCACCATCGCAGCGGCGGGGAAGACCATGGGAGCGTTCTCTATCGGTCCGTAGAGATAGTAGTCAGCGCCTAGGATTCCGGCCACCAGGTTGGAGCCGATATCGACAGGAGCGAAGGCCTCCTTGTGCTCTTTCTTCCACTTTTTCATCCAGTCCCAGGCCGATGCCCCGTTATGGAATCCTGCCCCTACTGGCAGGCCCAGCTGGGCCTTGACGGCAATGACTGCGCGATAAGTGGCGCCAGAGCCTGCACCCAGTGGCATCGCGGCCACATCGATGAGGGGTCTGGTGATGCCGCACTCTTTGGCGTAATCCAGCATGCCCTTTTTAGCGCCACCGGCTGCCTTAGTCAGGATGTTCATCTTGCCAACAGTTCCCTTCTCCATGGCATTGAAGGCCAGGACGATAGCGGCATCGAGGTCGCTGTCCTTGACGGCCTGCAGCTCCTCGGGAGTGATAGAGGCATTGATGGAGTTATGCACAGCCCTATCAGCTACGCCGATCTCAGAGGCGTACTTGACGCCGAAGGCGCGCACCGATGGTGCCGAGGAGTCGATGAGGAATGGGTAATCGGATATGCCCACAAACCAGTCGATCTCCTTCTTCATGGCCTCATCACTCTCTGCAACAATCTGGTTCATGCAGGAGTTGCCGGTGATGTCGCTCATCTCAACCTGTTTATTCCAGAGCCTCTCCGCGGCTGCCACGTCAAAGACTCCGTGCTCCGGATCGGATACGATCTTGTGCCTGGCGTAAAACATGGTGCCTATGCAGCATGTGGGGTACTCTCCAGGCTGG
>Ga0209777_10002900_pt1 | contig 21852 bp, 21 predicted proteins | sample FrelakmetHBP12HB_FD_187147 | JGI IMG/M metagenome (GOLD analysis project Ga0209777, IMG submission 187147) | Freshwater lake sediment microbial communities from the University of Notre Dame, USA, for methane emissions studies -HBP12 HB (SPAdes)... | ecosystem: Environmental > Aquatic >...
ACTAATAAAGTTCTTTCAATATAAACCAAAGGTATCCTTAAAGGGATAGTCAGTTGCCGGGTTAGCGCATAGCTTCCCGGTTTTTTTTGATTTGTGCGGGTCATTTCTACCATTTGATCCACTTTTTAATTTTTTATCTTGATTATTATTTCATAATTGGTAACATCTAATCAGCACCTGAAAAATTTAATTTCCGAATGGTTCGGATTTTTTCCGGTGGAGCCGACAAGGAGGGGTTATGCCCCAAAATGAAAACGCTGCCGCAGGCGTAAACTACGGCGTTATCAAGCCTTTCAAAGACTTGATGGTGGAGGTGGGCAGAAGGACGCGCCACCTCTGCGAGAAGAGGGGAGTTTTCATCCTCCCAACGGTCAACGGACATGGGGTACCTTACGAGTACCGTGGTGAAGGCAATCCTGTCTGGGTGGCGACAAAGGAAGGTTTGGGCAATAAGGCGTGGATCGCTATGCTGCTCAATCAGCTAGGCTATCCTGACCCCACGGGGCAATTCCACATGGGCGGGATCGGCATTGACACATTCCGCATGGGCTCAAATGATAATGCCGCCCAGGGAGCTCAGTCTGTCATCCTGACTGACGAAGTTTCATGCGGTGTTGACGAGTTCTTCGGCACTGCGCCAGCAACGGCTTTGGCCGGCAGTTTTGAGTATGCTTGCGTCATCGCCGGGTGCTCGATGGGGCAGGGTGAATCCCCGGCTTACAAGTACCTGATGCAGGCCGCGCCTCCGGTTAAATATGCACCTTCGCTGAGCGTTTGCGTTATAGGCATAGTGCCGCCGACAGCGCGTTACATCAGCGGAGAAGGGGTTCGGCCTGGCCACATCATGATCGGATACCTTTCGTCTGGGCTCCATTCGAACGGTATTTCTCCAATCATCCGCCGCGTCCCGCAACTGAAGGACGGTTTTCTGACCCCGCTCAACGGACACACTGTTGGCGAGGAATGCCTGATTCCGACACGCTCGTACTCTGGGCTCGTGGAGGCGCTGCAAAACACAGGTGTCGTTGTTGATGCATGGCTGCCTTGCACTGGCGACGGCATTGCCAAGATCGGCTCTGACGAGCGGTTCCATTACGTTGTGGAACATTGGCTTCCGGATGAAAAGATCCCGCCGCTATTCCTCTTCATGGAAAAGATCGGAGTTCCTCGACGAAGTCTCGCTGATACTTGGAACTGCGGCATCGGCTATATCGCCTTCGTACACCCGGACCAGGTTGATAGTGTGATGGAAGTCAGCGCCAAGACGCCGATTGACGGAGAAGAGGGCTTCTACGAGCCCCTCGTGCTCGGACGTGTTGAGGAAGGCCCTCCTGGCACGGACTTTCAGCCTTGGAAGATGCAACTCCCGCCTCCGGGCAAGGAGTAGTCCTCACGCCGGCTACAGCCTCTCAAGACTTAACAGGTCCCAGCGACAGAAGTTTCGCTGGGCTCTTTTTTTGCATTTTTACCTATTGCATATATTTTTTGAAATGATAGAATATTAATATGCTTAAGGAGTTAATTGACCAATTTTATCTGGAGAACCAGAAAAATAAAGATCAGACAAAATTTTATATTACAGACGCAGGCAAATGTCCGCGGTCTGTTTTTTTTAAATTTAAAAATGCTCCCCGTGAACCCATGGACGCTAGGATTTTGCGCATATTTGAGCGCGGAGAAAACATCCACAGATCCATCTTCAACATTTTGTACCGGTTGAGATTGGGCGTTGTCACGGAAATTCCAATTCCTTCGCAGGAAATAATCTCCGGCAGGGCAGACGCTATTTTATGTGTTGGAAATGAAAACTATGTATTGGATATCAAAAGCATAAACAGTATGATTTTCAGGAATATGTCGGCTCCCAAAGAGGAAAATGTCTATCAAATACAGCTTTACCTGCATTTTTTTAATATTAAAAAAGGAATCCTTCTATATATAGATAAAGACCAGCAGGAAATGAAAGAATTTTTTATTGATTATGACGAAGTGCTTTGCAAATCACTCATGGACAAGTTTCATGCTTTGAAAGATCAGGTAGAAAAAAGCGTTCTGCCTGCGCGCTTAGCTGATTATCCGCGCAATTGGCAGTGCAGCTATTGTCCGTTCAAAGATGTCTGTAAGGCGGAAAACGGAGAGGAATATAAAAAGCAGACAGAACCTCAAAAACCATAAAAACAAAAAGCCGCTTGTCCTGAAAGGAACCAAGCGGCTTTTTGTTTTTATTACGGAGTTATTTTTTCTGATGACATCAATATTTTGTTTGTCAAAATATAAAGTTTGCCGTCCTGCTGGTTAAAAAATATTTCAGGATTTTTAATGTTGATTTCTTTGCCCGGGGATATAACTATTGTCTGAGGCAAAATTTCTGAATTAATATTTCCGCGGTAGTCAGTTTCAGAAATTAAGATTTTGTTTCCGGCAGTGAAAATAATGTAGTTATTATTGAGCCACAAACAGTCGGTAATCTTTTCAGATGATTTGTATAAAATATTTTTTTTGGGAGCCGCAGTTGAAATCAGTGAAACGTAAATATTATTATCGTTATAAAAGATTATACTTGCGCCATCCGGAGAAATTTTCGCGTCTTTGACGGGAGCATCAAAATTATCTAGGTTATTTGTTTTTGTATTTAAAAACAGGAGATTGCTGTTGTTATCAATGAAGATATTGCTGTTATTGTTTATTATTTTATAAGAGCCGGTTTTGACTATTTTTATCGGAGTTAAAATAAGTTTTATTGGGCTAGCGGTTAAATTTGCCAAGTCAGATTTGTAAAGAAACCCGTCAGTCCCTATCCATATGATATTATTGTTTTGCAAAGCGAAGGCAAGTATTTTTTTTAAGACAGGGGTTGATTTCTGGACAGCGGGTAACCCGGAGTTTTCCGGGGCATCGGAGTAATACAGATTGTTATTTTTTATAATAAATTTTTCTTGCTTATTGAAGGGGGAGGGTAAACCTTGGGTCGTTTTACCTGTCTGTGTAGTCAAGTCTGTGAGGACTTCAAACTGCATATTTTTTTTGATCAAAAGCACATTTTCCAACTTCGTAACCTGGTTTTTCTGTACAGGTATGGTTTTCAAGTAATCATAATAACCGCTTTTTTCGACTAAAACAGTATGGTCTTTGGGCAGCAAGCTTTGCACAAAAATTGAATTTGAAAACATGCCAGGTTTTTCTGTAATTTTAGAGTCAACAATGATCTCTCCGGCTGCAGGGTATGTTCTCACATAAATGCCTCCAGTTGATGTAATTTCCATCTTTTCAAAATCAAACCTGTATCCCATGGAATAAAGCACTAAAATCGGGGCTATAACAAAAAAGCAGGCCACGCAAACAAGCAGTATTACTAAGCGAGTTTTTTTTCTCATAATTATAGCTATATTATCATAAAACAGTTGTTTTTTCCATATTTTTACAGCTTTTCAAAAGTAAATTTTTATTGTAAAATTAAACATTAGCCAGCGTGTCTATAATTATGAAAGTTTTTTCAGCAACGTATCCGGACGTTATAAAATTTGATAAAAAGCCCAACGAGGACTTTTATTTAGTTTCCAAAAAACTTCCTATTTTTGTAGTGGCTGATGGAGTAACCCGCTCGCATTTTGAAGATGGCAGGTACGCCCACTACAGCGGAGCCAGGAAGGCGGCAGAAATCTTTTGTAAAAGCGCATTGAGTTATTTAGAAGAAAGATTTAATCCTGAAAAAATAAAAGAAGCTTTTGATTTCGCCAATCAAAAAATAAAAGAGCTGAATATAGAAGCCGGCATAGATAAAAAATTAAATTACATAGAATGTGACTGGTTAGATACAGTTGGAGTTGCTGGAGTGATTTCAGAAGACAAACTTCATTACGGCTATGTTGGCGATTGCGGATTGATTATTTTTGATAAAGATAATAAGAAAAAGTTTCAGACAGAAGACATGGTTTCTCCGGCAGTAAAAAAATTTATAGAAAGTTATAAAAATTGGAAAAACCTTGCATCAAATCAAAAAAGGCTGATTATACACAAAGAATTGCGGAATAATACTGACAAAAAAGGATATGGCACATTCAGCGGGGAAAACGGAGTAAAAAATTATTATAATATCGGCTCTGAAAAACTTGAAGAAGGGGACTTAGTTGTTTTTTATTCTGATGGTTTTTTAGAATATATAGGAGACAATCATTTTATCGATATATTGAGGAAGGGCGACAGGAAAGAACTAAATAAGGCCATGTTCTGGAAGGTTATAAAAAATCCGATAAAATGCGGCCATGACCGCACATTTATCGCAATAAATTTTGATAAAAAATAACGTAAAAATAGGGTATTGATAATTTTGAGATTATCAATTAATATACAGTATTATATACGATATTATGTCTGATAAATTTATTATCAATGGCGGAAAGCCATTGGAAGGAGAAATCGAAGTAAGAGGTTCAAAAAATGCAGCCGGTCCTGCCCTGATCGCTTGTTTGCTTACGCAGGAAGAATGCATTGTTGATAATGTGCCTTGTATTGAAGATATTTTGAATATTCTGGATATAATGAAGAGTATGGGCATTAAGGTTGAAAAGACGGGCGAGGAAACATTTAAAATAAAGGCAGAAAAAGTTGAGGCAGGTAAAATGGATTTTGAAAAAATCTCAAAAACCAGAATTTCCGTATTATTTCTTGGAGCCCTTTTATTCAGAGTTAAAAATTTTAAAATGCCGCCGCCCGGGGGAGACAGGATAGGGCTTCGTCCGATTTCCGTCCAGTTGAATGCTTTAGAAAAATTAGGAGCAAAAATTGAAAAACGAGACAATGTTTATGAAGTCAGCCGTGAAAAACTTACAGGGAAAGAGATCGTTTTAGAGGAATTTTCCGTAACAGCTACTGAGGCTATAATGCTGGCAGCTGTTTTAGCGGAAGGGAAAACTGTTATAAAAGGAGCTGCTGCAGAACCGCAGATCCAGGACTTGGGCCAGATGCTTTTGAAAATGGGGGCTAAAATAGAAGGATTTGGAACCCATGTTATTAAAATTGAAGGAGTTGAAAAACTGCATGGATGCACCCATTCGGTAATCCCGGACCCGATAGAGGCGGGAACTTTTATAATTATCGGAGCCTTGACTCCGGGAAAGGTAAAAGTAACGGGCGTTAATTTGTCGCATTTAGATTTGTTTTTGGCAAAACTTGAAGAGATGGGGGTTAATATAGAAAAAGGAGAAGATTATGTTTTAGTATCTCATTCGCCGAATTTGAATTCAGTGAAAGTGCAGGCGCTTCCTTATCCGGGATTCCCGACAGATTTATTGCCGATAATAATTCCTCTTCTGATTATGGCGCAAGGGAAAAGTTTGGTGCACGATCCTTTATATGAAAACAGGTTTAATTATATCCAGGAGCTGAAAAAGATGGGGGCGGATATTGAAATGGTTGATCCTCACAGAACTTTTGTTTTCGGCCCGACAAAACTTTCGGGCGCGAATATCGATTCCTGGGATATAAGAGCAGGAGCCTGTTTGGTAATCGCGGCTTTGCTGGCAGAAGGAAAAACAACCATTGAAAACGTCTTTCAAATCGACAGAGGATATGAGAAGATAGAAGAGCGCTTACAAAAGCTCGGCGCAGATATAAAAAGAATAAAGTAAAAATTGTTGCGACAATTTATATAATTACGTCATTCGGTCGTAATGAAAATAAATTTTCAATACTCCCTCCTTAGAAATTATAGAAAATATGTTTAATAATAAAATTGCCATTGATTTAGGAACCTGCAATTCTCTTGTCTATGTCCAGGGCAAGGGAGTTGTCCTATATGAGCCCTCTGTTGTGGCGATTTCTTTAACTGACAATAAAATTTTAGCGGTGGGTGAAGGCGCAAAAGAAATGATCGGCAGAACCCCTGCGGATATAAAAGTTTACAGGCCCCTTAAAGACGGAGTAATCGCAGACTACAGGGTAACGCAGGCAATGCTCCGTTATTTTATAAATAAAACATCTGGCAGATTTAAAATGTTTAAGCCGGAATTAGTTATTTCTGTCCCCGCTGGGATTACCAGTACAGAGAGAAGAGCTGTAATTGAGGCGGCGTTAGCCGCCGGAGCAAAATCAGCCTACGTTGCCAAAGAGCCGATTTTGGCCGCTATAGGAGCAGGCATTCCCATTAACTCCTGTTCGGGCCATATGATAGTTGATATAGGCGGAGGAACTTCTGAAGTGGCGGTAATTTCTCTCGGCGGAATTGTGACGTGGCATTCTGTAAGGATTGCCGGAGATAAGATAGATGTGGCGATAGGCGAATATATAAAGAAAAAATATAATTTGGCCGTCGGAACCCAGTCAGCCGAGGAAATAAAAATAAAAATCGGCACGGCACTTCCGCAAAAAGAGTTGAGGTTTTTGGAGATACAGGGCAGGGATTTGATTTTGGGATTGCCGAGAAATATTAAAGTATCTAACAACGAAATTTGCGAAGCGATATCAGATGTTTTGGCCGAAATCGTGCAGGCTGTAAAGCACGTGCTGGCGGAAACTCCGCCGGAGCTTTCTGCTGATATAATGAATAAAGGAATTATTATGGCTGGCGGCGGATCATTGCTGCCGAAAATAAATGAATTGGTTGCACAAAGCACGGGTGTTCCGTGTTTTGTGGCAGAAGAGCCGCTTTTCTGCGTTGTAAAGGGAACCGGGACAGTCCTTGAGAATTTAGAAGAATACAAAAAAGTTGTGATGAGCAAAAAATAGAAATTGCCTACGGCAATTTATATAATTACGTCGCTCGGTCGGAATGAAAAATATCATTTCGTAAAAAATAAGAACAAATTCTAATTTTTTACTTCATTCATTTTTCACCCCTCCCTTGCTAGTAATTATAAAAAATAGTGATAATCGGACATGAAAAGCAATGGGATTTTCTGAAAAATAAATTTGAGCTGAATCAACTTTCTCATGCGTATTTGTTTACAGGAGCCAAAGAGATTGGGAAGAAAACATTTGCCGTAGAATTTGTAAAATTAATAAATTGCCTGCCTGCGCAGGCAGGCCTTGCCGAGAAAAAACCTTGCGGAAAATGCGTAAATTGCCAAATGATAGAAAAAAACAGCTTTCCGGATCTGCTGATCGTAAAATCTGCTGACAGTACATCATCGATTAAAAATAAAAGAGACAGTTTGGAAATTGATATCGGACAAATAAGAGCTGCGCAAAATTTTTTAAGCTACAAGTCTTATTACGGTTTTTTCAAATCAGTGATTATAGATGATGCCGAAAGAATGAACATTGATGCACAGGATTGTTTTTTAAAAAACTTAGAGGAGCCAAAAGGAAAAACCCTGCTCATTCTAATTTCTTCCAAACCCGATATGCTGTTGCCGACCGTAGCTTCCAGATGCCAGACATTAAAGTTCCTCCGGCCGAAAGATTTGCCGTTAAATTCCGAAAGATTAAAAAAAGACCAAGAAATTTTAAAAGACCTGATGTCGGTAATTAATTCGGACTTTTCAGAAAAATTCAAATATGTAAAATCCCTTGATTTTGAGAAACAAGACGCTAAAGATATCCTGGAGGTAATGCAAAAATATTTTAGAAATTTATTGCTTGACGAAGCAGGAGTTGAAAAAATAAAATCAGATGTGCCAGTCCTAAGAGATTGCTCAATTCAAAAAATTAAAAAGATTATAAATTTAATAGACGATGTAAATAATAAATTGCTTTTTACAAATGCCAATCCAAAGTTGGCTTTAGAAATATTATTAATGGAATTTTAAAAATATAATGAATTACAAAGAATTCGTAGACAAAGTTAAGCCGGAGTTCGAAAAATCTTTCAAATTTTTAGAGCAGGAACTGGCAAAAATACGCACATCCAGAGCCAGCCCTACTTTGGTTGAAGACATAGAAGTGAATGCTTTCGGCTCAAAATTTACAATAAAACAACTGGGCGCAATTTCTGCCCCGCAGATAAATCAGATAGTTATACAGCCATGGGACATTTCATATATAGAACCCATAGAAAAGGCGATTTCCCAATCAGGATTGGGAATGTCCTGCGCTGTCGATAAAAATATTATCCGGCTGAACCTGCCCATGCTTACTGAAGAATACCGGCTTGCATTAAATAAAATTTTGAATGAGAAAGCGGAGCAGGCAAAGCAGGTGATAAGGAGGCAGAGGGAAGATACCTGGAATAAAATACAGGCATCTCAGAAAGCAAAAGAAATTTCAGAAGACGATAAGTTCCGCGGGAAAGACGAGCTTCAGAAAGTAGTTGATGAATACCACGAAAAAATAAAAAGCTTGGTGGAAAAGAAAAAGAACGAGATAATATAATAAAATTTAACTTAATGATATCTGCAATTTTAGTTTTAGCAATCGCTTTTCTAAGTTTGATAGCCCTGATGATTATACACGAGTTCGGGCATTTCATCATAGCTAAAAAATTCGGCGTAAGGGTTGATGAATTCGGCATCGGATATCCGCCGAGGATTTTTGGCAAAAAAATAGGCGACACGATTTATTCTATAAACTGGATACCTCTTGGTGCATTTGTGAAAATTTATGGAGAGGAAGGAGGAGTTGACGATTACAGAAGTTTTACAAATCTTAAAATATGGCAAAGAGTTTTAATTATCATAGGAGGGGTTGCGGCATTTTGGATAGCGGCTGTGATCATTTTTTCCATTGTTTTTGCAATGGGAACTGATTTGCCGGTGGGAGATCAGGATGTCCAGGGATTAACTAATGTGCAAGTAAAAATAGTTTCGGTTTCGCAAAATTCTCCGGCAAGCGGAGCAGGGCTTGAAATTGCCGACACGATAAAGGATATAAAAGTGGGGAATTCCGATACAAAAATTAACAAGATTGCGGATTTTCAAAAAATTACCATTGATAATAAAGGGAAAAAAATAACTTTGACAATTGAGAGAAACGGCAAAACTTTTGATGCCAGCCTGACGCCAAGAGTGAATCCGCCGGCAGACCAGGGGGCAGTGGGAGTCGGATTGGAAAGAATGGCAACTCTCATTAAAAAATATCCATTTTACGAAGCCCCAATTCAGGGAGCAATTTATACCTGGCAAACAACAGTAAATGCCTTAGAGGGATTGTATGCTACTTTAAGCGGTTTATTTGCGGGCAAAGGCGCTCCGCAAGGAGCAGAATTTGCAGGGCCTCTTGGAATTACAGTATTTTTAGCTAATGCGGCAAGTTATGGAGTCGGGTTTTTCCTGTATTTTGTAGGAATTATTTCTGTTTTTATCGCCATATTCAATTTGTTCCCAATACCGGCTTTAGACGGAGGTAAATTGATATTTTTGCTGATTGAAAAAATAAAAGGCAAACCGGTATCAGCAAGAGTGGAACAGGGGATTACGATGGTATTTTTTATAATATTGATTGCTTTGTCACTTTTTATAACAATAAAATTTGACATCCCGCGTTTTTCAGACTTTTTGAAATCGTCATTATTCAGATAAAAAACGGAATAGGGCATTCCTCGCCATTAACGGCTCGGGATGAATTTTCTTCACTCCGTTCATAAAATTCATATGTTGCAATCAAAATTATTTTATAAAACAACTAAAGAGAAATCCGCGGAAACAGAGGCGGTTTCACACGACCTGTTGACACGGGCTGGGTTTGTGGACCAGCTGATGTCCGGAGTTTATACTTTTTTGCCTTTGGGATTCAGGGTTTTAAAAAATATTGAAAATATAATCAGGAAAAACATGGAAGATGTTGATGGGCAGGAAATGCTGATGCCTGCTTTGAACCCGAAAGAAAATTGGATGAAAACCGGAAGGTGGAACAGCTTAGACATACTTTTTAAAATTAATGGATCTGGAGATAAAGAATATGCTTTGGCTCCAACACATGAGGAAGTTGTGGCTCCTTTGGCAAAGAAAATTATTTTTTCATATAGGGATTTGCCCTTGTATATTTTTCATATCCAGAATAAATTTAGGGATGAGCTAAGGGCAAAATCAGGAATTTTAAGAACCAGGGAATTTATGATGAAGGATTTATATTCTTTTCATACTGATCAGGCAGACCTGGATAAATATTACGATAAACTGGTAAAAGCATATTTGAATATATTTAAGGAAGCCGGAATCGGGAAGGTGACTTACAGGACATTCGCTTCCGGCGGAACTTTTTCAAAATATTCCGATGAATTCCAGACCATTACGGATGCCGGCGAAGACATAATTTATATCTGTGAGAAATGCGGATTAGCCATCAATAAAGAAATAAAGGCAGAAAATCCGGTCTGCCCGAAATGCAGTTCAGACAGATTTGAGGAAAAAAAGGCGGTTGAAGTGGGAAACATTTTTAAAATGGGAACAAAATATTCTCTGCCCTTTGATTTAAAATTCAAGGATAAAGATGGCGTAGAAAAGCCGGTTATAATGGGTTGCTATGGGATAGGCCTAGGCAGGCTTATTGGGGCAGTGGTTGAAGTTAATCACGATGACAGGGGAATTATATGGCCGAAGAACATAGCTCCTTTTTTAGCTCACCTGATTCAACTGGGGGATAACAAGAAAGTTGAGGCCATGGCTGGAAAAATTTATCAAGATTTACAAAAGCAGGGCATTCAAGTATTATACGATGATAGGCAAGACAAATCTGCAGGAGAAAAATTCTCAGAGGCGGATCTGATCGGTATACCCTACAGAATTATTGTTTCAGAAAAAACATTGGCTAAAAATTCGGTCGAGTTAAAAGAGAGGAGCAAGAGTACAGCAAAGCTGGTAAAAGTTAAACAGCTAACAAAATTACTGAAATAAAAACGAAATTTAAAGCATTTTTTTGATTGTGCAAATGAGCTTGTAACCGTCTTATAAAAAATATATAAAAGGTTATTAAAGTTAAACAGCTAACAAAATTACTGAAATAAATGTTTAAGAAGTTATTTTCATTGTTATCGATTGATATGGCGGTTGATTTGGGTACTGCTAATTCTTTGGTTTATGTAAAAGATAGGGGAATAATTATCAATGAGCCGTCGGTGGTGGCCATAAACAATAAAACCGGCCAGATTTTGTCAATTGGCGAAGAAGCAAAAAAAATGGTAGGACGTACGCCCTCATACATTTCTGCCACGAGACCCTTAGTCAATGGAGTTATCTCTGATTTTGAAGTAACAGAGCAGATGTTGAAATACTTTATTGAAAAGGCAGCTGCTGCCGGCAAAAAAATGTTTGGCTTAGGCTTTTTGCCGAGAGTAATTATTGGCATTCCTTGCGGTGTTACAGAAGTTGAAAGGAAAGCAGTCAGAGATGCGGCAAAAAATGCCGGAGCCAGAACAGTATTTTTAATTGAGGAGCCCTTGGCTTCTGCAATAGGCGCGAAATTGCCGATACAGGAGGCGGGCGGAAATTTTATTGTTGACATTGGCGGGGGAACAACGGAGGTAGCAGTTATATCTTTGGGGGGAATTGTAACTTTTAAAAGCCTGAGAATTGCCGGAGACAAGCTGAATGACGATATTGTGCAATTTGCGCAAAAAGAATACAAACTTTTGATCGGGGAAAGAACCGCAGAATTGATTAAAATAAATATCGGTTCAGCCATGCCGTTAAAAGAAAAAAAGGAGATGCCCATGCGCGGGCGAAATTTAGTCACAGGCTTGCCGGAGGAAGTTGTAATTTTTAATGACGATGTGCAGAGAGCCTTAGACAGGTCGGTAAAACAAATTATTGCAGCCATAAAAACAACGATTGAGGAAACTCCTCCTGAATTATTGGCAGATGTAATGTCTAATGGAATCTATTTGTCCGGCGGAGGGTCTTTATTAAGAGGACTTGATGCTTTAATTTCAAAAGAAACTAAAATGCCGTGTAAAATAATTGACGATCCTTTGACCGCGGTTGTGCGTGGCGCCGGCATTGCTTTAGAAAATATAGAGATGTTAGAGGAAGTAATGTCAAAAGACGAAGAAGGCGAGGTTCCATTTTAAAAATAGTGATTGCTAGAATATGATCTCCAAAGAAGAAGTAAAACATATTGCAAAACTGGCGAGGTTAGAATTGACGGAAAAGGAAGTAGAAAAAATGCAGAAAAACCTGTCGGCTATTTTAGATTATTTCAATTTACTGAAAAACGTTCCCGCAATCAAAATCGAAAAATCCGCTTCCGGTAAAGCCTCGGCATGGCGGGAGGATGAAACAAGGCCGAAGGAGGCAGGTTTGGCTGAAAAGCTGATTGCAGCGGCTCCCGATAAAAAAGACGACTATATCAAGGTAAAAGCAATTTTATAATGAATTTAACAGAACTTACAATTACACAAGCTCATAATGGTTTGAAGAATAAGGAGTTTTCTTCTGTTGATTTAACTAAAACTTATTTGGGAAAAATAAAAAAAACAGACAAGGAATTGAATGCCTTTTTGTCTGTGACCGAGGAATTAGCTTTATCACAAGCAGAAGCAGCCGATAAAAAAATCAATTCAGGAAATTTCGGCGAACTGACAGGAATTCCTTGCGCGATAAAAGATGCGATTTTGGTTGAGGGCCAGAAATGCACGGCGGCGTCAAAGATTTTAGAAAATTATGTTGCGCCATACGATGCAACCGTCATACAAAAACTTAAAAAAGAGGGAGCTGTTATTTTAGGAAAAACAAATACAGATGAATTCACAATGGGTTCATCTACTGAAAATTCCGCGTTTGGCGTGACAAAAAATCCGTACGACAAAACACGAGTTGCCGGAGGGAGCTCAGGAGGTTCTGCGGCAGCTGTAGCTGCGGATGAGGCTTGCTATGCATTAGGTTCTGATACCGGCGGATCGATAAGACAGCCGGCCTCTCTATGCGGAGTTGTAGGGCTTTGTCCGACATATGGATCAGTTTCTCGTTACGGCTTGATTGCCCATGCCTCTTCGCTTGATCAAATCGGACCTCTTACTAAAAACGTCGAAGATGCAAAAATAGTTTTTGAGGCAATTTCCGGAAAAGATAAAATGGATGCGACTTCAACTGATTATAAATTTGAGGAAGCTAAAGTGGAATTAAAAGGATTAAAAATCGGAGTTCCTAAAGAATATTTTGCCAAAGGAATTGATAAAGAAGTTGAAAAGATAATTAAAAATTCAATTAAAAAAGCACAAGATCAGGGAGCAAAAATTGAAGAGATAAGTTTGCCGAGTTCTGAATACGCTTTGGCTTGCTATTATATAATTGGTCCAGCCGAAATATCGGCTAATTTGGCAAGATTTGACGGAATAAAATATGGATTATCTGTTGATGGAAAAGACCTGCTCGGTGTCTATTTAAAATCAAAAGGACACGGATTCGGGGCAGAAGTTAAACGCAGAATTATGATCGGAACATATGTTCTGTCATCAGGATATTACGATGCATATTATAAAAAAGCACAGGAAGTAAGACAGTTTATACGCCAAGATTTTGCAAAAGCCTTTGAAAAAGTTGATTTGATATTCTGTCCAGTTTCTCCATTTCCGGCATTTAAAATAGGCGAAAAAGCAGATGATCCGATTTCTATGTATTTAGCTGATATTTACACTATTCCTATGAAATTAGCTGGTTTGCCAGGACTTTCTTTACCGGTTGGAAAAATTGGAGAATTGCCGGTCGGTTTGCAAATTATTGGAAATCATTTCCAGGAAAACAAAATTTTATCGGTTGCCTCACATATCGAAAAAATTAGATAAAAGCTTCAATTTTGTTAACTAAAAAATCCCTTCTAGAGGATTTTTTTGTGGGCCCGGAAGGAATCGGACCTTCGACCTCTGTCTTATCAGGACAGCGTTCTACCACTGAACTACGAGCCCGCTTATGTTGATGTATTTATTAAAATTTTACCAGATAATTTCGTAAAATGCAATGGGACTATTGAAAGCAGGAGAGGGTTTGCCGGGAACAGCCAAAAGCGATTTTAATTTAAAATTGATGGGTTATTGCTTAAATTTTTTTGGAGTTATATAATTAAGCATATGCAGAAATTTTTTTCTAAAATAGATAAAGAAATCCTGATAACTTTGGTTGCGTTGCTGTTTTTACTTTTATTGGCCGGTTTTGCGTTTTATAAATATATGTCCGGAGTGTATTCTCCGGGCCAGGTTAAGGTGCAAAACTTAACCGGTGGATTGCAAACAGAAACAAGATGAAATACGATAATCTTCTAAAATTTTTTACCAGCATAATAATTTGTGAATTGGCTGGGGTAATAGGCTCATTTTTTACGGTTTCGCAAATTAATGGCTGGTATAAAAATTTGAATAAACCGAGCTTTAATCCTCCGAATTGGATTTTTGGCCCGGTATGGACAACCATTTTCGTTTTGATGGGAATTTCTCTATATTTGGTTTGGTCAAAAAAGTGGCATCCCAAAAATAAAATCAGCCGTGAAAAGGCGAAAACGACAAATCTGACATCTAAATCAAAAATTTCTGCTGTCCGGGCAATTTCCACGGCGCGACAAAAATTTTCTTCGGGGTCGTGGCAAAAGTTAAATATAGTTTTGATTTTTACGGTGCAGCTTGTTCTTAATATTTTATGGTCAATAATATTTTTCGGTACGCATTCTACCGGATTAGCTTTTTTTGAGCTGTTGATGCTTTGGTTTGCAATAATATTTACAATGGCAAATTTCTATAGAGTCTCTAAAATTGCGGCATTATTGTTGCTGCCGTATATTTTATGGGTTTCGTTTGCGGCAATTTTAAACTTAGCAATTTTTTTAATAAACTAAACGAATAAAATGAGTTTACCCAGCACTTATTTTCCAGTTTGAAAAATAAGTGCTGGGCGCTCGCAAACTCGCATGCAAAAATATTTTCCGAAGAATGCGAAAAAGTTTCAGCAGGAACAGAGGACATTTAAGGCTGTTCAGGATAAATCGGTAAACAGATTCCAGCAGAATGCATCCAGGCTGGAACATTCCAATGTAAGGAATAAAAATAAAGGCAAAAAAGGATAAACCGCTTTTAGCGGTTTATTTATTGAAATTTATTTCAAAAAGGTATATGAATAAATGGGATTATTCATATAATTAATAATAGGGTTTTATTTATAAAAATATATGCCAGCTGAAGTTAAAATTTTAGTAGAAGGTTTTACAAATGCCGACTCGGTGGCTGAAACAGGAGAAGAGCATACTCAGCCGACTATTTCTCTAGTTAGAGACGGAGATTTAATAATGGTGGTTGATCCGGGAATTTTAGAAAGCCAGCAGATTTTGCTAGATGCATTGGAAAAAGAAAATTTAACAGTCCAAGATGTTAATATTGTTTGTATTACGCATTCGCACATCGACCATTATAGAAATATAGGAATGTTTCCTGATGCAAAAATTTTAGAATACTTCGGGTTGTGGAATAAAACTACCGTTGAAAATTGGTCTGAAAGTTTTACCGAAAATATCCAGGTTTTACATACTCCCGGGCATGATTATACCGGGATATCTCTTTTTGTGACAACGGCAGACGGGGTTGTTTCAATATGCGGAGATGTTTTTTGGAAAGAAAATTATCCTCAGGACCCGCACGGCGATGCTTATGCTTCGAATCCCGAAAAATTAAAAGAAAGCCGGCTGATGGTTTTGAAAATGGCCGATTGGATAATCCCAGGCCACGGCGGGATGTACAAAAACAACAAGCTTGATGCGTTAAATAAAAAAGAGGCAGCGGAAAAGTCCAATGAGCACCTCGGGTATTTTGCAAAAACAACAGAAGCTAAAATTGCCGTAAGATGCAAAAAATGCGGCCGGCAGATGAATCAGAAAGATAAATGCAAATGCAGGCCATATCTTTGTTTCAGATGCTGCGAATGCGGTTTAGATTGCGAGGTTTGCTACTGCAGTCACCAGATTAAATAACATAATATATAAGTCGGTTGCGAATAAAATCATATGAGAAGGGTAACACTGTGTATAGTCGTTTTTTTATTTTTATCAGGATGCCTTCTGGGGCCCTGCAAGGTTTTGGCTCATCAGCCAAGAATTATTTATTCTCAGCCTGGAGACATCCAGATAAACAATCCTGAGATATCTCAAGCATTTTATGATGAGTTGAAGGGAAAACCTCGAGATTATTTTATCAATTCAAACAAGGATTTTGCATTATATATTAATCTTTTGGTTCCGGAAGAGGCTAACAGAAATGGCAGATATTCTGCCAATATTTTTTTAGTGAAGGACAGCGGAACAGAACAAATAGGTTCTATGGACGGCGCTTTATTTGAATGGAAGGAATTTTATGAAGAGTTCGGCAGGGATTATTATTTAAAAGGCCCGGAGCTTACAAAAGAAGTGCCGGCAGGAAAATATAAAATTGAAATTTATTCAAAGGATAACCAGGGAAAATATGTTTTAGCTGTCGGACAAAAAGAATCCTTTGATGCCTTATCGATTTTAAATATTTACTGGCAACTGCCGTTGTTAAAGGTGTCGTTTTTTAAAACATCGGTATTACAATTTTTTCTTACGCCTTTTGGAATAGCCGGCATCGGAGTAATAGGGGCGATATTAATACTTCTGGCTTTTATTAATTATTTAGTGGGGCTTATTAAAGCAATTATAAAACACAATCAGGCAAAGACCCTGCTTTTAACTTCGGCTGGCATGCAGATGAAAGATGATATAATAAAATTATTGCAAAAACCAGCCTATGATGTGACAGTCGCTTTTATTACAACTGCCGCAAAACCAGAGGAAAACCTTGATTATCTGCAAAAAGATTGGAATATTATGAAAGATGAGCTGGGTTTTAATATTGAAGAGGTTGATATTGAAGGCAAAAAAGAAGCCGAGGTCATGAAATTGCTGGAACTAAAAGACATCATTTTCGTCGAGGGGGGAAACACTTTTTATCTTTTGAAAGCAATGAGGACCTGTAATTTTGAAAAAGTGATACGGAAATTATTAAAACAAGGCAAGGTATATATCGGCGTTTCTGCCGGGAGCATTGTGGCTGGCCGCACTATAAAAACAGCTGGATGGAAGGATGCAGACAAAAATACTGTCGGCTTGAAAAATTTAAAAGGTTTGAATCTTGTGCCATTCGATATCTTTGTGCACTATCAGCCGGAATATGCGGAGATTATAAAACAGAAAATAAGCGATCCTAAGAAAAGAGCAAAGAATCTAAGAATTTTGACAGATGATCAGGCGATTCTGGTCCAAGGGAAAGAAGTAGACCTTATTGGAGAAGGCGAAGCAATTGTTATATAATTATTAAAATTACAAAGGTGTTCAGCGTAAATGAGGCACTAAGGTATATGATATATCTTCGGCCTCATTTCCGAAGCAATCTTGTTCGCCTCGCTCACAAGACCGTGAAAATTTTTATTAAAGCGAAACCCAATTCTAAGGAGGAAAAGGTTGAAAAAATAGATGAAAACCACTACGTTGTTTCTGTGAAAGAACCCCCGGTTAAGGGCAAGGCGAATGATGCAATCAGGAATGCTTTGGCAGTATATTTCAAAACAGGGTCATCTTGTGTTCGGATTGTTTCGGGTTATAACTCGCGAAACAAAATTGTTGAAATATTATAATATATTATTTAAAAAAATAAAATTATGGAAGAATTAAACGTTCACGGACATATTGTTAATTTTGAAGATGGTTCAAGACAAGGCGCTCACTATTTAATTAATTTAGGTTATGACAAGGCCGAAGTGATTTTTAATAAAGCTGTCAGTAATGGTTCGGCTACATTCGAGTGCGATGCCGGCGGATATAAATTATCATGGGCTGGCGGATCGAGTTATACTATTTCGAAAAAATATTAAAAATAGATATAAATTTTAATATTATAAACATGGAAACAAAAACAATAATTTACGGCCATACCGTGTCCCACGATGAGAGCGTCAGCGGAGGAATGTATTTTTTAACTCGTCAAATCAATGCTCAAGAGGCAAAAGTATTTTTTGACGAAGCATATAACTATGGGTCTGCAGTATTTCAGGACCATATGGGATATAAATACAAATTAGTCCACCACGGCGGAGAATACCAGCTGGTCAAGCCGTAAATTATCCAAATTTTATATCAAATCAGCCCGCGTCCGCGGGCTTTTTTTATGCAAAAAAAATAAGGCTTGATTTTTTATTAAATTGTGACAATATGATTTATTCAAAGCCCTTTGACATTTCTGCCCGGTTCCGGGCGGTCTTTTGGGCTTTTGCAAGTGTTTTGTGGCGCAGCATGGGCTGGCCACGGTTCAAGTCAGGGAGGGAAAGACATGCCCGACAATACGTTCGCGGACCGCTTGTGTAAGGCGATCATCGAGAAAAAGAGCGTGCTCTGTTGCGGGCTCGATCCGCAGATCCGCTACATGCCTCCGCCTTTGGTACGGCGGGCCATTGAGAACCACGGCCGCACTTTCGAAGCGGTCGGGTGGCTGTTCACCATGTTCAACCGCGCCATCATTGACGCGGTGGCAGACATCGTGCCGGTGGTCAAGCCCCAGTTGGCTTTCTACGAGGCCTACGGACCGGCCGGCCTTGCGGCTTTCGCCGATACGGTGGCCTACGCCAAGAATATGGGCCTGCTCGTTGTGGCCGATGCCAAGCGCGGAGACGGCGGAGACACGGCCGACGCGTATGCCGACACGTATCTCGGCCAGGTTCCTTTCTTCGGAGAAGGCGACGACCCGATGGCCCTGACAACCCGTTGGTCGCAGTTGCGCGTTGACTGCATGACCGTCCACGGCTATATCGGCGAGGATTGCGTCATGCGGTTCATCAACCGGGGCGTGAAGCTCCACGGCACGGGCATATTCGTGGTGACCAAGACCTCGTTCAAGCCCAACTCACGGCTTGAACAGCTCGAGACATCGCCAGGGAACGAAGAACAGGGAGTTGAGCCCACGAAGGTCTGGCAAGAACTCGCCAAGATGGTCAGCGAGTGGGGGGCAGGCACTGAAGGCGCCTGCGGGCTGCGCAATGTCGGCGTGGTTATGGGGGCGACATATCCCACTGACGCGCCGAAGATGCGCGAGATCCTGCCCAACAGCATCTTCCTGATTCCGGGATTCGGCGGCCAGGGAGCTACGGCCGACGACGCAGTGACAGGAATCAGGCCAGACGGGCTTGGCGGAATCGTCAACGACTCGCGCCGGCTGCTGTATGCCTGGCAGGACAAGAAGGGCGCACATCAGTGCGCGCCCGAGAAGTACGCAGACGCCGCCCGGCTGACAGCCATTGACGGCCGTGACGCGCTCATGGCCGCGCTCAAGAAGGCCAACAAGTGGCCGCACGGCTAAGCTGTGCGTGTGACAAGTGAAACTGGCGCGCTGAAAAGCGCAGGGAGAAAAGGAGGTGTTCGTTGGAAGACATTGGTTGCATTGAGCCGGAAGCCGGAGAAGATCCATTGGAACTGCTTCACCGGTGCGGCGGATTGTACATGTGCCCCAAGGCTTCGGACGGCAAACGGCTGGGGCCACTCGTGGGTTATGCCGGCCGGTACAAGCCGGATAACCTTCAGTTTGTCGGCGACATCTACGCCAACTTCGCGATGGCCGAGATGCATCCGTTGGTTATGCAGTGTTACGCGATGAGCCTGGTTGAGATGTTCCCGGCAGATCTCAGGATTGACTGCTTCTGCGCTATGCCAATGGGCGGCATAACCTTTGCGGTTCATCTCGGCCTCACCGAGTGCAAGCAGGTAATCTTCCTGGAGAAGAAGGTGGTGGCTCTGAAAACGGAAACCGAGCGCGAGAAGTCTGTGCTGGTTGCTGTCCGGCACGAAATCAAGGCGGGCGTGCGTTACGCGTTGGTTGAGGATGTCACCAACAATTTCTCGACGACTCTTACGGCCATCGAACTGATCCGAAATGCCAAAGGAGTCGTTGCGGCAATTGTGAGCATTCTCAACCGCTCGCCCGGACACCAGGGCCGCTATCGGGTGCCGGATAAGGACCCGGCCAAGGACGTTGACTTGCCTATAATCTCGGTGGTGAGCCAGCCTTTCCCGGAATGGAAGCAGGATGATCCGGCAGTGGCGCAAGACATTGCCGCCGGCAACGTGGTGCACAAGCCCAAGGATGGCTGGCCAGTGCTCATGAAGGCCATGGAAGACGCGAAGGCGCTTAGCCATGAACCGGAAACAGTACAAAGCCGTTGTGTCTAGTACAGATGCAACGGCGTTTTTTTTTGCAAAATTAAAATAGGTCTTGATTTAATTTTATAAGCGTTTAATATAAAGTATAATATAAACCCTCGTGGCTTCGCCGCTCTAACGCAATTTTGTAAAAATCTATTTTACTTCGTAAAATTTTATAAAATTGCTGGATTTATATAATTTCCTCCGCTAACGCTACGGGCGGGCATTCGCCCGAAATTATAAAAAATGGCCAAGGCAAAGAAAAAGAAAACAGCGATAAAAAGAAAGAAATTGAAGGCTTTTAAACCTGTAAAACGCAGGAAAGTTTTAAATAAGAAAAAAGTGAAAAAAGTTGTTGCCAAAAAAGCGGTTAAAAAACCGACAAAGCGTAAAAAAATAATTTTCAGAAAAATAAAAAGAACTGTATCGCATAAACCCAAAAAACATACTGCAAAAAACCCCGTATCGGGTTTTCCGGCAGAATCCCTATTTAAAGCAAAAATCAAGGTTATCGGAATCGGCGGAGGCGGGGGATCAATTGTCTCTGAAATAGGCAGATCTCTTAAAAAAGCGACTTTTGTCATTGCCGACACAGATATAAGGGCTTTGAAAAAAAAATCAGGAATAAAATACCTCTGGTTTGGCGGAGATTTAACCCATGGTTTGGGGACAGGAGTCAACGTAGAACTGGCAAAACAAGCCGCAGAATCAGCCAAAGAAAAAATTAACAGCATTTTTGAAGACCAGGACATCATAATTTTTGTTGCTTCATTGGGCGGCGGGCTGGGATCTGGAGCTACGCAGGTTTTTGCCGAGGCTGCAAGAGAGTTCGGCGGAATTACCCTTGGCATATTCACTATGCCCTTTAAATTCGAGGGCAAGAATAAACACCGCATAGCCCAAAATGCATTGAAATCCTTGCGCAGATCCTTGAATGTTTCGCTGGTTATTCCCAACGAAAAGATTTTTAAAATTATAGATGAGACAACCCCGATCACAAACGCTTTCTCAACCGTCAATAAAAGCCTTATAGAATCTTTGGAGAGCCTGATAGATTTAATTTCTAATCCGGGAATCATAAATATTGATTTTGCTGATTTGCGCACAATCTTAAAAGGCAGGGGAAATTCAGCCTTTTTGAATACCATCGAGGAGTCGGGTAACGCCAGAGCGGAAAAAATTTGTGAAAATATTTTTAAAAATCCTTTGCTGCAAAATAACGGTTTTGAGGCGGAAAAGATTTTATTTAACATCGCAGGCGCTGAAAATCTTTCAATGTTTGAAGTGGAGAAAATCAGCAGCCATATAGGCAGATCGAACCCAAAAGCAAAAATTATATTCGGGATTTCCAAAGATTCCAATTTAAAAAATAAAATAAAAACTACAATTTTAATGACAGGGTTAACCCCTGGGGTCAAAATTGAAGAGGAAATTCCTAAAGAAACTCCAGTTGAAAAAATAGAACTCAAAAAATTAGCTGTAAAGGAAAAAGCTGAAAAAGCAGAAATTGTCCAAAAGAAATCCCAAGACGTAACTATCCAAAAGCCAAAAAAGATAAAAAAAACAAAAAATAAGAAAACTCCCGAAAAGCCTGCTAAAAAGTCAGAAAAACCCAAAGGACACTCCGATCGCCCAAAAACCCAAAAGCCGGCCGCTAACGGCGGTAAAGAGGAGAAACCAGTTTCTTTTATTCCCGTATTTGAAGTCCCTGTCGCCGGACAAGCTTCAGGTCTTCCCATTGTAGACCAGAAAAAAATGGAAGTTAACCAGGCGATGCTTGAACCGGGCAAAAAAACGATAAGAAGA
>Ga0209777_10002901_pt1 | contig 21852 bp, 25 predicted proteins | sample FrelakmetHBP12HB_FD_187147 | JGI IMG/M metagenome (GOLD analysis project Ga0209777, IMG submission 187147) | Freshwater lake sediment microbial communities from the University of Notre Dame, USA, for methane emissions studies -HBP12 HB (SPAdes)... | ecosystem: Environmental > Aquatic >...
TCCCGCCACGTCGCAGATGGCGGCGCAAAGAAGCCGCAACTCTCCCGTGAGGAATCCCGCCGAGTCGAGACGGATTTCAAATATGAGGGGTATCTCCAGCAGCAGGAACGCCAGATGGAGCGCCTGAAGCGGGCCGAGTCGCGCCGCATTCCCGAATGGTTCGATTACCGCAAGGTCTCCGGCCTTTCGCGCGAGGTGACGGAGAAGCTCACGCGCGTGCGGCCGCTCACCCTGGGCCAGGCCTCGCGCATCCCAGGAATCACCCCCGCCGCCGTTTCGCTGGTCAACTGCTACATCGAAATCTTCCAGCGCCGCGCCGCCGAACAGGCCACAGCGTGACGTGGGCCACGCTCGCCCACGACTAAACGTGCTGAGGATACCGGCCTGTCATCGGTCTGCCCTTCAATGTCCAGCCCTTAACTTTCGACCTTCGACTTTCGACTGTTCTTCGGCTTCCATTGCTCGAAGAACGCCTTGATGCTTTCGTAGGACATGTGGCGGGCGTCGGCGAATTGGCCCTGGTCCATCGCGTAAAGGAGCTTGCCGCGCGAGTTGACCACAGCCAATGCCGGGATGCCCTGTTTGAGCGGGACGCCGTACTTCTCCGCTACGTCCTGATTCTTGTCCATGCGTCCGACGTCTACTTTCACAATCACAAAACTCCGGGCGATTAAAGCGGCGAGTTCGGGCTTGTGCATCTGCGCATCCAGCGCATGGCAGTCCGGTCACCAGTTGGCGCCATAGACGAGCACGAGGTTCTTCCCCGTCTTGGCAGCCTCCGTCAGCGCCGCTGCGACCTGCTGGTGCGCGTCGGCTTTCTCGTCGTAGAGCGGCTCCTCCGCGGCCACCGCCAACCCGGCAAAAATCAGAACCGCAAGGAGCCCCAGTAAGAACCGCGCTCGAAACATGTCCTCTCCTTTCCGCCCTATGGTAGCATCTGCACACGCCATGCGAACGGGATTCGTTTTGAGCGCGGTGCGCACGCCCATCGGGAAGTTCGGGGGCTCGCTGCGCGATTTCAGCGCCCCCGACTTGGGCGTGTGGGCGGCGCAAGCGGCACTCCAGCGCGCCGGCGTGGCCCCCGGAGAGGTTGATGAAGCCATCTTCGGCAACGCACGCCAGGCGGGTAACGGCCCCAACCCCGCGCGGCAGATCGCGGTGCGCGCCGGGATTCCGGAGCGAGTCCCTGCGTACACGGTCAACCAAGCGTGCGCGTCGGGGATGAAGGCGCTCATCCTTGGATTCCAGGAAATCCTCCTTGGGCACGCGGACGTCGTGCTGGTGGGCGGCACGGAAGCGATGAGCCGCGTTCCTTATTTTGTCGAGGGAGCGCGCTGGGGCGCGCGGCTGGGCCATCAGAAGCTGGTTGACGGCATGTACCAGGACGGCTTCCTTTGCCCGCTCTCCAAAATGGTGATGGGCGAGACCGCAGAGTTGCTGGCCACGCAGTACAAGATTCCCCGCGACGAGCAGGACGCTTACGCGCTCACCAGCCAGCAGCGCGCGCAACGCGCCATTGAATCGGGGAGGTTCAAGGACGAGATTGTGCCTGTCAGCGTGAAGACCAAAAAAGGCGAAGAGATTTTTGCCACCGACGAGCACCCTCGCTTCGGCTCAACGGCTGAGTCGCTGGCCAAACTTCCTCCGGTGTTCTCCAGTTCCGGAACGATTACGGCCGGGAATTCCTCCGGCATCACCGACGGCGCGGCCGCCCTGGTCCTGGTCTCGGAAGAGCGCGCGCGGCGGGCCGGGCAAATCCCAAAGCCCCTGGCGCGTGTCGTCGATTATGCCACCGTCGGCGTGGACCCGCGCGTGATGGGCATCGGCCCGGTGCCCGCAGTCCAGAAGCTCCTCAAGAAGACAGGCAGGCGATTGGACGATTACGAAGTCATCGAGCTGAACGAAGCCTTCGCTGCCCAGGTGCTCGCTTGCGCCCGCGAACTGGCCTGCGACCACGAGCGCTTGAACGTGAACGGTGGCGCGATCGCCCTGGGCCATCCCATAGGCTGTACCGGCGCGCGCATCACGGTGACGCTCATCCACGAGATGCTCAAGCGCGGCGCGAAGCGAGGACTCGCCACGGTCTGCGTCTCCGGCGGCATGGGCATGGCGCTGGAACTTGAAGGGGTTTAACTCCTACCGGCCAAAAAAACCATCGAGCGGTAAGTGCGAATATTCTTGGAGGTGGGTTGCGGAAGTGAGCGCAACGGTACGGTCGGTCACCCTGGTGGGACAATAAGTCTGGCTGGCTAAGCCGCCAGGTGGTTTATTTTCAATATGGTGACGGCTTAGGCGTTTTTATTTTGCTCTTTATGCGGGCAAAATGTCGGAGAGGCGCAGACAAAATGCCAACTGGGCTCGACGCCCAGTTGTCGCCTGACTCTGCCTGCGGGAGGCAAGAACCGCGAGTTCTAAGGCAGGAACAAGGCATCGGTAAAGCCTCTCGGAAGGCATCGCGGCGAAACTTGCTGGCCTGCGCATGCACTTCCCACAAGGGACAATTAACTCACCCATTATACACAATCCAACCACTTTGTCAAGGGGAAAATGCACGCCGCCGTTTCCCCTGGCTCGTCGCCACAGCGCGCGCGGGTTAGGCTAATCAAGCCGACGGGAACGGGCTTTCGAGATCGCTTCCACTGCGACAGGCCGGAAGCGAATTGCAGTTTTCGCACCTTCCTCTTGCGCTATGATAGAGGCACCCAGCAATCCAGTGAGCCACTCACAAGGAGGGACTTATGCCGGACGAGCCCACAAACCCACCCACGATTCAGGACAAGGAACTGGCGGAAGAGAAAGCGGAAGAGAAAAAGGGGTTCCAATATATCCGCTGGGACGCTTCGGGCATCGTCGCCCACCTGACGTTGAACCGCCCCAAGCAGAACATCATGAACTATCAGATGCTGCGCGAGATGGCCAAAGCCATCGAGAGCCTGACGGGCCGCGAGGATGTCCGGCTGATTCTCCTGGACGCGGCTCCGGAATGCGAAGGTTACTTCTCGTTGGGAGTGGGCGCCGAGGGTTACACCTCCCAGATGGTTTTCCAGATGATGGACGCCTTCCACAACGTCTTCCGCGCCATGAACGAGGTTTCCCGGCCGGTGCTGGCCGTGGTGGACGGCATCGCCTCAGGCGCCGGAGCTGAAATCGCGGCTTATAGCGATTTGGTGGTGGCCACGGACCACGCGCAATTCCGCCAGCCCGAAATCAAGCTGGGAGTTTTTCCGCCCCTGGGCGCCGTTGTCTATCCACGAGTGATCGGGCCGCGACGCGCCATGGAACTGCTCCTGACCGGCGACCCCGTCAGCGCGCAGCAAGCGCTGGCGATGGGCCTGGTGAACCGCGTAGTGCCTCGGGCGGCCCTGAAGGAAACCGTGGATTCGCTGGTGAAGCGCATCTCCGACCAGAGCGGGCCCGTTCTGGCGCTGCTGAAGCGCGTGGTTTTCGAGGGCACCTGGCTGCCTTTCAACGAGGCCCTCAAGAAGGCCCAGGACATCTACTTGAATCAGTTGTTCGCGCTGGAAGATTCCCAGGAAGGCCTGCGCGCCCTCATCGAAAAACGCAAGCCGGTGTGGAAGAATAGGTAATTCGGGGTTCGGGACTCGGGACTCGGGATTCGGGATTCGGGAGTCCGGATCCTAATCGCCGCGGTCAATTCCAAGGGCGAATTGGCCGTCGCCGGCAGTATGCTGAAGAAACTTCTCCGTCGGCTGACGGATCATTCCCGGGAGCTGAAGGCGACCTGCCTGACATCGAGAATAACCTCGCAGCCAGCCGAGAGCAGACGTCATGAAGAAAAAAGTTAACCGTCACAACCGGAAAAACGACCGCGACACCATGCGGCCGGAGTATGACTTCTCCCACGGCGTACGCGGAAAATACGCCAGTCGATTTGCGAAGGACACCATCATGGTAGTCCTTGACCCTGACGTTGCCGAAGTATTTCCCGATGCGAAATCGGTAAACAAAGCCCTTCGGGCCCTCAGCCACATCATTCGGGACCTCCCTCCAAATACCGGCCAACGCGGTTCTGCAGGGTGAGGGTTCGGTCGGGACCGTTGCGAAGCCGGGACAGGCCAAGGATAAGACGGGGTGACCCCTCGGCGGACGGACTGCGCGGGTTCGCCGGGCGCATGCAGGAATGACGATGTACGCGTCACCCGCGTAATAGCCAATTATCGCGGGCGTCCCGCCAAGCGGCACCCGCCGACCGGGTGCATTCAAAATCCGATCCGCGGTTGAGGTTCGCCGGGTTTCGTGATATCGTGATATCAGAAGGGAGGCTCGGTGGCCCAATTTGTGGTTCGAAATATCGAGGCTGGGGTCAAGTCACGGCTGCAGCGCCGTGCCAAGCGGCATGCCCGGAGCATGGAGGAGGAAGTGCGAGATATTTTACGCGACGCCGTCAAGGAAGAAGACGCCCCGCCTCGAGGCCTGGGGACGGAAATCGCATCCTTGTTCACGAAGGACGGCCTCGACGCGGACATTCCCGAGCTTCGCGGGCATGAGATTAAGCCCCCCTCCTTCCGGCGATGATTATCCTTGACACCAACGTGCTCTCGGCGCTGATGAGCCGAATACCCGACGAGCGTGTGATTGCTTGGCTGGACAAACAGCCGAGCACCTCCATCTGGACAACCTCAGTGACGATCCTGGAGATCCGGTTTGGGTTGCGGATTCTACCTGCCGGCAAGCGACGCGCTGCATTAATTCGGTCGTTCGAATCTGTCGTGGCCGACAAGATTGAGCGGCGAATTGCTCCCTTCGATGCGGCTGCTGCACAACAAGCCGCGGATCTGATGGCGGTTCGGTACAAAAAAGGACGCCCCGGTGAGCTGAGGGACACGATGATCGCGGGCATCGTACTCGCGTGCCGGGCTACGCTCGCCACCCGCAATACATCGCATTTTGATGATCTCTCGGCGCCCATCGTCAACCCGTGGGTTAGCTGAATCTAGTTGTCAGTTGTCAGTCCTCAGTGGTCAGTTGTCCGTTGTCGATTACTGAGAACTGCCGGCTGCTGACTGAAGGACGAAGATTCGCGGAGCGGGTACCGCCGAGTTTCGTCCGTCCTGCTGACGGAAAACTCTGCGGCCTTCTTGGGGGTTCGTAAACCAGGGTCTCCGCCCACGAAGGGGGTCTTTTCTGCCGATGATAGAGTTAGGCCGGTAACAACAGGCAAACGGAATTTGTGTTTGAGGCGAAGCCGTAGGCCTGCGGCTAGGGCGCGGGCGATTGCCAACCGGTGAGGCACGTCCTAGACTTCAAGCATGGAAGTGGCGGCGTAAAGCCGCCTCTACATCAAACTGACCCAGTACGAAAAATCTTACTTGACTTGCCTGCTCGCTATCAGCGAGCATAGAGCATGGCGCTGCTGATTCCGCCGCGAGTGTTCAAGCAGCTCGCTGCTATGCCCAAGGCCGAGGCGCGAAGGCTGCTGGATCGGATCGAGAAGATCGCAGAGGCCCCGGAGAAGCTGCATCCGAACGTCGTTCCGCTGGTGGGCGAACCGGGAGTGTTCCGTGTGCGTCAGGGCAACTGGCGAGCCGTGTATTCGATTGAGGAGGGTGAGGTGATTGTCGACCGGGTCGCGCATCGCAGGGAGGTGTACCGATGAACGCCGTGAAGATTCTGAATGAGACCCGGGATACCGTAACCCTCAGCCGTAGCGATTGGACTCAGCTCTTGAGCGAGCTGGAAGACGCGCAGGACCGCGCCGCCGTGGTCGAGCGGCGCAGGCACGAGGCAGCGACGGGCAAGACGGCTGCCCGCCGCAATTACCTTACTGCCCGAGAAGCGCGGCGCCTGCTGGAGGGGGAGAGCCCCGTCAAGGTGTGGAGGGAAAAGCGCGGACACTCTCAGAGGGAGCTGGCTACAGCGGCAGGCGTGAGCGCCGGGTATCTTGCCGAAATCGAGACGGGCCGGAAGCCGGGCAGCGCCGCGGCGCTCGCGAAGCTGGCACAGGCTCTGCAGGTGCAAGTCGAGGATCTCATCATGAGCCGGTAGCGCCGAGTTTCGTCCGTCATGCTGACGGAAAACTCTGCGGCGTTTCCGAGGTTTCCAAGCCAGGAACCGCCCGTCGCGACGGGAAGCGCACGAACTCTGGACCAGCGCTCATAGAGAAACGAAAGCCGGTGTGGAAGAATAGGTAGGGGCAGGCCTCGTGCCTGCCCTCCCCGGGGGCACCCACGAGGGGTGCCCCTACCTTCCAAGGAGGTATCACCCCATGAGGACGGCTTTCAAAATCTTCGCTGCCGTTGTCCTGGTTTCCCTCTCAGCCTCGGCGCAAGCGCCGACATTTCAAGACCCCTTACTTGATCATCTCACCGGGAAGTGGGTTCTTCAGGGCACCATTGCGGGAAGAGAGACGACGCACGATATTGTCGCAGAGTGGGTGCTGGGCCATGAGTACGTGCGACTCCACGAAGTGTCGCGCGAGAAGAACGCCCAAGGCCAGGCGGCGTATGAAGCGATTGTCTTCATCGGCTGGGACCAAGCGTCGAGCCAGTACACATGCCTGTGGCTCGACACGACGGGGGGCGGCGGCCTCTCGGCCCAGGGCATCGCCCACGGCAAGCGCAGCGGCGATGAAATCGCGTTCTTGTTCAAGGGCGGAGAGGGCAGCCTCTTCCACACAAAATTCGCATACAGCAAGGGCGCCAACACTTGGCAGTGGCTTATGGATGGCGAAGAGGGCGGGAAGCTGCACCCTTTTGCACGGGTAAGACTCACAAAGAAATAATCAATCAAGGAAAGCTCGGTATCAACCAGATCCTCGCGGCCGGAGTAGAAGAAACTGAATATCTTTGGAGAGGAACCGATATGAAGACATTGATGATGCGCGCGGCGATGGCCGTTATACCCCTGCTCACGGTAGTGGGGCTTTTCTGCGGGATTGCGCGGGCCCAAAGCCTGCCCTCAGAATTGCCGCTCCCGCCGGGCGTGAACGTGGTGGGGCGTGTCGATCACGTGGATTATGGCCAGGACGACTTCTCTCACCCCAACCCGCAGGGGCCCTGGACGCACGTCAGCATCGCAGGCCAACAGTGGCGGGCGTTCATCAAAGGCGATGCGAAGTCCCTCGGCGTGCCGGCGTGGAAAGCCGCGCTCGCGCAGGCCGGCTGGCAGGTCCTGAGCGAACGCGAAGGCGCCATGATCGCGCGGCACGGGGATTGGTGGGCGAAGATCGGGCTCGACCGTTTGACCCTCATCCAGCACGTGGAGGCCGCGCCCTTCGACCTCACGCCGCCCGGAGAAAAAGCCGAGGCGCCGGAGCCGAACCAGGACTTGCCCTACCTCGCGCCGCTCCCGAACACCGCCCGCAAGGCCTGGAAGAGGGAGGATCAGATCGAGATCAAAGGCACGAAGGACCCCGAGACGCGGTTGCTCGGACCCGCCGTATTCCTCCGCTACGAGGGCGCGCAGAACCTCTCCGGTCTCGAAACCCAGGTCCGATACAGCGCCGCGCTGGGGAGGGCCGGCTGGGACGTGGTCCGCTCCGACGCGGGCGGGGTGACGGAGGCGCATTACACCCGGCACGGCCGCGACGTTTGGGTCAGGATTACGCCCTTCGGCGGGGCCTACACCATCGAGGTGGCGGACATGGGAATCGCGGCTGAGCAGGACAAGCTCGCCAAAGCGCTCCAGGACGAGGGCCATGTGGCGCTCTACGGCATCTACTTCGATGTCGATAAGGCCACGCTTCGGCCCGACTCCGAGGCCACGCTGGTCCAGGTCCAGAAGCTTCTCGCTTCCCACCCGGCGATGAAAATCGAGATCCAGGGCCACACCGACAACACGGGCGCCCGCCCGCATAACCAGACGCTTTCGGAGGATCGGGCGGCGAGCGTGAAGGCCTGGCTGGTGGCACACCAGATCGATGCGGCGCGCCTGACCGCGAAGGGCTACGCAGACACCAAGCCGGTGGCGGACAACAAAACAGACCAGGGGCGCGCGCTGAACCGCCGGGTTGAACTCGCGCGCCAGTGAGACACGGGGCCGGCATTACAACGACCGATCCAGTAGAGATCGTTCCCAAAGCGTCTGGCGATGGCGCGATAGGAGCGGCCTACCGCAACCGTCCAGATTTTTCCCTTGGCCTGAAACTCAAGTGAGGGATGAAAGGGGTTTTCCTTGAAGAGCCGATATTTATCATCAGCTAATTTCTGGACTGCGTCGGGCAGGTCGGCGTAGAGTTTTCGAAAGCTCGCCGTCAAGAAAGAGCGGAGGGGGCTCACTTCGCTTTGCGAGCCGTTTCCCGCTGGGCGAGGAATTCTTCCAGCGGTACGGACTTTCCGGCTTTGATTTCAGCGTCCCAAGTCTCAAGCAGAACTTCGCCGGCGCCACCTTCGGAAAAATCCTCCTCGATTTGCTTGTCCCAAGCTTTGGCGTCCTGTTCGTTGAGCCACGCTGCGAGGGAGGTCTTTTCCTGTTCGGGAAGCTCGGTAATCGCTTGTTTGATGGCTTCCAGCGTCACGCTCCCAGCCTACCTTCCCTCGCCCGGAAAAGCAAACGGCTCGGGGAACTGGTACTAATCGAGTGCGGCAAACTGAGGGCCCAGCCCCGAATCCCTAACCCCGACTTCCGAAGAACAGCTCGCCGCGCTTGCGATACTTGTAGGCGACAGCCTCGTTGAGTTCGATGCCGAGCCCGGGCTTATCCGAGACGCGAATATAGCCCTTCTCGATCAGGGGAGCCCGGCGGTTCTTGACGAGGTCGTCGAAGAAGGGCACTTCCGCGGCGTGCCACTCGAGAGCCAGGAAATTGGGGATAGCGGCGCAGAGGTGAGCGGAAGCCATGGTGCCGATGGGGCTGGAGATGTTGTGGGGCGCCACCGCCAGGTAATGCACTTCCGCCATGTCGGCGATGCGGCGTCCTTCGAGCAGGCCGCCCACTTTCTGGAAGTCCGGCGCCAGGATATCCACCGCTTCGCGTTCCAGCAACTCACGGAAGTGATGGCGCTGGTAGTGGTTCTCGCCCGTCGCGATGGGTGTGGTGGTGGCGGCGGTGACGCGTGCCAGCGCGTCGTTGTTTTCAGGCGGGGTGGGGTCCTCGAGCCAGAGCAGGTCATAAGGCTCGCAGGCGCGCGCCAGCTTGATGGCGTCGTTCACGCCGTAATTCCAATGGCAATCGATGGCCAGGTCGGTGTCCTTCCCCAGAGCCTTGCGCAGCGCCGCCACCAAGCTGGTCATCACCTCGATTTCCCGGCGCGTGAGGGCGCGGTTGTAATCGTCGAGGGAATACTCGGTGGGCACATCGACGTCAAACTTCAGGGCCGTGAACCCTTGCCGCTTCATCTCTCGGGCCCGGCGCGCGTAGGCCTGGGCGCGGATTCCCCGCGCCTCGGATTTCTGCCCGCCGTGAAACTTGGGGCTGAGCTCGGTCTTCCCCGCCGGTTTTCCGCCGCGTTGCTTCATCCAATCGGGCGTGCGCGGCAGGAGCACCGGCGAAAGGCTTGAGAGACCGTGGCCGGCGTGGCAATCCGCGTAGATGCGCACCCGGTCGCGATACTTCCCGCCCAGAAATTGATACACGGGCAGGCCCGTCGCCTTGCCCACAATATCCCAGAGCGCGGCCTCGACGCCGCTGATGGCGTGGTAGCCCATCCCGGCGGTCCCGGTGGCGCCCAAGGCGGTGCGCATCAGCCGGCACAGTCGGTCCACATCGCGGGGATCTTCGCCGGGAAGGAACTCGTTGAACTCGCGCAAGGTCGCCGTCAGGCCGGGCGCGAAAAAGGCTTCACCCCACCCGACCAGCCCGTTGTCCGTGGAGACCTTGAGGAGCGTCCAGTCGTAGTTGGCTTCGATGACCGCGGTTTCGATCTTGGCGATGCGCATGGCAGGAAGTCCTCAGTGGTCAGTGGTCAGTCGTCAGTTGTCCGTTGTCAGTGGCAAGCACGGCGACCTCCAATCCAAAACGCAAGGGGTAACTGAGAACTGACAACTGATGACTGACGACTTAAGGAACCGAACTGAATTAAAGCGAGCAGCGAAATTCCATCACAGATCCTTCAAGGCTTTTTCCAGGTCGTCCAGAGCCGTCTTGGAGAGTTCGCAGGGCAAGGAGTCCGTGGTGCGGCGCGCATAGGTATGGTCCCCGACCTTCGCCACTTCCACGGCTTCCGTTTGGTTCTTATCACCGAATTGGATCGTGAAGCGGTAAGGAGGCTTGGCTAGCCCAGATTGTGCCAAGTCTCCGCCCTTGGGAAAGGACTCAGCACGGAAGTCACGGAGGCGGCTGAGGAAACTATCCACCTTGTCCGAGGGCAAGGCCTTCGCTGCCGGCGCAGTCTGCTTCCACTTGCCGTCTTTCTGCTGCTCGAAGACCCGGTGCCCTTTGGGGGTATCCATTTCCAGGTGCTTCACCTCGAACGACGACCACGACCAGAGATCTTTCTCCCGCAGGTCCGCCGGATCTTTCTTGAAGGTGTTGAGGAATTCCGTGCTGAGCGTGAACACGGGATCGAGGGCGGAATTGCTGGCGAAGTAACGATCGCCCTCCTTGTCCTTCTTGCCTAGAACGAGCGTTTGGGCGCCATTGGTGCCGGTGAGTTGCAGCCTCAGTTCAGGGCTGCCGAAGCCATATTCTGCGCTCTTCTTCTCGTCCTCCGCAGCGATGGACTGCATGGTGAGGCCGCGAAGCTGGCTGACCAAGCCTTCCACGCTGAAGCGGTCCGCGCGCACGGGCGGCGGCAAGTCCAGATCCCAAACGCCCTCCGGATTTTTCTCGACCAGATACTTCTTACCCTTCCATTCCACTTCGATCTTCCGGAGTTGGTCGGCATCGAGCGTCACGGCGCGGCGGTCGCGCAGGTCGAAGAGTTTCTTTTCCAGTGAGGTCTTCAAGTAACTGGCGAGCGTGAACACCCGAGGATTGCCGGCCACCTGCGCGTAAACTCCGCCACTCGTCGGGGTGTCATCGCCCAAATTCAGGGTGAAGCTGGGAGGCTTCGCATCCGTTGACACCTCCAGGGTGAATGCGGGAGGGTCCAGGCCGAAGTCCTTGAGGCTTGCGGGGTGCGGGTCCACCACCTCACTGACCGTGGCGGCGGTCAGGCTGCTCAAGAAGGAGGAAACGGCGGTGGCGTCCGCGGGGACCATCTTGGGGTCCACAATGCTCCACATCGAGCCCGTGCGGCGGCAGGTCACCGCTTCGCCATCCCGAGGATGAAAGGCGATGGCCTGGATGTGCTGGCTATCCAGCGGGAGGATTTTTTCTTCCTTGGTCGTTTCTATCTTGGGGGTCTCGCGGCTCTTGCGCCGGTCGTAAATAGTGATAGCTCCCCACACAGCCCCCAGCAGAGCCAGAGCTACCAAGGTGTTCAGATATTTCTTCTTCATCGTCGCAGTTGTTAGCACATTCTTCATCTTCGCTGCCACCAAACTGTCGCACCTGCAAGGATGATGAGGAGCGGCAGGCCCAGCACCCCCAGGATAAAGACTTGGCGCATCTGCCGGACGGTCAGATTCAGTTGTTGCGACTCCTCAGGCTTAGACCGGATGGAGATCAGGTCCACATCGGCGGATAGCCAGTTGACGGCGTTCATCAGAAAGTCGCGATTGCTCTGAAATCCGAGAAAGCTATTCTCCGCCAACATCGAGGTGCCGAGCGCGACGAAGCGGCCTTCCGCCTTCTTCTCGCCGCTCCCTGAAAGGGTCCCGGTCACCGCTATGCTGAACGGACCCTTCAGGTCCTTCCCGGCCCGGAAGGCCACCTTCTCCATCTTGGGGTTGAAGTCCGTCACATCGTAGCTATCCGCCGAGGTATCGCAAAGAGAATCCGCGGTGACGCCCGCTTTGTACTCCTTGCCGACCTCGAAGGAACGCGGCAGAGGGAAAAGCGTGACGTGGTTGGAAAGCGGCTGCACGATGGGACTGGAGCCGTACTTGATGATGAGAGGCATGGCGGGGCTGGTCCCGAAGATCTGGGCCACGGGATTCATGTCGATCACCAGGTCGCTGCGGACCTTCACATTCCAATCGCCCAGGAGTTTGGCCAGATCGGGGAGCTCCACGCCGGCATCCAGCATCAGCAGGGCGCGGCCACCGCCTTCGAGGTATTTCTTGATGACATCCACTTCCGGATCGAGGTAGTCGTTCTGCGGGCCGGCGATCACCAGGATCGAGCAATCGTTAGGAATGGTCATCTTCTGCATCAGCAGCAGCGGCTGCACTTGGTAATTCTCGGTCTCCAGGGATTTCTTCAACTTGTCGTATCCCTCGCGGTCGGTGCCTTCCAGGTTCCGCTCGCCGTGCCCCTGGACGAAATAAATGGACCGTTGGCCCTTCAAGACCCGGACCAGGGCGTTGGTGATGCCCTCCTCGGAATTGCCCTGCGCCTCGAAATGCCGGTCGCCCGCAGCCACCACGATGGTGCCGTAGCTCCGCACGCCGTATTCTTTGGCCCGGCCCGGCTGGCGGTCGGGATCGAGGTATTGCACTTTGATATGGCGCGAGCCCGTGGAGTACATGCCCAGCACGTCGCGCTGCTCGCCAAAGCTGCGCTGCCGGTCGAAGACGTAGATCGTCACATCGCGATTCAGGTCCCTGAGGAGCTTTCTCGTCTGGTCGGAGAGACTGTATTTCTTGTTGGGGCTCAGGTCCCAGCGATGGTCGTGCTGGTTCACAAACCAGTTAACGAGGACAATGATGGCAACGCCGACGAGCGTGTAGACGGCGAGGTTAGCGCCTTCCAGGGCTCGACGTCCGCCGCGGCCGCTGATGAGATCTTTCCATGCCATGGTTACGGCCTCCCCTTCAAGGCGTCCACGGAGCGCGAGGTCAGGAAAATGCCCAGTGCAATGACCGAAAGATAGTAGGTGACGTCGCTCAAAGTGATCACGCCCTTCGAGAAATTATCGAAATGCGTCGTCAGCGCCAGATAGGACATGACCTGGCCCACCGTACCGCTGGAATACGCCGTGACCCAGTCGAGCAGGTAGAGCAGCAAGAAAACCGACAGCCCTACGGCGCCCGCGATGATCTGGTTTTTGGTGAAGGTTGAGATCCACATGCCCAGCGCCAGCAAGCCGGCGCCATAGAGGAGGAGACCCAGGGCGTTGGCCAGCAGAGGCTTGGCGGCCGGCGTACCGTAGATGAAGAGCACGCCAAAATAGAGAAAGGTCAGCGCCACCAGCACCGCGTACAGGACCAGAGCCCCGAAGAATTTGCCGAGAATGATTTCCAAGTCGGTGAGAGGAGAAGTCAACAACAACTCGATAGTGCCCGAGCGCTTTTCCTCCGCATAGAGCCTCATGGTGATGAGGGGTATCAAGAACAAAAGCACCACCGTGATGACTCCGGCGAGAATGGGGCGAATGATGTTCTCGTTCAGGCTCATCGGCGGAGCGCCCATACCGCCCATGGCCTGCATCCGGAACGTCTGCATGACGTAGAAAGCGGCGGAACTGTAAAACACGAAGCCGCAGATGACGGTGTACATCGTCATGACCAGATACGCGATGGGCGAGTGGAAGTAGGCGCGAAGCTCTTTTCCCGCCACAGCTAGAATGTTGCGCATGTTTGATTCCTCTTAGTTCTTTTCTTCTGGCTCCTGACTCCTGACTTCTGACTTCTCCTTGGTCCCTTCCGACTCCTGGTTCCCGCCCGGCGCTTCTTCGCTGAGATCTCGAGTGGTGAGTTTCAGGAAGATGTCTTCCAGGCTCAACCCGCTGGTCTTCAACTCGAACAGCTTCCATTGCGACTCGACGACGGCGCGCGCCAGCTCCGCGCGCACATCCTGGCCTTTCTCAGAATGCACTTCGATGGTGATCCGGAGATCCGAGGACTCGCGCGGCTCCACCCAATTCACGCCCTTCACCCGCTGGAGCCTTTCGATGATTTCGGCCGCCGGGCCTTCCACCGTCATCATGACCGTCCCGTACCCCTGGAGCCGCCGGGTGAGTTCGTCCGGAGTGCCCACGGCCACGATCTTGCCGGTGTTGATGACCACCACCCGTTGGCAGGTCTTGGAAACTTCCGGAAGGATGTGCGTGCTCAGCACAATCGTGTGCTGTCCGGCCAGCCCCTTAATGAGTTCGCGCGTCTCGATAATTTGCTTCGGGTCGAGGCCTGCGGTCGGCTCATCCAAGACCAAGACATCCGGATTGTGGATCAGCGCCTGCGCCAGGCCGACGCGCTGGCGGTAGCCCTTGGAAAGCTTGCCGATCTGCCGGTGTTGCACGTCGGTAACGGCGCACTTCTCGGAGACCTCGTTCACCCGAGCCTTGACCTCGCGGCGGGCCAGGCCTTTAATGCGCGCCACGAAAGCCAGGTATTCCTGCACGGTCATGTCCGGGTAAACGGGAGGCGACTCCGGCAGATAACCCGTACGCCGCTTCGCCTCCAGAGGCTCTTCCTCCACATCGTAACCCGCCACGCGCACGCGCCCTTGGCTGGGCGGCAGGTAGCCCGTAATCACCCTCATGGTGGTGGTCTTGCCGGCGCCGTTGGGGCCCAGAAAGCCCAGGATCTCGCCCTTTTGGACTTCAAAGCTCACATCGGAAACCGCCAGCGTTGGACCATAGCGCTTCGTCAAGTGCTCAACTTCAATCATCGAACCCCGTCCTTATCCTATAGAGTTCCAACCCTCGCTCCCGCCCTTCGTCTCCTCCCCCGGGGGTAGCCGCAAGATCAAGGGGCTGAAACAGGGAAGTACACCAGGCTCCCCCCGGCCGGCAGAAAACCAAAAACGAGCAGGGTTAATAAGGATTACCAGAAATCAGCGGGGGTTGCCAAGAGGAGATTTGTGTTTCGTGCGCCCCCCGCCTGCGTTACGATTCCGCCTTTGAGGCGGTAGGCTAACCAGCCCAAGGAGGTACCCATGGTTTTGCAGGGTCAGGTGGCACTCATAACCGGCGCGAGTAGTGGCATCGGCCGCGCCACCGCCGTCGCGATGGCAGGGCAAGGAGCCAAGGTGGGAGTGAATTATTGCAAGAATCAGGCTGGGGCGGAGGAGGCCGTGGAGGTCATCCGCAAGGCCGGCGGCGAGGCCATGGCGATTCGCGCCGACGTGACCCGCAGCGGCGAGGTTGGCGCCTTAATGGAGTCGCTGCGCGAGAAATGGGGGCGCATCGATGTCCTGGTGAATAACGCCGGAGATCTGCTGGCCCGCCGCACCCTTGCCGACATGACAGAAGAGTATTGGGACCAAATCATGGCCCTCAATTTGAAGAGCGTTTTCCTGTGCGTGAAGGCTGTTTGGGAAGAGATGGCAAGCCGGAAGAGCGGCTGCATCATCAACGTCACTTCCATTGCGGGGAGAAACGGTGGCGGGCCCGGCGCCGCCGCCTACGCCGCGGCCAAGGGCGCGCTGCTGACCTACACGAAGGGGCTGGCCAAGGAACTGGCGCCGCACGGAATTCGCGTGAACGGCGTCGCGCCGGGTGTGATCGCCACTCCTTACCACGATCGCTACAGCTCGCCGGAGCTTCTCCAGAAGTTCGTTGCCGGCATCCCGATGGGTCGCGTGGGAACCTCCGAGGAGGTCGCCGGCGTTATCGTGTTCCTGGCCTCGCCCGCGGCGCGCTACCTCACCGGCGAAACCGTGGAAGTCAACGGCGGGATGCTGATGGATTGAGAGAAGCAGTCGGAGGTCGAAAGAAACGATCGTTTCGGCCCGTGATATAATCCTGACTGAGTTACTCATGACCCTCATCGCACCCAGAATTGCCGTCGCTCCCGAAGTTTGCCATGGCAAACCCGTCATCGAAGGAACACGCGTCCTGGTGAGTGTGGTAGTCGGCGCGGTAGCAGCGGGCGATTCCTTTGAGGTGATTGCCCGCGAGTATGGCGTTACGCCGGAAGATGTCCAAGCTGCGCTTGACTACGCAGCCAAGCGGCTGGAAGAAGAGATTGTCCGCGCCGCGCCCTAATGCTCTCATTCATCATCGACGAAAACCTGCCACGAAGCCTCGCCCAACTCTTACGCAATGAAGGTCACGAAGCTCGGCACGTTCTCGACTTGACGCCGCACGGCTCGAGCGACGCCACGATCTATGCCCTCGCCCAAGAGACACAGTCGATCGTCGTGTCCCGGGACTTGGAGTTTGGAAACGTAGTGCTCTACCCACCGGGCACTCATTGTGGAGTTGTCGTGGTGCGGTACCCATCGAAGGTGGGGATCGAGACTCTTCTGGCAAATGTCACTGCTGCCATTTGCTCATTGAAGGAAACTGAAATCCGGACGAGTCTGGTCATCCTCGAACCAAGCCGGATTCGGATTAGGAGCGGGGGCCAATCCATTGGGTAACGCCCCACCTCAAGTATCGAGACAGGCCCGAACATCTTTCAGCACCAGTTGAAACATCTCCGGCGTCAAACGGCCCGTCTGGGTGTTCTGCTGGCTGGGATGGTAGGAGCAGAACAGGCGTGGAAAGCTGCCGGGTAATTGAAAGCTCGCGCCGTGTCCGAACTTCAGGGACGACCGCGGCGGCAGTGTCACTCGCTTCGAAAGCACGCGTAAATAGGCATTGAACGCGATTTTGCCCAAGACCAGGACCGCGCGAACACGCCTCAACAGCCGAAGCTCCTTTTCCAAGTAGGGCTGGCAATTGCGCATTTCACCCGGCTGAGGTTTGTTCTGAGGCGGGGCGCAGCGAAGCGCCGCGGTGATGTAACAGTTGCGCAGTTTCAGCCCGTCGTTGCGGTGGAGTGCGGTGGGTTGATTCGCAAAGCCTGCTTCGTAAAGTCTCCGGTACAGAAATTCTCCCGAGCGGTCCCCGGTAAACATTCTGCCGGTGCGGTTAGCTCCGTGGGCAGCGGGCGCCAAACCTACAATCAGGAGCTCCGCCTCCGGGTCGCCGAAACTCGGAAGAGGTTTTCCCCAATAATCCCAATTCCGATACATACGCCGCTTATCCCGAGCGACTTGGCGCGCAAAGCAGATGAGCCTGGGGCAAAGGGAGCAGGCGATGACTCGCCGCTGGAGAACCGCGAGGGCCCGAGATGGGGAAGCGGATTGCGACATGTGAGACCCCCTAGGTCCCGGCGGCGGTCTCGATCCGCTTGAGGAGCCGATGGAGGAGTTCCCGGTCGCGTTGGCTCATCTGGATGAACTCGAAGGCAAGCCCGATCGGAGGAACATGCCGCCGTACGGCCACCATCGCCCTCATCGTATCCTGACCCATGGGGATCCCGATGCGGCCCAGAGCCCCGGGCTTCAGGCTTTGGGAACATCGAACCAGCAGACCGGTCTTGCTCAGGTCAACCAAGTCGCCCGTAAAGCTGGCCGAGGGGCCCACGAATCCGACGGCAACGTGATCGATCGCGCGAAGGCGTTTTGCTCGTCTACCCGCCATGTCCAGTAGCCAAGCCTCATAATCTTTATCTAGTAGATTGAGTCAAAATGCGTCGCCGCGAAAGCTCCTCGCCTCGTGAATCGCTTTCCTCGCCGTTTCATCCAATACCAACGGGAGGCTAAAAGAGGAGATTATGGCAAACGTTTTGCACGTCACACAGGGAGACTGGCAACCCCTCGAATCCAGTCCGAAACCTGTCTTTGTCGATTTCTGGGCGGAGTGGTGTGCGCCCTGCCGCATGCTCGCGCCGACTTTCGAGAAGCTGGCGGAGACCTACGGGGATACGATGACCTTCGCCAAAGTCAACGTGGACGAAGTCCCGGAAATCGCCGAGAAATACGCGATTCGCTCGATCCCTACTCTGCTCTTGCTGCGTGAAGGCCAAGTCGTGGAGCGGCTCGTAGGAGTCCGCCCGCAACAGGAATTGGCCCGGGTGCTCGAGCAGCACGCCAGCGTCAGCGCGAAGCTGCCGTAAACTGCATGAAGCTTTCAGGCTCCGGGCCGGGCAGCCAGCACGTTCTGGGCGCTGGGGAAAAAGCCTTTGGGCGCGCTCATGTATCCCGAGACCGAGTCCTTCCCGAGCTTATTGACCACTAACTCCAACGCGCTGGAAGCTCCCTGCACATAGAAATAGACCGGCTCGTTCATGGCTTTGTCTCTGCGCGCGGTGCGCTTGTCGTCGAAGTAGAGGTACACGGTGAAAATGTTGCGCTTGGTATCGGTCTTGTCCAACTCAATCACGACGGTCCCAATCTTCTGTTGCGCGCGCCGTTTCGCCAGGTTGAATTCAAAATAGTCCCGGTCGGTCTTGTGAGCCAAGGCCACCAGCTCGTCGTGAGTGCGGGCGATGGCGCCTGTCAGCTCGCCTTTAGTGCCCGACAGGGCTTCCCTGGTTGCCTCCAGATCTTTCTTGGTCCCTGCCAAGTCAGCGGAAACCCCGCCAATCTTGGCGTTGGCGTCGGCCTGCACCTTGTCCACTTCCTCCGCGCTGGCCTTCTTCGCGATCGCGTCGTTCAATTGCTGGACGGCCGTGTGCTGCTCTTTTTGGATATTGACAGCCAGCGAGCGGGCGCGCGCCAACTCTTGCTCCGTCAGACCCAGCTTTTCCGAGGTCACCTGAAACTGGCCGCGCATTTGCGCGTAGCGCTCGTCGCTGGAATCCAACCGCTTGGCCAGCAGCGTCAACTGGTCGGCCTGTTTCGATATAACGTCCGCATTCTGCGACCGCGACACGAGCTCCAGCACCAGATTTCCCACTGAGATAATCAGCAACACGACCACCAGCCAGGGAAGGACTTTGCCCAGACCGGCCGCGGGAGGCGCCTGAAGGTAAACGTACTGGGGCGTTCCCGGGGGAGCGCTGGGAGCAGTCTGCGTCTCAGCGGCGCTCTGCTTGGTCCCTTCGTTCAAGCCGAACATGGCGTGGCCGGGTGAAGAGGGCTTGTCTGCCATTTGAACTCCTGTTCCACAATATACACAGGCTCGCCCAACCTGGCGCGCCTGCTTCATGTATGATGCAAATTGCTATATCCGCGTCTCAAACCGATTGGAACTCTTCGGGGATTGCGAACAACTCAGTATCCCATCAAATCGGGATTTGTTCAAGGCGCCAGCTTGACTGCCAGATGCCGGCGCGCCGGCGTTGGGAGTTCAGAACAGCGTTTGCGAATAGACAATCGGGCCGTGCGCTGTCTTCCCTCCGTTATGTTACAATAACAGTCCAGGCTAATTCAGCACATCGATGATCACCTCGGGAGCCAAACTGGGTCCTTACGAAATCCTCTCGCCACTCGGCGCGGGTGGGATGGGCGAAGTGTACCGCGCGCGGGATACCAAGCTGAACCGCGAGGTGGCGCTCAAGGTCCTCCCCGAAGCGTTCGCCGCCAATGCCGAGCGCATGGCGCGGTTCGAGCGCGAAGCGCAGGTGCTGGCGTCGCTCAATCACGCGAACATCGCAGCCATTTACGGGCTGGAAGATTCCAAGGGCATTCGTGCGCTGGTGATGGAACTGGTCGAAGGGCAGACGCTGGCGGAGCGCCTCGCGGGTGGAGTAGGGGCGGGCCTCCCTTCCACTTCGCTCAGGGACGGTGAGCAACGTCGAACCGTTGTGCCCGCCCAAGGGCGCCCACAAGGGGCGCCCCTACAAATCGACGAATGCCTACACATTGCCAGGCAAATCGCCGAGGCCCTGGAGTACGCGCACGATAAAGGCATCATCCACCGCGACCTGAAGCCCGCCAACATCAAGCTCACGCCGGAAGGCGCAGTCAAGATTCTCGACTTCGGCTTGGCCAAGGCGCTGGCGCCGGAAGATGTGGCGAGCAATATTTCAAATTCGCCCACCCTGACGATCGCGGCGACGCAGGCGGGCGTGATTCTCGGCACCGCGGGGTACATGTCTCCTGAGCAGGCGAAGGCCAAGCCGGCGGACCGGCGCGCGGACATCTGGGCCTTTGGCTGCGTACTCCACGAGATGCTCATCGGCCGGCAGGCGTTCGAGGGCGAAACGGTCTCCGACGTTCTGGCCGCGATCATCCGCGCCGAGCCGGAATGGGAGGCGCTGCCCGCCTCCACCCCGCCGTCGATTCAAAGATTGCTGCGCCGCTGTCTCGAAAAAGATCCCCGTCGCCGCCTGCAAGCCATCGGCGAAGCGCGGATTGCCATTGAAGAAACCCTAAACGGAGCTGTAGGGGCAGGCCTTGTGCCTGCCCTTGCGTCCTCCGGAGGAGTGCCCGCGGGGGGGCAACCACAAGGGTTGCCCCTACAGCCTTGGCGCCGCGCCCTGCCGTGGGCTGTAGCTGCTGCCGGCCTGCTCGTAGCCGCGGCTCTCGCCTTAGCTTATTTCGGCACGTCTTCAGCTCCCCTGCAACCCATCCGGGCGCTCATCTCGTTACCCGAAAAGGTCTCGTTTGCGTTCAACCCGCCCCAGGGCGCGCCGGTTCTCTCACCGGATGGAGCACGGCTGGTCTTCCCGGCTCGGGATGCCTCGGACAAAGAAGCGTTGTGGGTGCGGCCGCTCGATTCGCTTACCGCGCAGCGAATGGAAGGGACCGAAGACGCGAGCTTTCCTTTCTGGTCTCCCGACAGCCGGCATATCGGCTTTTTCCAGGACGGGAAGCTCAAGAAGATTGACGTTACGGGTGGCCCTCCCGTCCTGCTGTGCGATGCGCCAGGCGCGCGGGGCGGCGCATGGAGTCGAAACGACGTCATCGTGTTTGCGCCTCAGACACTGGGCGGACTTTCCAGCGTCCCGACAGCGGGTGGAACGCCGACCCCCGTTGCCAGCCCCAAGGGTTCGGGAGGAGCCTTCAGCAGCCGCTGGCCGGCTTTTCTCCCCGACGGACGGCACTTTGTTTATCTGAGTGGAGACCTCTCCGCCACCGGAACGTCGAAGCTGGGAATCTACCTCGGCGAGATTGGATCCGACGAACAGCAATTCCTTCTCCAGGCCGATTCCGAGGCGCTTTATGCTCCTCCCGGTTATTTAGTATTTCTCCGCGGCGACACTCTGATGGCGCAGCCGTTCAACGCTGGCAGCCAAAAACTCAAAGGCGAAGCATTCCCCGTCGGCGAGCACGTAGCTTCGCCTCTGCTCTACCGGCTCGGCCTTTTCAGCGTTTCCCAGACCGGCTTGATGGTCTATGAGACCGGCCAGGGCCAGAGCCAAGGTGGACAGCTTGTTTGGCTTGATGAGAGCGGAAAACAAGCGGGGACGGTCGGGTCGGCGGGTGCTTTCGAACCCCGGCTCTCCCCTGACGGGCACCGATTGGCCTATACCGCGAGCGGTTCGGAGGGAAAAACCTTCGATATTTGGCTCATGGACATGGTCCGAGGCGTTCAAACGCGCTTCACTTTTGGCCCCAGTGATACTCGATTCCCGGTCTGGTCTCCTGATGGCGTCCGCGTTGCCTTCACGTCTCTGCGCCAAAGTCAGTTCAATATGTTCGTCAAGGACGCCTCAGGCGCGGGCAACGAAGAAGTTCTTCTCGAATCTGACGCGGTTAAATTCCCCAGCGACTGGTCTCGCGACGGCCGGTACATCCTGTTTACGTCGGCGGATCCGAAAGGAAAGACCAAGTTCGACATCTGGGTGCTGCCGCTTTTCGGCGACCGCAAGCCGTATCCCTATCTTCAAACACAATTCAGCAACGCCTCCGCTGTCTTTTCACCCGACGGCCACTGGGTGGCTTATGAATCCAACGAATCGGGAAGCAATCAGGTTTATCTCTCGCCTTTTCCATCGGGCGGCGGCAAATGGCAGGTGTCGCAAGGCGGCGGCTCGCAGGCGGAATGGAAGCGCGATGGCAGCGCGCTCTATTACCTCGCACCGGGTGGAAACCTGATAGAGGTGAGCATCAAGGAAAAAGGTCCGGCGGTCGAAATCGGCACCTCGCGCCAGCTTTTCCAAGCGCCCGTGGCGCAGTCCGCGGCCTTTGGCCGAGCGTACTCGGTGGCACCGGACGGAAAACGCTTCCTGGTGGACAAAGCGGAACAAGGCTCGTCTCCGCCGCTCACCCTGCTCACCAACTGGACGAAGGACTTGAAGAAATGAGCCT
>Ga0209777_10002902_pt1 | contig 21839 bp, 38 predicted proteins | sample FrelakmetHBP12HB_FD_187147 | JGI IMG/M metagenome (GOLD analysis project Ga0209777, IMG submission 187147) | Freshwater lake sediment microbial communities from the University of Notre Dame, USA, for methane emissions studies -HBP12 HB (SPAdes)... | ecosystem: Environmental > Aquatic >...
CGCTTGCGATTTGGGAATAAATTGGAAAAAAATGGCGGAGACAAAAACACTATTTAAATTTAACGAAAAATTGGAATTAGTGTTCAATGAAGAAGCATTTACTACACCTTTCATTGAAAACTAACAAAAAGGAGAAGAAATGAAAAACTTATTATTGGATTTTTATTTGGAGTGTTGATGTTCGCTATAATGTATATCTGTCAAACACAACAATACATTAAAATCCGTTCTGAAGTATTTAGAGCAACGGGATATGATATAACTTATCACAAAAAAGTAATGAAGGAGATACAACATGAATAATATTTCAGAATTTTTATGTGATAAATGTTCTGGTAAAGGATTCATTCTTTACTTTAGTTTCCCAAATGATCAAAGATGTGCGCATAGTGAATGGTGTTTAAAATGCAGCGGAAAAGGAAAAATAGATTGGGTAACTTATTTATTAAGTGGCGGATTTAAAGAATTAAATAATACCAAGGAATTGGGGGTTACAATTCATGAATACGAAAGAAGAACTATGGAAAAGAATAAATGATAATTCTATTTATTTTTTATGTCAAAATCAATATGATAAGAGGGGAGAGTTTACTGCATTTTTTAGTTGGGCTATCCCAACTTACGATGCTATTAACAAAATCAAAGAATTTGCAAATGGAGATACAATTCTTGAAATTGGAGCAGGATTGGGATTGTGGGCTAAATTATTAGAATTAGAAGGTGCTAAAATAATTGCAACGGAACCAAGATCTGATGGATATAAACATAACAAATTAGATGATAGTTATTATTATTTTAATTGTCATAAACTTGACTATATTGAATCTTTAGATAAGTTTAAAGATTTAAATATTTTAATGTTATGCTGGCCACCATATTCTACTAAAATGGCATTTTATACTTTAAAAAAATTCAAAGGAAATAAGTTTATTTATATAGGTGAAAGCTGTGGCGGATGTAATGCAGACGATTCATTTTTTTCATTATTAGACAAAGAATGGAAGGAGATTGATGAAATCTCAATTCCTCAATGGTGGGGAATTCATGACTGTATGGTGTTATATGAAAGATAAATTATTACCTATTCTAATTAATATTTTATTTGTAGTTATTCTACTTGGATTTTACATCCTCTGGAGTGGTCCCATTAAGAATTGGATATTTAATTAAAGGAGAAGATATGAAGATGGACAGTAATGAAATTGAAGAAGAAAAATATAGAGAAGTTGCACGGCATGATTGGGAAAGGCATATCTATGAAGAATGTGATAAAGAAGATGAACTTTGTGGTGAAATGAGAGATTGCGGTGATAAGTAGCCACTCAACAAGGATGGGTTAGGGAGGGGATGAAAGATGAAAATTGATTATGATAAAGATGCAGATGTCCTCTATTTAACAATTCAAGATGAAGAAGCAATTTCCACAGAAACCCCAAAGGGAAACCTTATGAGATTTAATAAGGAAGGTGAACTTGTGGGGATTACTTTTATTGATTTTAGTAAGCAAATTTGAAATAGAAAAGGAGATATTATGTCAATTATTTTACCAGATAATTTTAAACTGATTTTTTCTTGTTTTGGGGGATCTAAACTTTATGGAACTTCTACACCACTTTCTGATACGGATGAAAGAGGTGTATTCATTCCATCAGAAGAATATTTCTACGGATTCTTGAAAAAAACAGAACAATATGAAGATAAGAGTGAAGATACATCTTATTTGGAAATTAGAAAATTTTTACATTTGGCATCTCAAAATAATCCCAACGTAATTGAACTGTTGTGGGTCCCTGATAATATGTATCTTAATGCTACTAAAGAGTGGGAAAAAATTGTAGAGAATAGACATCTGTTTATATCTACAAAAGCTAAGTTTACATTCTCTGGATACGCACATTCTCAATTTAAGAGAATTAAAAATCATAGAGGTTATTTATTAAATCCTCCAAAGAAGAAACCTATTCCAGAAGATTTTGGATTAACAGGAAGATCCTTAATGTCTGATGATGACATGGGAACATATGAAACAGTTAAGGAAGTTGTTGAAGTTGTTGGAGATTTGAGGAGTCTTGTCACTAAAAGTAAAGCTTACAAAAATGCAAAACGAGAATGGGACTCATATGAAAACTGGAAGAAGAATAGAAATCCTGAAAGGGCAATTCTTGAAGAAAAATATGGATTTGACGTCAAACATGCCCAAAATTTATACCGTTTAATTACAGAGGGTGAGGAGTTATTAACAACAGGAAATATTACTTTTCCAAGACCAGATGCTGAATTTTTATTAGAAATTAGAAATGGAAAATATTCATACGATCAAATGTTAGCAATACTAGAGAATTATGACCAAAAGTTTGAAGAGTTATATCAAAGTTCAAAGTTACAAAAATCTGCAGATGTTAAAAAAATTGATGAACTATGTATAAAGATAATAAAGGAGTTTTTAAATAAATGAATTATAAGTCAATGCGTGATGAACTGATTAAAAAGAGGAATGAAGAATTTGATGTATTACAGAAACAATTAATAGATATTACAGGTAGGTATAATAAAGAATCTTCAGAATTAAATCAAAAGATAATAGGTGTTATAAATCAATTTAATGAGGAGGAACATGAATTATCTATACAATTAAAATTATTAGATGAAAAAGATAAAATTATAAAGGAGTAAAAAATAAGTAGAGAATCCGACGATTTTAACAGAGCAGATAAAGTAATTCATAAAGTGGAAGATCAGTGGCATTACCCGATAATGCAAAAATATGGATGGATATCTGATACTCCTACAGGAATAGGATTTGTAAGGTCTTATGATTATCATCACCCAGAAATTTCCATTCCTAATAAGATTACAGTGACCACAGGAGTTCATGCAGATACTTGGCTTACTGGTTCAGGAGAAAGTGGTTACTGGGCTTCTTTAGAACCATATTTAAAAAAATTATCACAGAACATTGATGAAGTAAAGGAGAAATAAATATGAAAAAACTTAAGTTAGAAGATGTTGAAGATGAAGCTTTAAAGTTTGCAAAGTTACTTTATACAACTAATTATTCTGATGAGGGTCCTTGGTTCTGTATAGAACAATTTAAACTTTACTTGGATGCAGACGTACGAGGATTTTCTCCATTCCCACCAAAGATTGAGTATGTATCAGAATCAATGATGAGAAAAGCTCTTAGGAATTTGTATACATTTGGAAAATTGGAGCAACGTAAAAAGAAACAAGTATATCAATGTTCTGGATATTATAAGTTTTATAGAATCGCGCAGGATATTGATGAAGTAAACAAAAACTAAGGAAGGAAAAACAATAATTAAAATGACTGACTTAATATCTGAACTAAAAGAATATGATAGATTATATTTTGAATCTGGAGACTCTCCAATTACAGATACAGAATATGATAAATTAAAAACAGAAGCTAAAAGAAAATCCCCAAACAATCCATACTTTAATCAAGTAGGATATGAATTTAAAACTGAATATAAAAAAATAAAACTTCCATTTGTGATGGGAGGACTTGATAAAACTGATAATGATTCCCTCGGTAATTGGATCAATGGTCAAAATAGAACTATTATTGTATCTGAGAAATTAGATGGTAATAGTATTCTGTGCACATGGGAGAATGGAAAATTAATTTTTGCAGCTTCCAGAGGGGATGAAAATGAAGGTCAAGATATTCTCGAGAAGGGTAATTTCTTTATTCCAAAAATTTCAAAACCTGGAAAAGTAAGTCTTCGAGGGGAAGTTGTATTAGAGAATGATCTCTGCAAACATTTTGGATTTAAAAATAGAAGAAATGGTGTAACTGGACTTCTAAGAAGAGATGATGTAAAGTCAAATGATCTTAAACTTTTGTCTGTTATATTTTATGAAGTAGTTGAGAGTCCAGAAAAATTATTTACAGAAGTAGAAAGATTAGAATACATTTCAAAATTAAATCTTAGACTCCCAAGATTTTTTAATATCTCAAGTAGTAGTCCAAACCTTTTAGATATTCTTCCTAAAAGTTTGTTGGAATTTAAACTCAGTGCACCATATGATATAGATGGATTAGTTTTAACATTTAATGATAGTGAGAGAGAAAATGTTAAACATCCAAAAAATAAAGTTAAGTTTAAAGTAAATGAAGCAGCAGTTTCATGTGTTGTTAGAGGAATTGAATGGAATGTAACAAGAACAAGTTTGATAAAACCAGTAATTTTAATTGAACCAACGGAGATTATGGGAGTTACTGTATCTCGAGTTTCTGGATTCAATGCTGAGTTTATGGAAATTAATGGGATTGATAAGGGAGCAGTTGTTGGAATAGTTAGATCTGGAGATGTAATTCCATATGTAACAGAATATTATGGAAGATGTGAATCAGTAAATATTCCAAAAGTTTGTCCAACATGTTCAGGAGCAACTGAAATAAAAAGTAAAGAATTAATGTGTACAAACCCAGAGTGTTTTTACAAAAATGTTTATAAAGTAGCACACTTTTTTACTTCTCTTGACGTTGAGAATATCTCAGATAAAACTATTGAGAAGATTGGAGTTACTACTGTTCAAGAAATGTATCTTTTAACAGAAGGGTATTTAAAAATTTTCGATGGGTTTGGTGAAAGAAAAGCTGAGATTGTAATTAGTGAAATAAAGAAGACTTTAAAAACTAAACCATGGAAATTATTAGCAGCTTTTGGAATGCCAATGATCGGAAGAACTTTATCAAAACAACTTTGTTCTAAATACACAATGGATGAATTATTTGAGATTAAAGATCCAGAAGTTCTTGAACTTGGACCAATAACCTCAAAATCATTTGTTGACAATATTCAAAGTCATAAAGAATTATATGATTTTCTAAAATCAATTGGACTAGAATTTGAGGAGGAAGATGTGGATTTAAAAACATTAAAGGGAATAAAGTTTACATTGACAGGAGAAGGTCCGATGAAGAGATCGGAACTTCAAAAACTGATTGAAGCTAAAGGTGGGGAAGTAAAAGGAATTTCAAAAGATACACACTATTTAGTTACAAATGATCCAGATTCAAATTCTGGAAAAACAAAGGGTGCTATAAAGTTTGGAGTTCCAATAATTGATTATGATAGATTAATGAGTATGGTGGAGGGTGTAAAATGAAATATCTTGAGAAGTTATCTAAACATGATTCTATTTCCAAAATCGTTAGAAGAAAATTAATTATAAAGAAGAATTTCTATGAAAAAAAAGTATCCTTGATTACTTCTATCTTAAAAAAGAAGGAGAAGAATGGGGAAGGAACTGGGAGTGTAATAAGATGAATAAATTTATAAGTAAAGTTTATGATATGTTTAACCCTCCATTAGTTATTATATTTCGTAGAGATACTAGAAAAAATTTAGAATCGATAAATCCTGTATTAGAATTAAATGAATTAGCACGTGAGACTGATACAGGATTGTTCAAAATTGGGGATGGTAAAACATCATGGAATGATCTTGAATATACTTCTAGAATACAAAATATAGAAAAGCTAAAAATTTACAGAAGAGGAAGAAATATAATTACTGTTGAATAAGGGAACTTTATTGGAGGAGAAAGATGAATAAAAAATTGACTTGTGTGGAGTATTGTTAAAGAAAATTTCAACCTCCAGCAAAGTAATCGCTAAAGAGCGAGATAAGCTCCAACATATTTATAATGAACTTGAAAATGTTTTATATTCTCTTGATGTTGCGCTGCAATGTTTTTCTGGGGGTGTTTCTGAAATAGAATCAGGACTTCAAGAAATTAGTAAACATCTATAGAGGAGGAAGTAATGCAAGAAATTATGTGGTGGGGATATCTACACACAAATGGAACCATCCAAGTAAAACGATGGTTTGGAGATCATGAGGACTACATAGGGGATTGTATTGGAAATCCCTTTGTAGTCCGAGTGGTTAAACCATTTAAAGCAACTAATCATTTGGAAGCATTAAAAATTCTAGAGGAGCAGATATGGCAAAAAAGCACTACATATGGGACAAAGTAAAAAATGATATACTATCAAAAAAGATTGGTGGTCCAAATTGTGAAGTTTGTCATCCCCCAAAAATGAAAAAAATAAAATTTGAATTTGTTTCCCAAAGTGACTATGATAAGTTAATTATGTTACTTCAGGAGAAGATAAAAAAGATCAAACAACTTCAAGATGAATTAAAGAAAACGAATCAGAAGTTTACAGATTATCAAAAATTTCTTCAGCTGCTTGAGGATTTTAGAATCCCATACTCTATAAATAATGATGGAGATTACATCTGTAAAGGTCCTCTTCGTGAATGGGTTCCAAATGGTTTCAAAACTATTAGAATTAATGAAACTGGTTTGGGGAAAAGTTCGAAAGTTTGGGGATCTTCTGATCACGACTGTGTAGAAGTTATGTTTGATAAAGATGGAAAATTTTTCCAAATGGTTATAGCTGGAGGAATTCCTCCATCATCTAAATCAACTTACAAACCAAAGAAAATAGTTAAGTGGAAAAAGTGAGGGGGAACTACAGTGCACAAAATACATGAAGAGGTTGAAAAAATTATCTCCCCTGTCTACTTAGTAGGAGGAGCTGTTAGAGATGAGTTAATGGGAGTAGAACCAAAAGATTATGATTTTTCTACTCCCCATACTCCAGATGAAATTGAATTAAAAATTAGATCTGCCAATAGGAGACCATACTTAGTAGGAAAAAGATTTGGAACCATTGGAGTAAAAGTTGAAGGTCAAATGGTTGAAATCACAACTTTTAGAAATGAAAAATATAGATCTGGAAGCAGAAAACCAGAAGTAATGTTTGTTAAAGATATTGTTGCAGATCTTGGTAGGAGAGATTTTACAATAAATTCTGCTTCTAAGAGAGGGAAAAAGTTAATAGATCCCTTTAATGGAAAAAAAGATATTGAAGATCAAATTATCAGATGTACTGGAATTGCCACTTCACGATTTAAAGAAGATCCTCTGAGAATGTTGAGAGCTTGTAGGTTTGCAGCTCAACTAGGATTTAAGATAGAAGAGAGAACATTTAAGTCCATTCAGAATTTAAACTACAAAATTCTAGACATCTCCAAAGAAAGATGGGTTATGGAATTGGATAAACTCTTGATGACAAAAGATTTGGTCATGGGATTATCTTATATGATGGATTCTGGATTGCTAAGATATGTAATTCCAGAAATTGCAATTCAAAAAAATTATGATCAAAACACTCCATACCATCAGTTTGATTTATGGACACATACTCTCTTAACTATTGCTGAAATTCCTGCTGATATTAATCTAAGGTGGTCAGCTCTTCTACATGATGTAGGAAAACCATTTGTTAGAACTGATAGACTCGATAGATCAAATTATGTTAATCATGATCTTGTCGGATATGAATTAGTTCTAAAGATTGGTCAATATTTAAGGTGGTCAAATGATAGGATTAGAATCGTTAGTGAATTAGTAAAGAATCATTTAAGCGATGATAGTCCATTGAAGGAAGCGGATAAAAAGGCTCAAAATCCTAAAGAGGAAGGGGATAAAATATGTGCTGCTCAAGATGTCAAGAATGTGGACATCCTATTGAACAAAGAACAATAGAAATTGAAGGAGAATTTATCGGAGTTTTTGAAGAGATTACAGTGTGTAAGGATTGTGCAAGAACATTATACAGAATCCATCTTCCATTTCAAATAAATATACATACATAATTTCAACGTAAAATAAAGGGGGACAAACTATTTTGTCCCCCTACTTAACTTGTTCGTAACTTGATATAAAATCTTTAACTTAACTAATCTAGTTATTTAAAATTTGTTCTAGGTTTTAGATCAGATTGTTTATTTTTAAAGCAGATATTACATGATCAATAGTTGGATTTCCATTCTCAACTACAATAATTTTCCAACCTTCATTCTCTAACATCTTATTTCTAGTCAGATTTGGAATATCTTGATTATGCCAAAAGGCGTTTGGAAACTCAAAATTTATTTTTAAAATTGGTTCTGCTATATCAGTAATCAATTTAAAAATCAGATGTTTTGTATGTGGCTGAAACTTTTCAACAAAATAGTTATTTTTTATATTTGGATAAATAGTAGCCAAGTAATTTAGAATAATTACTTTATCTGAAGGAACATTAGAAATATCATCCTTAAACGATCTGTCAGAAGGTTTGTTTGAAAATTGTTTTCTTTTATTATATCTATTAACCATTTCTAGAATCTGTTCTGGAGAAGAAGTTACTTCTTCAACAACTACTGAATTTGTTTCTTCTGGTACTACTTCTGGTAATGTATCTAAAACTATATCTTCATCCTTCTTAAACAAATCAGATTTAGAATATTTTATAATAGTACCAAAAGTTTTACCTGCTAGTGGATAATCTGGAAACTGTTTCTTATAATCTGATATGCTCATCTCGTGTTTCTTTAAATGAAAATGAGAGATTACATTAAACTTCTCTCCACAGACTTGACATATCACTCTTCCAGTTTCATCTAATTTATCATACATTGTAAAAATCTCCTCTTTCAAAATTCTATTTACTATTAATTTGTTCTATGAACTTTTAAAACTTTCTGGAGGAATAAAAATAAAATGTTTCATTATCTGGTGGGGGCTCGCATTGATGGGTTTAATTCACCAAATCCTGGGGAGAAATCTTTGGATTTCTTCTTTGAATACACTGATCAAGATTATAAAAAATGGAAAGATGCACATGATGCTTCTAAAAATGAGTTGTGGAAAACTAAAGTTGATGAAGCTTTAAATATTTTTGGTGCTCAACCTCTCCACCAAATTTTTAATGCTGTTAGTATAAGATCTAGATGTGAAAATTTAATGGTATTACATTATGAATGTGAATTTGAATTAGATAGAGAAGATTTTGACACATACATAAAAGTTTCATCAATTAAAGAATTAGAAAAGGCGAGAATACAAATATGAATTTAATAGATACTTTTCTTAGCAAGATTATAAAGAAAGATAAAAGATTACCAGTGAACATAGCATGGGATAAAAATCTAAAAGAAGATGGGGAGAAATCTGGAAATTATTATGAAACTGGAAATCCATCAAAGAGATATTCAATTGAAATTCAATCAACTATAGGTACTTGGTTATTTCATTTTAAAAGAGGAAATGAATTAGTTGGAGTATTTTCCATTTCAGATAAAATTGATTTTGTTGGAGACTTTTCTGAATCATCTAAGATATTTTTAAACATTCATCTAAAACCAAAAATTATAAATTTTCTTTTGAAGAATCGAGACCGACTTATAGTAGATGAAAAGTGGATAAAAGAATTAGAAAAAAGAGGGAAATTATGGATGAAAGAATTACCAAAAGACTCAACAGATTAATTAGAATAGCATTTGAAGAAGCTCAGAAGGGAGATCATAAGCAGAGAATAGGATGTGTGCTTTTTGATAAGAAAAAGATTTTGTCAAGAGGTCATAATTACTGCATGAAGTCTTCTAAAAAACTTCATCCAAGATTTCAAAGATATATAGGAAGTGTTCATGCAGAGGTTGATGCAATTTTAAGTGCTAGAAAAGAATTAAAGGGATCTTGTATGTTAGTAATTAGAATAAATAAAAAAGATCAATTTAGACTTTCTAAACCTTGTGCTAGTTGTTTAAAATATATACAACATGTTGGGATTAAAAAATTATTTTATAGTATAAGTGAATACCCATACATAGAAGAAATTGACATTAGTAAAAAAGAATGATTCTATATATATTAATTACAAAGATAAAAATTTATGGAGGAAATTCATGTCTGAAGAGTTAAGCGTTGAAGATTTAAACAATGAGGTTGCTAAAAGTTTTGGATTTATAAAAAGATCCAAAATGATTTATTGTGAAAATGGAGAATTAATTAAGAAGGAAGTTTATTGGGAAGTTCCAGAAGAGTTTCAAAAAGTATACAAAACCTCTAAAGAAGTAGATAGTGTTCCAAATTTTTTATTAATCTCAAAGTGGGGACTGGATGCTATTTCATTCCATGGGGGAGGAATTCCATGGTGTAAAAATAAAAATGGATCTTAAAATCTATTAAATTTTGAAAAGGTTGGAAATTTTTTAATTTCTAATCTTTTCAATCTAGTCTTGAGTATCCCATGTAGCAATACAAGGGGAAAAATGTTGAGCCCCCTTCATTTCTCAAGACTAGAGCTTAATCTTAATTTTTTACTACTTAAAAGAAAGGAGATTAAAAAATGATTAAAGAGTATGAAAAAACCTGGGGTGTTTACGTACAAAGAGGAGGTGGTGTCTTATGACTGGAACAGACGCGGAATTATGGGGCTTATAGTTGTAACAACTAAAATGTTTTCTAAATTAAATTTCCAACATTTGTTGGGATTGATTTTTATCATGTTGTTTAATAATCCTTCTCGATTTGGAGCTTAGTGCTCTATTCCGAGAGGGATTATTTGTTGTATAATTAAACTATTTTTTTGTTACTACTACTATATATATTAATTTACGTAGTTAAATAATTTCTTTAATTTTAGAAAGGAGGAAGATTACGTTTTTATTACAGGATTTGAAAAGAAGAATAAATTTTTTATGTAAAACTCTAAGGAGGAAAAATGAGTAAAAAATCTATGAAGTTACATTTTTTAATCATCGATCCACAAAATGACTTCTGTAGTCGGAAGGGAACTTTGTTTGTCGGTGATCCATTAAACCCAAAACCAAATTCAGCTGAAACTGATGCGGTAAGATTGGGAGCGTGTCTTAAAAGATTGAAGAATAAAATTGATGACATCCATGTTACTCTAGATGAACATCACCCTGTTGATATCGCTCATCCAATCATGTGGAAAGATTCAAAAGGGAATAAACCAAATCCATTTACTATGATATCTTATGAAGATGTTTTAAATGGCGTCTGGGTACCTTTCGATCCTTCACTTATTCCAATGGCTTTAAATTATACAAAGAAATTAAAGGACAATGGAAGATATGTTTTGGTAATTTGGCCTCCACATTGTTTAATTGGAACATGGGGAGCTTGTGTAGTTGATCCAGTTTTTGAATCGTTGAGAGAGTGGGAAGAAGGTAAATTTGCTATTGTTGATTACGTTACCAAAGGGTCTAATTATACAACAGAACATTATTCCGCGGTACAGGCTGACGTTCCAGATCCAAAAGATCCAGGATCGATGCTCCAAACAGGTCCGGGTTCATTAATTCATACTCTACAAGAAGCAGATTTGATTGCACTATCTGGACAAGCACTTGACTATTGTGTAGCAAATACGGTTCGAGATATTGCAAATAATTTTGGTGAGGATAATATTAAGAAACTAGTTCTTCTCACTGATACCACCTCTCCAGTCGGTTTGGATCCAACTCTTGGTCCAAATTTTATTGCAGAAATGGCTCAAAGAGGTATGCAACTTTCTACATCTGTAGATTTTCTTTCGTAGGAGGAAATGACTATGCCTAAATTAATTCCAGATGATGACATGATGGTAAGTCAAATTCCCGGTGGTGGAAGTTTTCAGTTCTCGGGAATTCGTCCTGAAAAACTTGGTGCAACAGAATATACTCTTGCTACGATTGCAATAGATATTACTGGAAGTGTTCAAAGTTTTGCTAAGCAACTTCTTGAAATGAACAAGAAGATAATTGAAGCTTGTAATTCCAAACGTAATCCAAGAAGAGAAAATTTGTTGGTAAGAGTTACAAAATTCAATGGTAGAATAGGCGTGGAAGAAGTTCACATTCTTGATGACTTTGGATTCATCATTGGAGACGAGGATAAAAAGGAGAATAAGTAATGAGTGATAATACAATAAAAGGTAAAGTAGATATCAAAGAAGTTGTTAAGGTTCTTTTATCAGAAGAATCTTATGGACGTACAGATATTATTGTCCCAAGAATTGTGTTAAAAGATCTTTTAATCGAGATTGAAACCCTTAAGAAACGAGTTGAAAACATGGACATTACCATAGCATGTTACGAAACAGGAAAAGTGATAGATTGGAAGAAGATAGAAGATATGTCATTACAACTTCTTAGAGTTCGAGAAATCCTTTGGCTTAATCATGGTCATAGTGGGTTATATGGTGACGATGGAGAGATGCAGTGCGGACTTTGTGCGGTAAACTCTTATCCTGAGAAGTTATGGGATTACAAGAGAACAGATATAGTTTCTCTTACAAAAAAAGCTATGGCTGTTCTTATTACACAGATTTCGAAGAAAGAGGATTTTTAAATTATGAAAAAAAGAATTGAAAGGAAAAAAAGAACCTTCTTTAAATGATGTAGAAAATATGGTTGACAGTTTACTACCATGTCCATTTTGTGGATGCGATATAGGAATATTAATAACCCAAAATTGGGGATTCCAATGGTACGGTGAACATTGTCAATGTATCCTTGAAGGAAATCCATCTGCAAGTTATGGTCGACCGGAAAGTTTAGTAGAAGATTGGAATAGTAGAAGGAAACCGAGACCAAAGAGAAGAGCAAATGAAAGTGGTCAAAGTTATAGAAAGAGACTGGAAAAGTGGAAGGGTTGATAATTTTATGAAAAAACATAAATACAATATAGATTGTCCATGTCAAGAGTGTGAAGAGCAATGGAGAAAAGAAACCAGAAAAAAGTTTCAAGAATCGATTGATATGGACAAGAAAAGAAAGGAAAACGAGAAGAAATGAAAAAGAAAAAATATAAGTTAGGATGGAAAGCAGTTACTCTATTTGGAGGCAGAGCATCTTCTTGGTTATCGGGTAGTCCTTCTTGTGTAGATTATTTTTTCAGTAAACCTTCCAAACCATATGAAGGGTGTGGTCCCTTATGTGTATTCAAAAAGAAAGAAGACGCGGTAAAATTTGCACAGGTCTTTAGTCATAGACCACACCGAGAACATGAAGAAGTGGTTTTTCCATGTGCTTACCTACCATCTAAAATTAAAAAAGTTTGGAGAGCTAGTGATCCCTCAAATTATAGAAAATTAAACGATTTACCAGATGGAAAAGCTCTGGCAGATGAAGTAATTTTGTTGAAAGAAAAATATGGAGGATAAGACAATGTTAAACAATTTCAAAATGAATTTAAATGCTTACAGAATTGGATGGTACTCCGACAAATACTTCTTAAGAACACAAGAGATATTGATGAATGATAATTATCAAGGCGTTGTTCATTATCAATATTTTCCAAGAAAAGACTGTGTAGTATGTGGAATCCCTCAAGTGTTACATTTACTAAAAGAATGTACCGGATTCTATACAGACAGAAAAAAAGCTTGGAGATACTTTCAAGAGATGAATGATATTGATATCTATGCTTCTGATGTTGGGCTATCTCTTCCTCTTGAAAGATATGACAACTTTAAAAGTTGTAAAGATGAATTGAATGAGTTATGGGTTCCAATGTTCCATACTTTGGAAGTTTTTGTAATAGAAGAGGGAACAGAAGTAAAAGAAATGGAACCTGTAATTGGAATTATAGGAAATCCAAAATATTTTATTCATCTTGAAACTCCAACTCTTGGAATCCTTGCACAACAATCTGCAGTTGCAACGAGTGTAAAAAGGGCGAAGGATATTTTAACTGATAAACAAAAACTTTTGTTCTTTCCAGCAAGATTTCGTCATCCATCCAGTCAGTCTCCTGATGGATACGCTGCTACAGTGGGTGGGGGACAATTAATGTCAACTGATGCAAATGGAGAGTTCTGGGGGTATGGGGGTATTGGAACTATTCCTCATGCATTAATTGCAGCATATAATGGAAACACCCCAATGGCGGCTCTTAATTTTGACGATAGAATTGATCCATCCGTATCAAGGATTGTTTTGGTAGACTGGGATAATGATTGTATTGGAACAAGTTTGAGAACTGTAGCAACATTTTTACTTACGAAGATGGACTTCGATATTAGAATGTCTACCCAAATTTTATCTGAAGTATCGACAGATCCGGGTGCAGCAGAAAAATTTATTCGGGATAATAAACATCATGTCAAAGAAGTAATTGGTCTTGGACCAGGAAGAATTTTTGGAGTAAGATTTGACACATCTGGATCTCTCTGGGATAAAAGTGTTTTAAAACTTCCAGGAAATAATGGTGTTTGTCCTGAACTTGTTTTTAATGCCAGATGGAAATTTGACACTCTTGGATTACAGGATTTAAAAATTATTATATCTGGTGGATTCGATGAAGAGAAGTTAAAAACATTTAGTCAAATGCAAGTTCCATATGATATGGTGGGAATTGGATCTTCCATCGTAAATAAATTTACAGTTGACTTTACAGCTGACGCAGTGATGTTAAATGGTGAACCAAATGCGAAAGTTGGAAGACAATGTATGGATTGGTCGAAGTTAAAACTAGTTAATTAGTTTATTAAATTAAAGTGTGAGTTATTTTATTAACTCACACTTTTTTTGTAGAGATATGTTCTATATATATTAATTATTAATAAAATTTATAGGGGGTATTTATGAAAATTATAATCCTTGAAAATCTCAGAGACAAGTTTGGGGTGTTCACACTTAAAATTGAAGTGTGGCACGGTCAAAAATGTTATCCTTATCGTGTCCAACTCAATTCAAGTTTGGCGGAGGAGAGGTTTAAAGAGCTTGTCAGACAGAAAAATTACAAAAATGCTATGAAGTATCTGAATGATGAGAAAGAAAAACACGAAACAATACAGTACTAGAATAACCATGGGGAGAATATCTTCTTAATCTTAAATTGATATTCTCCCAAAAATTATTAAAGGAGAAAGAATGAAAGTTTTTAATGCAACAGGTTTAGTGTATGGAAATCTATGGGGAGGAGGGAGAGGATCTTATCCTGTTAGAAAATTAGAGTGGTTTTCTTCTAAAGAGAAACTATTAGAAGAAGCAGAAAAAGGTTTAGATGGATCTCTCGATAGCGGTATGGGATATGAAAGTCTAATCGGAGCAATTTTATTAATTGAAGAAATAGAAACAATTAAAGTAGACGAAAAAGAATATTCAAGAACAGAGTATTCAGAAGAATTTATCGGAAAACTTTCTGAAAAAGAAAAAGAATTTTTAATAGACAGAATATAAAAAAGGAGAAAAAAGTGGAATTATCTTTATGGTTATACTTTACTTTAATGTTTTTCTTAATTATTTTTAATATTAGAATCCATTGGTTGGGTAGAAAATCTCTTAACTGGTCTCTATATTTAGATAAGTTTATTACAACTCAAAAGTTTAAAGGAAAAGCGATTTCTAATGAGAAATATATAAGACTGATTAAAGCTTTTCCAGTTTCTGATGCAGCAGTTTTTGATTTAACAAAGTGGAGACTTCAGGATTTTATCGATGACAAAGAATCATATAACGAAGTTGTTGAGGAGGTTAATAAGTGGATGACAAAACATTAGAAGCAGCAAAAATATTAGATGTAAAAGAAGATGAAATTCAAAAATTTACAATGATAGATCCCTTTAATAATAATAAATTAGAAGGATTTATTTGTAGAAGATCTGACCATAGGTATGGAGCACTGGTTATCTTCAGAATAAATGGAAAAGAAACAATACAAATAGTTTGGGCTACACCAAAACTTCATTATCCATTTGATAAAAGTGGAGTTTATAATTGGCCAGATATGAAAGATATTTGTTTTTGGGAAAAATTAGATGGAACAAACATTCTATCATATAGATATTATATAGATGAGAAAGAATTTGTTACTTTTAAAACCAGATTAACACCAATTGTTCAAGATGGAAAGTTTGCTCCATTTTATTCATTGTGGAAAGAAATGTTAAATGAAAAAGAATGGATCATGAAATTAATTAACCAGAATTCAGCTTTTAATTTATCATTTGAACTATTTGGATCAAGGAATCCAATAACGATTAAATATTCTTCTCCGTTAGATGTATGTCTTCTATTTGGAGTTGATTCAATAACAAGATTCATTGTTCCCCCATCCAAGTTAAATTTAACTCCAGAAACAAGACTTCCTCAAAGATACTATTTATCACCTATAACAAATCCAACTGATGTGTATAATAATTTTAGACAGGAAATGTCAAATACAAATAACCAATCAGAATATTTATTAATTGAAGGAATGGTAATGTATGCGTCTGTTGTTGGAGATCCATCTTGGAGGATGTTCAAATGCAAACCCGAGGAAGTCGAAAAAATTCATTGGACTGCTGGTGGATCAATTCCAAGAGTATCATTATTTAATACAGGAATAAATACTTTTGAATCTTATGACGATCCAACCATAGATAACTTTATTGAATTATTGAGAGAAGAATATCCCCCAGAGTTAATTATAAAAAATACTTTGAAGATTAATAAGATTTGGGAACAAGTTCTTCAAAGAATGAACCTTGTTAAGATGGTGAATGATGTTTGGGAACTTGCAAAAAAAGAAGGGTTTGATGTTACAAAAGATAAGAATGGAACCATGAGATTTATGTCCAAATATTTTGACAGAAATATAATGTCAAAAGTTGGAGGTCTTATTCTAAAACAAGCGGGACTGTTAAAAGATAAGGAGAAGAAACACGAAAAATGAAAAAAGATCAAAAGAAACCAGAAGTATTTTGTATCAAACCAAAGAGTTTATCATTACAGCATTTGGGTTCAATTAAATGCTGTAATGAATGTCCATATACGTTTCCATATAAGTTATTCTTAGATGATTGGAATTGGGGATGTAATATAATAAAAAAATACTTAGGTGATGGTGAAGATATAAAAAAAGGAATTCCTAAGTTTTGTCCTTTAAAAAATGAGGATGAAGTTAATCAATTTGATCGGTAAGGAGATAGTTATGGAAAAAATGGAAGATAGATTAAAGTTGCTACAACAATTTGCAGAAGCAGCTGCCTCAATAATTAAAGAAATTGATAAAATGGGAACAGACGGAATAAAAAACATAATCCAATAATGACTATGGTAGCTTCACATATGCTTCTATTGTTATCTGCATTGGCATGGCAAGGAAAAGAAGGATCAAAGATGAGAGATGATATTTATAAATTCTTTGAATACTTATCAAGAGAAATGTCTAGATCTAAAGGTGAAACTGTTCCCATTAAAATAGAAAATGAAGCAGATAGTAATGAAAGATTTAAAGAGCTTGATCTTCTTTTTAAACCAACTACTTCTACAAATAAAATTGTGGAAGACAATGAAATTATAAAGGTTGTTGGAGTCAACAAAAAGTTTCAGGAAAATATGTCAGAGGTTAATGATTTAATTAAGTCTATAGAAAGTGGATTTATAAGATAAAAGAGACTTAGGAAAAGAATAGAACTCCTAAGTTTTATAAACCCTTTAACCCGAAGAAAGGAGAGAATGTTAAAATGACAAACAACGAGATAGTAAACTTATTTATAAAGTTGAATAAAGGAGATAATTCCTATAGAAAAAATAAACATTTAAAATCCTTCTTAAGTCTTCTGAAGGAAAAGAAGATAATAAAGGAAACAGAAAGCGGAGATTATGTGATTTACAAAATATATAGTTTAATTTTTAACATGATCTTAAAAAATGGAATATGCGATAAAGAGGAAATTAAAGATTCTTTGATATCAAGTCAATTCTCAGAAACTGCAATTGACAACATTGAAAAACTGGTTGAAGTCGGAATCCTTAGAAAAGATGATGAAGATTACATGATTAACAAGGGTGAAATTAAACTCTCAAAAAATGTTATAGACGAGATAAAAAATGGAGCTGTTGTAAAAGTAAAAATTTCAAAAGAAGACAAAATTCATCAAGAAAATGAAAAAATACTCAACGTTTTAAAAACATCTAGATTACTGAGTGTTTTTCAGATTTCTCACAGAACAAAATTAAGTGAACAGATTGTAAGAAACCGCCTGAATCATTTGAGATCAGAAAATCATGTTTCATCGATATATGGAGGAGGAAAAGGATCAAGAAAACTCTACTCATTCACTACGCCAGAAACAGTAAAGAAAGAGAGGGAAGAACTTCAAAAAGAATATGAGATATCAAAAATTGTAGGAAAAAAAATAGAAGAAATAATCTTCAATTGTTTTATGATGAACAAACCAGATGATGAGATTCTAAAAATAACTGGTTCTTATCCATTGGAAATACAATATGCAAGAAAAAATTTAAGATCCTCTGAAAGAATATATGAAGAATATGTTGATGGGAAGTGGGTAACTAGGTATCTCATAAGAAGAGAAGCAGAAAAAAGAAACAAGGTGATGAAAGAAAAAGTTCTTTCATCATGGTCCCCAACAACAAAGGAAATGGCTGAAAAAATTGGAATCACTGTTGAAAGTATTATAAATTATTTAAACATGTTAACCAAAGATGGAGTTCTAACTAAAAGCCTCAATCCTCAAAAAAGACTCACTTGGTCAAAAAAAGTTGCAGATCAACCTAATTAAATAACAAGACCATTACAAAATAATTATGAATGGAGAAACCAGAGAGCTACCAACCAACTGGTTTCTCCAATTTCCTAAGGTAGTTGGAGAAACCACCAATTTTTTGATGGATTTGTTTGGAGGGATTAAAGAACAAATAATCAGGAGGATTAATGTAATGTCAATAGAAGATAAACATAATATTTCAAATAATTCTTTTATTATTTGTGAGTTATGTAATAAACAAATAGAAAAAATAGATGGAAGACATTTAAAAAACCATACTATATCATTTGATGAATATAGAATAAAATTTCCAAATTCTTTTACTATTACAAAAGAAAAATTAGACAAAGAATTAGAATCAATTGAAATAAGAAAATTAGCAAAAGAGAAAACAGATAAAGATACAAAACTTGTAAAATGTTATTTTTGTAAAAAAGATATAGAAGTAAATAAAAATCAATCCAATAATGAATCAATTTGTAAAGAATGTAAAGGTAGTGGTTTAATCAGTCCTTTTCAACAAAGAGCTATTGACTCGATGAGGAAATCTTTATTAAAAGAAGAGGGAGTGGACAATGCAAGTTTAATCCCATCTGTCGTTAAGAAAAGAAATGAAACTGTTGAGTTAAAGAGACAAGATCCAAATTACTTTAAAGAGATAGTTGAAAAAAGAGTAAATACAATGGAAGAAAATTTTGGAGAAGATTGGAAAGAAAAACAATATGAACTATCTAAAGAAGGAATGTTTAAAAAACTAGGAGTTGAATATGCATTACAAAATGAAGAATCTGTAGTTAAATTTAAAGAAACTGTTGCAAATAAAACTCCAGAAGAGAAGAAGAAAATAGTTGAAAAAGGGAGAGATACTAAAGAAAGAAATAAACTGAGGAAGGATTAATATGTCAAAACATCTAATAAAAGATATAGAGTTTGTAGAATGTCCCTATTGTAGTAAAAGTAAAGAAAATCAATTTAAATTGTTACATTGGAAACATTTAAAAGGACATGGAAAAACAACTGATATATTAAGACAAGAATTTCCAGATGTTCCAACAATGACTTTAAAAGAGTATAATCGTAGATTAGAAATTTCAAAGATGGGATCAGAAGCTACAAAAGAATCTGTAAAGTCAGGAAAAAGAAAAATAGTGAGATGTTATTATCATGGCGAATCCCAATGTAGTAATCAGGAATTTGATGTTCCGATTTATGATCCAAATTTTATACTATGTGAAAACTGTAAAAGATTTGGAAAAGAAAATCCTGATGGGAGAACAAAAGAAGAAGCAAATTCAAAAAGAGCATCAACATTTATGAAAAAATATGGTGTTGAAAATGCTAATCAAATACCAGAAGTATCAAAGAAAATAAATGAAACAAATTTAGAAAGATATGGAGGAACTGGATTTGAGAGTCCAGAACTTTACGAAAAAATTAAACAACGAATTCAAGAAAAATTTAACTCTACAAATTATATGAAAAGTCAAGAAGGAAGATTAAGATTTGTTGGCGAAAATAATTCAATGAATAATCCAGAAACCAGAAAAAAAGTTTCTGAATCTTTGTTGGGACACCCATCTTCTTTAAAAGGAAAAACATATATTGAAATTCATGGAGAAGAAAAAGCTAAACAATTAATTGAACAAAAGAAAATTTCTGGAGCAGAATCATGTTCAAAAATGAATAATATTTCAAAACCTCAGAGAGATCTATATAATATGATACAGAAAATTATTCCAGAGGCGAAATTAAATCATCCAAAATATGGATATTGTTTAGATATAGCAATTCCAGAACTGAAGATATATTTTGAATATGATGGAAGTTACTGGCATAATAAAGAACACGACTTAGAAAGGGATTATATTCTTGAACAGTTTGGATGGAAAGGAGTTCGTTTTATAGATTACCTTCCATCAGAAGAAGAATTATTGGAGAAGATAAACTACCTTTTGAGTTAAAAAATGACTAGATTTATGTTGTCCTACCACAACATAAATCTAGTCTATCCTGAGGTAGTGATTCTCTCGGTTTTTGTAAATTTTCCGACGTAAAATAGGTCTCTTAGACTTTTTCAAATCTAAGAGACCTATAAGTTTTCTCAATCTAAATTATGCACCAATTGATAAAGTTGCAATACCATTCGATCTTACCAATGCTGTCGCATAACGAGACAGAATCGTCAAAGAAGGAATGTATCCCAATGGGTAAGGGTGTAATACAGCTGGTACGTATGGGCAGTAGAAATATATGCTCTTAATTTCTTCTGCCGGCTTGTAAATCATTATCATTGTTCCTGCACTAACCACCGCAGATGTCAACACCTTCCATTTTCCACCCTGAACTGTAGCACTTCGATAACCCAACTCACCATCAGTCGTAGAAGATCCAGTGTAATTAAATCCATTGATATCCTCAAGAATAGCAACATCAACTGGATTGGCAAGAATCGTATTCGCAGCGTCAATATTAGTATCGGTATAAACCTGGGCAGACAACTTATTCATAATTGGAAGAATGTTTTCATGCCAATACTTAGTTCCCCAGAGATATCCGCCATCTGGAGTTCTATTGAATGAACCGGTATGAGAAACAGGATTCAATCTGGTATTAGCTGTGATCAAAGCATTTATGATTTCTCTATCGATATCTAGAGCAATCTGCTGACCAAGTAGATTAACAATTTCCGCCTGCATAGAAACATCGAACAGAGCTCTCATGTCCTGTTCCATATTGATTGTCCATTTTGCTGAGATCTGACGATCTTTTGCATACAAACGAACTTTATCAACTGTCATTTCAATTACTGGGTTAACCTGATTTTCCTCTAGTGAACAAGAAACTGAATACTTGATCTGAGTAGTTTTTCCGGTGGCGCTAGCAACAGTAAGTTTTCCACCTAGATAATCAACTTTACCAGAAATAACGTCAGTGTTTCCATCAATGTAATTGATTGATTGACTAAAATGTCCTTCAACAGCTGGAACCACGTTCAAAGAAATCGTATGAGTTCCATCATATGCAGCGCTGATGTTAAAATCTCTTTCTAGATGAGCCTGAGCACTGGTCATTCCAGTACTAATTGCATTTAGAACATCAAAGCTGGTCTGAGGAACATTACAAGTAGCTGCAACTGGTATACCAGTACCGGGACCGCCAGAAATATCAGTACCCACAACTGGTGCCTGGTATGCAGTCTGACCTGCCTGCTGAGCAAACGTAGCAGTGATAAACGCTTTAACACATTCAGGTTTATCCATCGGAGAAACTGTAACTGCTTCTTTTGCAACTAGTTTCGGATAGAAAACTCGAAGAATAGGAAGAGTGAGCGTCTCAAAGGGATTGATTGCGAACATTGAATTTTCTAATAGATTAACCCTTGTATTCTCAGCTAACTGAATGAAATTCATTTTGTCAGATTTAGAAAGACCTTCGGACAAACTAGTAATATATGTTTTAAATG
>Ga0209777_10002903_pt1 | contig 21838 bp, 16 predicted proteins | sample FrelakmetHBP12HB_FD_187147 | JGI IMG/M metagenome (GOLD analysis project Ga0209777, IMG submission 187147) | Freshwater lake sediment microbial communities from the University of Notre Dame, USA, for methane emissions studies -HBP12 HB (SPAdes)... | ecosystem: Environmental > Aquatic >...
CCCAAAATCGGCGCCATCGAAAGCACCAACCCGTGCGGAGAACAGCCGCTGCTCCCCTACGAATCCTGTAACCTCGGCAGCATCAATCTGGACAAAGTCGTAAACGGCGGCGAAATTGACTTCGACCGCCTCCGCCGCATTGTCTGGTCAGCCGTCCACTTCCTCGATAACGTCATAGACATGAACAAATATCCGCTGCCCAAAATTCGTGAAATGACTCTCAAAAATCGCAAGATCGGCCTGGGCGTCATGGGTTTCGCCGACATGCTAATAAAACTCGGCATCCCGTACAACACCGAGGAAGCCACCGACACGGCGGAGAAGGTCATGAGCTTCGTGCAACGCGAGGCGCGCCTCGCATCCGCCGCGCTCGCCGAAAAACGCGGCCCATTCCCCAATTTCGAGAACAGCATTTTCGCGGGAGCGGGCCGCCCGAAACTCAGAAACGCGACGCTCACCACCATCGCCCCCACGGGCACCATCAGCATCATTGCGGGCGCGTCCTCCGGCATCGAGCCGCTCTTCGCCATCTCGTACATCCGCAACGTCATGGACAACGACGAGCTTATCGAGGTGAATCCGCTGTTCGAGAGGATCGCAAAGGATCGCGGCTTCTACAGCGACGCGCTCATGCGCAAAATCGCCGGGCAGGGACACGCGCAGGAGCTTGACGAGGTGCCGCCCGACGTCTCGCGCGTGTTCATTACGGCCCACGAGGCGTCGCCCGAATGGCACATCCGCATGCAGGCCGCGTTCCAGAAATACACCGACAACGCCGTCTCCAAAACTGTGAATTTCCCAACCGAAGCGACCATCGAGGACGTGGCCCGCGTCTATCAACTCGCGTGGCGCCTCGGCTGCAAGGGCGTTACCGTGTACCGAGACAAGAGCCGCGACGAGCAGGTGCTGAACATCGAGTCGATCAACCGCGACGCCGAACCCGATGGAGGCGGCGTTTCAGATATGGAATCCTCCATAAGACAGGCGAGCCGCATGGCCCCTAGACACCGCAAAGACGTCATCAAGGGCACCACCCGCCGCATGAAAACCGGCTGCGGCAACCTCTACGTCACCATAAATGAGGACGAGGAGGGACTCTTCGAGATATTCACCGCCATGGGCAAGGCCGGAGGTTGCGCAGCAAGCCAGGCCGAGGCCACCAGCCGCCTCATTTCCCTCTCGCTGAGGGCCGGCGTTGATACCGAAGCCATCTTGCGCCAGATTCGCGGCATATCCTGCCCCGCCCCCGCTTGGGAAAACGGCGAAATGATTATGAGCTGCTCAGACGGCATCGCCAAGGCCATCGAGCGATACATGGCCGAAACAAGCGAAAACGGCAAGGCCGTCGTCGAAAAAGTCGAAGCCAAAGCCTCCCAGGACGCCAAACGCCCCGTCTACCACACCCCCGTCCCACCCTCAGGCCCCATCCCCACCCAATGCCCCGACTGCGGCTCCCGACTCGAACTCGGCGGCGGCTGCGCATTCTGCCGTGGATGCGGATATTACAGGTGTGGCTAATTATACACTATTGCATTTTGCGCTTTTCAGGCGGTTATCGCACTGCCGAGGGTGCCCCACCTTCAGTGAAGGTGGGGTACCCTTGGCAGGATGTTATGATGTAACGATTGCGTAGGGGCGAACCCACGTGTTCGCCCGTACATATAATCACCTTGCAGTTGGGTAAAATTCTAAGTATCTTAACATAAGGAAAAAGGCGCATTGAACTTCGACGCTGAAAAAACCGTCAATTATTGGCTTGAAGGAGCAAAGTCCGCTCTGGACGTTGCCGATACGCTGTTTAAAGGCGGTAAATATCCTTATTCGCTCTTCTTCGGTCATCTCGCGCTTGAAAAAATTCTCAAGGCACTGGTGGTAAAAGAAACAAAGCAACATGCGGAGCGCACTCACTCTTTGCCTTCTCTGGCAACTAAAACCGAAATCAAATTTCCAAAGGAAATAGAAGAAAGGCTTGAGCCGTTTATGGAATTTTATCGTGAAGGGCGATACCCGGAACAGGAAATGACTTTTTATAAGAAATGCATCAAGGAATATACTGAGAAGAATTTCAAGGAAATAAAGAAGGTCTTCAAATGGCTAAAAGAGAAATTATCAGAATAGTAAAGCAATATAGAAAGGCGCTTGAAGCGCATGGGATACGTGTAGATAAAATGGTTCTGTATGGTTCCCACGCAACCGGGCATGCGCGTAAAGACAGCGATATTGACGTTGCTATCGTTTCACCGGACTTCGGGAAAGATCGCTTCGAGGAGAGCGTTAAAATAAACACAATAGCCCATGAAATTGATATGAGAATAGAAGCAAGACCTTACTCTCCCGAAACATACGAAAACGACACATGGGTCCCCATCATATGGGAAATAAGGGATAAAGGCATAGAAATCGGAACCGGCAAATAACAATCCCGGCCGCGGATGGCCCGGACAACTTGTTGTCCGGGTCCGAAGGACAAGAGGGGGTAATAGAATCCTGAATTGTGATCTAAAATCCCGTATTTCGATTCCCTCTTGTTGCTTACGCAACTATGCCGTGCGGCTGGGCTACCAGCCGAGGAGGATTGTAAAATGATTAAAAGAATGATTAAAAAATGCAAAGAACTCAAAATCAATCAGGGTGCAATTCTATCCTTATTTGGTTTGTTTTTAATATTTTTTATGAATTGCATTAATTTAGGTGGGCTTGGTTATAAACCTGATCCAAATAATATTATTTGGGGAATCTTATTTAATCTTCTTGATACAGTAGGAATAACAATATTTGCGCTGGGTATATTTAATGTTATTATTGAAACAAGAGATTGGGCTGAATATTTCGAAAAAAGAATAAGTAAAATTATTATAAAACAAGATTATCTTTCAAGCCTTGAAACAGATATTCTAAAAAATCTTCAAGTAAATGTTATGAAAGCGTTATTTAAAAATCCAAATATTGATAAAGAAGGGAGTTTTCTTAATCATTTCCATAACAATTTGCATAAATATATATCTGAGCCTTATCGTGAGGACGTAAGAACTGAGATAATACTAATGAAAGAAGAAGCGGATTCTTTTAGAATTTTCGATAAAATTACATATATTTGCAGAAAAAGTGGTGATTCAATACAGGAGAACATAAGATACAAACCTGATAAAAATGAATTTTTAAAATTTGAAAATTTTAACATTCTTATTAAGATTCCAACCGATGTTTTGGGTGAATATAAAGATGAAAATTTGGTAAATGAACAAGAATATAAGGATAAGAATCCCAATGACATTGCGATCAACAAAGAAATAAAAAAATACAAGGAAAAAGATGGTCTGATTGTTATCATAGAATCGATTTATTTGATTGATAAAAATAGATTTCAGTATTGGCAAATGGCTCATCCAACAAAGAATTTATCTATGACAATAAAATTTTGTCAAGATTTCGATGTGCAAATAAAGCCATTTGGAATAAATGAGGATTTATGCCAAATAACAAGTGGACCTGGTTATTTCAGTCTAACCCACAATGGATGGATGTTGCCAACGAGCGGATTGGCATTTCGTTTTTCGAAGAAGGAAAACTTATAAATGAAAAGGAATATTTACGATTGGCCAGAGCAACTTGTTGTCAAGGTCCGAGTCCGATAGAATCCTGAATTGTGATCTGAAATTTCGTATTTCGATTCCCTCTTGTTGCTTACGCAACCCAGCCGTGCGGCCAGGCCAACAACGGCTTACAGAAGAATAAAGAAGTCTAACCACCAAGACACAAAGAACACAAAAGGGGAAAAAACAAGAAGAACCTGGTGAACTTTGTAACTTGGTGGTTCAAGAATTATATAGCAATGATCTAACAGAGTCGGGCACAATCGGGTCAAGGCCGGTAATCTTCTTTGTGGAGGTCGTATTTTTTCATGCGTTCGTAGAGGGCGCGGCGGGAGATGCCGAGTGCCTGGCTGGTGGCGGTGATTTCTCCGAGGTTTTCCTTTAGAGCGGCCTCGATGACGGCCCTTTCTGTCTTTTCCATTTCTTCATGGAGTCTCCCGTGTGTGGCGGGGATGGAGATCAGGCGGGAAGATTCGAAGCTTTCGTCCAGCGCGAGAGGGCCTGCCACGCCTTTCTGGGAGGTGATGACCATGCGCTCGACCGCGTTTTTCATCTCGCGGACGTTCCCCGGCCAGGGATGTCTCAGCATTTCCGCAAAGATGTTATCGGGTATCTTGGGCGCAGGCATGCCGACGCGGGCGGCGGCGCATTTCAGGAAATGGGACACCAGGAGGGGAACATCCTCCATCCTCTCCCTGAGAGGCGGCACGGAAATGGAGATAACGACGATCCGATGGTAAAAGTCGCTCCTCATTGCGCCTTTTCGCAGCAGTTCCTGGATGTTGACCTTGGAGGTGGTGATAAGTCGGACGTCAACCTTTCTCGGCTTGTCCTTTCCGAGCGGCAGGACGAGGGAATTTTCGAGGACGCGGAGCAGTTGCACCTGGGCGCGCTCGGAGAGGGTTTCTATTTCATCGAGGAGGAGTGTGCCGCCGGAGGCCGTCACGATTTTGCCGTCCCTGTCGGAGACCGCTCCGGTGAATGCGCCCTTTACGTGGCCGAAGAGTTCGCTTTCGAGCATTGTTTCGGGGAGAGCGCCCGCGTTGACTGCGACGAAAGGCCCCTCGGAGCGCTGGCTCTGTGAATGAATGGCGCGGGCCACAAGCTCCTTGCCGACCCCGGTTTCCCCGCGCACGAGCACCGCCGCGTCCGAACGGGCCACGACCTCGATTTGCGAGTAAAGGTCTTGCATGGGCGTGCTTCTGCCGACCATGCCGAACCGCCCGTCTTCGTCCGGGAGAAGCATTTTGAGGCGCCTGTTCAGCTCGAGCGTCTCGCGCCTGAGTTCCGCCGTTTCACATGCGCGCGCCAGGCATGAGAGCAGCAATTCGTCCTCAAACGGCTTCTCCATGAAATCGTAAGCGCCTATTTTAAGGCACCGCACGGCCATGGGTATGTCCCCATGCCCGGTGATCATCACGACGGGGGGCGAAAATTCGCGGCGGCGCATTTCGGCGAGGAATTCCTCTCCGTCCATGCCCGGCATCTTGATGTCGGTGACGACGCAACTGACCTCCGGAAGGCCCGGCCACGCCAGCGCGGCCTCCGCCGATGAGAACAGCTCGACGACATATCCGCGCAGACGCAGCATCTGCCCCAGAGACAGGCGAGTCGCCTCGTCATCGTCTATGACCACCATAAGCCCGCGCTTTTGTTTAGCCGCGATGTCCATAAATATTCAAGTTGACACAGGCAGCCGAACCGTGAATTTTGCGCCCTTTCCCGGCGACCCTTCGGCCTCTATGGTGCCCTGATGGTTTTTAATGATGCTGAGTGAGATGGAGAGGCCCAGCCCTGTGCCGTGGCCGGCTTTTTTTGTGCTGTAGAACGGTGTGAACAATTTTTCCGCCTCTTCCGCGGAGAAGCCCTTTCCGGAGTCCTCGATCTCAACGACTACCGGGTAGCTATTTCCGGAATGGTAATATGATTTGATCAGCAGCCTGCGCTCTTCCGAATCTTCCATCGCCTGCCTGGCGTTGGTGAGCAGGTTCAGGAATACCTGTTCAAGCCGGATGCGGTCGCCCAAGACTTTGGGGAGGTCTTTTGAGAGGTCGAGGATCAGTTTTACGCCTGCGAGTTTCAGGTGCGGTGTGAGAAATTCTATGCTTTCCCGCAGCGTGTTGTTTATATCCACCAGCGCAAAATGCTGCTCCGATTTGCGGGTCAGCTCGCGCATCTGGCCTATTATCCTGGCCGCGCGGTCAACCTGTTCGGAGATTCTGTGGAGGTTGGCCTTGATATCATCCGCGCCGCCGACCTGGTTATCCATCATAAAGAGGGCGTTTTTAGAGAAGTTTTTTATCCCCGTGAGGGGCTGGTTCAATTCATGGGCCACGGCGGCGGCCATTTCGCCCAGCTCGGCGAGGCGGGTCGAATGCACCAGTTGCTCCTCCTGCTTCTTGGCCAGCTCAAACAATTCCCTCCGTTTTTCCTCGGCCTCCTTGCGGTCGGTGATGTCATAGGCATTGACCAGGACCGCCGGTTTCCCTTCATAATTGCCGGAGGAGCTTGCCACGTCCACCCATATTGTCTTCCCGTCCGCCCTTGTCATCTGGCATTCATAGGCGAGGTCTGAAAGGCCCTCCGTCACCCGCTTCTGGACGATTTCATTGACCCTTTCCCTGTCCCTGTCATGCACCAGTTCCAGCATTGTTTTACCGATTATGCCTCCGGGAGGATAGCCCAGCATTTCGCAGAAACGCGGGTTCACGAAAACGATCTTGTTGTCGTTGTAAACTAATATTCCTGAAAGGGATTTTTCTATCAGGAAGCGATATTTTCCTTCCGAAGCGTTAAGCGCCTTGCCGCCTATTATGACTTTCTCAGCAAGGGCGCCGACGCAGTACGAAACGAGGAGAAAGGAAAAAACCTGCGCCACATCGCCCCATAAAGCGCCATGACCGGCCCCGATATGACGTAAAAGAAAATTTTCCAATCCCAACAGCGCCGCCACCCATACGCCTCTCCGGCCCCACCATAACCCCGCCAACACTATCGGCACGTAGGCAAAATGGGTGTAAATCCTATCGTAACGATGAGATACTTCGCAGTAAATCCCCAACCCCGCAAAACCAAGCAAGAGAGCAACAATAACGATTACCCGGAAAATCGGCTGGCGATCTGCCTTCTTGGCCCCCTTCATCCCATTTCCTCCGGCGCAGCCGAGGTCACATCAGGCACTTATTATCCCCTGGGTTCCACCCTTTGAATTTCATATAATCATGGTAGGCCGCAGGCGCCAAGTTGTCAATATTTAAGGCTTTTTGACAGTGGTGACGGGCACGGCGGGCTGAGAGTCTGCGATTCTAGCTTTGTGCCTGATCTTTATCCGTTGATTTAAATTCGTGGCCGCAGTGGTGGCAAATATTGCGGCGGGAGTCAATCAGGGTCTTGCAGCTTGGGCAGCGTTTACCCTTTCTCCGCCCCCCTTTGCTTCTACTTTTACGTTCAGAGGCTAAAAATATGCGCGCTAAAATTGTTACCGCGACAAGGATACCGATCATTATAAAGAGAAGTATCTTAAACATAATGCTAGTAGTAAGCTTCGCATAAACGGCAATACCTGTCAATCAATCAACAATTTTTGGCAACATGCCCTCTGCCGAGCCAGGCTATCATCCTTGCTTGCGTGATTGACACAAGGGCGCTTCTCATTTAACCTTCACCATCTAAGAAGACCATGTCGGCAGATCCTCATCAGCTTCCTTTTGCCATTGAACGGGGCCATAAAGATTCAAGGCCATCGGCGGATTACATTCGACTCGCAGGCGTTAAAACTGAACCGACCTTGGGCTATGTAAACGCGCTTCGCGTCTTCTCCGTTTTTGCGGTCATCCTGATACACGTCTCAAGCCCGGTACTTGAAAAGCTCAAGGACGTCTATAGCCTTGATTGGTGGCTCGCCAACCTGTTCAACGTTTCATGTCGCTGGGCCGTGCCGGTCTTTGTGCTTATAAGCGGGTCTCTCCTGCTCGACCCGGCAAAGGTAGAGTCCACTGGGACATTCATGAAAAAGCGGGCCGACCGCATTCTGGTCCCCCTGATATTCTGGTCGGTGTTTTACTCCCTCATCTCTAAATACAAAAATCACGAATCAACGGAACTTATTTTATGGAAGATATTCAATGGCGTCCCTTCTCTTCACATGTGGTATTTGTACATGATTCTCGGATTATATCTTGTAACACCAGCATTGAGATTGTATGTGAAACATTCCAGCCCGAGGGAGCGCCTATATTTTCTTATCACCGCCTTTTCAATATCCAGCATATTTGAGTTGTATTTCCACATTTTCAGCAGGGAGGTTAATGTCGCGTTCCTTAAATTCCTCCCTTACATTGCATATTTCGTATGCGGATACCACCTGAGCAAAATTGATGTAAAAAAAATTCCTTTGCGGTTTTTGGTGTTGATGATTGCCTTCTCTGTGGTCTTCGATGCCGGAGCAACGGGCTTTCTCCTGAAATATGGAAAAAGCTCATTTACATGGGACCTGTTATATGAATTCCTCAGCCCGCCGCTTATTATTTTATCTTTGTCAGTATTCTTACTATTTATGAAATTGGACGCCGGGGAAAAGTCGGGATCGTCATTTATATACAAAATGCTTGGGAAAATTGCGCCTTATTCCTTCGGGATTTACCTTCTTCATCCGATTATCATAACAGGACTGGGAAAGATGACCGGCATCTCGGCTTATTCCTACGGCCCCGCGGTGGGCATCTGGCTAACCACAGCATTGACGTTTTTAATATCAATGGCGATCGTGTTCATAATCGGTCATATACCGTTCATTAAAAAAATTGTCATGTAGACGTTTATCCAATAAAAGGCTCTAGGCTTTAGGTATCAGAACTTAAACTAATGAGCCTAAGGCCTTTTCAATCAAAACAGCTTTGAGGAATCGAGGATGATGGTCACTGGACCGTCATTGATGAGGTGAACTTTCATCATGGCACCGAATTTGCCCTTTTTGACGGGGATGCCGTGTCTTTCGAGGGCGGCGATGAAGAATTCATAAAGGAACTCGGCCTTCTGGGGCGGCGCGGCGTCTGTGAAGCCGGGGCGATTCCCCTTCCTTGCGTCACCATATAACGTGAACTGGCTGATCGCAAGCACGGCCCCTCGCACTTCGGGCAGAGAGAGGTTCATTTTGCCCTCGTTGTCCTCGAAAACCCGTAGCTTTGCAACCTTGTCCGCAAGGTATTGCGCCTCGATCTCGGAATCCCCCGTCCCCACTCCGATCAGCGCCATGAAACCCTTGCCGATCCGGCCAATCTCGATGCCGTCCACGGTAACGGAGGCCTCCGTTACCCTCTGAACCACCGTGCGCATAGGAGAAAATTTAATAGAATGCGTATAAATAGCAAGTGGCGGAGGGGTATAGGAATTTTAGATTTTCGATCTTCGATTTTCGATTGAGGAATATCACAATCCCTTTTCTTCAATCTAAAATCGTCAATCTAAAATTTAAAATTTATAACCTCTTCCTCCATCAACTTTCTCCCTTACGCGTTTATAACGCCTACTACACTTGACTAACCATGCGCGTTTATACCACAATACATGCGTTATGCAACAGGCATTTTAACCAGGAGCACTCATGATTGATTTTTTGAATCTAAAATCCAAAATCGAAAATTTAAAATATGGAGGAGCTTATGCGTTTTGATGGACAATATGCTTATGATATAACGGCAAAACTCAGCTTTCCCCGGATGGTGGGCAGCGACGGCAATTCTAGAGCGCGCGACGAGATCGAAAACGAGATGCGAGCCATCGGGCTGGAGGCTAAAAGAGAGGATTTTAACGCTTCTACTTTTGTGATGGGGATAATGGCTCGGTGGGTTATGTTCGTGGTGGCGGCGCCGATGTTGATCGGAGCCTTTGCTTACAGGGCCGGCCATCCGGGTGTTGGGTTCATTTTCGGCCTGATAACGGCGGTGGTGGGGTGGCAGGCGAGTCGCGTGGCCAACAATTTCAAGCCCTTCAACAAATACGGGAAACAAGTGCCCACTCAAAACGTCGTAGGCCGCCTCAAGGCCGAGGGAGAACAGGGCCACGTGGTACTGATGGCGCATCTGGACACGAAGAGCCAGCCTTTCCCTATCGAGATGCGCATATTGGCGTACCTGTTGGGAGGACTGGGCATATTTATAGGCGCCCTGTGGCTGTTGGTAGCGTCTTTGGGGGCCATGCTTGGATTCTGGGGCGTTTCGGGATGTGCCTTGTTTACCACGGCTCTCATAGCCACCGCCATATCTGGGTCATTGATACTCAACAAGGTGGAAAATTACAGTGATGGGGCGCTGGACAACGCCGCGGGGGTGGGCACGATCATTGGAATTGCAAGGGCGTGGACCGCAGACCCTCCGAAGGACATTTCCCTCACGGTGGTGGCCACCAACGCTGAGGAATGGGGCCTTCAAGGCGCCGAGGAATGGATAGACGCACATGAAAAAGAACTTGATCCCGCGAAAACAATCTTTCTGAATTGCGATGGGGTCGGCATGAGAGGCAGGCGAATCCTCGTGACAACCACGTTCGGGCTGCCGAGGCGCGACATATCCGGCCCCGAGCTGAAAGCCGACTTCGAGGCGGCCTGCAGGGAGCTAAGCATCCAGGATGTGAAAGACGTTTACATTCCCTTTGGCGCAAGCACGGACATGATGCCGGTGGTGAATCGCGGCTTCAGAGTGCTCAACGTCCTCTCACTCGCCCGCGGCGTGCACACAAAACGAGACAATATAAGCGCCATTGATGCCAAAGAATTGCAAAAGGCGGGAGATATACTGGTTAAAGTGATCGAGCGTTTCAGGGCGCGACTCAAGGCAAGATAAGCTTGGTCTTTGGAGAAATAATAAAAGTCAATCCCGACAAGTCGGGCGGGGGTGAGGGAGCATTTTCAACTAACCCACCAATTATATCGCACACCCGTTGTGCAATTGTGAACCAAAAACAAAAGACCAAAGACAAATTTCATTTTTTAGAGCGGAGTTTTTCTTCGACCTTGGCAAGGTATTCCTTGAAGGTTTCGTTCTTCGGCTCCATTTTTGCAGCAAGCTGGAAATTGATCTTCGCGCCCTTGTAATCCATGTTGTTGAAGGCCACTTTGCCCATCTGGAAATATTTTCGGCCCATGGTCGTCTGTCCTTCGTCTTCCTTTGGAAGGCCGCCCTGCACGCCGTGAATATATCTCAGATTCTTGTGCCTGTCCGAGCCGGCTATGGATTTTGTGTAAACATCGCGCGTCTCCGGGTCGCTTAAAATCTTGTATGCCTCCGTGATCCGCTTGAATATCATGGTTACTTTTTTGGCCACTTCGGGCGGCTCATTGTAAAATTTGTCGGGGTGGTATTGGCGCGATTCGCGGAAGTAAGCGATTTTCACTTCTTCTGGAGAAGCGTTTTGATTGACTTTGAGTATTTGAAAGTAGTCCAGCTCGTCAATGAGCCGTGCTATGGAGTTGATCTCGATTTTTTTTCGTTCTTCTATTGCCATTCCAACCTCAGGTATTATGGCTATTTTCGCTCCGCCACGTCTTCGCCGGAAGCGTGCTGCGATTTGAGTTTGTCTATTTCCTCACGGCTCAATCCGCCGGAAACGTTTAGCGTAATGCGCTGCTCCTGGCCCGTGTCCACATCCTCGGCCGATACCTCGACGATCCCGTCTGCGTTTATCTCGAAGGTGACCTTTATCTTCGGCCCTCCCTTCTTGGCTGGCCGGACGCCCGTGAGGCGGCATTCGCCGAGAGGTTCGTTTTCGTCATATTTCCGATTTTCGCCCTGAAAAACCCTGATGTTGACGGACTCCTGATTGTCACGGGTGGTTGTGTAAATGCGGCTCTGCTCGGTGGGGATCGGGGTATTTCTTGCGATGAGGCGGTCCATCAGCCCGCCCGCCGTGGCAATGCCGAGCGACATGGGAGTGACATCGAGAAGCAGGCTCGATGTGCTTGATTCCATGAGCGCGCTTCCCTGGATGGATGCGCCCAGGGCCACGACCTCCTCGGGATTGATGCCGGATTGCGGTGTTTTGAAGAAGTAGCTCTCTACGGCTTCCTTTATAATGCTCATCTTTGTCGGGCCGCCGACCAGAATGATGCTGTCCAACTGGTCTACCGTCATTCCGGCATTCTGCATGGCCTCGTCGCAAACCTTGAAGGTCTTCTGGATGAGATCGTAAACCAGCTTTCCAAAGTAGTTTCGCGCGACTTTTGCGTGCAGGTCTAGAGGGCCGGCCATTTCCTCGACAATGCCCGTGATGGATATATCTGTCTCGAGGTTTTCGCTAAGGTCCACCTTGCCACGCTCCGCAGCGTCTTTTAATCTCTGCAGCGCGTGTTTATTGGTGCGCAAATCTACGTTGTGCTCTTTGTAGAAGATTTCCGCAAGGTAATCAATGAGGCGATCGTCGAAGTCGTCCCCGCCGAGGAAGGTGTCCCCGGCGGTGGAAATGACCTCAAAAATGTCGTCGCCGATTTCCAGAACGGAAATATCGAATGTGCCGCCGCCGAGGTCGTATATGCCTATTTTCTGATTAAGACCTTTGCCAAAACCATACGCTAACGCCGCCGCCGTTGGCTCGTTTATTATGCGCAGCACCTGAAGGCCCGCGATGGTGCCCGCGTCTTTTGTCGCCTGCCGCTGTCCGTCGTTGAAATAGGCTGGAACGGTGATAACGGCGCGGTCTACTTTCTCGTGAAGGTAATCCTCGGCAATCCGCTTCATCTCCATGAGTATAAACGAGCTGATCTCCGCAAGGCTGTACTGTTTGCCGCGAATCTCGATCACGACGCCCTGGTTGGGGCCTTCGACAATCTTGTAAGCGCACACGGCCTGGGCCTTTTTGACTTCGCTCGAGAAAAACTTCCTCCCGATCAGCCTCTTGGCGCTGTAGACCGTGTTTTCGGGGTCCATGATCATCCGCCTCTTGGCTAAAGTCCCCACAATGCGAGTGCCATCCTCCAGGAACGACACTACCGAGGGGATGATCTTTTCACCCCGCTCATTGGGAATGACTTTGGCCATGCCGTCTTCCACTATGGCGACAGCCGAAGTGCTGGTGCCCAAGTCAATGCCCACAACTTTCGCCATCATCTTCTCCTTATAATCCAAACGATTATCGAAATTGAATCTATCACAACCCGCTCCCACCCGCAACCGACCCGCCATGAAAATATATAACACGTCCATTTTGGCTCCCGCCCCCCGACTCGCGAACGCCGGATTTTCATATTATGTTTACTTGTTTACATTATTTTGTTCAGCCTGCCTTTGCGACAATCGGGGATTTCGGCTATAATATATATAATGGAAGTTGGAGGGTTCTCTCATACAACCTCGTGGGGATTTTAATTCCCGTTTCAAAAAGATCTTTTTATGCGCAAAGATTAACTGGGTTATGTATTTAATCTCTTGATGATCCCTTAAAGGCGACTATGTTCGGTTATTTAAAAAGAAGGCGCGATCCCGCAAAGGAACTCAAAGAATTGTAAAGGAAGTACTTCGCCTTCAAGGAATTGCTGGGAGCAAATGACGATAGTCTCGCCATAATCGCGGACCTTGAAAACAAGCTTTTGGAGCCTGAGTTTCTGCTTTTAAACCACATCCGCTCACAATGCGCCACACTGGCAGTGGACGTCTTTAAGGCTATCCACAATCTTGAAACAATTTCAGGCAAGGCCTATCCCCACCTCAATGAAACGCTCACCCACGTCGGTCGGAAGATCGAATCGGATATCAGACCCAATTCCCTCACCGGCAAAATGAAGAAAAAAACCATCTCCGATCAGACCAAGATGCTGATAAACTCGCCCCGGACGAGGAGGATCTGGCGGACAAAATAACCAAAGCCGTGGAAAAGAAAAAGCTCTATGCTCCGGAATCACCCCAGACGCTGAACAGAGTGCTGGCGCCATTGGGGGGTGCCTGTTCCCCTGAATGATATATAATAGAGTGGTGCGAATCTCGCTTGCCATAACGCCGTATTTCACAAACGGCGACACGCCTCCCCTCGGCATGACATACCTAAACGCCGCTCTTTCGGAAGCTGGCCACGATGTGCGCGCATACGACCTGATATATTACACGCTACGCGACCATGAGCCGTTCTTTGCGCATTTCCGAAAGATCGTGAACCTGGGCCAGGTAGGTCGCCGGGCGCCTTTTTTCCTGAATCCCGAATTTACACTCTATGCTCTATATCACAAAGAATTCCCGAAACACAAGTGGCCGTTGCCGGCCGACGCCCCCTCGAAAGCCGCATGGGCCGCCTGCGCGCTGATGCTCGATGAGCTGTCGCGCCTCCATGCGGACCTGATACTTGAGTCGGCCCCCCGCCTTATACTTTTTTCCAGCTACACCTCCAACGTTTTTTCGACACTATCGCTTGCGCGGGAAATCAGGCGCAGGACGGACGCCCCGATCATCATTGGCGGGCCGGGGGTGGGGTTGCCGGAGATGTGGGAGTGGGTTCTTGCGGCCGGGTTTGCCGACGGTGTGGTGGTTGGGGAAGGTGAGCGAACTATTGTGGAATTGGCAAATGCCTCAGCGGCGCAGATTGCCGCGCCCTTTAAATTGCCCGAGGGGATTCCCGGCCTTGTTTTGCCGGGGCCAATGTCCGCAATGGCGCAGATTGCCGCACCACCGGAACGAGCCTTGATAAAGAATCTTGACGAGTTGCCGCCACCCCGATACGAAGGTCTTCCCGGCCCGGGCCTTGGGCTAAAGGATTACGAGGCGAAGGCGGAAAACCCGTATAAAAGCCCCTTCTTCGTGGGCTTGCCGGTCATGGCGTCCCGCGGCTGCGCCAACCGTTGCGCCTATTGCTCGGAGTCCGCCTACTGGCGCGGGTGGAGGCGCCGCGGCGCCGAGGCGCTGGCCCAGGAGATTGCAAATGTTAAAGATCGCACAGGGCGGGACGTGTTCCTGTTCTGCGACAGCGCGCTGAACCTCGATCCGGAATGGCTCGAGGCTTTTTGCGACGCCGTGGCGCCCGTCGGGGCGCGCTTCCTGAGTTACACCGTGGCGCACCGGCTTATGACCGACGCCCTTGCGAGGAAGATGCATAACGCGGGGTGGCGCGGCGCCGTCGTGGGCGTTGAAACATTCTCCGAGCGACTTCGCCGCCTCATTAAGAAAAACATGTCGAAAACCGAGGCAATGGACACGCTCCGCGCACTCGCGCGCGCGGACATCTGGGTAAAAGCCAACATTTTGTGCGGATTCCCGACGGAAACGGAGGAAGACGTATCCGAAACGATCTCGGCGATGGAAGAATTAAACGCCGAACTGGAGGTCAAACGCCGTCTCTGGTGGGACGCCGGACACCCACTTCGACTCGAGCCCTACTCCGAAATGTATCGCAACCCCGGCAAATACAACATCCGGCTCAATCCATATCGAATAGAACTGCCATCCCCTATTTCCAACCAGCAGGCCTTGCTTGACCGTCTCACCATGGCATGGGACCCCGGCTTCCCGCTCGAAATAGTAACCTCCCGCTCCCGGCGAATCATCGCCGCAGCGGACAATCCCACTTGAACAATCTCTCAAAACGACCCCCACATCTGAGACACATCAGGCAGGCTTTAAAAGCACGACCTTCCCCAAAAAAGGTTGGGCAAAACAGCTAAGTGTTTGAGATATAAAGACAAAAATGCTTTTGCAAGTGAAACGGGAAAAATGGGGAAACTTTTTGCTGGATGAAAAGAGGGCCATCCTTTGGTACGATCAAGAGAAAGAGCTCAATTAATTCAACAAGATCGTAAGGAGGCCCTAAATGATATTAGCACAAACGGCGTCGAAAATCAGGCGTCAGATGGCCCAATTTTCGGGGAAACTTTCCGCTGGATTGAGCAAGCCTGCGAGCCGATTCGTGTTTGAGATGTTATACGGGATACAAGCGAGGCAGAGCGTGCATTTGACGTAGGTGGGGCGTTCACTGGAAGAAAAGATACCGTTGATAAAGACGGAGAACAGGCTATCGAGGAACCTGAAGCGCAAGGAGCTTCGGCCTCTGTTGCAGAGAGCGATCATGAGTCGGGGGGCGGCGCGGATAGGCGAGGATACGCTGCTTGTTCTTGACTTGTCGGACATAGAGAAGCCTTACGCTCAAAAGATGGAGAATCTTGCGGTGGTGCGAGATGGGAGCAAGGACGAATTGGCAAATGGATATATGTTATGCCAGGTGATCGGGGTGGAGAACGAGGGCAATGAGATCACGCCGATGTACGGCGAGTTGTATTCTAGGAAGGCGCGGGATTTTGTGAGCGAGAATGACGAGATAAAGAAGGCAATCGGCAAGGTCGGCGAAGCGGTTGAGAAGAGAGGGGTATGGGTGATAGACCGGGGAGGCGACAGGAGGGAATTGTATGACGAGTTGGTTCCGAAGAAGAAGGGATACAGGTTCATAATTCGACAGAAGGGGGATCGGCATTATGTTTTCGGTAATCGTCGAGTATCGGGTCGAGCGTTGGCGAATGGGTGTCCATTGCCTTACGCCACAACGATTGTGAAAGAGGAAAAGAAAGAGGAGAAGGTTTATCACCTTGAATACGGGTTCAGAGCGGTGCGGTTGCCGGAGCATCCGGGCATTCCATTGTGGTTGGTGGTGGTTAAGGGATTCGGCGCGGAACCGATGATGCTGTTGACCAACGTGCCGATGCGGAAGAACCGGAAGACCCTGTGGTGGGCGATCTCGGCGTATCTGACGCGCTGGCGTATCGAGGAGACTATTCGATTTGCGAAGCAGTGCTACCAGATCGAGGACATTCGGGTCATGCGGTATGAGAGGCTGAGGAACATGGTTGTGTTGGTCACAGCGGCCATGTTTTTCGCTTCTGTTGTCTTAGGGGCCAAGATGAAGCTCAAGATATTGGCCTCGCATGTGATCGATGCGGCCAAACGCCTGTTCGGAATCCCGAACTTCCGATACTACGCGATCTCAGACGGCATCAAGGAGATACTGAGCCGCTTCCCGCGCCGCCCAGCGCCACCCGATCCCTACGACCCCGTGCCCTTTCTGCTACCCCTCTTCGATACCTAAATTTTTTGGGGAATGTCCAGAAAACCGGTCCCCTTGATTTTCAGGATTAGAAACTCTATTGTAGTCGTTGGCAAACAAGAATGTGCAAGCTTATAATGAAATACTTAAAGAGGTAAAAAGAATGGAAAAACAGGAAAAAATAGCGCAAGCGAATATGGAAACGAGATTCAGGGATAATCCATGCAGAGGGATCGTGCTGGGATTAAATGAGCATAAGAGGCCGGTTCAGATTGCATGGATTATGGGCAGGAGCGAAAACAGCAAGAACAGGGTATACGTTGTGGACGACGACCCTGGCCGGTCAGGCACGGTTAAAACCGAGGCCGCCGACCCGAGCAAAGTGAAAGACCCGCGCCTTATCATCTATAACGCGATGAGGACTTCCAAGTCCGGCGCCGAGTTGATCGTCAGCAATGGAGACCAGACCGACACTGTTCACGACGCGCTCGCCAAAGGCGGCGGCCCTGGCGGGGCAGGCGCGGCGGCGGCATTGTTCTTCTCATCGCTGGAAACACGATACTGCGAGCCGGACGCGCCAAATTTCACTCCGAGAATCACGGGGCTATCCGGCGTGAAACTCGACGGCGATTGGGGCCGGGTATACATATCCATCCTCAAGGCATCGCCCACCGCGCGCGAAAAATGGCTCAACGCGATCGCCAATGGCGGCGTGAATAAAGAAAATTTCAGCGATGGCGATCAGTATAATCAGGCCATCGGCAAAGTATGCGGCCTCGATTGCCTGCGATTCCCCACCATAAGGCAAACATTTGAGTTGCCGGTTGTCCCCGGATTCGGTTATTGCATCACGACCTACAAACCCGGGAGCAAGACGCTGGATTCGTTTGAGGGCGAGCCTTTCAGCGTACCACTGAAGGGAGGCGCAGAGGAAATCATGAACACATTCTGGGCCGCGCTGGAAGCGCAGTGGAAGGTATCGCTGGCGGGTAAGATTTGCGAGGACGGCAAAATCCGAGTCGCCAAGCCGATTAACGCAATGAAAAAGATATAACTCGCCAATATTTTCGATTTAATCCCGATTTATCGGGATTGGATTGAATGGTTTCGAATTAAGATGTAACCGTCCCGATTATCGGGACAGATTAGCGCAGATTGAGACAAGGGGTTAAAACCCCTTGTCTGTGAAATCTGCGGCTTAACTCTTTTCTTCTCCCGATAAATCAGGATAAAATCTGAAACAAAAAGAGATTGGTTAAATCATGTCCAGACACCCGATGGCGAATCTGATGCGCGTGGCGGAGAGGTTCATTGATGCGGCTCAAGCGGCATCTAAAGCCTGGAGGGGGCCGATGAGCGAATTCAAGGATGGGCCGGCGCTACTGAAGAATGTTCGGGTGCTGGACATGGAAAAGGGGCGCGCAGACGAGCGGGCAAGCGATATCAGGCTGGAGAAGGGCAGGATATCGGAGATCGCTTCCGCGGGGGAGATGGATTCCCGGGGACTCAAGATCATCGCCGGAGAAAACCGTTTTGCCCTTCCGGGACTTATTGACTGCCATGTGCACATCAGCGGGATTTTTATTACCGAACTCCCCGGAATCTCGGATTTCTCCTGGCTGCTCCGCCAGATATATCTCAACCATCGCGCCCAGCTCCAAAGCGGTGTAACGTTGGCGCGTGACATGATGTCTGTCCTGAAGGCTACACTCCTGCTCAGGGCGGTTGCCACGGATCCATGTTCGGGGTTCCCGAGGATTTTATGCTCAGGCCCCATGCTTACTGTGGAAGGCGGTTATCCGCCATACGTTCCCCGGGATCAGCTCTATCAACGTGTTCTTGGCGGGCCGTTGAAACTCGAGCTAAAGGACGAACGTGACGCTGTCTCATGGGTAGATCGTCTGGCCAGGGCGGGTGTTGATTGGATCAAGGTCGGATATCAGGGCGCTCTTTTCGACGTGGCCCGGACCCCGATGAAAAAGCCCTCTCCGCAGTTGTTTCGGGCCATTGCGGACCGCGCGCATCATCATGGCCTGCCGGTGGCTGTGCATCATTACTGGCTTCAAGACCTCAAGGAGCTGCTCGATCTTCCGCTCGATACGCTCGAGCACATTACCGAAGATGGCGAATTAGACCCCCGGACACTCGACAGGATGGCCGAGCGTAACCTACCCATAACCACCGATCTGGAGCAGTCCGCTTTTTCATACGAGCCGCAGAAGTTCCTTCAGAGAATAGATCGGGGAATCGGTTATCTCATGCCCAGGCCGAGGAAAGATATCACCCGCCTGCTTAACGAAGTCGCCGCGGGCGAAGACATATATGGCCTGAAGCCGCGCCGAAAGCTCATGGACCTTGCATTTATAAAGAATCTGGTGTTTCAGAAGATGCGAAACCTCAAGCTGCTTTCCGATAACAATATCCTGATTGGCGCCGCCTCGGATTCCGGCGTTCACATGATAATGGGAATCATCCCCGAGGAATTATGCCGCATGTCCAAGGCCGGCTTGAGCAACATAAAGGCGCTGAGGTCCGCAACATGCGACGCGGCAAAGCTGCTGCGTGTGGGAGATGTCGGGCAAATCAAACAGGGTTATCGTGGAGATTTTGTGCTCTATGATGGCAACCCGCTGGAAAACATCGAGGCTGTCCGGCAACCCGCGCTGGTCATAAGGGATGGCGTGCCGCAGATCGCTCCCGACTGGAACCCCGTAAAAGAACTCATGTCCGGGCTGTCCGACGGGGAGTGAAAAAAGACAGTGCGCGTTTTTTTCCTTTCATAACTTATCCCTCATCTCTTACCTCGATTCCCGCTTAAGGGGTATCGCGCCTCGACGGAAACCCATTACCTCGGGTATTCCACAAGGCTGAATAAAAGTATAACAAGCACAAGTATAATCACGATTACATTGGACAACAGGCGTATATTTCCCGTTTATAATAACCCCGATTTATCGGGGTTTTATGGAAACAGGCTGGTAATCAATTGTTCAGCTTCGGCAAGCCAATTTTTTCTCTCCGGCAACGAGCTGGTTACAACCACGGAGAAAGTACGGCGATAAAATTTATTAACGCCGCAAAGTCCGAAAATACAATTCTTCCATAGCGTCTCTAAAGGATCGCCGAATACGCTTGACTCGCGTTCAAAGGGGGTATTCGATGTATTGAAAACAATCGCCGCCCTGGCCTTCAACAAGCCCACCGGGACACCCTCCCCGTTGTCACCCTCAATGAATTTGTAAGCCACTCCCGGCCTGAATACCCGATCAACCCAACCCTTGAGTATCGCCGGCGGCTGACCCCACCAGTTGGGATGGATGATAACGATTCCCTCGGCCTCGATAAGGTCTTTGCAATGCTTTTCTATATGGGGATCAGTCTTATTCTCTTTCGATATTTCCCATGCCGGCAGGATAGCGTCGAATTTCTCTTTGTAGAGGTCATGGGAAACGACTTCATGGCCATTTTGGCGCAAGGCTTCAACGACCGTTTCCGCAATAGCATGGTTGAAACTTCCCTTTGCCGGATGGCCTAATACAACGAGTATGCGCATAAAGAAACCTATGAATAGGCTGTAGGCTGTAGGCTCTAAACCCTAGGCCCCAACCTTAAAGAAACCAAGTTTCTTTTCCGCCAACTACAGTCTACCGCTTACAGCCTATTCATCATTCATCAAAATACTCTTCTTTCATGGTAATTGTCAGCCCGTCATTGTTTTTAAGGCGTATTGCAAGTCCTTCTATTTTGGGCAGCTCATAGTTGAAGAAATAGCGGAAGGCATGGAGCTTGCCCTGATAAAAGGCGATGTCGGATTCAGAAGGCGCTTTTTCCAATGCCTTCGTGGCCGCCAATGCCTGAACGAGCCATTGCCATGATATGCAGATGATACCGAAGAATTCGAGGTAAAGGGTTGCGTCCGCAAGGAAAAGCTCGATATCACCCTTTATTGCGATGCCGGTCAGGCACTGTGTCACATCCTTCAGCTTTGCGAGGGCGTTTTCGAGTTCCTGGGCAAAGGGCATGAGTTCCCCCGCCGATTTTGCCGCCGCAATGGTTTTCCCGACCTCGGCGAGGTACACCATGAGAGCTTTGCCGTTTTTCATAACCACTTTGCGCCCGAGGAGGTCCATGCCCTGAATGCCGGTGGCGCCCTCGTGAATTGGGTGGATGCGCGCATCGCGGTAATATTGTTCAAGGGGAAATTCGTCGCAGAAGCCGTACCCGCCAAGGCATTGAAGGCCCTGGCTGACCGACAGAATGCCCATCTCCGATGGATAGGTCTTGGCTATGGGGGTGAGCAGATCGAGCAGCAGCTCGCATTTCTCCTTTTCCTCTCCTTCGAGGAGTTGCCCCAGGTCGGCCAGCTTGGCGCATTGCACCGCCAGCGAAATTGAGCCTTCCACCACGGCGCGCTGAAACAGGAGCATTCTCTTAATGTCGGCATGCTGGATAATAGGTATCTGAGGCTGCAAGGGGTCCTTTGAATTTATCTTTCTCCCCTGTAGCCGCTCCCGGGCGTATTGGAGGGAGGCATAATATGCGGCTGATGCGATACCCGTGGCGCCCATTCCCACCTCGATCCGCGCCTCGTTCATCATCTGGAACATATACCTCAGGCCCTTGTGCGGTTCCCCGACTAGGTAGCCGCGGCAATCGCCGTTCTCCCCAAACGCCAATTGGGTGAGCGGGGTTCCCCTATAGCCCAATTTATGGTAGATGGTTGTGACGGCGACATCGTTCGGGACAAGTTTTCCCGACTCAATCCGCTTCTTCGGCACAACAAACAGAGAGATGCCCTTGACGCCCGGCGGCGCCCCCTTAATCTTGGCCAGGAGCAGATGAACAACATTTTCAACCGCATCGTGATCCCCCGCCGATATGAAAATCTTCTGGCCCTTCAGCTTGTAATATCCCTCATTTGTAGGCTCGGCCATGGTGGTGAGATCGGTCAGGGAGCTGCCGGCCCCCGGCTCGGTCATCGCCATCGTCCCCTGCCATTCCCCCGAAAACATCCTCGGCATATAGGTTTTTTTCAGCTCATCCGAGCCGAAAGAAAGGACAAGGTGCGCGGCGCCGGCGGTGAGAAATGGGAAAACTGAAGCGGAATAATTGGCCGCGGAAAGAATAAAACGGAAAACGGCTGAGATCAATATCGGGAGCTGCTGGCCCCCGAAATCGAATGGAGCGCTGGCGGCGATCCAACCCCCCTCTCCGCATTCCTTCATCACCTCTTTTACCAT
>Ga0209777_10002904_pt1 | contig 21834 bp, 18 predicted proteins | sample FrelakmetHBP12HB_FD_187147 | JGI IMG/M metagenome (GOLD analysis project Ga0209777, IMG submission 187147) | Freshwater lake sediment microbial communities from the University of Notre Dame, USA, for methane emissions studies -HBP12 HB (SPAdes)... | ecosystem: Environmental > Aquatic >...
GCCCGCAGTCAGATTCCGCTTGTAGTAGATTTCGTGGTTGCCGTCCCGGTTGTCGTACAAGACGAGATGAGACCGACTCCCGGCCGCGGCCAGTCCCTCAGTTCCCATACCGTTTGCCGTCGTCAGCGCTGTCTCGGCCGACCAGGTCAGGCCGTTGTCGGTCGAACCGCAGTAGCCGATGAAGAAACTCCCGGCCCACAAACGGGACGCCAGATGGACGTTCCCGCCGGCTGCGGCAATGCTGGGATAGTCGAAACCGTGGAGCGTATCGGTCAAGTACTGCTCCGCGTTCCAAGTTGCCCCATTGTCCGTCGAGCGACGATAGTAGATGCCGAACGCTCCCGGTCGCCCGTCCGGCCAGCAGACATGCACGTTGGGCCCGACCACCGCGACCACCGGCTGACTCTGGGAGGTAGTATCGAGCGTCAGGGGCTCCGGTGCCAGCCACGTAGCCCCGCCGTCGGTTGACCGCTGGTCCCATGCCCGCATGTGATAGCCGGTCCAGCTCTCCTGAGTCCAGACCAGGTGCCAGAAGCTCCCGCTGATAGCCAGACAGGGCTCCTTATCACTCGTATCGGTGCGGAACGTCAGTCGCGTATCCGGGCCCCAGGACTGGCCGCCGTCACTCGACCGCTTCAGATAAAGCTCGCCATTATAGCCCCCGTCGCGCTCGTCGCCCCAGACAAGACCAACAACATCACCTTGAACCGCGAGGCATCCGTCACCCAGCCCAAGCGGGCTGGCGACAAGTGTGTCCTCCGCCGTCCACGTGACACCGGCATCAGTCGAGCGCCGGTACTTGATGACCACGTCGGTGCCCGTCACCCACGCCACATGCACCACTGGACCCGACACTGCCAGCACCGGGGTGAAGATATTAGCCGAATCACCACTCAGACAGACCGCGCTGTCCCAGGTCGTACCATCATCCAGCGACCGTAGAAAATACACCTGATACTTGCCGGTCCGGTTATCAATCATCACGGCATACAGCGAATCCCCGCTCGCAGCGAGCGGGTGATTATTCGGATTGCCCAGAAACGAATTCGCCGGGTCATTCGTCAACCTCACGTCCGGCTCCCATTGCGCAACGGCAGCCGAGAACAGCAGGCCGACGCCAAACATCACAGACATCAATCTCACGGTTTCCTCCTGTTCATTGGAACTCAAATGCTGCCAACAGAATACCGGTGTCCGGGGAGTTGTCAAGCCGGAAACGGACAACCGAACCGAGTCCGCATCGCTCTCGGTGGGGAATCCGGAAAAAGGAGCTGGGGGAGCTCTCGCGAGCTCCCCCAGAGTAAGGAGGCAGAGAGGGGGTTAGGAAAGACTAGTCTATCTGTCTTCTCAGGAAGGCAGGAATTTCCAGGTTGCTCTTGTCAATTACGCCCGCAGTCCCGGGCTGGCCCGAGGTGAGCAGTTTCCGCCTGCGGTCGGTGAAGGCGTTGGTGATGTTCGCCAGTTCCTTGATGTCGCCGATTTTCGGGAACGGCTCTTCAATACCGGTGGCAATCACCGTCACCCGGACCGCGTCGGTCATTGTCTGGTCGCTGGATGCGCCGAACCGGATGTCGGCCTGATGCCGGGTCGCTTCCTGGATCATCATCGCGGCCTCCTTGATTTCGGGCAGAGTGAGATTAGCGTCGCCGGTGACGTTGAGCAGCACCCGGTGTGCGGTCTCAATCGTGATGTCGTCAATCAGGGGCGAGCTGATGGCCCGACCCGCGGCCTCTTTGGCCCGGTCGACTCCTGATGCCTGGCCCATACCCATCAGCGCCGCGCCTTTCTCCTGCATCACGTCCCGCACGTCCGCAAAATCAATGTTCACGAGCTGCGGCGTGGTCACGAGGTCGCTGATGCCTTTGACCGCGTTGTGCAGGACTTCGTCGGCCAGCCGGAAGGCCTCGTGGAACGGTTCTTGGGGATAGATTTCGAGCAGCTTCTGGTTTGGAATGACAATCAGGGTATCGCAGCGCGGGCGGAGTTCTTCGATGCCGTCCAGCGCCCGAATCACGCGCGCCCGGCCCTCGAAGTCGAACGGCTTGGTCACGACCGACACGACCAGACTCCCCTGTTCGCGCGCGGTCTCGGCCACCAGCGGCGATGCGCCGGTCCCGGTCCCGCCGCCTTCGCCGGTGGCGATGAAGACCATGTCGTACCCGGTCAGGATTTCCCTGAGCAGGGGCAGGGTTTCTTCGCAGGCCTTCTTGCCGGTCTCGGGTTTGCCGCCCGAACCGGTGCCGCCGGTGAGTTGGGCGCCAATCTGGATCTTGTTCTCAGCCAGGTTCAAGTGCAAGGCCTGTAGGTCGGTATTCACGGCGTAGAAGTCCACACCGTGCAATCCTGCCTGAATCATGTGGTTCACGGCGTTACAGCCCGCGCCACCTATTCCGAAAACCCCGATCTTGATGAGTTCGAGGTTCTCTACCGGTTCGAACATCTGCCCTCCCGTCTCTGGCGGAAATACCCAAATCCTGCGTTCGAAACTCGAAACAGGCCCGAACGTCCGAACCCCAAGACGTTCGGGTTCGAATTTCGGACTTCGGATTTCGGATTTGCGTCTCCACCCTGTGCCATATCTTACTTCTTCTTTCCTCCGAACAAACCGCCAATCGACTCGCTCAGCCATTCGAAGGCCGAGGCGGGTTTCTTGGCCTGGGTTACCACGCTTATGTCATCGGTCCGGCCCAGCCCGAACCGAACCAGCCCGACCGCCGGGACATATGACGGGTCGGCGGCGATGTCGCCCTTGGCCTCAATGTCACCCGGCAGGCCGATGCGCACCGGCAGGTTGAAGACCTGCTCGGCCAGCGAATCGATGCCCGGCAGTTTCGCGGTGCCGCCGGTGAGCACGATGCCGTTGGCCAGCGCCTCGGTGAGCCCGTTCTTGCGCATCGCGCCTTCCACGTGCAGCAGAATCTCCTCAACCCTGGGCTCGATAATCGAAGCGAGCAGGCGCCGGGAAATCTGCTTGGGCCCAGAAGTGGCCTGAATCGTGATCGGCTCGTCGGTCGTAACGCGGTTCTGCATCGCCACTCCCGAGTCAATCTTGATTTGCTCGGCCGCCGGCTGGGGAATCCGCAGACCCACCGAAATGTCGTTGGTGATGTGGTCCCCACCCAAGGAAAGCACCTGGTTGTGCCGGATTGCCCCGTCCTTGTAGACCACGACCTCGGTATTGGCTCCGATGTTCACCACCGCCACCCCCATCTTCCGCTCTTCGGCGGTGGTCGCGGCAATCACCGCGCCGATGCCGCGCAGGAGGGGCGCCTTTACCCGCAGGTTGGCCTGGCCGATGACCCGGTAGATGTTCTCAATCACCGAGAGCGGCGCGATGACGATGTGTACCTCGACGTCAAGCTTCATCCCGTACATCCCGCGCGGCTCGGTCACGCCTTTCTGGCCGTCAACGATGTACTGGGTCGGTATCACGTGGAGGATCATCTCGTCGCGCGGCAGGGCAATCGCCTGTGCCTCTTCGATTACCCGGGCCCGGTCGGCCTGGCTGATGCCCTTGTGCGGCCGCTTCACCGCGCCCGAACCCTTGGCCCGGATGTACTTGATGTGCTCGCCGGTGACGCTGATGATGAGACTGTCCAGCCGGAATCCTGCGCTATCGGTCGCCGCCTGCCATGCCTCGGCCACCGCCTCGGTCGCCTTGTCCGGATTCACGACCGCGCCGTTCTGCCAGCCCTCGGCCCGCTTCCGGCCGCTTCCGGCGATTCGTATCCGGCTGTTCTCCGCGGTTTCGGCCAGCAGGCAGGTCACCCAGGTCGGGCCCAGATCCAAGACCGCCACTCTTTCCTGTTTCGCCATCCCTTACCTCCTGACACTCGAACCGCGAATGAACGCCAGGGCGCATTCGCCGAGTTCACTTTCCTCACCCGCCGCGCTCCGGCGTCCCTGGTGCTTCGGAGTGGGAATCGAGGCCGTCTTCGAATTCGCGTCGGGTCGGGGCTCAGCCTTGTTTGCGCGGCGTTCCAGAACGAAGATCTTCTTCATTGCCTCGCTCCTGCCGCCGGCTGAAGCCGCGTCGCGCTCAGTGGCACGCCGTCCGCGACAATCTCGATTTCCTCCTCCAGCACAACCCCGGACGTCTCCTCGACCTTGAGCTTGATCAGCTCAATCAACTGATAGACGTCGCCGAACAGGGCCATGCCTTTGTTCAGAATGAAGTTCGCATGGCGCTCGGAAACCACGGCATCGCCCAGGTGTTTGCCCTTCATCCCGGCCGCTTCAATCAGCTTGCCGGCTGACGAATTCCTCGGATTCTTGAACACGCTCCCGGCCGACGGCCCCTTGGGCTGCGTTTCGTTGCGCTGGCGCTTGTGTTCCTCAATCTCGGCCATGACTTTCGACTTCTCCCCCTGCTCGAGCTTCAGCCGCGCCGAGGTCAGGACCGTGTCGCCGGGCAGGTCTGCGCCGCGGTACCGGAACTTGATGTCCTCTCGCGCCAGCGTCACGTCTTTGCCCGCCGCGGTCACGCCCTCGACGTCAACCAGCAGTTCGGCAAGGTCATGCCCGAATGCGCCCGCGTTGTTGCGAATACTGCCGCCGAGCGTACCCGGGATGCCACATAGGAACTCGACGCCGGTGAGCGATTTCGCCGAGCAGAACTCCACGAGATGACTCAGCACGGTCGCGGCACCCACCTTTATGGTGGCTGGCGGCTGGCGACTGGCGGCTGTCGGCGGTTCGAGTTCGATGCCACCAAAGCCGGCGCCCAGCTTGATGACCATGCCCGGATAGCCCTGGCCTGAGACCAGCAGGTTCGAACCGGCCCCGAAGACCTTCCAGCGCACGTCATTGCTCCGGGCGAACTCGAGCGCGGCCCGCAGGCCAGCCAAGGTCTTGGCCGTCACCAGCGCCCCGGCCGGACCGCCGATGCGGAATGTCGTATGTCTGCTCAACGGCTCGTTCAGCGTGACCGTGACGATGCCGTTGTTCAGAGTTGAGCTAATAAGTCTCTGCCAATTTCCCATATGTTTCCTGCCCCTTGGGTTATTACCACGTCTTGAGCTTTCACGTTCTGTTTCAGCCACGCCAATGCCGCGCCTGCGCTTTCGACCTGCTGCACCGGGAAACCCGGCCCCATCCGGCGCCGGATTTCATCCGCGATCAGCGCGCTGGTCACGCCCGGGATTGCAGGCTCGGATGCCGCGTAAATCGGCAGCAGCAGCACCGTGTTCGCGTCCTCGAAGCTGTCGCCGAATTCTCCAGCCAGGAGCTTGGTCCGGGTGTACCGGTGTGGCTGGAATACCACGATAATCCGGCGCTCCGGAAAGGCCTGGCGCAGGGCCTTCAGCGTTACGCTGATTTCGGTCGGATGATGGCCGTAGTCATCCATCACGGTCACCCCGGATCTCTCGCCGCGCAACTCCAGCCGCCGGTGCACGCCGGAGAAGCTCGCGAACGTCCGGGAGCAAACGTCGAGGTCAATCCCGAGTTCGATGGCCACGCCCAGGGTCGCCAAGGCATTCTGCACATTGTGGCTGCCGCCCAGGTTCAGCTTGAACTCGCCCACCTCCTTGCCGTGCAGCGAGAACAGGAAGCTCGACCGGAACGGCTCAAACCTGACCTTACTCGCGCGCAGCTCGGCGTCGCGGCGGAAACCATAGCTCACCTTCTTGCGCAGGAGCTTCGGGAATATCTGCCGGACTGCTTGGGAGTCGGTTCCGGCAATCACCGTGCCGTAGAACGGTACCCGGTTCGCGAACTCCAGGAATGCGCGCTTGATTTCGCTCAGGTTCCGGTAAACGTCGAGGTGCTCGCGCTCGATGTTGGTCATCACCGCGATTGCCGGGTAGAGCATCAGGAACGAGCGGTCGCTTTCATCGGCCTCGGCCACCAAGTATTCGCTTCGGCCCAGTCGGGCTCCGGCCTCAGTGCCCATAATCCGGCCGCCGATGACCGTGGTCGGGTCAAGCCCGGCCTGTTCAAGCACCGCGGCAATCAGCGAGGTTACAGTCGTCTTGCCGTGCGTGCCCGAGACGCCGACTGAGAACTTCAGGCGCATCAGTTCGGCCAGCATCTCGGCCCTAGGAATCACCGGAATATTCTGCATCCGGGCGCAGAGAATCTCCGGGTTGTCCCGGCTCACCGCCGACGAATACACGAGCACGTCCGCGCCCAGGCAATTGTCGGCCTTGTGCCCGATGCTCACCTGGATGCCGTTCTCCGCCAGGTTCCGGGTCGCGTCTGATTCCTTCACATCCGACCCGCTCACCTCCAGACCCTGGTTGTGCAGCAACAGGGCAATCCCGGACATCCCGACGCCGCCAATACCGACGAAGTGGACGCGGCGCAGCTTACCGAACATCAGGCCCTCCGGGCAGGTCAAAGGTCAGAAGGCGAAAGTCGAAAGCCGAAGTCGGATCGGTCTGACCCGTCGGACCGTTCGGGCAGTCTTGTGTTTTGACTCTTGAGTTTCGAGTTGTCTTCATGACACCTGCGTCTTGATGCGCTCGGCAATCTCCCGGGCCGCGTTCGGCTTGGCAATTCTACGCGCATTGGCTGTCATCTCAGCCAGTTTCTCAGGACGAGCGAACAAGTCTCGAATCAGGTCAGCTAACTCGGGCAGGCGGGACTGGTCGATTTGAAGCGATGCGCCCTCACGGGCGACATGCTGGGCATTTGCTTCTTGGTGGTTATCGGTGGCAAAAGGGAACGGGACAAGGACGGACGGGAGTCCGAAGGCAAGAATTTCATTGATAACCATCCCGCCTGCTCGAGAAAGCACTAAGTCAGCTCTGGCGTAATAGGCTTGCATCGCCAGAGTGAAATCAAAGAGGTCAATGTTCTTGACACTCAGTTCTCCGACCTTGCGCGAAATGTCCGGATAATCGCGCCGGCCGGTTTGGATGATGAAATGCAGTTCCGGCAGCTTCTGCGCCAGTTCAGCGGCCGCATAGCTGAGCGCCCGCGCGCCCAGGCTGCCACCCAGCACCAGAACCGTGTTGCCTGTGGCTCGGGGCTCGGCGCTTGTGGCTTGCACGAGTTCCTTGCGTAGCGGTGTGCCGGAAAGGACCGTCCTGGCTTTGAGCGGTTTGTCCAGCGGAAACGTGACGTACACCTCCCTGGCGCCGGGAGCGAAATACCGGGTGACTCGGCCCGGAATGCAATTCTGTTCCAGCAGGAAGTAATCGCGGTGCGTCATCCGGGCCGCCAGCAGCGACGGTACCGACCCGAATCCGCCCGCGGCGACGATGGCGGCCGGCTGTTCGCGCCGCATCAGGGCGAGCGCCTGGAGTGTGCCGCGGCCGACGTTCCAGACTGCGCCGAACTTCGCCCCAAGGCCCTTGCCGAAGAACCCGCTCGAGCTGAGCCGGAAGAACACGAACCCGCCCTTGGCAGCCAGTTCCTGCTCCATGCTCGCCGGGCGTCCCGCGAAAATCGGCCGCAGACTCACTTGCCGCATTGCGTCAGCGAGCGCGATTGCCGGAAAGATGTGACCACCAGTTCCAGCAGCGACTAACAAAATCGTCTTCAACTGGCCTCCGCTCGATATGCCGGGACAACTGAAGCAGCAGCCCGATACCGAAAAGGTTCGCTGCCAGCGCCGAGCCGCCGTAAGACACGAACGGCAGCGTCTGCCCGGTTGGCGGCAGGAGTCTCAATGTCACGCCCAGGTGAATGAATGCGGTGTAGACCACCATCAGCACGATGCCCGCGGTCAACAGGCGGTTGAACGGGTCCTCGGCCTTGCGGATGAGATACAGCCCGCGCCAGAGGAAGATCAGGTAGAGCCCGAAAATCAGGATACTGCCGAACAGTCCCCACTCCTCGCCAATCAGGGCAAAGATGAAATCGGTGTGGACCTTGGGTAGGAAATGGAACTTCTGTTTGCCGTTGCCCAGCCCTTTGCCCGCGATGCCACCCGAGCCGATGGCAATCCAGGACTGGCGCTGCTGCCAGAGAATGGTCTTGTACTTCGGCTCCGGGGTCTCCAGTTCGGACCGGACGTCCAGCAGGTGCTCGACCGTACTCAGGTAGGCCTGGGACCGGCGCTCGGTGTGATGGTACGTGAGCATCACCGCACCGAACAGCACCACGCCCGCGACCCCAAGCAGCGCGAGGTAGCGGAGCTTCACCTCAGCGAGATAGCAGAGCGAGAGCATCAGCACCGCCACGACCAGCGCCATGCTTACCGCGGGCTGGACGATAATCAGAGCTAGCACCGGCGTGCAGATCAGGAGCGGCCGCAGCAGATAGCGCCAGAAACTCCGCTCCCGATCCGGCAATTGGCTCATCAACTGGTAGTAGTAGGCCAGAAAGACCGCGATACCGAGTTTGGCGAATTCGGAGGGTTGAATGCCGTGCCAAGTCCGCGCCGCGCCGCCGTGCCTTACCCCGAACAGGCGCACCAGCACCAGCGCACCCAGGGTGAGCAGCAGAATCCACCAACCGGCCCTGCGCCAGCCCCACCACGAAATCGGGAGGAAATAGCCGAGCAGACCGAGTCCGACCCCGAGCGCGATACGCTTGGCCTGCTGGGTCAGGTAGCTCTGGTCGATGTACAGCTTGGCTGAATAGACCATTATCAGCCCAACCATCACGAGCAGAATCGTCACGCCGAGAATCACCAGGTCCGGCCGACCGACCGACTTGCGATTCGCAGGACTGCTATACGCCGGTATCATGGTTGGTGGTTGGTGTTTGGTGGTTGGTTGGTGCCTGGAGGCGGACGACCAGTTCCTTGAATGCCCGGCCGCGCTCCTGAAAGTCGGAGAAGGCATCGAAGCTGGCAAATCCCGGCGAGAAGAGCACGACGTCGCCGGGCCGCGCTTCGCGCTGGGCCATCTGCACGGCCTGGTCCAGGGTCTCGGCGGCCTGCATCCGGTCAAACTCGATTTGCTGGAGTCCATCGTGCAGGCGCGCCCGGTTTTCGCCGAACAGGATTGCCGCCTTAGCCCGGGCCTTGATTTGCGCCAGGTAGTCTTCAATCGGCAAGTCCTTTTCCCGGCCGCCGGTGATGAGGACAACCGGCGCGTCGAATGTCAGGAGCGACTGGATTGCCGCGGCCGGGTTGGTGCACATGGAGTTGTTGACCCAGCGGACGCCACAGAGTTCGCGGACGAATTCGAGCCGGTGTTCTAGACCGGCGAAGTTGGTGAGTACCCGAATCATGCTCTCCGGCGCGACCTTGAGGCAGTCGCAGGCGAGCATGGCGGCCAGGGCATTGGCCAGGTTGTGCCGGCCGGGCAGGCGGACGTCCCGGACGGCAATCACGGGCTTACCGTGGAGGCAGAGCGAGCCGGCGCCTGAGGTCCTGGCGTCGGCAGCAGGCGGAACGAGTGCGGCATCGGCCTTGGGGTCCAAGAGAGAGAAGGTCAGCGGCTGGGCCTTGAGCTTGAACGCTGAACGATGAGCGCCGGACGATGACGTCGGGTCGTGCAAAGCCGACATGATGCGGGGGTCGTCCTGGTTGATGATAGCGAAGTCGTCAGGGGCCTGGTTGCGGAAGATGGAGAGTTTGAGCGCGAGGTAGTTCTCCATGCTACCGTGACGGTTCAGGTGGTCCTCGGCAACGTTCAGGAGGAGCGCGATTCTCGGCGCGAAGAGGTCGGCGCGTTCAAGCTGGAAGGTCGAGACTTCAAGAACGTAGATTTCCTTGGGTCCCATGAGCAGGGCGCTGGAGAAGGGCAGACCCGGAGCCAGATTGCCGCCATAGAAGCTGTCCCGGGAGTCGGCCTTGAGCATTTCTCCGATGAGAGTCGTGGTGGTGGACTTGCCGTTGGTGCCGGTAACCGCGACAATGCGTTTACCGACGATTCCGTAACCGAATTCGATTTCGTCAACGACCCGGATGCCCTGCCCGCGGAGTGCGGCAATCGCGTGGGATTCCTCGGCAATCCCCGGGCTGGCAATCGCGAAGTCGGCCTTTGTGTCGACCAGCCGGCTCAGCTCGTGGAACGACTGGTCCTGCTTCAGTTGCCTGACATCCTCGTGTTCAAACGCCTTAGGGTTGTCATCATAGGCCAGGACCTCGTCGCCCCGACTCAGGAGGTAGCGAGCCAGGCTTCGGCCCGCCCGGCCGAGTCCGAGAACAACGACTCGTTTGCCGTTCATCGTACCTTGAGTGACGCGATGGCCGAAACCGCGAACAGGATTCCCAGTATCCAGAATCGCACTACGATCTTTTCTTCGGCCCAGCCTTTGAGCTCGAAATGGTGATGCAGCGGCGCCATCCGGAACAGGCGTTTGCCTGTGCCGAGCCGGAACACGAGTACTTGGAGAAGCACCGACACTGCCTCAATCACGAACACGCCGCCGACCAAGAGCAGGAGAATCTCCTGTTTGGTGAGGACCGCGAGAACACCGAGCAGGCCGCCCAACGGCAGGGAACCGGTATCGCCCATGAAGATGGCGGCGGGGTGGCTGTTGAACCAGAGGAAGCCAATTGCCGCGCCCATCAGGGTGAATGCGACGACCGCCAGTTCACCGGTTCTGGGCACGAACAGCACGTCCAGGTAGCGCGCCAGTGTGAAGTTGCCGCTGACGTACGAGAACACGGCGTACGCCCCGGCCGCCACACCAAGCAGGCCGCAGGCCAGGCCGTCCAAACCGTCGGTCAGGTTCACCGCGTTCGAGAACCCGACGATCACCAGCGCGACGAACGGCACGTAAATGAAAGGCGAGCGGAAGTCAATCTGGACGTTCTTGAAGAAGAGCAGGTTCGTGCGCGTGCGAATCGCCGGGTCGGCCGGAAACAGAAAGATGATGACGCCGATGCCCAGCGCCAGGGCAAACTGGACAATCAGTTTCGTCCGCTTGTTCAGGCCCCGGGGCCGGCCGAGTCGGACTTTCACGTAGTCGTCCGCGAACCCCAGGAGTCCGAGCCAGACCAGGGTGATGAGCGAGATCAGCACGTACTGGTTGCTCAGGTCGCCGAACAGCAGCAGCGAAATGGCAATCGAACCGAGCATCAGGATTCCGCCCATCGTCGGCGTGCCTTCCTTGGCCTGATGCCGCTCCGGTACTTCTTCGCGAATTCGCTGGCCCAGCGCCAAGTGCTTCACCCATCGGATTACCGCCGGTCCCAGGACCAGGCACAACAACAGGCTCAACCCGCCGCACAGCGCAGCCCGGAACGTGATATACCGGAAGACGTTCAGCGGACTGAACTGGTGTCGCAGGCCGAAAAGCCAGTGGTAAAGCATCAGGACAAAGCGGTCATGCTCTTCCCAGTACCGCCCGCACGGTCTCCCGGTCGTCGAAGTGCCGGCGCTCCTTGCCGATTATCTGGTAATCCTCGTGCCCCTTGCCCGCGATGAGCACGATGTCGCCTTTGGCCGCGACGAACAGGGCCCGCTTGATTGCATCGTACCGGTTGACCTGGACCTCGTAGTTCTCCTTCATCACGCCCGCGACAATCTCATTGATGATTGCGTCCGGATCCTCGTCGCGCGGGTTATCGGAGGTAATGATCACCCGATCCGCCATCTCACTCGCGATCTTCCCCATCTTGGGCCGCTTGCCCTTGTCGCGATTCCCGCCGCAGCCGAACACCACGATGACTTTGTGCAGCGTGTCCCCTTTGGCTTCGAGCAGGGTCCGGGCCGCGGCAATCAGGTTCGCCAGGGCATCCGGCGAATGAGCATAGTCCACGTACACCGTGAGCCCGGCCTTGTTGTCGATACGTTCCAGCCGGCCCGGCACAACTTTGAGCCGGCGCACGCCTTCAACCAGCGCCGCCGCCGGAATCCCCAGACAAGAGCAGGCCGCCGCTGCGGCCACGATGTTGTAGACGTTGTGCCGACCGGCCAGGCTGCTCATGACATTCACCCGCGTGTGCGGCAGAAGGAGTTCAAATGCCGTGGTCCGGTCGGTCAGGTTCAGATTTCTCACCGAAACCACGGTCCCCTGGCCCACGGCCGCGGACTCTTCCATTCCAAAGCCGAGCGTCTTGGCCCGGGTCGCGGCTCTGAACTCACCCCCGGCCGGGTCATCGGCGTTGTACACCGCCCAGGCTTCAGGTTTGAGCGTCCGGAAGAAACCCAGTTTCGCCTGCTTGTACTCGTCCATTGTCTTGTGAAAGTCAAGATGGTCCTGGGTCAGGTTGGTGAAGACACCGACCCGAAAGTTCAGCCCGGTCACGCGTTCCAGCGCGAGCGCGTGTGACGACACTTCGGCAACGCAGTAGTTGATTCCCAGACTACGCATCTTGCTCAACATCTGCACGACGTCCGGGCTCTCCGGGGTCGTATTCGCGGCCTTCAGCCACTCCTGGCCGTCGAAGTGACGAATTGTGCCAATCAGGCCGCTGCGCTCGCCGGACGCTTCCAGAATTGAACGAATCAGCCAGGTCACGGTCGTCTTGCCGTTGGTGCCGGTTACGCCGACCAGCTTCACCGCGCTCGACGGGTCGTCGAAGAAGCGGTTGGCGACTATCGCCAGCAGGTGTCGCGGCTGTCTGGTCCGGATCTGGACCACGCCCGGGTCCGAGACCGGCCCGGCGCTCACAATTGCCCCCGCGCCGCGGTCCAGCGCCTCGTTGATGAATCTCGTCCCGGAGACTGCGAATCCCTCGACCGCAACGAACAGATTGCCCGGCCGAACCTTGCGCGAGTCGTAGGCGATCCCGGTCACTTCCTGCTGCAGGTCACCGGTGGTTTCGCATTCCAGGTCCTTTAGCAGGTCGGCCAGGCGCCTCATGCTACTTCGCCGCCGCCACGGCCGCGCTGCTGCACCACTCCTCGCGATCGCCGTCAAAGGCGTAGATTCGCTCGCAGATGCGCCGGAACGTCGGGCAGACAATAGTCCCTGCGTACTTGCCGATTTTGGGATTGTCCACGCTCACCGCGACTACGTAGCGCGGATTGTCTTTCGGGAAGAAACCCACGAAGGTCGCGATGATTTCGCCATCGGCATAACCCCTGCCGGGCAGCGCCTTCTCGGCGGTTCCAGTCTTGCCGCACGATGCGAAATAGGGTGAAATCGCGGTCTGGCCGGTGCCGTCGCTCACCACTCGGGCCAGGATGTCTTTCATCGTCCGCGCCGTGCTCGGCGACACCGCCTGGCGAATCTCCAGCGGCCGGGCCTGAAAGCAAACGCTGTCCCGGAACCGAATCTCCTGGACCAGTTGCGGTTTGGCCAGCCGGCCATCGTTCGCCACCGCGGCATAGCAGTCGGCAAGCTGCAGCAGGGTGGTCTGGACGCCTTGGCCGAACGCATTATTGGCGACCCGCAGCGGGCTCATCGCCTCGGGCGCGGTCCGGTACGCAGCATCCATGTAGCCCGGGTCTTCACAGGGCAAGTCGATGCCGCTCGCCTCGCCGAAACCCAGTCGGTGCATTGTCTGGTAGAACAGGCTGCGATTGACCATCATCGAGAGCATCGACAGTCCGACATTCGAGGACTGGATGAATATCCCGGGAAAGTCCTGAATCCCGGCCGGGTGCACGTCATGAATCTTCTTGCCGCAGATTTCGATCATGCCGCTCGACACGTTGAACGTCGTTGCGCGCAGCTTGTCCGCGTTGGGCGATTCCAGCGCGGCCAGCCCGAGCACGGTCTTGAACACCGAGCCCGGTTCGAACGACTCGGCAATCGCCCGGCACTTGAACCCCGGCCGCTCGCCCTTCTTCGAAGGCTGGCGCGGGTCATAGTAGGGATAGTCGGTCATCGCCCGAACCGCCCCGCTCGGGCATTCGAGCACGATTGCCGACCCGCCGTCGGCGGCGAACGAGTCCACGCAGGCCTTCAACTCCTCGTAGGCAATCCGCTGGAAGTCGACGTCCAGCGTCAGCCGGACGTCGGCGCCGTTCACCGGCTGAACCTCGGGATACGCCGGGAACCGGTAGTTGCTGCCCAGCCCGTCGCGCTGGACCACGACTTTGCCCGGCACGCCGGTCAGAATCCGGTCGAGTTGCGCCTCCAGGCCGGTCTTGCCGGAGTCCCGGACCGCGTAACCCAGCACGGCGCCCAGCGTGTCGCCGTAAGGATAGAGCCTCATCTTCTCAAGCTGCGCCTTGACCGCATAGTCCAGCCCGATTCGCTGCGCCTCGGCCCTGAGCCGCAGCCCGGTCTCGTAGTCCATGTCCGGGTCGAAGACGTAGACGTGCGGCTTGGCCTGAATTTCCTTGATGATTTCCGCTCTGGGCCGGTCGCTGTACTTCGCCAGCAGGTCCGCAGCCTGGGCCAGCCGCTTCGTGTTGCCGGTCGTGTCCACGAGCAGGGTCGGGTAGACCCGGACGTCGAAGTGGGACCGGGTAAACGCCACCTCCCGGCCTTTGACGTCGTAGATTCGGCCCCGGACCGGCAGTGGCACAATGGAGTCAAGATGCAGCTGGTCGGCGACGCGCTGGAAATCGCGCTGGTATCCGACTTGGAGCATCGCCGCGTACAGGAATGCGAGCAGAAGCGCCGCGCCCATCATGACGCCCAGAAACGTCACCCTGCGGTTTACCACGCTCGCCCGGCTGACGCTCACTTTAGAATCTGCCGGCAACCGGCTTCTGGCTGTTGCCTGAGGTCTTGCCCGCGGCGGTTGTTCCGGCGCGGGACCCGGTTCCCTTCTTCTGCGCCGACCCCGGCTTCCGGCCGGCAGCCGACTCAAGGGTCGAAGCCTTCTTGGCCCCGGCCGCCAGCGCCTGCGGCACCAGCAATGCCTGGCGCGTAATCTTCGGCTTCATGCCCAGGGCGATGGCCTCGGCTTCAATCCGGTGACAGGAGTTCAGGCTGCCGATGCACGCCGAGAGGCTGTCACAGACCTCGTTCATCCGCTGGCGCTGTTCCTGAAGCTGGGCGATGTCCTGGTGCAGGCGGAAACTGCAAGCATGTTCCGACAGGTAGAACAGCGGCCCCCCGATCAGGAACGCGAAAACCAACAGGTTTCTCATTTAGGCCCCTTTCTCTTCTTCTCTGCCGCCCGGAGCCGCGCGCTGCGGCTGCTCGGATTGACCCGCACTTCCGCCAGCGCCGGACGCAGCGGTTTCCGGGTGAGTACGTCGAGCACGCCGGCTCGGCCGGCTTCCCGGAACGCAAGTTTGACAATCCGGTCCTCCAGCGAGTGATACGACAGCACGACGATGCGCCCGCCCTCGGCCAGCAGTGCCATGGCCTGGCGCAGGCCGGATTCCAGGTTCTCCAGTTCCCGGTTCACCGAGATTCGCAGCGCCTGGAATACCCGCATCAGGGCTTTGTCCTGAAACCGCCCGGGCACCGCCGTTCGGACTGCATCGGCCAAGTCCCGGGTTGTCGTTATCTTCGCCCGAAAACGACTGACGTGCCGGGCGATCCGGCGGGAGAAGCGCTCTTCGCCCAGCTCATGGAAGATGCGGTACAGTTCCTGCTCCGAGCTGCGGCGGATGACGTCCCGCGCGGTCGGTCCGCTGCTGGTCCGGTCAAAGCGCATGTCCAGCGCTGCCTCTGCCGAGTAGCTGAATCCACGTTCCGCGGCCGCGAAATGGTGAAGCGAAGCGCCCAGGTCGAATAGAATGCCGGCGATTCCGTTCGCACTCTCGGGACAGTCCTTGAGGATTGTCGCCAATTGGGCAAAACTGCCGTGCACCAGCCGCAGCCGCGGGTCATTACCCAGCCGCTCCCGGGTCGCGGCCAGCGCGTCGGAGTCCAGGTCGATTCCCAACAGCACTCCCTCCCGCAGCTTCTCCAGAATCATCGCGCTGTGCCCGGCGCCGCCGATTGTCGCGTCCACGTAGAATCCCTTACTCACATCCAAGTACTCCAGCACCTCGCGGGTCATCACTGGCTCGTGATACCGTGCCGGAGCTTCCGAGGCTCCCTGCCTGCTAATCACTTCTCTGCACTGTTCGGTCCCGAATTGTCTTCCGGTTTGGAAGTGCCGGTCCCTCCTGTTCTGGTCCTCTCGGTGAACCTGCTGAAGTTCTGCAGGTACCGCTGCATCCGCTTGTCGAACTCAGTCCCACTCAGGAGCACGAAATAGCGGCCCATGCCGCTGAGCACGCACTCGCCGGCCGGCTTCAGGCCCGCGTAGTCGAGCATGTACCGGGGAATCAGTATCCGGTTGGCCTGGTCCATCTCCGCATCTTCGCTGAACCAGAGCTTGGCTTCGAGCTTCGCGCGGTCATCGTGGACGTCGCGGTCCAAATCGGCAAGAGTTGCCATCTCGAGTCGCCTCCACTCAGATAGAGGGTGGATCTCGATTGTGCTGTCGTGACCAATGCAAAGTTTGAACCTGCCGTTGGACTCGGACGGCAGGACCTTGCGGAGGCTCTTCGGGATGGCAACCCTGCCTTTCTCATCGACTGAGTGCCGCGAATGGCCGCTGAAAATAAGGTCCTCAGCTTCAAAGCCCATTGACTAACTCTCTTGTCCTTTCTGCGCGAGTCCAAGTTCCCAAATCCCTATCTCTTAAGTGCTTATCACAGGTTTCTCCACATTCTCCCACGAGAAGACACTATCGCCCACATACTACCATTTGGTAGTCTCGTGTCAAGTAGATATTGACACTACATCAAGATTCTCAAGTGCAGTAATAACATCATGTTACATGCAATCTGCGGCTTGGGGTTCCGACTCGGATCTTGGACCGAGGTTCAGGCCGCGCAGCGGTGCGGTCTGTCTCGCTCACGAGCAAGCACTCAACTCGGTCGTGGGGCCGCGCAGCGAGAGCCCGCAAGGCTTGCACGAATCGGCCCGGTAGCCTCACCCGCTCGATAGACACCCGGGCATTCCTGTGGGTGGAGCAAAGTGGTGAACTTCCGCCCCGGTTCGGATTTCGGGCTTCAGGCTCACGTACTTCATTTTGGGGCGCGGTCACGGAGATTTCCGTAGCTCATAAGCTACGGTTTCATCATGTCATGCTCCCGGCTCGGAATCAAGCACTTTTGGCGTAAGGCTCAGGATTGCGGCAGTTACCAATCGAAGCTACTTCAGATGTGGTGCTGGGGTAGAGCCTGGGGTAGAGGCTCTACCCCACCCTCCGGTAGACTCTCCGGTACACCCTGGGGTAGACGCTGGGGTAGACCCTCTACCCCACTCTCCGGTACACCCTCTACCCCACTCTCTATCCCGCTCTGGGGTAGACTCTCCGGTAGACTCTCCGGCAGACTCTCCGGCAGACTCTCTACCAGACTCTCTACCCCACTCTGTGGTGGGCTCTCCGGTAGGCTCTCTACCCCACTCTGGGGGGTCGGAGCGAATTCGGTCGAATACGGCATCAGGGAAGCAAGGGGGCGTGGTTTTCTGCGCCCCTTCCTCAGCTTGAGCTAGTGGCTTGAGCCACGCTTGCCGGCCATTGACATTCCCGCGCACTGCGCTATATTCGGTGCGTGAGTGAAACCGGCACAGTCGTCCCGCTTGCGCTGGGCATGGCCAAGGCGTTTCTGCTCATGGGCACGCAACCGGTTCTGATTGACACTGGGATTCCGCAGACCAGGGGCAAACTGCTGAGCGCGCTGGCCAGGCAGCGTGTGAAACCGGAAGACCTGCGGCTGATTATCATCACCCACGGCCATGCCGACCACTTCGGCGGATTGGATGTCCTGAGAACAACGCCGGGCGCGAAAGTCGCGGTCCACCGGCTTGACGCCGATTCCCTGCGCACCGGCCGGAGCATCCCGCTTGAGGCTCACGGATTCCGCGGCGTGCTGTTGAAGCTGATGATTCCGCCCTCACGCAAACCGCAGATTGCCGGACTTGAGCCGGACATCATCCTAGATGACGAGTTCGACCTCGCGCAATTCGGCATCAGCGGCAAGGTCATTGCCACACGCGGCCACACCGCGGGCTCGGTCTCGGTGATCCTGGACAGCGGTGAGGCGATTGCCGGCGACCTGCTGACCGGCATGATGTCAGGCGGCAGGCCCCAAATCGCATTCTGGGCCTGGAGCCGGGAGAAATCGGTCGAGAGCGTCCGCCGGGTGCTCAGCTTCAATCCCGGGATAGTCCACGTCACCCACGGCGGCCCGTTCGACCCGGCTCAGATTAGAAGCACGTTCGGTCTCTAGCCGCAGCAGACGGAAGCAAAGATTCCAGCATCTCCCTTGATTTCCGGCCAGGTTTATCTAGAATACCGGGAAAGTGAGCCACGGATTAACACGGATGAACACGGCTTGGATTCGAGTATATCGGTAGTCACGAACACTATCGGATTGCCGGCCCGATGCCGGGGGAGGAATAAGTGAAAAGGATACTGCTCATAACCGTCCTGCTGGCGGCCTTCAGTGCGACCCTTGCCCAGACCGGAATCGACTGGACGCAGTACGGCTTCAAGGTCGAACCGGGCGTTGCGGTGGGGACACCCTGCGTGCTGAACCTGATGGCGCGTTTCTGGTATCGTAACTTCGGAATCTCAACCTGTGGCATCTACCTGCCGGCGGGCGTTACCTTCCTGAATGGCGCCGGAGGTGAGGCCGATGTGATGTACAAGCTCGCTTCCGGCGGGCGACAGATGATTGAACCATATGTAGCGATTGGATATGGCAATTCCCTGGTCTACAGCTCGGTGACCGGTGCGAACATTCAGCTCTATACGCAGTATGTCGGCCTTCAGGCCGGAGCCTACTACAACGGTATTTTCGCCCAGCTTGGCGTAGGCTATGGGGCGGGTTCCGGCGGTGGAGGATTCAGTATCGGCAGCAGCACCAGAATGAAGGTCTGGCCGCTGCTCCAGATTGGCTACACCTACGCCATCGGCTCCGGCAGTTCGGGCGGCAGTTCCGGCGGCTCGAGCGGCGGCGGCAGTTCCGGTAGCGGAAGCAGTGGTGGTGGGACCAGCGGCGGCGGAAAGAAGTAATGGATTTCGCTGAAGCCGGAAGGCGCGGCAAAGACGTCCGCTCGGACTGCTGGGTCAGGATTGAACCGAAGGCGGGCGGCGTCAGGCTGACCCTGAACAGCAAGGTGGAGGCCATGTTCGGCAAGGCCATCCGCAAACTGATTCGTGAAGAGCTGGCGTTCTTTGACGTCAAGGACGCCCGGGTCACGGTCGAGGACAGCGGCGCGTTGCCTTTTGTGATGATGGCCCGCATCGAAGCCGCGGTCAAACGGCTGAACCCGAAGGAAAAGCGCGAATACCTGCCCGAACTGCTCGACTCGGCGAAGCAACCGACGTCCCGCGACCGGTTCCGCCGGTCCCGGCTATACCTGCCCGGCAACGAACCCAAGTTCATGCTCAATGCCGGGATTCACAAGCCCGACGCGGTGATTCTCGACCTCGAGGATTCGGTTGCACCGGCGGTCAAGGATGAAGCGCTGATTATGGTCCGCAACGCCCTGCGCCAGATTGACTTCATGGGCGTGGAGCGGATGGTGCGCATCAACCAGTTGCCGCGCGGACTGGACGAACTGGATCCGCTGGTCGCGGCCAATGCCCATATGATTCTCATCCCCAAGTGCGAAGACCCGGAGATGGTCAGAGATGTGGATGCGCGAATCGGAAAGGCAATTGGCGTGAGGCGTAATGCGTCAGGCGCTATGCGTCCTCTCCTTATGCCGATTATCGAAAGTTGCCTGGGCGTGTTCAACGCACTGGAGATTGCCCGCGCGTCAAAGAACGTCGCGGCTCTGACGATCGGGCTCGAAGACTACACCGCCGACCTCGGCACCCAGCGCACGCTCGAAGCGAAGGAAAGCTTCTGGGCCCGGAGCCGGGTCGTGAATGCGGCCCGGGCCGCTGGAGTCCAGCCGATTGACACCGTGTTCTCGGATATCAATGATATGGACGGCCTGCGCCAGAGCGTGCTGGAAGCCAAAGGCATGGGCTACGAAGGCAAGGGTTGCATCCATCCCCGGCAGATTGAGACAATCCACCAGGCGTTCGCTCCGGCCGACGCCGAGATTGAACGCGCGAAGAAGATTGTACTCGCCTATCGCAATGCCGAAGCCCGGGGACTCGGGGTGGTCGCGCTGGGGGCCAAGATGATTGACCCGCCGGTCGTCAAACGCGCGCTGCGCACGGTCGACCTGGCGATTCGCACGGGCCAGCTGGCACCGGACTGGGATGCCGGCGCCGGGGAAGGTGCAAAATGAGATTGGTCAGGAACGCGCTGGACCGGCTGGTTCCCAGCGAAGTCAACGGCAAACCTCAGGTTCCGTTCCAGGGTGTCAGCCAGCACCATCCCAAAGGCCGCAAGGCCGCGCCGAGGATTCCCTCGTGCATCGACTATCCGGAAGACGGCGACAAGCTCGTCCCGGACCTGAAGTCCGCGCTCCGCAAAGCGGGCATCCGCAGCGGCATGACGATTTCGACCCATCACCACTTCCGCGACGGCGACCTGCTGGCACCCCAACTGTTCGATGCCTGCGCCGAGCTGGGTTTGAAGGACCTGGTCTGGTTCCCGAGCGCGGCATTCCCGTGCCACAAGCCGCTGATTGCGCATCTCGAATCCGGGGTGATTCACCACATCGAGGGCAGCCTCAACGGCCCGCTCGGCGACTACTGCACCGACGGCCGGATGCGCGGATTGGGCCTGCTTCGTTCGCACGGCGGCCGCTGGCAGGCGATTCAGGACGGCGAAGTCCACATCGACGTCGCGGTCATCGCCGCACCGGCCGCGGACATGTTCGGTAACGCCAACGGTGTGCTCGGGCCCTCGGCCTGCGGCTCGCTGAACTTCGCGCTCGCGGATTCCATGTATGCCGAAAAGGTCATCGTCGCGACCGACAACCTGATGCCGTTTCCCTGTGTGCCCTGGCAGATTCAGGGCAACAACGTTGACGTCGTGGTGGAACTCGACCGGATCGGCGACCCGGCGAAGATTGTCTCGGGCACAACCCAGATTACGAAAAGCCCGGACCGGCTGTACGTTGCGGAGCTGGTTGCGAAGTTCATCCGGGATTCCGGCATCATGCGCGACGGCTTCTCGTTTCAGGCCGGGGCCGGCGGCACCTCGCTCGCCTTTGCCGTCTATCTCAGGGAGATGATGAAGCAGGCCAACGTGAAGGCGCGGTTCATCCGGGCCGGCAGCAACAAGTACCTGGTCGAGATGCTCGAACAGGGGCTGACCGACTTCATCCTCGACGGCCAGACTTTCGACCTTGATGGCGTGCGCTCGATGCGCGACAACCCGCGCCACATCGCCACCAGCCCGTTTACCAGCTACAACTTCTCTGGCAAGGGAAACTTCGCGTCCCAGGTTGATGTCGCAGTGCTTGGCGCGACCGAGGTCGACACCAGCTTCAATGCCAACGTCGTTACTCATTCCGACGGACGACTGCTGCACGGTATCGGCGGCTGGCAGAATTGCCTGTACGGCAGGTGCGTAGTTCTCGCATTGCCCGCGTTCCGGGACCGGATCCCGGTCATCGTAGACCGGGTCACCACGGTCTGCGGCCCGGGCGAACTGATTGACGTGGTCATCACCGAACGCGGCATCTGCATCAACCCGCTGCGCCAGGACCTGCTCGACGCGGTCAAGGGCAAAGGCCTGCCGGTCAAACCGATTGAACAGCTCAAGGCCGAAGTCGACCGGCTATGCGGCAAACCCGAGAAAGCCAGACTCGGTGACAAGCCGGTGGCCGCGGTCAAGTGGGTCGACGGCACCGTGATTGACACCATCTGGCAGGTACTGCGGCGCTAGGACTCGGGGTCCGTTCAGGACTGGCGTCGAGAGAGTCTGACACCACATAGGGAGATTGTATGAGCACACGCAACTGGTTACTGCTGATGGCCACGCTCGCGGTCGTCGGCGTCATCGTCATCGTCGCCCTGGGCCTGGTCCAGGCAATCAACCCGGCCAGCCCGTTCCGGCGGGTCTCGCTGAAAGTCTCGCCGGCCGTGGTCAATATCGCGGCCGACAAGCTGGTCCGCGTCCCGGGTCAGACGAATGAACTCGACAGTTTCCTCCAGCGCTTCCCGCAGTCCCGTTCCGCCGTGCACCACAGCCACGTGCTGGGGACCGGCTTCATTTTCGA